>X235_Pygmy_Slow_Loris__coassemble_63_pt1 | contig 14896 bp, 11 predicted proteins | sample X235_Pygmy_Slow_Loris__metabat2_high_PE_008 | metagenome-assembled genome bin X235_Pygmy_Slow_Loris
AAGGTTTTAGTTTTGAGGTTTGAATTTTATTTCGGTAAGGTTATTTTTGAGGGAACACGTGCCATTATGATAATTTTCTATAAAAAATCATGCTTATTGACTCTGTTTTTTCATCTTTAAATACAACTTCGATATTATCTTTTGTTCGAACAATGATCCTATCGACAAGAGCCGCAAACATTTCAGAAGAAAACTCGGTTACAACAGTTGGCAGCTTTCTCAATGAATCAATGTAGACCGACATTTTAGCTTTTGCTTCATTGCTTTCAGTTATGGCTTCCTCAATTTTCTCAATCTCATTCTTTTTTGCTGTGAACTTATTAACTAACGAATTGTATTCCACGTTATATGTGTCTTGGTCTTGGGCTGTAGAGCTGTTTCCCTTAATCAGATCATCAATGGCGATGGCAATTGCCCTTAACTCCGTTTCAAGTTCTGTCCTTGTCTTCTCGTTTTCAGTGTTCTGAAAAGCTGTCTCGATTGTAGTTTCCAACTCATTAATCATAATGGCTTTTGAAGGCGCAATCTTGTTGACAGCCTTTATGAAGATATCCTTGATTTCATCCTCAGTAAGATGTGGAGTCGTACACTTATTCTCACCTTTGAACTTATCAGAGCACTGCCAAATCGTGCATTTATACTTGTCCTTTGAGTGCCATACCTTAGGTGCAAAGGCAGCACCGCAATCTGCACAGATAATGCGACCCGAGAAGATATTGCCTTTGTAGGCTCTTCTGTTTTCTTCAGGGTTTCTCAACATGCTTAGGACGATATCAAACAGCTCCTTGCTGATTATCGCAGGATGGCTATCCTCAACATAATATTGTGGAACTTCACCTTTGTTTACCTTCCTTTTCTTTGAAAGGAAATCAACACTGAAAGTCTTCTGAAGGAGAGCATTGCCTGTATATTTCTCATTCATGAGAATGCTTTTTATCTGTGTAGTCCTCCAAACATCCTTGCCTTTTGCGGTCTTAATGCCTCTTTTTATCAATTCATCGGCTATCCATCTCATTGATTGACCTGAGGCATATGAAGAGTATATGAACCTTATTATTTCAGCTTCGGCATCTTCAATTTCTATCGTACCATCACTGGCTTTCTTGTAGCCAAGCATTCCATTTGTCTGAATATAGACCTTTCCATCAGCAAAGCTCTTTCTCTTTCCCCATGTGACGTTCTCTGAAATGGATCTCGATTCTTCCTGTGCAATTGAGGACATGATTGTAATAAGGACCTCGCTCTTGCTATCTAGTGTCCAAATGTTCTCCTTTTCAAAATAGACCTCGACACCATGTTTCTTGAGTTCTCTGATTGTGGTCAATGAATCGACAGTATTACGAGCGAAGCGTGATATCGACTTGGTGATAATCAAATCTATCTTCCCTGAATACGCATCTGCAATCATGGACAGGAATCCAGTACGTTTTGCTGTGCTTGTACCAGATATCCCTTCATCCGTATAAACCTTGATAAACTCCCATCCTTCATGATTCTTTATATAGTTGGTGTAATAATCAACTTGAGCCTCATAGCTTGTCTCCTGTTCCTCGTGATCTGTTGAAACACGAGCATAGCCCGCAACTTTCCTTGCTCTGTCTTCTGTTATCGGCTCGGAGCTGAAATGCGTAAGCGTTGCAGGAATTGCAGTAACCTTTCTAGCCATTTTTACCTTCCTCCAATACGTGATAGTTTTTATCGACGCTCCAGCTCTTTATGGTTTCTCTGCCATTCTTGAGGTGATAAATCATTTTTCTTCCGGGGCTGACTTCTATGTAATCAATGAAAGAATCAAAGTCTTCGATTGATAATCCTTCCTTTGATAAGACTTCAGAGGTTAATGCATAAAGAACACGCTCAGGAATATTCACACTTGGGCAGTGTCCTGCGCCTTTATCAAGCTTCCCTGCGCATATCCAAACATGATTTTTTCTCTTCAAACGCCTTCTGTAATGCTGCTTACAAGAAGAGCAAGTAATTTTTGATGTGAATACAGAGAACGATAGGGTTTTTGATGCCTTGATTCCGAGCTTGCTCCTTCTGTCAATCTCTTCTTGCACCTCTTGAAATAGCTCCTTGCTGATTATTTCAAGAAGGGCATCCTCGACAAGGTACTTTGTAAGCTCTCCCTTGTTCTTCATCTTTCTGTGACTTAGGTGATTCTCCTTAAAGGTCTTTTGAAGGACCATATCGCCTGTGTACGAAATATCACGCAGAACCTTGCAAACAGTGTTATAGGAAAAAACATCGTTTCCAGTTGGGGATTTAACCCCTCTATCTGTCAAAAGCTTGGAAATACCATCTGGGGAATTGCCGTTTATATATTCAGAGAAGATCAAGCGTACAACCTCTGCCTCCTCTTCATTTATGATGAATTCTCCATCAATCCTCCTATAACCATAAAGGCGGACAGTGTGGTTTTTGCCTTCCTTGAAATCCTTTCTGATAGACCATTTGACATTCTCTGAAATCGAGCGTGATTCCTCTTGTGCAAAAGATGCAAGCAAGGTCAATAAAAGCTCTCCTTCAGATGAGCAGGAATCTATATTCTCCCGCTCGAAATGAACATTGACACCAAGGTCTTTCAGCTCCCTTACCGATGACAATAAATCCACTGTATTGCGAGCGAATCGCGAAATGGACTTGGTAAGAATGAGGTCGATTTCCCCATTTCTTGCGCTATCCATCATTTTCAAGAACCCTTCTCGTTGGGTCTTTGTTCCTGTGATGCCCAAATCTGAGAAGATGCCAACAAACGTCCAATCTCTCCTTTTTTGAATGATGCTATTATAGTAGCTTATCTGTTGTGAGAGAGAATGCTCAGTTGCATCATAGTCAGCTGATACACGAGCATAAGCTGCAACCTTTTTTCTTTCGCTAAGCTTTGGCCCGTTTCCTTTTAATTGTATTATTCTCATAAGATAATCCTCACACCATTCATCACTCTAAATCGATTTATAATCAAGCATTATAAAGATTTAGCTCTGTAATGATAGGCCTGTTCCTTTCCCTTGAAGCTTTCTCGATCCTTGATAGTTCCTCATGGGTTATAAGTCCTTTTTTATATAGTGATCTGATGAAAGCTATGGTGTATTGATATCTAAATTCTTTTTTGAATTGGGATTCAGTCATTTTTCTTTTCCACTCCCAAAACGATGAGCCATGTAGCAAGCTGTTGAACAATACTTCTTATGGCTTGAAGGATAGGAATAGAAGTGTTTTCCGCACTGTGGGCATACACATTTTATCTGCTTACTCCCATTCTGTTTCTTGATTCCAGAGTGCTTGTTCCACCACTTGTAACGACATTTATCAGAGCAGAATAATCTCTGTCTTTTTCCAGGTTTTTGAATTATAGGAGAGCCACAGCAAAGGCATAGAAGGCCTGAATTGCTGATTCTTTTTTTACTTTTTGCCTTTTCTCCGTCAAGTCCTATTTTTCTTGCATGATATCTGACGTTATCTCTATTGATCCCAAGGAGATTTGCAATGGCTTGATAGCCATATCCCTCCTTCCTTAATTCCTCTATCTTTGTCTTTTGCTCTTCAGTCACAATCGGCTCCTTGATAATTACCGAGGAAAGGGAGCTTTTTGTTGGGAAAACTATTTGATTATTGGATTCTTTAACGAATTTTTAGGTATAAATGAGAGCATCATAAGCCCTTAGTGCAATCGAATTTATGAAACTGAAAGACATGCTTTGGAATTATATGTAATAGATAGAGAATATCAGAAGGCATCGATTAACAATCCTTTCTTAGAATTAAGGACTTTAAGCTCTACTGCAGAAAACACAAAAAAAGGGGTAGAAAGCCCGAAAGCATTCTACCCCTTTGCCTATACGTCTAGATTGATACTATTTGTTTTCTTCGGGTGGCATTTTGTAATTGTGAACGAAATTCTCAACCCTTTCGTAATACACATCAGCAGTTGCACCATATCTGTAAAAGAAGAGCTTGGCAGCAACCTCATCGATTGCCTTAAGAAAACTCTCTGTAGCCATTTTATCCCTTGTTGGTAAAATGAAATCAAAGAGTGGCTTTAATAAAGCCTCTGTAAATCCATACCCAATGGTATCACTTAGAATCTGAAGTGTGGTTTCATAGTGGATTGAAACATGAGCCAAGGCATCCATCATCTCATCATATCTCATATATGACCTCCCTAGTTTGATAGCCTATGTTAGCCCCTTTTGTAGCGGGATGATGAATCCTTAACATGGGCTCAAGCAAAGTGCCTTGTTCCTGTCCTGTTGCTTTCAGAAACCCAATCAACCTTTGGCAGCACCTCCAGCTCGTTATATCTATCCCAATAATAGCGACTCCATTTCACAAGGCATTTGGTAACTTCACAAATATAGGTTGTCCTTCTGAATTCACCAAACTCAGAAAAGCAGCCTCCAATACAATAGGCACAAGCTGATTCAACTTCACAGGTTTTGCATTTATCTTCTTTGGAGCAGTTCTCCCTATATGCCCCTTGGCGAACCTTGAGATAATTCTCTTTATGATTAAAACCCTCTTTTGCATTGCCTACAATGAACTCTGACTTATCAACCTGGGTATGAGGGAGCCATCTTAAACATGGATAGATATTTCCATCAACCGATAAAGCAGGCATTGCACCAGAGCCACAGTGCCCAGTGCTAGTCCAATCAAGACCAACGGAATGGTGTGCATATGCAAATTGGTCTTTACCTAACATGCTCCAATAAAGCTCATGGCGATGATCTAATACATAGTCAACACACTTTTTCATCTCAATATCCAAAAGGGCCAAATCATCTTCAGATAGGTGCATATCTTCCATGATGAAATTCTGGTTGATATGAGTAAGCCCTAGCTCTTCATGCAGGAACTTCAAAGACTCATACAAAAAAGGAATGGTATCCTTATTAGCAGTAGATTTTGTTTGTGTTGCGCTAACTGGGAAGGTTTTCTTAAACCAAGGCCAAGATTTGATAATCTTCTCCATGCTACCTGTACCGTCAGAAAAGATACGGTTTCTATCATGGATCTCGGGGCAACCATCTATCGAAACACCTATCAATAAAACTTCTTTATATTTTTCGCAAAAGGCTCTTGCTTTTGGTGAGAACAGGGTTCCATTTGTAGAAATAGAAAACTTAACCTTTCCTCGCCAGCTTCTTGCATTAGGAGTATCGGTAGTCATTACTTTAAAAAGCGTATATGAGATAATCTCATCAAGAAAATCGACATCCATAAGACTATCACCACCTATAAAATCAACCACTAATCCGTTGTGATATGAATTTCTGAATACAGGATCAATATCATTTAACACATTTCCTGGATCATCATCTCTTAGAATATGGTCTATAAAAGATTTTGCATCCTCAATATCTAACGTGCGTTTACGTTTATTTACCTCATAACAGTATTTGCATCGAAGGTTGCAGTCCTCAGTAGTATTTAAAGTGACACTAAAAGCTCCTGGCTCTCTATATGCGTTTATCATTCAGCCTCCAATTCTTGATGTATTATCACAACCAGCTACGCATGAATTCGTACAGGAAGCGTTACAGTTAACATTGCAGGAGGAATTACAATTAGCAGAGCAAGACGTGCACCCTTGGCACTCATTCTGACAATTCCCTGAGCACCCTCCGCAGCCGCCACATCCACCACACCCAGAGCAACCATAACACTTCACACACCAAAGCCCACCAGAGCAGTTATAACAGTTTCCACTGCAGCCAGAACAACCGCTACAACCACTACAGCCTGCACATGAGCCTGTGCATCCACCTGTGCAATTATGGCACCCATTGTAACAAGTCGAAACACAGGCATTACTGCATTCTTTGCAATCTTGAAGCCCAACTACATCATCAAGATATTGTTGCAGCTGAGTTAAAATTGATTTGCTGATTTGAGAGCCTCGGGATACCAGCGCAATAGGATAGGTTGAGTAAAGGATGCCACGTTGATTGTTTTGGAGATCATTAATCATTTGGTTCATATCACTGGTATACATGATGGAACCAATTGCAAATCCAGGAGGCGGTGCAAATGTGTAATAGCCTGAGTACCTTTTATAACCATTATCATTCAATGCTTTGTTTATCGCATCAAATTTAGTTTTGATATCAGAATATGTACCCATATCATTCTCCGTGTTTAAAGCATTCTCCGTTGAGCACTACCAAATCGCTATCAAGATAATCATGGTTTCTTCTAACACTACGCTCCCAAAGGGTATATAAGAACCTGCCTTCACATAGCTCATCAAAGGCTGCTTTGAAGTACGCATATAGCATTTTGTCATCCTCAAGCGGATAGGAATTAACAACTTCAGGCTTTAGGGCAACGGTTGCTGCATTTATCTTACTTGTTGCCAAATCCAAATCTGCAATTTCAGAATCATTTAAAACAAAGGGAAGCTTTATAAGATTCTTCCCGCATTCATTACATTTCATATTCTTCATCCTTTCAGTTCCATACAGCTCCCCATACCTTGTTGGTGGTACCTTGAGAGTTGACATTTCCTGTGTGAGTTCCATTTGAGTTACCTTTTAGGTCTCCCTGAACATTTCCAACTAATAACCCATTGAGTTGCTTAGCATGTATTTGGTCATATTTCTTTGTTGCAGATCCGATATCATATACACCCGACTCTTGAGGATAGAGATCTTTTGTATAAGCACCTTTCGCTTCGCTTATTACCTGGAATACAATCGACAATGCAGAGAACAGGTCATTGCTCCTGATTCTTGAACTATAGTTGTCCTTGTTAATAATCGTGAGGCTTGTGCCAGACCAAGTAAGTACAGAAGGGGTCTTATTGTAACTGTCTTTTGAGTTGTAGATGCGGCTCCACGAAATCGAGATTGATGAAAACATATCAAATGAACCAGATGCAATTCTTGTATTCCCCTTATAGATTCCACCAAACTTGTAATAGTCTGATAGAGAGCATGTCATATCCTCACCATTGTAGAGAAATGTACCGGTGTAGTAACTCTCTCCTGTCCCAAGTGATATCAATTTCTTTCCGTTGCCATCCAGGAGATTGAGACCCAAATCATATGACCTGTAGTTATAGGTAGCAGTAACACTTCCAGCAATTGTTGTAGTAGGGGATGCATTTTCAATGGGGAACCTGTAGATATACCCCTCGCTATCAGCCCCATAGAAAGTGGAATCATACCCACATATTGAAGTTAGGTTCTGCGGTATATACGAATGGGTTTTCTTTTGCCAGGTAATGCCCTTATCTCCAGAAATATAGTAAGTATTGCTTTTCATTTCATGTGCGATGAAAAGATTGTTTTGATATGCTACTACACCTAAGTTAGTGGCTCCTGGTGAAACAGTCGTCCAATGTGAGCCGTCTGTGCTTCTGTATATTGTTGATGCCTCCAATTTTGCGGAGCACACCATGAGATATACCCCATCTCCATAGCATATGGAGGAGTTACTGATCGAGTACGCCAAGCCATAAGGATCCATATAGCTAAAGCTGTCAGCAGACCAGTTCCTCCCATCTGTGCTCTTCACCCAAGTGTCTGTCGCTGAACCATGCTTATGGGCATGAAAGTATCCATTAGCAAAAAATAGACCTTCATAATTCTCTGTTGATAGCTCAGTCCAAGAAGTACCCGATGCACCTCCGCTTAGCAAACGTTTCTGTACACTACCTGAAACAGATACCAAAAACATACCATTTCCATAAGCCATACCACCGTAACAGCAGTTATAGGCATTTGGAAGGGTTGTGACGCTTGTTGATGATGGATTATCAATTGGAAATGATATGAGCTTTCCACGGTTCGCAATAACCATTCTTCCATTTCCAATTGCAGAACGCGCATGCATTGTATCAGATAATGTGGAGTCAGCTTTCGACCTTGTGCAACTATTCACATCAAACAGCCCTCCCGTCAAAATCTGCCTTAGTCTAAGGGTCTTGCCTTTTATGGCTTCGTATCCAAACTCCAATGTATCGTAGTTAGCCCAGTTTGAGCCATCAATGGAATACTGCTTTGTTCCATAACAACTGGCACCTGTTGCCACAATCTTGGCAAGGTATCCATCCCCTCCGATTCTTATTGAGGATTGCACCTTGTTTGGAAGTGATGGAATAGTGTACGAAGTTCCTGAGTTGCTCCCATCAACAGACTGAGATAGAAGATTCCTTTCTTCTGTCCTTGATGCTTCAGAAGTGATGCTTAGGACTGCAGAGAAATCAGCATCCAGGGCCTCTCCTTCCGCATGCTCTACATGAAGAGCACCGGATTTTAGTGTGATGCTGTTTGATGAGGATTTGCCAATGGCATCTGAAACAGCAGCACCCAAGTTCCAATACCTTGTTGTATCAAGCCTTCCTGTATACTTCTCTCCTGATACAGTTGCGTTTACAGTTCTTAGGACATCTGCATCAAGTCTCTCGATTCTGGTTTCTGTAAGGTCAGCATTCTTTATTACTGCACCTACGAATTCACTGGTTCCGTCAGCCTTGATTATGAATCCAGACTTCCCATCACCAATCTCCTGTTTGCCTGTGCTTCTAATCACACCTCCATCTCTTATCTGTATATCATGCGTTGAAATAAAATCGATGTTTGCGGATTTTGCAAAAAGGGAAGAGAAATACGCATACATAGCGACAGATGTTTTGGGGATGTCTTTACCATCTAAGATAACTGCATTCCCGCATTTGCTCATCGCATCAGGAAAGGTCGCCATATTCTCTGCAGTAATAGGAACCCAAGCACCATTTTGATAAACCATGGGGATGTAATCAGCACCGCTTTGCTTAACATAGCAGTCACCTTGCAGGATATCGCTTGCTGCAGGATCTGAATTCTTTATTCCATAACATCTTGTGTAGTCTGTGATATCGATACCATTGATCTCAAATGCCAGCTCAAGAGAATCAGGCTTCCCTGCTCGTGTATAATTAAGCTGTGCCTTTCCTTTCAATGATCTTGGAGCGGAATTTTTCCTGTAAACAAGTGTCAATTCCTCCAAGTTCCCCTGATACACCTCTCCGTTGACAGTCCAGGTGATTGATACATTTTGATATGCAAAGCATGAAGCTTTCAACTGGATATGAAATTCGCTTGAATCCCTTAGATTGATTTCATAGGTCTTTGGTTCAAAGGAAATGCCAAAAGATGCAGTTTTAAGCATCAATGCATTTGCATCAACACATTTCTGGGGTGTCGAATAATTTACATTTCCATCGCTCCATATGTATTTGATTCGTGACCAGTACTCTAATCCAAGAAACCAAGGAGATGGCAAAGCCTCATTCCATGATGTCGAACTATTAGGTGTAGCTCCTTCATTTATCAATGCATATTCATTAATCGGTTTGCAGCTTTTACCATCTTTTCCATCAGAGCCTTGTACACTTTGTCCTTTTGGTTTTGGCCTGGTTTTTGAAATTGTTACTGTTTCAGAGTGGCTTCCAGAGATCCATGTATAATCCTTGTCATGAACTTGCCATGTCACTTGATAATCTGTTGAAACGTGATACTTGCCACCACCTCTCAAGAAAAGAACAGGTAGTGAGCCTTTGGTCATTTGAGTATAACTTACTGGGCTTTCACTACCTTGAACCCAATTAAAGGTATCAAGGAATATAAGGCATTTTGCGTTTGTTGTTCCCCACCCAGATCGTTGATCCTGTACATCCAAATCAACAGCAAATCCACTAGAGTGTGTACTCCAGGATGGCTTTGTGCCGCTATTTAGTTGAACAGAAACTTTTGTTCTACAGGCACCAACAGACGGAAGCATTGTTCCAACAACAGGATACCAAGTATCTTCTTTATACTTAGTCGTATCAGATACATCAATCCATTGCTGTGTGACCCAGTAATTGGTTCCTGCAGGTCCGCGATCCCCTTTATCCCCCTTGCTCCCCGTTTTACCATCATTCACTTTAGTCAAGGTTACAAAAGCGGATACTTTCATATTAGCTTACCTCACAAAAATATGTAGCTTTGATATCAACTTCATCGTGACTGACTGTTATCGCTTTCTTCTTATCAGCAACAATAGATCCATGTTTTACAGCATTAGGAGTGAAGGTCACAGGGTCTCCTTTTGCATCGGTTTTTGTCCAAGTATAAGTTAAGGAAGTACCAGTTGCATCAATCTCATTTCCAGATTGATAGACCTTACAAATAAGAACAGTTGAACCTGTATTGTTTTTAAAGAAGTTACCAGCTGTGGATTCAATCACCGCTTGGTAAGGATCTGATACATCAAGAATAGAAACGCCCTCTGTTGTGAATGTTTGGTTGTAAGTATCACTTGTTGGGTCAGCATCCTTGATGATACATCTAAACATAGCAAAAGATGAAACCATACCAGGGTTAATTGTAAGGGTTGAAGATGAACCTGTAACCGCTGTCCATGTGGTACCATTTGTTGATTTTTGCCATGAATAAGTTAAGTTAGTGTTATCAGTTGTGGTTCCTCTAACAAGCTCAGCATTGATATTCAAAGTTGCAGGAATACCGTTCTTGAATTGAGAACCACCAGGAGCGTATGCACGTGCAAGGACAAATGATGTACCGTTTGCAACACGGGAAAATGTAACCTTTATATCAACGGGGAAAGAAAGTTTTAAAATTGGATCCAAATAAGAACCAAGGAACCTATACTCTATTTGCCATACGTCCCCTACAAGCTTATCCTGGTTAACAGTCAAGACTCCTGTGCCTGCATTCATGCTCTCGCCATTGGACCCAGATGCAACATCAACCCAATCACCACCTGCAGCACGGCGTTGCCACTTCTTTCCAGTTATATTAGGCATTAAGGATTGAGAAGAACCCGCCTTCATGACATTTGGAGTAAGGATCAAACTCTTACCTCCAGCCCACGAAGGATTGAGCACCTGGTTAGCTGTATCATATAAGCTGGTTAGAGGAAGGGATGAGTCGATTCCTGTGATAAGTGATATACCGTCGGTATAGTCCATAATTGTAAAAGACGCACTGGTTTTAGCCATTTTTATACTCTCCTTATAGCTCTACAGAGCAAGAAAAGACTGTCCTTCCGAGGCAGTCTGAATTTGTGATTTCAATTGATTTATGTCCGATTGCTTTACTTAGTGAATTCCATTTTTCATCTTCAGCTGGATTATTGGTTGTTCTACTCCAAGCAAAACGCCAATCCTCTAATTGGTCTGTAATATCGATATTATTCACCAGAACTTGGCAATTCAACGTTGTATTCATATCCTCTAATCGAAATATGCTACCGTTTTTGGAATGTATATTAATTGAATAGGATTTACCATCCTCCCCTTTGTTGCTCGGTTTCTTATTGATAAGTGTTTCCATAAAAACCTTATCTACAAAATTAAACGTTTCAATTGCTATGGCAGAAAAGGATGCGGTATTGCTCTCATCAGTCACCAATTTGGTGTTAACCAATACAGAAACCATCAACCCTGAATGAACAGCGTCAGCGATTTTCACAATATCGCCTACATTGAGATCTTCATTTGAATAAAAAGAATAAGTAGTACCGGAGTTTTTGTTAAACTGAGCTACTAGATTAGCATGCTTACTTGCTGTTCCTTTATCGTGTATCCATTCAAGCTCTTCTTCTAAATAGGCCTTTGAACTTGCCCCCGATACACTTGCAGCCCTTATGATATTAGTGCTCTTCTCATAGATTATATCAGCATATGCATCAAGCCGAGTTATGTGATATTTCAAATGCCCTGAGTTGTGAGCACTTACTTCGATATATGGCCCACCTGCTTCTTTCATCTCAACTTTTATGTACCCGCTTTCTGTTGTAACAAACGGTTTCAAGTTTGAAATCGAAACTATCTTATTTGAGCCGACAAGGTCAATTTCACTCTCTGCATTGACAGCTTCCAATCGAGGAAGAACCACATCTTCATCGGAGTTCTTTGTATAAACCTCATTTCCATCAAAAGATTGTCCTGGCTCTAGGGGTAAATAACAATAGGGATGGCCGGCACCCTTATTAGTCGTGTTTCTGTATATTAAGTAGCTCTCTGCTTTACCAAGTGCCTGATACGATACTCGCACACCTGCATATTGCATTAGTTGTTTTGATAACGATATCGCATTGCCTCCAACTGAATAAAGCTTATCCTTATCAATCAACGCTACGTTTTCAGTTTCTGTACAATCAATCTTATAAGCGCTCAGCTCTCCGATCTTTGTAAAGAAATATACATATCCAATTTCATAAAACAACTGAGTTAGCAACTCTTTGCAGGTTTTTCCAGCTTCGACCAAGTAGGTAACTTCTTCAATAAGGGAAGGGATTGTATTTGATACTTTGATACCAGCTCCAGCAGCTATTTTGTTAACAGCTACAGACGCAGGGCATTCAAAAAGATGCGCACCATCATCGATAAACACTTTTTGAAGCCTACGAGTTCCTACATCTTCAAGCGTTAAAGAAAGAGCAGATTCTCCATAATTAGTTATAGTCCATGTACAGGAAGTCGATAAAAAGCCAGTAAAAACAATATCATCCCCATCGCAAAGAACTGCCTCAACATCACCCTCTGTTGCAATAATATCTTGAACAACAGGAAGGTTTCCCAAAATGGTTATCTTCGCTTGATTAGATGAAGACTTTAAATTCGACATCAGCTGATAGCTTATCGAAATTGAGCGTGCGATAATTCCACAATTATCGATTATCTGATTGTTAAGATGTCCATGAGGCAAATCATCAGAAAGAAATTTAAGCCTTAAAATTGGATTGGCAAGTTTCATTAGTTTACTCCATAATAATCGAGTGCCAAGAACTCATTCTTGATCATCCGCGCAAAAGTTCTCATTCCTCCATCTCCCACAACAGGTGATTGCTGATAAATATTTATCGTGATGTGGGTAGATCCTGAATAGGATGCAGATGATACAGCAGTTCCTGTTGATACGGAGTCAGATGCTGCGCTGTCATTGGCTCCAATGTTATCAATTGAGGCAAGCCTATCTGCAAGACCAGAGAATGCATCAGATGAAAAACCACCAGGAGATGAACCATAACTCCGCTTAGAAAATGGATGTGTAAGATTATGGCAAAACACTGCTACGGCATGACCACAATACCTTATCCAGTCCCCAAGCCATGAGAACAAGTCAGCTACAAATTGAATTGGAGCTGCAACGATTGTAAAAGCCTTGGCAACAAGTATGATTATTGGAGACATTGCTTCAAAAATTGCGCCAACCACTTTGAAAATCGGAGCAAGTACTTGCAGTACTGGCGTCAGAACCACCTGTATGATATTTGCCAAGAGAGCAAACACTACATATAGCTGGTCAAGAATAGGTAGAAGAAGATAGCCAAGCATTTCTCCAATCCAAGTAAGTGCATCCACCAACGGTTGAACTACTGTTGTTAACGCAGGCTCCAGCACTGAAACAAAGCCTTGAATTACTATCATCAATACTGACATTGGTGACATAAACTGAGTAATGAGACCAATCAACGGCATAATAGAATCTACCAACCCGCTTATACCCGCCATCATATCGTCCTGAATTAGCCCCATAAAACCACCTTGAGTGGTAGGAGTCAAAATGACAGATAAAGCATCTGAAATTTTAAGAGCCAGGTTATCAGCGATTGATTTAAAAGTCTTAGCTTCTTCTTTTGCTTTGAATTGATTTGCAGTCTCCTCTGTATTGCATGCAATCTGATTCAAGATTTCAGTATCAGTACCATCTAGCTCGGTATTATTTGCAATCTGTTCAAAAACCTTGTCTTGGTTGTTATGATCAGCCTTCGCTGCAATATCCACAAGAGTTGGTGCAACTATCTCATCTAGTGCTGATTTGAACTCAAGGCCAATATCAGAGTAAATATCAGAAAAGGCCTCACTTGAGTTATTGACAAGGGTTGTGCCAAGTTGTATCGCATCAGAGACAAATTCCTTCAGCGTTGGTCCTATCGCCTCAAATGAACTATCTGCTTTTAACTTATCATTGCTAGCACTTGCTTTTAGTCCTTCTGTGTTGAATGAAAAAGATGCCATCTTATCATCAAGACTAAACAGCTTACCAACCCAGGTTCCCTTGATCTTATTTCCAGCAGTGTTGATAACGTTTTCAATTGCGCCAAGGAAAGTTATCTGAAAGTTTTTGGCTATGTAAGCAATCCAGTGTCCAACACCTGATACGACAGATACAAGAAGCTGTGGGATGCTTGTAAAGATTGCCTTAATTGCAGCAGTTGCAATGGTTGTTATATTTGTAATAGCTGTTAAGAAAATGGTCTTTAAAGAATCCCACTCAAATGTGCGTTTTATCATCTGCCATATGGTGTTCATCAAAAGCTTAAACGAAGAGGGGAAGTTCTTCATAACAGCACCGATGTAGTAGATGATGTTATTTAAATTCTCACTAAAAGCTGAGAATGATTCATCTAGGTTTGCCAAGAAAGGGCCAAAGTTATAATCGAGTATGCCACCGATTTTTGACTTTATGTCTCCCCATGTTTCACTGATGTTCTTAAGGCTTTGCGAGGTATCAAGCTTTGCCATTTCATCTGAGTATGCGCCAAGCTGTGCGATCACCACATCGATGGCAGCACCTTGTTTAAGCTCTTCTTCAGTAACCCCTTCAAGGCTTATACCCATCCTTTTAAGCTGTGTCGTTGAGCCATTTAATGTATTCATCAAAGTAGTAACAGATGATGACAAATCCTTTCCCGTAACATTGGATAAAGCTACTGCAGCATTTGAGATTTTATTGATTTCTTCAGGTGTTTTTCCAAGCGCTGCAAGCTCTGCGGCCATCGCCTCTAAATCGCCATTCGCAATTAAGGTTTTTTTGCAAAGCTCATCGAGGTTGGCAGTTACAGCATCAAATGCACTCTTGTCTCTAAAGGCAATTGCAGGTTGTTTAAAGGTTCTATT
>X235_Pygmy_Slow_Loris__coassemble_67_pt1 | contig 14293 bp, 14 predicted proteins | sample X235_Pygmy_Slow_Loris__metabat2_high_PE_008 | metagenome-assembled genome bin X235_Pygmy_Slow_Loris
AAAAAATCGCCATCTATCAAATCGATACAATACGGCACGGCGGGAAATACCGCATCGAGGCATTCTTTTATGCTTTTTGGCTTGCCCGGTAGATTGATAATTAGAGTGTGATTGTAGATTCCCGCACTCTGCCTTGATAAAATCGCCGTTGGCACATATTTCAAACTCACACTTCTCATCAATTCCCCAAATCCAGGTAGCATTTTTTGACAAATAGATTCTGTTGCCTCTGGCGTAACATCTCGCTTTGCAGGTCCCGTTCCGCCAGTGGTAAGTATCAAGGAGCATTGTTTTGATAATTCTAAAAGGGCGTTTTTTATATCATCAAATTCATCGCTAACTAGCCTATATTCCGCTTCCCATTTTGTTTTTAAGTATAGATTCAGCGTATCAATGATTGCTTTTCCACTCAAATCCTCATATATTCCTTTGTGCGCTCTATCGGACGCAGTTAGGATTCCAATTTTTACTATTTTATTCATTATCTATCCATTGTAATATTTCTTTGTGATTGTCTAAATCAAGCACGATTTTGTTTTTGAATTTATTTTTGTGCGCCTTTGTCGTTGCGATTGCATCACACAAATCCAAATCACTTTGCACAAAATCGCCCCTAATAACGCATATTTTCTTATATGGCATACTCTTAAATCCCTCAATAAAGATATAATCTAGTGTTTTATTTGTGTTTAAAATATCGATGATTTTATCATTATCTAAATTATTATTGAATCTTATATTAGTCTCTTTTGGTGATATTATTGCCACATCTGCCCCGCTTTGAAAAAATCGATAGCTATCTTTTCCCTCTTTATCAAATATGGCTTTGTTTTTTGGGTCGTGTTTGATTACTCCTACTTGATATCTTGGGATTAGAATCTTGCATAGATTTTCAATAAGCGTTGTTTTGCCGCTATTTGAGATTCCACTAAAACTAATGATTTTTGTCATATTAGCCTAGCTCCTTTTATTTCCTTGCTTCTATCCAAAGCGTAGATTCTCTTTCCATCGATAATATCATATTTCCAAATGGGCGCATTTGCTTTGAAATCCTCTATAAAATCAATATACAAATGCAAAATATCTTTTCTATTTTTTGCGATAAACGCACACATAAACGATGATTTCCCAATCTCTACATCGCCGCTTGAATGCGCCATAAATATATTTGCATTTATCTCTTTTGCCTTTTTTTGCCAAGTTTCAAACCAAGATTGCAATAATGGCAGATATATATCAAAACTAAGATGTGAGATATGGTTTTGCGCTCGAACAATCCCCGTAAATACGATAAAAGTGCCGCAATTTTGCTCTATTGCTTTTTGTTGCCAAGTATCATAAAGTGCATTTGAATCTAGCGCACCATTAAAAATCTCCATTAGCCACCACACACAGGAGGAAGAAGTGAAATTGTGTCATTTTGATTAAAGATTATATCAGTAGAATCTTGGATTATCTTGTCATTTAGGGCGATTGCACATAGTGGCAGCCACTCTTTTAGCGCTTCGATTTTGCTTAATTCTTCTTTTAATTCTTTGAAATTTCTAGCATTGCAGTGAATGGATTCTAATCCTATTGGACCTAGAAAATTTACTTTTATCATTTTATCCTCCTAAATCGTTGATTTTTTTCGTTTGTGTTATTAATCGCTTTGTTTCTCTCATATATTTCTCTTATAGCTTGTAAGGTCTTAGTATATTCACTTACAAAAAAGCTAACATAAGGCTTATTATCGCCACTTTCATAATAGGCAATCATAGCGTCTTTATATTGTGCTTTTATCTCTGTTTGCGCCCTTGAGGCATTGAGTGAGAGAAAAGGCATATTGTCATTTATAAGGCTTAGATTCTGTAAAATCCTTGCTAATCTTTTATTGCAATCTTGGAAATACTGCAAGTAAGCCGTATTGTTGTGGATATAAATAGCCTTATCAAAGGGATTATTTATTTTTTGATAATAAGAAATCATACGCTCCATTTGCAACTCTAATTCTAATGGATTATTTAATGGCACATACTCACTATTCCCTATCATTACAGCTAACTCTCTTACCCCACCTTGTGCCTTTTTTGGTAATAATCCTTGAGATAGAATTTGATGTATTTCTTTTATGCTATGCTTTGTAATAGCAGGTTTTTCTTGCAGGATATAATTAAGAGCAGATTTGATATTAAGCAGCATATTTGCATCATCTACACTCTTTGAACTCACTGGAAGGCACGTTTCAAATAATATCTCCGCCTCTCCTCTTGTATAGGTATTGCCCTCGATAATAGCGGAAGTATAGATAAAATCAAAGCATAGTTTATGAGCAATGGATTTGTCATTTTCTATATTTTTAATCAACTCATTCACATCTATACCTGCACTTATGGCGTGTAAATCATCACTTTGGGCTTTGCTTAAGAATCTTGTTTTTTCTAAAAATATAGGATTGTATTTAATCATTTATCCTCCTAAAATTTTAATAAATCATTCAAAATGATTATATCCACCAAATCGCCTTTTTTTGCTTCTTTTTCTACGATTATCATCGCTTCATTTAATCTATTTATCATATAAGATTGACTATTTTTTATTGCATTTGCTTCATAAAAACCATCTCTTAATCTTATATTCGCACTTGCAAATTCCAATCTAGTAGAATCTGTGATTTGTATATCATTTGCCATTTTTGCTTTGTGTATGGGGATTTCTATATCTAAATCTAGCATTTTTGATAATATCAATCTCCCAAAAAGTAAAAACGATACCACGCTTGAATTTGGATTCCCCGGCAGTGCCAATATATGCTTGTTTTTAGCGTTTATATATGATACTACTTTGCCCGGTTTTATTTTCACGCTTTCAAAAACAACCTCGCCAAATTCTTTGATGATTTCTTTTGTAAAATCAAAATCGCCCTTACTCATTCCGCCTGTGGTAATTACCATATCATTTGATTGCAAAGCGTCTTTTATGGATTCTCTTATATCATTTTTGGAATCTTTGATGATTCTATGTATCGAGCTATCGCAACCAAGGGCTTTTGTTATGGCATATAATATATGATTATTGCTGCTATAAATGAAATTATCATTTTCTTTTATTTCGCCAAGTTCTGCGATTTCATCGCCGCTTGTTAGAATCGCAACTCGTGGCTTTCTATAAACTTGCAAAAAAATCGTGTTGTTTTGTGCGAGGATTCCTATGTGAAATGGATTTATCAAGCTTCTTTTTGGAATCAAAATATCATTTTTTTTGTAGTTTTCCGCCATTTTGCGAATGAATTTATATGGCTCTACTTCTTCATTTTCATTCAAAAAGATTCTATTATTTTTTATATGCACTTGTTCTACGATGGCTATCGTATCGGCATTTTTTGGGATTTTTGCTCCTGTAAATGTTTTTATACATTTGCCTTTTTTTATCTTACAATCATCATTATTTCCAGCTTTATTTATTGATAGAATCTCTAGTCCTTGATTTTTTAATATTTCTAAATCATTATAAGAAAATGCGTATCCGTCCATATTTGAAGTATCGAATTTTGGGGAAGATTCGATTGCTTTTATATCATCATATAAGATTCTATTAACGCTTTCATAAATAAATACTTTTTCTTGTTGCAACGGCGTTGTATCGGCATTTTTGATTAAATCTAGTGCTTCTTTTAGTGTAATATTTTTATTCATTTTCTGCCTTTATTGCATAGTTGTCGTATTTTATATAAAATCACTTTTCAAAACTTTAAAACAAAGTGAAAATCAATGATACAAAATATAAACGAAGTCCTAAATAATCACAAATTAAGTCAAAGCGATTATGAAAATATCAAAAAGATTCTAAAAAGAGAGCCAAACTTGGTTGAAATTGGAATCTTTTCTGCTATGTGGAGTGAGCATTGTAGCTATAAATCAAGCAAGATTTATTTGCGAAATTTCCCCACAAGCGCCCCTTATGTCGTGCAAGGTCCGGGAGAAAATGCTGGAATCATCGATATTGGCGATGGATATTGTGCGGTATTTAAAATGGAATCTCACAATCATCCAAGTTTTATTGAGCCTCACGCTGGCGCAGCAACGGGTGTAGGCGGGATTTTGAGAGATATTTTTACGATGGGTGCAAGACCTATTGCAAGCCTAAATTCTATTAGATTTGGCGATATTAGTGATAAAAAGCAAGAAAAAAAGCATAAATATTTGCTTAGAGGTGTTGTAGCAGGAATTGGTGATTATGGTAATTGTATGGGAGTGCCTACAATTGGCGGCGAGACTAGCTTTGAGGCTTGTTATAATGGAAATATACTTGTAAATGCCTTTAATCTAGGCATTGTTAAAAAAGAAAATATATTTTATGGAAAAGCAGAGGGAAATAAAAACGCTATTATTTATGTAGGTAGCAAAACAGGGCGCGATGGACTTGGTGGTGCGGTAATGAGTAGCGATAGTTTTAATGAAGATTCTAAAAATCTTCGTCCAACCGTGCAAGTTGGCGATCCTTTTAGTGAAAAGCTATTGCTTGAGGCTTGTTTGGAGGTATTTAAAAAAGATTTGATTATTGGGATTCAAGATATGGGTGCAGCTGGGCTTACGAGTTCGAGTTTTGAAATGGCAAGTAGAGCAAGCAGTGGAGATGTAAAAAATGGTATGCGACTTTATCTTGACAAAGTGCCAACTAGAGAGGCAAATATGACGCCTTATGAATTAATGTTAAGCGAATCTCAAGAAAGAATGCTACTTTGTGCAAAAAGCGGAAAAGAGCAAGAAATCATTGATATATTTAAAAAATGGGAAGTAAATGCCGAAATTATCGGCGAAGTAATTGATGGCGGAAATATGGAGCTTTATTTTAATGGCGATTTATGCGCGGAGATTCCCATAGCACCGCTAAGTGATGCCGCACCGATTTTGCAAAAAAAAGTAGAGTATCCAAAATATTTAGATGAGATTCGCGAGTTTAATTTCATTCCAAGCACAAAAAATCAAAATGAAATTTTTAAAGAGATTCTATCTTGCGTGGATATTTGCGATAAATCGTGGATTTATAATCAATATGATAGTTCGATTTTGACAAATACGATTTTAGGCAGTGGCAACGGCGATGCAAGCGTGATTAGAATCAAAGAAAATAATAAATTATTGGCACTAAATTTATATTGCAATCCTAGATATTGCTATCTTGACCCAAAAGAAGGCGCAAAAATAGCCGTTGGGGTTGCGGGGCGAAATTGTGCTACGCGTGGGGCTGTGCCGCTTAGTATTACGGATTGCTTGAATTTTGGGAATCCTAATAATCCAAATGTAATGTGGCAATTTAGCGAATCTTGTGCAGGGATAATCGAGGCTTGCAAAGTGTTAAATACGCCCGTTGTAAGCGGAAATGTCTCGCTTTATAATCAAAGTGATAATATCGATATATATCCAACGCCAAGCATTGGTATGGTGGGAATTATCGATGATGTTGCTGATTTTAGGGATTCTGCAATAAAACAAAAAGGTTCTTTATTGCTTGTTGTAGGTGAATTAAGAGAGGAATTTGGCGGTAGTTTGTTGTTAAAAATAACAAGAAATCAAATAAAGGGCATTCCGCCTAGAATCAATCTCTATAAAGAATTGGCGTTGTGGAGGTTTTTGAAAGATTCTCTGCCATTTATAAAATCAATGAAAAGTATAAAAGATGGCGGAGTTGCTATTTGCCTTGCTAAAATGGCGTTGTTTGGCGGATTTGGCATTGATGTTGAATTTAATATGACAAAGGATATCATTTTTAGTGAATCTCAAAGTTGCGCTTGTATAGAAATATCTAGTAGCGATTTGGATTCTATCAACAAAATAGCAAATAAATATAGCATTCCCTATCAAATCATAGGCAAAGTAGGCAATAAAGGCGCTAATATCAATATTGATTTTATAGCCATTACGCAAAATGAGGCAAGGGCGCTTTATTATCATTCATTTAAAAAAATAATGGAGTAATGCTTGAAACTTACACATATCAATGAAAACAATAATCCAACAATGGTTGATGTATCCTCCAAAGATAATAGCAAGAGAATCGCAAAAGCACGCGGTGAAATCATAATAAGCAAAAAAGCCTTTGATATGGCGATAAACAACCAAACAGCAAAAGGTCCAGTGATAGATACCGCTATTATTGCTGCGATTATGGGCGCAAAAAAAACAAGTAGCTTGATACCTATGTGCCACCCGCTATTTTTAAGCAAGATTGATTGCAAAGCGGAGTTTAAAGCCGATAAAAAAAATAATATATATATGATTGTTTTAGAGGTAGTGGCAAAATGCGAGGGCAAAACAGGGGTTGAAATGGAGGCATTAAGTGGTGTATCAATAGGACTACTTACAATCTATGATATGTTAAAAGCAATCGATAAAACTATGACGATTTCAAATATCGCATTAATATCCAAAAGTGGCGGTAAGAGCGGGGATTATCAGCGATAATAATACTATACCATAGGTCTAAAATAGTCTAGTTTAAAATATTTGCTATTTACTAGAAAAATAATGAATATAAAATATTTATCAATATTTTTTCAGTTTAAATTAATACTAAATATTTTACAATCCAAACTCAATTTTTATAAAGGAGATTTATTTTAATGAAGCATTATTTCCTTGTATTTAGTGTTGCGTGTGTTGCGTTATTTGCGCAATCTACGAATAGCACTCAAGATTTAATTATAGAAAAATCATCTAATTTATATGAAAATCAAGATTCTAATCAACATATCGATACCTCTACACAAACGCCATTAAATGATATTTTTATCCCCGTGTTAGGACCGGGCGAGACGATAAAAGATGTATTAGATGTTTATAGAGATAATGAGGGCGTGTTAAATCTAAAAGAATTATTAGATAAAGCAAAGGATAATTACACGCTGCAAGCAAAAGATATTGCTATACAAAGCGCAGAGGCGACTAGGGCGTCTGTTTATGGTAATTATTTGCCTAGCCTTGATGTTGGATATAGTTTTAATAGCACGAAAAGAAATACGACTTCTTGGCAGCCTAGCACAAGTAATCATTCCGCAAATGCGACTTTGAATTGGGTTTTGTTTGATGGTGCGGCAAGAGAGTTTTCTTTGTTGTCAAACAATGCTTTAGTTCGTGCGGCAATCGCTGATAAGGGATATTCTCAAGAGACATTATTTTTGCAAGTTATTAGTGCGTATTATGATTATTTCACACTCAAAGGGCAAATCATAGCAATGGAGCAAAAAAGAGTGAATATTGCAGCAAATGTAGCAAGAATCCAAGTTTTGTATGAAGCAGGATTAGAAACAATTGACGCCATAGAAGCGCTAAAAGCGGAATTGAGTTTGACGGAATATCAACTAGAATCCTTGAAATTGAATTTTGAGCAAATCAAACTTCAATTATCGCTTTTTACAAACACTGATATAAACAAATTAAAACTAGCCTCAATTGACGATCCGCAATATAAAACGATTCAAGGTTTGAATATCACTATGCAACAAGAACAAGCCCAAAGCGTAGAACATCAAATAGGGACTTTGACTTACTGGCCCACGATTTCGGTATTTGATACATTTACTTGGAATTTTAAAACAAGCAATCTATCTTCTAATCCGCTTGCGTCTTTTTCTTATCCAAAAGAACAAAATGCCTTTGGTGTTAGCGTAACTTGGAATATATTTAGCGGTTTTAGCACAAATAGGCAAAAAGAATCTCTAAGATTACAGAATCTAATGCTACAAAAAGGCATAGAATACGCAAAAATCGAGCAAGAAAACAATGTCAAATTTTACAAAAAATCAATAGAAGCAGCACTCTTGCAAATACGAAGTGCAGAGGCATCGCTTAAATCCGCGAGTATTTCATTTGATAGTATTTCAGAAAAATACAACGCACAACTTGTTAATTATAATGATTATTTGGATTCGCTAAGTGCTAAATACAACGCAGAAGCGACATATATCCAAAGTCTAAATAATTATGAATTGCAAAAAGCAAATTATATTTTTTATAGTGGTCAAACACTTAGTGATTATGTGAATTAAAACAAAAGGAAGTAATATGAAAAAGATTCTATATATATTTTTATTTTTATGTGTTAGTCTTTATGGTGAAGATGTATATGCTACATTTGTATCACAAGGCGTAAAAGAGGCAAATTTGAAGCTTAATTCATCTGGCACCGTTGATTCGATAATGGTAGATATTGGCTCTAAAGTAAAAAAAGGCGATGTATTATTAAAGATTCAAAACAACGCCCAAACCCAAAATGTAAATATACAAAAAGCGCAAGTCGATGCAACGGAGCAAACATATCAATTTCAAAAAAATCAATTTGAACGATACGAACAAAGTAAAACCGCTATCGATAAAAACACTTTTGAGCAAATATATTTTAATTACAAAAAAACAGAGAGTGATTTCAAAGTCGCACAAGCCACTTTAAAATACCAAGAAGAATTGCTTGCAAATACATATCTAATAGCACCATTTGATGGCGTGATAGCTAGCAAAACAATCGAGCTTGGCGATGGCGTGGCACAAAATAGCACAGAATTATTTACACTCATTAGCAATGATATAAAATTAGTCCTTGAGTTTGATTCTAAATATGCTGGAAAGGTAAAAGTCGGCGATACATATACATTTTCAATCGATGGCTCAGAGGATAAAAGAGATGTAAAAATCACAAAAGTATATCCAAGCATAGATTCTCAAAATAGGCGATTAAAAGCCGAAGCGCTAGTAAATAATATGATGTCTGGAATCTTTGGTGATGGATATATAAGGATTAAATAATGTATAAAATAGCGATTTCAAGACCAATTTTAACGCTTGTTTTTGCGTTATTATTGATATTTTTTGGGTTACTTGCTTTATTTAGATTCCCAATAGCGTTATTCCCAGATATAGATTTTCCAATCGGCGTGGTTAGGACTATATACCCAGGAGCAAATGCAGAAACAATAGAGACAAAAGTAACAGAGAAAGTTGAAGAAGCATTAAGCGGTATTGATGGGGTTGATCAAATCACTTCAATAACCGCTCAAAATACTTCTATGGTTATCGTGCAATTTCTTTTAGATAAGCCAAAAGAAGAAGCGATGAGTGATTTGCGCGACAAAGTGGGTGCTATTAATTTTGATGACCCAAATATAGAAAATCCCGTGGTATTAAAATATGATAGCAATTCCTCGCCTATTATCTCTATCTTTTTAAGCACGGATAAACAACCTATCACAAGTTTGATGAGAGTTGCAGATGAGGTTGTAAAGCCATCTTTAGAGAGAATATCTGGTGTTGCTGGCACAAATATCGTTGGTTATAGAGATAGGACGATTAGAATCTATCCAAATATTACCCTTATGAATAAATACAATATCACTTATAGCCAGTTAGCAAATGTTGTTGCCACTGAAAATGTTGAAATTGATGGTGGTAAGATTCAAACCGAAGACAAAGAATGGGTTGTAACAACGAATGCAAATGCAAAAAGTGTCGAGGATTTGAAGCAAATTAGGGTATCAAACAATCTAAAACTAGGCGATATTGCCGAAGTCGTGGATTATGTGAGTGAGGATACGACTTATGCGTCTGTTAATGGCAAAATGGGCGTTATTTTTGAAGTGCAAAAAATCGCGGGTAGAAATGATGTCCAAATCGCAGAAGATGTTAGGGCAGTTTTGCCAAAACTCCAAGATCAATTAAAAGACTATGAAATAGAAGTATTAAACGATACAACAGAATATATCAAGCAATCCATTGATGAAGTTAAATTTGACTTGGCTCTTGGTGCGGTGCTTGCTACGCTTATCGTGTTTTTGTTTTTGAGAAGTTTTACGATGACAATTGTTGCGGCGGTAAGTCTTCCTATATCGATTTTTGGGACATTTGCATTTGTGCAAGCTATGGGGGAAAGTTTGAATATGTTTACAATGCTAGCCCTAACGCTTGCTATTGGGATTATCATAGATGACGCAATCGTTGTTATTGAAAATATTCACAAAAAAATAGAAAAAGGAATGCCAAAAATCCAAGCGGCTTATGAGGGCGTGCGAGAAATTGGATTTGCGATTATTGCGATCTCAGCTATGCTTTTAGCGGTGTTTGTCCCTATCGCTTCTATGGGAGAAATGATAGGAAGATTCTTAAAATCATTTGCTTTGTCAGTTACAGCGGCGATTATTATTTCTTATTTTGTTGTTGTAACGATTATTCCAACGATTAGCTCTCTTGTAATAAGTGCAAAAGAAAGCAAATTTTACAAAGTAACCGAGCCATTTTATAGAAGCCTTGATAAAATGTATGTATCGATGGTCAAATTTACTACGAGATTCAAGTTTAGCACTTTGTTTGTTGTTGTGGTGTTGTTTTTGTTATCTTTATTCTTGGTATCAAAGCTTGGATTTAACTTTATGGTATCCGAGGATAAGGGCGAATTTAATGTCTTTGTCGAAACAAAGCCCGGCATTACTATCGATGCGATGAGAGAAAAAGTCATTGTCGCCCAAGATGCAATAATGAAAAATAAAGATGTGAAAATCGTAAGTATGCAAATAGGTTACAATAGCCTCAAAAGCCCTTATAGATCGAAGATTTATGTCAATATCGGTTCTAATAAAACTAGAGATAAATCGCAATTTGAAATTATGGCAGATGTGAGGAATCAATTAAGAGAATTAATGCCAGATATGAGTATATCTGTGGCGGAAATATCAAGCCTTGGTGGCGGTCCAAACTCTCCACTTCAAGTCATTGTAAAGGGCGATAACCAAGAAGATGTCTCAAAGGCATCGGATAATTTGGTAGAAATGCTAAAAAGCGTAAAAGGCGTTACGGATACAAGGACGGATACGCCTGATTATTCGCCTCAATATACGATTAATATATTAAGACAGAATGCAAACAAAAATAATGTAAGCGCCCAAGCCATAGGCTCGGCTATCAATGCGGCATTTTCTGGGCAAACGCAAATATCGTATTTTAGGGAAAATGCCAAAGAGTATAATATAGTCCTTCGTGTGCCAGATAATGAGAGAAAAACGATTGATGATTTGAAATATTTGCAGATTCCAAATGCCGATGGACGAATGGTATTTGTTGATGGTCTTATCGAAATCAAAGAAACTACGCTTCCTGCGAGTATCAAGCGATATGATAGAGAAAGAAGTATAACGATTTATGGAAATATAGACCAAAGCCAAAGCACATTAAATGACATCATAAAAGAAGTCGAAAATAGAAAGGCAGAATGGCTACTAGATGGCGTGAATTATACACTCACAGGGGAAGCTGAAAACGCACAAGAAGCGATAGAACAAATCGTGATTGCTATTGCCATTGCTTTTGTGCTTATTTATTTAATCCTTGCGGCATTGTATGAATCTTTGGTGCAGCCTATTATTATAATGATTACATTGCCATTGTCGTTTTCTGGGGCATTCATAGGGCTTTATATCACGGGAAATAGCCTTAGCTTGTTTGGATTGATAGGGCTTATGGTTTTGATGGGCGTGGTTGGCAAAAACGCCACGCTTGTTATTGATATGGCAAATGAGTTTAGAAAACAAGGCAAGAGTGTCGATGAATCCATTATTTTAGCTGGCGAATCAAGACTTCGCCCGATTCTAATGACCGTGCTTGCAATGGTATTTGGTATGATACCTCTTGCAATATCCAGTGGAGCGGGTTCTGCTATGAAATATCCAATCGGTATAGCAATGATTGGCGGGCTTATCGTATCGATGTTTTTAAGTTTGCTTGTCGTGCCTGCGTTTTATAAGATTATGGTGCCAGTTGATGAGTGGTTTAGAAAATTCTATGCCAAAAATTTAGAATTTGAGTGAGATTAATCCACACAAATGATGGTAGTGTTACTGCATATAACGATGCATATAATGACTACTATCACGACAAAAAAGGTGCTTTGAAGGAGAGCGTATATAAACATATTATTCCAGCCTTTAGCATTATAAATAAGCCTAATATTAGAATCTTAGATATTTGCTTTGGGCTTGGATATAATGCCCTTTTATCTCTCGTATTTGCAAAGAAAAATAATATCAATCTTGAGTTGTATTCAGTTGAGATTGATTTAAATTTGTTGCGTTCTTTGCGTGATTTTCCATATCCAAAAACTATATCAAATCATTTAGAGATAAATAGAATCTTTGATTGTATTAATAATGACAAGATTTTTATAGATTCTAATGTGAGTTTAAGCCTTTTTCGTGGCGATGCAGTTGATTTTATCAAAATTTTAGATTCTGCTTTTTTTGATGTTGTGTATCAAGATGCCTTTAGTCCCTCAAAAAATCCATTATTGTGGAATGAAGTGCATTTTTTGGAATTATATAGAATCTTAAAAGATAAAGGCATTGTAACCACATACTCATCAGCAAAAAAAGTGCGAGAAATAGGGAGATTCTGCGGATTTAATGTATTTGAGGCGAGATTTAATCACTTTAAAAACGGCACAATATTTACAAAAAATATCAATTATCTAAAAAATTTAGATAGCACACAATTTGTTTTGTGTTGATATTTTTTAATTATGATTGCGTGGGATTAATATAATTGCTTTATTTTGGCTCGCAAAAAATAAGGATTCTTATGTAATGAATGCCTTATTTATGTTAAATTATAAGTTAGTTTTACTTTGATTCTTAGGTTGTTATTAATGCTTGGGAATTTTTTGTAAGCATTTTTTATCGCATTAATCGCCCCTTGGCTTAGCGATCTATGGATATTGTTTAACACTTCAATATCCTCAATTTCGCCATTTGTTCTTAATACAAATCTCACCTCAACACTGCCTGTAATTCCCCTCCTATACGCATCTCTTGGGTATTCATTGTGTTTATTGATGATTGCTAGAATCTCCGCATAAAGCTGGCTATTCATATCAAGCTCTTGCGCTCCTCCAGATGTAGCCGAATCTTGCGTATCTTGCGCGTCATTTGGTGCTTCGTGGCTAATTTCAGTCGTATCCTCTGCGATTTCCTCTACTACTTCTTCTACCACTTCTTGCGGTTCTATTACCTCTTCTACTACTACTTCTTTTGGAATCTCTTTAGGCTTGATTATCTCTTTTTTTGGCTTTTCTTTAGGAGGTTTTTTTGGTTTTTTCTTTTTTGGCTTTTGATGTTTTTTTTGTTGATTGATTGATTGATTTGCCATTTTGTTTTGAATATTTTCAAGGCTAATTGATATTGTATTGCTCTTTTGTTTTGAGATTTTTATGCTGTCCTCTTTTGTTAGAAACGCCACTGCAAGCAATGAATGCAACAACAAAGATGTTACAAAGCCAATTTTCATAGGAGACATTATTGTTTTACCTCTGTTTGGATTGTAAAGTTTTCGTGATTTTTGCTTTTTAACATATCCAAAATCTCTATAAATGATGAGAATTTAGCGTCACTATCGCTTATTAACTGCACTTGCGTTTTGCTATCGATTTGCATAATTCTATGTTGCAAAGCTTCTTTGCTTATTCTATTGCCATCAAGAAAGAAATTATTCATACTATCCACTACAATCATCACTTTTCTCTCATCTTGCTCTACTTTTGCAGTGGTGGATTCTGGTAGATTGACTTTTATTTGCCCGTGTGCTATGAAACTCGCCGTGCTTAATACAATAGCTAGTAATACAAGCATAATATCTACAAGCGGAACGATATTAAGCCCTTCTTTGCGTGGTAATCTCATTTCAAACTCGCCTTATATCGATTGACCAAAACATCTACTTTTCGCAAGAATCCATTATAAATAACCAAAGTCGGTATAGCCACAACAAGCCCTAAAGCCGTTGCTTTTAGTGCCAAACTAAGCCCCATCATAATCTCGCCTGCATTCATATTGCCGCTAGCTCCCATATCATAAAATGTAATCATTATTCCAATAACGGTGCCAAGTAGCCCTATATATGGTGCGTTTGAGTATATGATATAGAGAATCGTTAGATTTTTTGTTACCGCTTCTTCAAAAGAATCCAAATCCTTAAAATCACCAAATTTCAATCTACTATAAGTGATCACTCTCTCTATGCTAAACCACACAACAACAAAACTCATAAATCCCAAAATACTAAAAATAATCAAATCTGTATATTCTTTTAAAAATTCCATTTCTACAAGCAACCTTAAATATAAATTTCAAATATTGATTTTTACCAAAATAATAAAATCAATTATCACTTCTTTGCTTTTGAAATATAATATTTATTTCTTAATGCAAACTAAATTTTTTTAATTTTTTGATATTTATTTGTTTTTTATTCACTTCTGCTAGTGTGTGTATAAAATTATATGA
>X235_Pygmy_Slow_Loris__coassemble_70_pt1 | contig 14102 bp, 11 predicted proteins | sample X235_Pygmy_Slow_Loris__metabat2_high_PE_008 | metagenome-assembled genome bin X235_Pygmy_Slow_Loris
GGATATTTGGACCATAAATATCAGCATCAAGCAAGCCCACACTCTTGCCACTTTGCGCTAATGCTATGGCGATATTCGCGCTTGTTGTGGATTTGCCAACGCCGCCTTTTCCTGAGCTAATCATTATAAAATACTTGATATTTGGCGCGATATTTTTGGTCTTTTTTTTCTCTTCTTCAACTTGTGGCGTTTTGATATGGATTGTTATAGAATCCCCTAGCTTTGCTTTTATCTCGTGCTTTATTTTTTCTGCGACCTCTTCATTATTTGATGGAATCTCAATAAAAATCTCTGCTTTTTCATTTTCAATTTTTATATCTTTAACAAAGCCAAAATCAACTATATCTCTTTTAAAATTTGGATAAATAATCTCCCTTAATTTACCTAAAATACTCGCCTTATTCATTGATTGCTTTCCTCCACTCATTAGAATCTTTGTTTTCGTATTCTTTAAAGATATTTTGACTTATTTTGTAGCTACAAAATTTAGGACCACACATAGAGCAAAATTCCGCCCCTTTGAATACATCTTGTGGCAAACTCTCATCGTGATATTCTCTAGCCCTATCGCTATCAAGTGCTAAAGAAAACTGCTCCTCCCATCTAAAAGCATATCTTGCATCACTCATTGCGTCATCTCTAACCCTCGCGTTTATCCTGCCTCTTGCTATATCAGCGGCGTGTGCGGCAATCTTGTATGCTATGATTCCCTCTCTTACATCTTTTGCATTTGGTAAGCCTAAATGTTCTTTTGGCGTTACATAGCATAGCATTGCCACGCCTTTCCAAGCCGCTACGCACGCACCAATAGCACTTGATATATGGTCGTATCCAGCACCTATATCGGTTACTAGCGGTCCTAAGACATAAAAAGGCGCTTCGTTGCATAATTCTTTTTGGATTTCTACATTTCGCTCGATTTGATTTAATGGAATATGCCCCGGTCCTTCAATCATCACTTGCACATCTTTTTGATAAGCCCTTTTTGCTAATTCGCCTAATACTTTTAATTCGCTAAATTGCGCTTCATCGCTTGCGTCAGCCAAACAACCCGGTCTAAGAGAATCTCCAAGCGACAAACTCACATCATAGATTCTACAAATATCCAAAATCTCATTAAATGCACTATAAAATGGATTTTCTTTGTGGTGGTGCATCATCCAGCTTGCCATCAAACTCCCGCCACGGCTTACAATCCCCATTTTTCTTTTTGCAATAAGTGGCATATGAGATAATAAGAATCCACAATGTATAGTAAAGTAGCTAACGCCCTGTTTTGCTTGCTTTTCTAGGGTTGATAGCATTTTATCAATGGATAGATTCAAAATATCATCTTTTAAATCGTGTAGTATTTGATACATCGGCACGGTGCCTATTGGGACGCAAGAATTTGCAATAACTGCTTCTCTTATTTCATCAAGATTCCCGCCCGTGCTTAAATCCATAATCGTATCAGCGCCATATTTGATAGAAGTTTGTGTTTTTATGATTTCATTTTCAATGCAATTATTAATGCTAGAACTGCCTATATTTGCATTGATTTTCGTTTTTGTGGCGATTCCTATGCCGATTGGATTTAGATTTTTGTGATTGATATTTGCAGGGATTATCAATCTGCCTTTTTTGATTTCATTTTTGATTAAACTAACATCTAATTCCTCGCTATTTGCGACAAATTCCATTTCTTTTGTGATTATGTCGCGTTTTGCATAAAATAATTGTGTATTTGCATTATTCATTTTGACCTCATATATTTTTTATAAAGCTTAAAATTATCCTAAAAAATATAAAATATTGCTTTTTTATCATTTAAAAAGGTTAAGTTTTGCAAAAAAATACCACTTTAATCATTATGAGTGCTGGGGAAAGTTTGAGATTTAGAAAAAATATATCTATCAAAAAACAATGGATTAGGATAGATAATAAGCCCGCTTGGCTTTATGTAGCGGATTTGATGCAGGAGAGATATAGATTTGTAAAGGTAATTATCACTGCTTCAAAAAGAGAAGTTGCTTATATGAAGCGATTTTGTGATTATGAAGTAGTTGAGGGCGGGGAAAGTAGGCAAGAATCACTACAAAATGCCTTGAAGTATGTAAGTAGCGAATTTGTAGCAATTAGCGATGCTTCTAGGTGCAATCTTGATTTTGAAGTATTGGATAATCTTTTTTTATATGATTTAGATTCTATTGATTGCTTAGTTCCTACGATTAGTGTGAATGATACGATATTTTTAGAATCTAATGGAGATAAAAATTATCTAAATAGAGATCATATTCACTTAGTCCAAACGCCACAAATCTCAAGGACAAAGATTTTATTAAAGGCTATAAAACTTGGGGATTTTAGCGATGAGAGTAGTGCGATAAATCACTATGGAGGCAGAGTTGCGAGTATAAAAGGCTCTAAGATTCTAAATAAAATCACTTTTTTAGAGGATTTGAGGGATATAAAAATTAGCAAAAATGATGATGTTTTTGTTGGGTATGGATTTGATGTGCATAGATTCTGCAAAAATAAAGATATGTATTTAGGTGGCGTGAAGATTCCTTGTGAATTTGGGCTAGAAGCGCATAGCGATGGCGATGTTGTTATTCATTCTTTGTGTGATGCATTGCTTGGTGCCATTGGCGCGGGCGATATTGGTGAGTGGTTTCCAGTAGATGATAAAAAATATAATAATGTAGATTCTAAGATTCTATTAAAAGAAGTCGGCGATTTTGTTTGTAGTGTGGGCTTTAGAATCATTAATATCGATATTATGATAATGGCGCAAAAGCCAAAAATTCTTCCATACAAAGATAAAATGATAGAAATTTTTAGTAAAATTCTAAATTTACAAAGTCAATGTATAAATATCAAAGCAACTACGATGGAAAAAATGGGTTTTATAGGTAGAAGCGAGGGAATTTGCGCAAGCTCTAATGTATCTTTAAAACTATTTTAAATTTTTTGGGAGGTTTATGATTTATGAAAATACTTATCATAGAAAATGATACTTATTTGGCACAAAGTATTAGCAATAAGCTAGAAGATAGAGGTTATGAATGCGTTATTTCTAAGGATTCGCAATTAAAATTAGATAAAAATGATGTATTTGATATTGTTTTGTTATCGTATGATTTTTGCGAGGGGTCTTGTTCTAATCTAATCAAGCGATTTCAAAAAAGTATTATTATAGTGATGATTAAATATATAAATGATGATAGTGTTACTAAAATGTTTAAAGCTGGAATGCACGATTATATCCTAAAGCCCATTATTGTAGATGAATTGATACGCAAAATGGAGCATTATAGGCAGTTTGACAAACTTCAAAAAGAAGTTGTTTTTTATAAAAATTATTTTGAATTTATTGAGGGAATCTTAAATATACCATTTCCATTTACTTATAATCTGCCATTGATTATACGAAGTTGTTCGCAAAGAAGTGCGGATATTTATGCTATGCGATATGCAAGATTGAAAAATATACATTTTAATTTTTTGTCCCTAAAAGAAGTCGATTGGAAAAATATCCTAAATACAAATGATAAGAATGAAATCGTGTATCTAACGGGATTAGAGCAGATTAAAAAAAGCGAGAGAAATGAATTAATCACCAAACTTCACAAACAAAATGTGCTATTTTCTTTTGTTTCCCAAGAGGAGATTCCATTTAGCAATATCGTAGATATTTCCACAACGACAAATTGCGTTGAGGTAGGCGGCGAAATAATGCCCGTGAAAGATTATGAAAAAATGATGATTGCAAAATATGAGGGATTGTATTCGGATATCGAGCTTGCAAAAGAATTAGGGATTAGTCGAAAAAGTTTATGGGAAAAACGCAAAAGATATGGAATCTTAAAACAAAGAAAAAACACAAAGCAAACTCAAACAAATTAGGCAATTTTTGGATAAAAGAGAATTATTTTTAACACTTTTTTATATAGGGCATATCAAAAAAGCACCGGGAACTTGGGGAAGTTTGTTTGGGCTTGTTGTTGGGATTCCGATATTGTATTTTTCGCCCTCTGTTTTGTTTGCACTCTCGGCTTTGTTTAGCATTATTGCGATTAAAGAAATCGATATTTATGAAAAAAACAATGGAATCCACGATGCAAAACATATCATCATCGATGAATTGATTGGAATTTGGATTGCGATGAGTATCGCGGGCTTTGGAATCTTATCGATTATATTTTCATTTGCATTTTTTAGATTGTATGATATTTGGAAGCCCTCTATTATAGGCAAGGTAGATAAGCACACAAAGGGCGGACTTGGTGTCGTTGGTGATGACGCACTGGCTGGATTTTTTGCTGGAATCACGGCGTTGTTATTTATCACAATCTTAAAAAAGATTGTGTTTGTTTAAATTTCTTTTACCCTAAAATCAAGGCTTATATTTGGCGTGATGATTCCACTTTTTGAGCCATTTGCGGAATGAAATACGATTGTTTTATGCAATCTTGCATAATATTTTATCAACATCATTTGCAAGATTGGCTCATTGCTTGGCTTAAACCAAATATTATTGCTTATTAACATCATATATTTTGGATTGTCTTTATATGCTTTTTTTGTCGTTGCTTCGTAACAAATGGCATTTCTAAAGATTAGATTCCCCGCAAATATATTTACTGGCTCTTTATCTTTTGTATCAAAAGTAGAATATTGAATATTAAATATTTTTGAAAAGAAATCCGCCACAAATCCGGGTATTGGCATATATTCCCCAAATGGTGCTAAAAATACTTTGTCAGCAAAGTGATAGGAGTTGTTGCTAAAAATATAAGTCGAGTTATATACATTAAATCCATCAGATCTTTGCGCGCCTACGATGATAGTAATCTTTGTGCTTAGTTGTTTTAATCTATTTACAATATCCTCATAAAGCGTTGTATTTAATATCATAGGAAATGCCGTCTCTGGCAAAACAACGATACTATATCCGCTATTTATCGCATTTTCGATGAGGTTGATATTGTGTTGAATGATTTTGTTTAGATTATTGCCTACCCATTTGTCTTTTTGGTCTATATTTGTTTGCGTGAGTAGTATTTTTTCACTTGGAATCCTAATTTTTTTAATATCATAATCGACTGCAAAAAATAGCAAAAATATCGCAAGAAAGCGAAATATTTTTAGTTGCCTTATGCTTATTATTGCCAGTATCACGACAATAATCACAAAAGAAATCTTATCTACTTTAAAAATACTAAAAGATAGCATCGCATCTGGAACAAACCAATCAAAGCCAAATATCGTTACATAGCTAATAAGGCTTAATGTAACACTTCTAAAAATGATATTATTAAAAAACAATGCAAAATACATAAAAATCGCATAGATGATTCCAACGACAATAGGGATTATATACACTAAATATACTGAGTTTGTGTATCGAAAACTAAGCCCAATCCAATAAAACCAAAATATACCCACAAAAAAACCAAAGGCAAAGGCGGATCGTTTATGGATATTTAGAAAAATAAAAAGCGATATTAAAACAAGAATGGAGTTGATATATGGAAAATATTCCTCATTAAAATATGTCCAAAAATTCGCATACAACGGCAGGCTAAAAACAAAAGCACAAACAAGCGGCAATAATAGCCAGTTTTTAGTGATATATTTTGTTTTGTTTGCTGTGTTAAAAATATTTATTGTTGGTGTTTTTTTAAAAAATTTTCTAAACATTATCTTTTATCGCATAATAAAATAAACTTGTGCTAGAATCGCCCAAAATCGTTGTGTAATTATAACTTAAATTTTAATACTTGATTTAAGTTCCTTTAAGTTAAAATACGCAAATTATTTTTCAAGCAAAGTTAAGATTACAGGAAAGCCTTTTATATGGAGTTTGCAAACTTTTTTGATGTTATTGTTATAGCCATCATCATAATCCTTGCATTAAAGGGATTATTTACTGGTTTTATTCGTGAAGTATTTTCTATCATAGGTATTGTTGGCGGCGTGATTGTCGCATCGCGATTTCATATCGGTTTTGGTAATTTTGTAAATTCGATTCTAAAACTAGAGAGTCAAACGATTATAAATCTCATCGGTTTTATGATTATTTTAGGGATTATTTGGGTTTTATCTCTTATTTTAGCGGAGGTTGTTCTTCGGTTTGCTCGTTTTATAAGACTTGGATATTTGGATAGAATCTTGGGCGTTGTTATAGCGGGATTTAAGATTTTTTTAATCGCTTCGATTATACTTTTTACATTTTCAAAAATCAATTTTTTATCAAATTTCACGGAAAAATTGCAAGATTCTAGCTTTTGCTATCCTATAATGATAAAAGTTGGCGATTTTATCGTAAAGACTGATTTTGTAAGCGAGAATAAAGATGACGCAATCAATTTTGGCAATCAAGTTTTAGAAGAAGTCAAAAAAATATAAGGAGTGATTTTGTTTTCAAATATCTATATTCAACAAAGAATAGAAAAAGCGAATATTATGCGAGATTCTGGCAAGAATCCTTATAGAAATGACGCAAAAAAAACGATTTCTAATATAGATTTTTTAAATAAATACAAAGACGCAAAGGATTCTAATAGCGCAAAAGCGGACAATATCGAAGAATTTGTAAGCGGTAGAGTAAAATTAGTGCGACTGATGGGAAAGGCGGCATTTATCGATATTGAAGATGAAAGCGGAATCTTGCAAGCTTATATCTCTAAAAATGATTTGGATTCTGCTTTTGAGGATTTTAAAAAACTGCTTGAAGTTGGGGATATTGTAAATATCGGTGGCTATCCATTTAAGACAAAAACAAATCAAATCTCAATACACGCGACTTCATTTAAGATTCTCACAAAAGCCATTATTCCATTGCCTGAGAAATTTCACGGGCTTACGGATATTGAATTGCGATATAGACAAAGATACCTTGATTTGATAATGAATGCCGATGTAAAGGAGACATTTAAGATTCGAAGTAAGATTATTTCTTTGCTTAGGAAGTTTTTTGAGGATAAAGGATTTTTGGAGGTAGAAACGCCTATGCTTCACCCAATTCCCGGCGGTGCAAATGCAAAGCCATTTATCACTCATCACAACGCACTAAATGTAGAGCGATATTTGCGCATTGCGCCAGAATTGTATCTAAAAAGGCTTATTGTGGGCGGTTTTGAGAGTGTGTTTGAGATAAATAGAAGTTTTAGAAATGAGGGTATCGACCACTCACATAACCCAGAATTTACGATGATTGAATTTTACTGGGCGTATAAAACTTATGATGATTTGATAAAACTCACAATAGAATTATTTGGATATTTATTAGACAAACTCAAACTACCAAATATCATTGAATGGGGCGAATCTAAAATCGATTTTAGCCATTTTACACAAATGAGTTATAAGGATTCTTTGCATAAAATCGGCGAGATTCCACTTGATATAATCGAGGATAAAACAAAACTAGAAAAATATTTGAAAGATTCTAATATAAAAATAGAATCTGGATTAAATTATGGGAAACTTCTAGCTTTGGCATTTGATAATTTTGTAGAATCCAAATTAATCCAGCCTACATTTATTACCGATTTTCCAATTGAGATAAGCCCGCTAGCAAGGAAAAATGACAAAGATTCTATGATTGCAGATAGATTTGAATTATTTATCGGCGGAAAAGAAATGTCAAATGGATTTAGCGAGCTAAACGACCCGCTAGATCAATTAGATAGATTTAGAGCGCAAGTATTAGAAAAAGAAAAAGGCGATGAGGAAGCGCAATATATGGACGAGGATTATTTATGGGCTTTGGGCTATGGAATGCCACCTGTTGCGGGGCAAGGAATAGGCATCGATAGGCTTGTAATGCTTTTGACAAATAATAAAATCATTAAAAATGTGATTTTATTTCCAGCGATGAAGCCACAAAAACACGAATTTGATATTATGAAAAAGGATAGTGAATGAATTATTTAGAACAACAAGACAAGATTATTTTTGATTTAATTCAAAAAGAATGGGAGCGACAAAGCGATTGTTTGGAGATGATTGCTAGCGAGAATTTTACTTTTCCAAGCGTGATTGAGGCACTAGGGAGTGTATTAACGAATAAATATGCCGAAGGTTATCCAAAAAAGCGATATTATGGCGGTTGCGAGTTTGTAGATGAGATTGAAGAGATTGCAATTGATCGAGTAAAAAAGCTTTTTAATTGCGAGTTTGCAAATGTCCAGCCACATTCGGGTTCTCAAGCAAATGGCGCTGTGTATAGTGCGTTAATCAAGCCTTATGATAAGATTCTAGGTATGCACTTAAATCACGGCGGACATCTAACACACGGGGCAAAAGTAAGCATAACAGGAAAAATATATCAAAGTTTTTTTTATGGCGTTGAGCTTGATGGCAGGATAAATTATAATAAAGTGCAAGAATATGCGGAATTAGTGAAGCCAGATATTATTGTTTGTGGATTCTCTGCATATACAAGAGAGCTTGATTTTAAGCGATTTAGGGAGATTGCAGATAGCGTGGGTGCGATTTTGTTTGGGGATATAGCGCATATCGCGGGGCTTGTGGCAGGAGAGGAATATCCAAATCCATTTCCTCATTGTCATATCGTTAGCACTACCACACACAAGACACTTCGCGGTCCAAGAGGCGGCGTGATACTTAGCAATGATGAAGAAATGATAAATAAAATCAACAAAGCCGTATTTCCCGGAATGCAAGGCGGTCCTTTGATGAATGTCATCGCTGCAAAGGCGGTTGGGTTTGGTGAGAATCTAAAGCCAGAATGGAAAATATATGCAAAGCAAGTCAAGGCAAATGCTAAGATTCTAGGGGAAATATTTGTAAAAAGAGGCTATGATATAGTTAGCGGTGGAACGGATAATCATCTCGTGTTGATGAATCTTATAAACAAGCCATTTAGTGGCAAAGATGCGGACAAAGCACTTGAAAATGCCGGAATTACTGCAAACAAAAATATGGTCCCGGGCGATACTAGAAGTCCATTTGTTACAAGTGGTTTGAGGATTGGTTCGCCAGCGCTTACAAGTAGAGGTATGAAAGAGAAAGAATTTGAATACATAGCAAATAAAATTTGTGATATTTTAGATAATATTAATGATATAAATTTACAAGAGAAAACAAGGCAAGAGATAAAGGAATTTAGCCAAGATTTTAAAATTTACCCGAAGGCTATTTTTTGATGACGGAAATCGAATTAAAACTAATCAAAATGAATACAACTCATTATTATCAAAAGATTAGTGATTCTAAAGTTAAAATTAACTATAATGGCAGAATCTTTTTTGATAAATTTAAAAGAGTTGATTCGTTGCTTGGTTTGAATATCATCAAAAGGCATTTAAAAAACGAAATCACAATAGCGCACAGCCTTATTAGCTCATCTAACAAGGTTGAAAATATTGTTATTGATTTTAATGGCACAAATGATGTATTATTTTACCATAAGGCACAATTATTGCTTAGAGATGAGGGCTATCTTAATTTTACGGCGTATAGGTCAAAAACTCAAGGTCATTTGCATCTTTATATTCATAAAGGGCATACGGATTTGATTGAGGCTAAATTGATAGCTAAGACATTGAGCTTAAAATTAGCAGCCCTTTTTCCTAAGCAATGGAGGATTTTTCCAACTGATGAAGTTCCTCCTAGTTTTAATATTTTGGTTTTGCCATATAGCGTTTATGCAAAAGAGCGCGGAACTAGTTGGCTTAAACATATGTAATAAAAATTAAAGAGAGGTTAAAATATGGACGATAAAAGAGAATTAAATGATATTTTGATAGGCGGAGAAGATGTAAAATCAAAAAATACAAAAAAGCTTATTTTGTTGATTATTGCTATTGTTGTGTTGATTATCGCTATTGCGGCAATCGCGCTAAATCTTTCCTCTGCACCACAAGAAGAAATCGTAATTACAGAAAATACTCAAAGTGAGATTCCATCTAGTGAATTTAATAATGTCCCAGTGAATGACGATAGCGTTCAATTCGAACAAATCGTAAAAGAGATTCGCTCAAGGCAGCAAAACACCCCAGAACAATCTAGCCCGCCTATACCATCAGCACCTATTTCATCAAATAACGAAGTAGAAAAAATGCAAATGCCAGAGAGGCAACCTAGCTCTACTCGCACGACTTCACGACCAAGAGTGCAGGTTACTCAACCATCAGCTACTTCTATGTCTAGGGCAAAAAATGGCGATATAGCCGAAAATGGAATCTATCTCCAAGTTGGCGCATTTAGCAAAACACCAAATAGGCAATTTTTAGATAATGTCAATAAATATAGCTATCGCGTGCAAGAAATAATCATCAATTCAAAAGTGATTACTAGGTATTTAATCGGACCTTATGCAAGCAGAAGTGCGGCGCAAAGAGATGTAAATGCGGTAACAAGGGATATTACAGCCCCTGTCCTTTTGGAAATTAGATAATTCTTTTAATCTTTCTTAAATTTATGCCCCTAAATTAGGGGCAATCTTATAAACATTCTAAAATACAAACGAAATATTTTTGTTATTGTTTGTGGATTGCTATCAATCCAGCACCTCGTCATTCTGAGTTTTGCTTGCAAAACGAAGAATCTATGAAATATGGATTCTATGGATTCTTCGGCTAAAGCCTTAAGTAATGACAAAAAATATAGATTGCTTCGCTACGGCTCGCAATGACAGGCAAGTGAGGATTTCGTCATTGCGAGCATTCGCAAGAATGCGTGGCAATCCATAATTAAATAGATTGCTTCGTCCTTTTTAGTCCTCGCAATGACGATTATTCGTCATTCTGAGTTTTGCTTGCAAAACGAAGAATCTATGAAATAATCTATGAATTCTGTGGATTCTTCGGCTAAAGCCTTAAGTAATGACGAAGCAAAGCCCAAAATAATCTATTCTTTTGTAATCGTGAGCATTAAACAATGCGTGGCAACCTAGAAAGGAATGGAAAAACTAGATTGCCACAAATCTATTTCTAGATTCTCAACGATGACAAACCCGCCCACCTTTGCCATTTTAGTGCAAAGAATCTATAAAAATGACAAATTAGATTCTTTTAGCGCTTACACTAAAACGACAAAATCCCCTTAGATTTTTTTAAGTCCTCATAGCCCCAAGCAATCCGTTTTATTAGTTTGCCATACCTCACAAGTGAGGCGTGCAATGATATTTTACTAGATTGCCACGCCTAACTTCGTTAGGCTCGCGATGACGATTATTTGTCATTCTGAGTTTTGCTTGCAAAACGAAGAATCTATAAGGTGTGGATTCTTCGGCTAAAGCCTCAGAATGACAAAAGAGTCATAGATTGCTTCGCTACGCTCGCAATGACGGAATCTTAAATCGTCATTCTGAGTTTTGCTTGCAAAACGAAGAATCTATAAAATATAATGCAGATTCTATGGATTCTTCGGGCAAGCCCTAAGTAATGACAAAGTGGGATTCTAGTCATTGCGAGCCGTTTGTAAAACGGCGTGGCAATCCATAATTTTTATTAGATTGCCATAAGGCTAAAGCCTCGCGATGACACACCTCTAAAAATCAAGTGCCAAGGTTAGCCAATATCTGCGACCCTCTTGGATAACAGGACCATATATATTTACGCTTGAGTAAATGCCTGTGGTAGTATTTGCCGTGCCATAAGTCCTAAAATCTATAACATTAGCATTTAGTAGATTATACACACCACCATTTATACGAATATTTTCTGTGATTTTATATCCAAGCCCTAGATTTAGGATAGTTGATGGCTTGTAGTAGATTCCACCAAATACATTTCGTAGATTCTGTGCTGCTGTATTATTTCCCATTGCAGTAGTATTTATTATGCCGTTTTTATATTGTGCTTGCAAATAAACATTAAAATCCTTGAAACTATAAGCAAGTTTTCCTATTAGCTGATGTCTTGCGGTTGTAGAGAGCGGATTGCCTTTATTTGTGCCAGAAGTGATTTGTGAATCTATATAAGTATAGCTTGCATCAAAGCTTATGCCATAAATTGGCTTGATACCAAAAGTCGTCTCTATCCCTTGAGAATACGCACTATCGGCGTTATAGGCTAGAGAGCAGGCTGCATTACTTCCACCATAAGTCGCACAAGTTTGGCTATAGTCGGCTTGTCCTGCAGTTTTACTCACGCGTCTAGATTCTATTTTGTCTTTGAAGTTTGAGCGGAAAAGTGTGAGTGAGAATGTAACATAATCGCTATCAAACATCGTGCCAATCTCATAGCTTATCGAGCTTTCAGCCTTTAGATTTGGATTACCCAAAAATGCGAGAGTGCCTTGACTTCCATAGCCATAGACGGCATCAATTAGCTGGTTTGCATATGGGGCTTTGTATCCTGTGGCAACTCCGCCTTTGATACTCCAACCACTCCAGATTTCATATACGAGATAGGCACGCGGGCTTACATTTGAGCCAAATTTATCATTGTAGTTGTAGCGCGCACCGATAGTAAATCTAAGTGGATCGATTATCCTCCACTCATCTTCTGCAAAAAGCGCGAAAGTATTGCGATTATGGCTTGCGGGTGTGGCGGCTAAGTCGTGGTAATTTTCATTGCGGTATTCAAGCCCTAGATTTAAGAGATTGCTTTCCCATAAAGTTATAAGGAGATTTGAATCTAGGATTATATCACTACTTGTAATATCGCGATTTTTGCCTAGATTTGGCGAGCTTGTTTGTCCTGCGACAAGTCGCCCTGTGTTTTCTGTGTTTAGATATTGCAAGCTTGTTTTTAAGATACCAAAGCCATAATCGCCCTTATAACCAAGCGCACTCATAAATTTATTTAATCCCACCCAAGGCGTATAGCCACCTCTGCCTTGCGCATTCACGCCAAGAGTGCCAACTTGCCCTGTTTGATTGTCATAAGTAGATTTTGTGTAGTCAATATCTGCATAGATTTGATGATTTTCATTTGGTAGATATGTAAGTCGCCCTCCAAAATTATAGGCTACATATTGCGTCCCAAAAAAGCTATTGATGGTTTGTCCTCTGTCGTTTTTTAGTTTGTCGCTTGCTTCACGCGTAATTTGCCTTGCTCTTATGCTAAGCCCTAGTTGGTCTATGATAGGACCTGTGAGATAAAGTGAGTTTTGATAGGTATTGCCAAAATTACCTATATCAGTAGTCTCTGGAACGATAACTTGACTTTGTAAGGACCCCCCCCATTTTTTTGTTACTGGCTTTGTAATGATATTTATCACGCCTCCAATGGCATCGCTTCCATAAATGGTGCTCATAGGACCGCGGATAACCTCAATTCGCTCAATTGCACTAAGTGGTGGCATAAAAGAATTATAAGTGCCCACACCTAGATTTGCAGTGGCTACATCACCGCTTGGATTCTGTCTTAAGCCATCGATTAAGAAAAGCGTGTATCCCGCTGGCATACCACGGATTGAAATCGCACTTTGTCCTAGCTTGTTGCTTGTGCCCTCCAAACTCACACCCGGGATTTCTTTTAGCGCTTCGCCTAAATCACGATAGGGCTTAGATTCTAATTCTTCTTTTGTAATTATGCTAATGCTTGCGGGCGCGTCTTGGAGTAATTGCTCATAACCTGTCGCACTTACCACGCTCTCGCCTATATCTACTTCTTGTATTTCCTCCCCAAATGCACTACTAAATGCGCTAATTAATGCCAAACTCAAAAATATATTTTTACTTTTCAAATTTTAATCCTTTGTGTTGATTTATTTTTTGCTTAAGATCTGCCTTGCGTGGCAATCTATTTTTATCATTTTTCAAAAAATGATAGCGAATACTAGTTAATATAAACTTTATAATCTCTTAATCATTTAAAAATTTTGAAAAATTTTGTTTTTTGTGATTTTGGAGTGGTTTTTTACTAGATTGCCACGCATTCTTGCGAATGCTCGCAATGACGGAATCTTAAATCGTCATTCTGAGTTTTGCTTGCAAAACGAAGAATCTATGAAAAAATATGGATTTTGTGGATTCTTCGGGCAAGCCCTCAGAATGACGAAAGGCATAGATTGCCACGCCGTTTTATAAACGGCTCGCAATGACAAGCCCTCATCAAAAAAGCTCAAAAATTCAAGATTTTATAATCCCATTTTGTTTGGATTTAGTATGTTATTTGGGTCAAATGCCTTTTTTAGAT
>X235_Pygmy_Slow_Loris__coassemble_74_pt1 | contig 13388 bp, 8 predicted proteins | sample X235_Pygmy_Slow_Loris__metabat2_high_PE_008 | metagenome-assembled genome bin X235_Pygmy_Slow_Loris
AATAATGATTTTGCTATCATAGAACAGGATATATTTGATAAATATACTAAATTATGCAATGGCAATTTAGAATGCCTAAATAAATCCATAGAGCCGTATAAAAATATCATTTGGAATAAAATCTCATCGCAAAACAAAATCAATTCTATTTATATCATCAACCTAACGAATAACCGCACAAAAGTGCAATGTGAAGTGGTGGATTATTATGATAAAAATTTGGATTTTTCATTTGACCTTAGCAACAATAATTCATTTGAAAAAATCGATTTAGTATTCCCAAAATCAAATAACAAAACAAAAATCATATGCCAAAATGAGAATCTAAAAGCAGAAACAAATCCTATACAAGTCAATCCAGCGAATTTTGATTTGATTCATAATTTTGGAAGTGAGAATCTTGATATGACGCTAAGCCTAAAAGCAGGCGTGATAAATATATCATTTGAAGGCTCAAAAGCACTCAATTTAGAGGGTGAAATCGATACTGGATTTAATGGCAGATTATTAGCAAATAACGAAAATCTCAAATTTACACAAAATAAATGCGGATACCCAAATGACGATGTTTTCATTCAAGATTCTATGATTATAGGATTTAAAAATGGCAAAGCAGATAAATATCTCACTTCATTTATGGCAAACACAATCACAAATGGCGATCTTAGCATTGATTTTGATATAGAGGGTGATTTGAAAAAATGTGGTGGCGAGCTTGAACCTAAATGCACGCAAATAAATATCACAAAAAATATAAATGTAATCCCAGATAATTTTATGATATACACCGCAATCACATCTCCTTATAAAGTCGCATATTACGGGCAGTTAGAAGATAGAAATGCATTCAAATACAATCCTATTTTAAATATCCAAATAAATGCGATAAATAACCAAGATGAAATCATCGATATAAACAAAAGGTGCAATCACGGCATAGTGGAACTAAATCTAGATTCAGAATCTCAAATTGAATTTAAAAGAAGTATCACAGATAGATTAAATTCGAAGATAAATATTTATTTAGATGAATTTGACACAAAACAGGGCGCGAATGTTGATATGTATTTTGGTATTGGAAAAACATCAAATAGTTACAAAAATATTACCAAATTAACGCAAAGCAGTTTAATCGAACCAAGAGAAATAAAATTGACAGATTTGGCATTCTATGTAAGATTTAAGAGTAATGGAAAAACTTATGATTATAGTGATGCATTTATTTATGATCAATTAGCAGAGGATTCCAAACCCGCTGGTGTGTTGTTTGCTAGAGGCAAAATAGAAAAAAATATAAGCTACACAGATGATAAAAAAGCAAATTTGGATCTAAAATATCTCATTTATTGCAAGGATTGCGATACAAAGATTTTAGAAAAATATCTAAATATTGATGGAATTACTATGGATAGCCCAAATTGGTATATAAATAGAGAACACCCCAGCGATTTTTATCTAAGAGATGATTTTATCGATACAAAATTAGAGATAGAAAATTCAAATCAAGTATTAGAGGGCAGACAGCAAATTATCTTTGATTCACAAGAAAATGGCGAATACAAAAACACAATAAATCAAAAAGATGTTCAATTTGCCCCGTATTTAAATTACAATAAAGATTTTAAAAATACATATTTAGAAAATGAATTTATTGTAACCATAGAAAAAGAAGAAATCTCTAAAGAGCCAAATATAGAAGAAAACATAGAGGAAAATACAGAGCCAAAAGTAGAGGAGCAAGTAGAGGAGAAAATAGAGCAAAAAGTAGAGCAAAAGCCAGCAAAACAGCCACAAAAACCTATAAAACAAACAAAACCAAAATCGCCTAATTCAGTAGAATTAGATATAGAGGAATAGATTTTTTGCTTGCCGATTCTATCGGCTTGCAAAAGGTAATGTAAGAATGTGGATTGTAACGCAAAATCCCGCGATTTATAGAATCTTGCAGTGGCTTAAAACATAAAATCCCGCGATTTATAGAATCTTGCAATTGTGATGCGTGATTGCAATTGCGATTGCATCGGTAATATCAAGTGGCTTTATTTCACCTTTGATCCCTAGAATCTTTCTTACCATAAATGAAACTTGAATCTTATCTGCCTTTCCATTGCCTGTGATTGATTTTTTTATTTGAAGTGGCGTATATTCATAAAAATTCCCAAATTCTTGCATTACCTTACAAACGATAGCACCCCTAAATTGCGCTAATTTCAATACGCTTTTTGGATTATAAGCATAAAATACGCTTTCAATTGCGATACTATCAATCTTTTTACTCCTAAAAATCAAATCAAGCCCATTTATAAGCTCTAGAATCTGCTCTTTAAAATCCGTAGTTTTGATTTTTATCAATCCAGCTTCAATTAGATTTATTTTATTTTTTTGGCTCTCAATGATTGCATATCCACAATTTTTACTTCCCGGATCAATTCCTAAGATATTCATAAACACTACCTTTATGATAAAATATATTCACATAAAATTCACATTAATTTCACATCACAAAATCGCTAAAAAATACGGAGAATAGATGGTTTGGAATATTATACTAAAAGAACTAAAAAATAAAATCACACAAGAACAATACAATAAATACATAAAAAATCTGGTATTTGATGAAAAAAATTCACAATCAGATTTAAAGATTTTGCTTGCAAATAATATTTTTATCGCAAACTGGGTTAATAGAAATTATGCGGACAAAATCGCCCTTTTGTTTGAGAATCAAACGGCAATAAAACCAACAATAAAAATAAAACTCAAAGAACCAAAAGAAAGCAAAAAAAACAAAACGCAATACGATATAAAAATAGTCCAAATAAACAAAAAGCAATCTATTATCAATCCATCGCTTACTTTTGATACATTTGTGGTAGGAGAATCTAATAAATTTGCATTCAAAGTATCCGAAAAAGTCGCCCAAAATCAAGGCACTTTATACAATCCATTGTTTATTAGTGGAGATACAGGGCTTGGGAAAACACATTTATTAAATGCCATAGGAAATTATAATATTGGCAAAAAAAATGTGATTTTGGTCAATTGCGAGGAATTTTTAAATGATTTTACGCACAATCTAGCAAATAAAACAATGGATAAGTTTAGAAACAAATATCGAAATTGCGATTATTTATTAGTCGATGATATTCAATTTTTGATAGGAAAAAGCCTCACTCAAGAGGAATTTTTCCATACATTAAATGTGTTAAAAGAAAATAATAAACAATTAGTTTTCACATCAGATAAACAAATAAAAGATCTAGGCGGAATAGAGGAGCGATTGAAATCTAGATTCCAAAATGGCGTAACCGCGCAAATCCAAGCCCCAGAATTAGAGACAAAAATAGCAATCATAAAAAAGAAATGCGAGATTGATTTAATCAATCTAAATGATGAGATTATTAATTTTATAGCAACAAATATCAATAACAATATTCGCACCATTGAGGGAATCTTGATGAATATCAATTCACACGCCTCTATTTTCAACCAAGAAATCACCATAGATTTTGTTAAAAACGCCATAAAAAGCTTTAAAAATACAAACACAGAAAAAATCACCATAAATGATATAGTAAATACCATATCAAAATACCTAAATATCAAGCCATCGGATATAAAAAGCAAAAAAAGGACAAAAGATATACTTCTTGCAAAAAAAATAGTAATTTATCTAGGCAGGAAACTCACAAGAAATTCTATGCCCGAATTAGCCAACTTCTTGGAGTTTAAAGATCATAGCTCCATTAGTAAAGCAATGAAAAAAATACAAGAGGAAATGCAAGAAAATAAAGAACTAGAATTAAAAATTGAAGAAATAGAAGAAAAAATTAAAGAATCAAAAATAAATAATTAAGTGAATTTATGAGAAAATTAGCCACATATTTTTCCATAGTTTTTTAAGGCAATAATGGCAATTTTTGATATATTTTCACAAAAATCAACAAGCTACTAAAAATACTAAAAATTTAATATTAGGAAACAAAATGAAAATAACAATAAACAAAAGCAAATTAGAAAATATCGTAAGCAATTTTCAATCATTTTTAGAAAAAAGAGACAATAGCCAAATAACTTCTCATATTTTAATAGAGACAAAAATAAATACGCTCATATTAAAAGCAACGGATTATGAAATAGGAATAATGACAAAGATTCACGATGAAAAAATACAAAATGAGGAAAAAATAACCGTTAATGGACAAGAATTTTTAAGAATCTTAAAAAGCCTAAAAGATAGCGAAATCAAACTAAATAGCGATGGAAATGAGCTTGAAATAAAACAAAACAAAACAAAAATAAAATTACAAAGCTTCATAGGCGATAATTTCCCAGAATTTCCAAGCGATTATAAAGATTCAAAAATCAATATAGATTCAAATAACATCATAAATTCACTCAAAAAAATATCGCCCGTAATCGATCAATCAAGCCCAAGAATGGAAATAAGAAACGCCTTGATAGATATAAAAGATTCTCAAATCAAATTTGTAGCAACAGATACAAAAAGGCTTGAAATAATAAATTTCAACAATCCAACAACGGAAAAAATACAATTTTTATTTCCAAAAAGAGCGATAAATGAAGTCCAAAAATTCTTTAGCGACCAAGCAAGCATATATTTCAAAGAAAACAATATCATCATAGAAAATGATTCAAATGTATTTTTTACCAGAATCCCAAATAATAAATTTCTTGATTATGAGAGGGCTATTCCAAAAGATTCAAGCATAAAATACAAAGTCCAAATCAATAAAGAAGAAATGATTGAAGCCCTAAAAATAATAAGCTCTGTATCAAAAAGAGTAAAATTAAGCTTTGATAAAGAAAAAATCACATTCGAATCTACGAATGACAGCGATTCAAAAGCTAATACAGAAATAGAAATCGACAAAGAATTAAATAAAAATTTCATAGATTCTATTGATGAAAAAGTAGAATTATCCATAACATCGCAACATATATTAGAATTTATAAAAAATATAGATTCTACGCATTTTGAATTTGGAATCAATGAAACTAAAAACAAAGCTTGTTTATTGAAAAACAATAATTTTATATTAATTGTTGTCCCAATCATTACATAAAATAGGAAAATAAATGACAGAATATAGCGGAAAAAATATAAAAGTCCTAAAAGGCTTAGAGGGCGTTAGAACGCGTCCGGGAATGTATATCGGCGATACAAATATAAATGGTCTTCATCATATGGTTTATGAAGTCGTTGATAATTCAATCGATGAAGCGATGGCTGGATTTTGCACAAAAATAAATATAACTCTTACAAAATATGGAAGTGTGATTGTTGAGGATAATGGAAGAGGGATTCCAGTAGATTTGCACGAGGGCGAGAATATTCCCGCAGCAACGGTTGTTTTGACCGTTCTTCACGCAGGTGGAAAATTTGACAAAGATACTTATAAGGTTTCTGGTGGTTTGCACGGCGTTGGCGTGAGTGTGGTAAATGCTTTGAGTAAAAAGCTTGTGATGACAATACATAAAAATGGAAATATTTATTCGCAAGAATTTGCTGAGGGGATTCCACAAAATGATTTGACAATCATAGGAAATAGCGACAAAAATGGGACGATTATCGAATTTATTCCAGATGATAAGATTATGGAAGTAGTAGAATTTAATGACACAATCCTAAAAAATCGCTTCAAAGAAATGGCATACCTAAACAAAAACATAGAAATTAATTATATCAATGAAAACACAGATACAAATGAGAGATTCTGCTTTGAGGGCGGATTAAATGAATTTGTAAAAGATATAAATGAAAAAGAATTTATCTCACAAATTATTAGCTTTAATGACAAAGATGGCGAAGTAGAAGTCGATATCGCACTTGCTTATAATAATTCATATAGCGAAAAATTGCTAAGTTTTGTGAATAATATTCGAACAATCGAGGGCGGCACACACGAAAGCGGCTTTAGAATGGGGCTTAGTAGAGCGATAATGAATTATATTGATACAAATTTAAGCACAAGAGAAAAAGACGCAAAAATACAAGGCGATGATATAAGAGAGGGCTTGGTTGCAATCGTATCTGCTAGAGTGATGGAGCCACAATTTGAGGGACAAACAAAAGGCAAGCTTGGAAATTTATCTGTTAGAAATATCGTTCAAAAAATAACTTATGAAAAAATCTCTAAATTTTTTGAAGAAAATCCAAATGACGCAAAAGCAATCATTCAAAAAGCAATGCTTGCAGCAAAAGGGCGAGAAGCCGCAAAAAGAGCTAGAGAATTAACAAGAAAAGAAACAAATAGTTTTGGAACATTGCCCGGAAAACTTGCGGATTGTCAAAGCAAAGATCCAAGCATTTCAGAGATATTTTTAGTTGAGGGAGATTCTGCTGGCGGTAGTGCAAAAACAGGGCGAGATAGAGCATATCAAGCAATACTTCCACTTAGAGGCAAAATATTAAATGTAGAAAAAAGCAATATCAATAGAATCCTAAAAACCGATGAAATCATCAATATGATTACGGCTTTTGGTTGCGGGATTGACAAAGAATTTGATATTGAAAAGCTTAGATATCATAAAATCATTTTAATGACAGACGCTGATGTCGATGGTAGCCATATCCAAACGCTTTTGCTTACATTTTTTTATAAATATTTAAGACCGCTTATTGAAAATGGACATATTTATATCGCCCAACCACCTTTATATCTATTCAAAAAAGGCAAAAAAAGCATATATCTCAAAGATGATAAACATTTAAGCTCATTTTTGATTGAAAATGGCATTGAGAATTTTAATTTTAGTGGAATTGGGAATAATGAATTAATTGATATTTTGAAAAATATTTCAAATTACAGGGCTTTATTAACCAAACTAGAAAAACGATATTTTTCAAGCAATATTATTAGATTCTTACTTGAAAATGATGGTTTAAAAGATTTGAATCTAATCGATTTAGCCAAAAAAATAGAGGAATATTTGAAAGCAAATAATTGCAATATTTTAAATAGAGTAGAGCAAATAGACAATATTATTTTATTTACCCAAACAAAATTAGGACTTCAAGAATTAAATATCAATGATAAAATCTTTGATGACAATCAATTCATCGATGCAAAAAATATATTTGACAAAATAAAAGATAGAGAATTGTCGTTTTTGGAAAATCGCGATTTTATAGAGTTTTTGGAAGAGATTGAGGATTCTGCTAAAAAAGGTGCGACAATACAGCGATATAAAGGTTTGGGCGAGATGAATCCAGATCAATTATGGGAAACTACGATGACAAAAGAAAATCGCTCTTTACTCAAAGTAAAAATCAATGATATAGAAAATAGCGATAGAATCTTATCTTTGTTTATGGGTAGCGAAGTAGAGCCAAGAAGAGAATTTATCCAAGAACACGCAAAAGAAGTAAAGAATCTTGATGTGTAGAATCCTATCCCGTCATTGTAAGCAAGTGCTAGAAATGATAGAATCCTATCCCATCATTGCGAGGCAAAGCCGAAGCAATCCATAAAAACACGGAATCCTAAATCGTCATTACTTAAGGGCTTGCCCGAAGAATCTACAAGAATCTTTTATAGATTCTTCGCTTTGCAAGCAAAGCTCAGAATGACAATTCTTTTCTTTCGTCATTGCGAGGCAAAGCCGAAGCAATCCACGAATCTTAATTATAGTGTGGCTTAAAATGAAAACAATTACACTTTTCCTGCGATGATAAAACGAAGAGCATTTAGTTTGATAAATCCAGCGGCGTCTTTTTGATTATAAACACTATCTTCCTCAAATGTGCTATATGCCGCATTAAATAGTGAATTTTTAGATTCTCTGCCTAATATCGTTACATTTCCCTTATAAAGTTCGAGTTTGACAATCCCCTCGACTTTTTCTTGCGTTTTATCAATCAAAGCCTGCAAAGCCTCTCTCTCAGGGCTAAACCAATATCCATTATAAATAAGCTCGGCATATTTTGGCATTATAGAATCTTTTAGATGTGCCTCCTCTCTATCAAGACAAATAGATTCTATTGCACGATGAGCCTTTAGATATATCGTTCCGCCCGGAGTTTCATAGCAACCTCGACTTTTCATTCCCACATAGCGATTTTCTACCAAATCAAGCCTACCTATGCCATTTAAAGCCCCAAATTGATTTAATTTTTCCCAAAAATTCGCTGGACTTAATTTTTCGCCATTTATCGCCATTCCATCGCCGTTTTTAAATTCTATTGTTATATTTGTTGGCTTATCTGGTGCATTTTTTGGACTTACACTCCATCGCCACATATCTTCATTTGGTGCTATATTTGGATCTTCTAAAATCTGCCCCTCATAGCTTATGTGAAGTAGATTTGCGTCCATTGAATATGGTGATTGATTTTGTTTTTTTTCTATTTTGATTCCAGAATTTTCTGCATAAGCAAGTAATTTTTCGCGACTATTTAAATCCCATTCTCTCCAAGGTGCAATCACTTTTATATTTGGATTAAGTGCATAAGCTCCTATTTCAAATCTCACTTGATCATTTCCCTTGCCCGTTGCGCCGTGAGATATGGTAGTAGCTCCTACTTTTTTTGCAATTTCTACTAATCTTTTTGCGATTAATGGACGCGCGATACTTGTGCCTAGCAAATATTCGCCCTCATAAATTGCATTTGCCCTAAACATAGGAAATACAAAATCCTTGATAAACTCCTCCCTCAAATCTTCAATAAAAATATTTTCTTTTTTTATTCCTAGATTTAGTGCTTTTTCTCTAGCGTCCTCTACTTCCTCACCTTGCCCAATATCCGCAGTAAAAGTAATCACTTCACAATGATAAGTATCCATAAGCCATTTTAAAATCACGCTTGTATCCAATCCGCCACTATATGCTAACACTATTTTTTTTGTCATATAAATCCTTTTAAAGTATTTTTAATCTATTTTAAAAATTCTATCAAATTTAAATAATTTTAATTGGATTCTTTATATCATATCTTTTAAATTTATCAAAAGAGAATCTTAAAAGAAAGTATTGTATTGAATAGAATTATCAAATTTAGCAATTTTTATATTTTATGTTTGTCATTGATATTTTTTTATGTTTGTTTTGATTCTTCCAAATTAAGCACTGAAATCTTGGATTTATTCCCAAAAGTCGAGCAAAGAGATATATTAGATATTCATCGCGAATTAGAAGATTCTAACCAAGTTTTGATATATACAAAAGATTCTATTTCTCCATTAGAATCTCTCCCTCATATCAATCACATTACAAATCTAAAAGATAATATTTATATCATCGATATTGACAAAAATATAAAAATGCAAGATTTTTATGAAAATTTTAAATCTTTTATAGATTCCACAGAAAATTTTGCTGATTTGAAATATTTTTCAAGTGAAATATTGATGATAGAAAATAGCGAGGCGATTTTTGATGATGTAAATTTGATAATGATCTCCTCGATATTATTCTTGGTTGTTTTGTATGTTTTTATACTAAGAATCCCATTTTTATCGCTAAATACGCTTATTACAATCATATCTGCAAATTTGCTTGGCATTACTATGCTTACGATGTTTTATGATAATGTAAATATTATGTCGCTAAATTTTGGCGTGGCAATCGGGAATCTGGCTATTGATTATATGCTTCATCATCATTTTTTTAGACTTTATATGCATCGATTTAAGTTTAATAAATCCGTATTTTATGGATTTGTTACTACTTTTTCTGGATTTTTTATTTGTTTGTTTATACCATTTCCGCTTTTGTCGCAATTATCGCTTTATGCGATGGTTTGCCTGCTTGTTTCTTATTTGTCGTTTGGATTTTTATATCAAGAAATACGATTTAAAAAGCCGATATTTTATAGAAGTATGCGAAGATTAAGAAAACCAAGAGTGAATAATCGCTACATTATTATCGCATCTATCGCCATTCTTGCGGTTTGTTTGCCAAATTTGAAATTAGATTATAATTTGGAGAGATTGGATTATGAAAACAAAGAAAGGCTTGAAAATAGGGATTTTTTCATCAAGGAATTAGGCGAGGATTCTACGATTTTATTATTTGCTGATTCTAAAGAAAATCTACAAAAAAATATCTATCAAATCGCAAGCAGTGCGACTTTAAAATCAAATCCCCAAAGCGCAAAAATCATAGAAAAAAATAATAAATTTTATGCAAAACTCAATATAGATTCTAATGATTTAGAATCTATAAAAAAACTAGATTTTGTTGATACAAGAAGCACAAAAGAATTAAGCGATGAAATTACAAGTGGCATTTACAAGCCTATGATTATCGTGCTTAGCATCGTGATTGTTGTGATGATTGCAATCGTTTTTGCGGTAACTCGCTCGCTTGTGAGTTTTTCTTATACCATAGCTCCGCTAAGTATCATAAGCCTTTATTTTTTGAATGCCGAAGTAAATATTATGCATTTATTTTCATTACTTATTATCGTAGTATCAAGCGTAGATTATGGAATCTATGTCGAAAAAGAGGGCGAAAATATCAAAACTCTGCACGCAATCATATTTTCTAGCATTACAACCATTGCTGGATTTGGATTTTTATCATTTAGCAATATTTTAGCCCTTAAATCATTTGGACTTACCATTACTATCGGGCTTATTGTAATTTTGGCTTTGTTATTATTTCAAAAAAGACATATCAAAAAAGGAGCATAATGCTACAAACAATCAATCTAACGATGACTTACCCAACAAAGAAATTATTTGAAAATATCAATATCAAACTAGATAAAAATAAAAGATATGGGCTTATTGGCGCAAATGGCGCGGGAAAATCCACATTTCTAAAGATTATTAGCGGCGAGCTAGAATCTAGCAATGGCGAGATAGTAATTGAAAATGGATTAAAGATTGGAATCCTAAAACAAGATCAATACGCTTATGAGGATTTGAGCCTAAGTGACGCGGTTTTGCTTGGAAATAAAAGATTATATGACGCGATAAAAAGGAAAAATTATTTGTATGAAAACGCCGATTTAAGCGATGAGGCAGTCAATACAGAGCTTGGCGAATTAGAAATGATTTGTGCTGAGGAAGATCCAATGTATGAATATGATACAAATATCGCAAAGATTTTAGAAGAACTCTCTTTTCCGCAAAATATGCACGAGAATCTAATGAAAACAATCCCAAATGGCGATAAATTCAAGATTCTGCTTGCGCAAGTTTTGTTTCCAAAGCCAGATATTTTATTTTTAGATGAGCCCACAAACAATCTTGATTTAAAAACGATTGAATGGCTAGAAAACAATCTAAAACACCACGAAGGCACGATGGTAGTAATTAGCCACGATAGGCATTTTATCAACTCAGTTTGCACGCATATTTTAGACCTTGATTTTTGCAATATCCGCGAATTTAGTGGCAATTACGATGATTGGTATATCGCATCAAGCGTTATTGCAAAACAACAAGAAATAGAAAGAAACAAAAAATTAAAAGAAAAAGAGGATTTAGAATCGTTTATCAGGCGATTTTCCGCAAATGCAAGCAAGGCAAAACAAGCCACCTCAAGGCAAAAACAACTAGAAAAATTAAACATAGAAGAAATAAAAGTTAGCTCAAGGAGAGAGCCTAGTATCGTTTTTAAGCCAAAAAGAGAAATAGGAAATGAAGTATTTGAATGTGAAAATATAAGCAAAATTTTTGAATCTAAACTTGTTTTTGAAAAGATAAATTTGAGAATCTTGCCCTATGAAAAAATCGCACTTATTGGACCAAATGGCGTGGGCAAAAGCACATTGTGTAAGATTATCATAGAAGAATTGAAAGCGGATTCTGGCAGTGTGAAGCTTGGCGCAACGATACAAAAAGGCTATTTTCCACAAAATGTTAGCGAGGAGATAAAAGGGGATTCTAGCCTTTATGAATGGCTTAGGAGTTTTGATAAGAAAAGCGATAGCGGAGAGATAAGAAACGCGCTTGGGCGAATGCTTTTTAGTGGCGAGGAGCAAGAAAAAACGCTAAATAATCTAAGTGGTGGCGAAAAACACAGAATGTATCTCTCAAAGCTAATGATTGAGGGCGGTAATTTTTTGATTTTAGATGAGCCTACAAATCACCTTGATTTAGAGGCGATTATCGCGCTTGGCGAGGCTTTGTATAAATTCAATGGAAATATACTTTGTGTTAGCCACGATAGAGAATTAATCGATGCTTTTGCAAATCGAATAATAGAGCTAATCCCAACGCCAAATGGCGCAAAAATGATTGATTTTAAAGGTAGCTATGAAGAATATTTGGAGAGCAAAAAATGAGCCAAAAAAATATAATGATTCTAAGCGGAGCTGGACTTAGTGCAGCTAGCGGACTTAAGACTTTTAGAGATAGTGGCGGATTATGGGAAGAATACGATGTAAAAGAGGTTTGCAGTATCGAGGGCTTTAGGGATAATCCGCTTAAAGTGCTAGATTTTTATGATGAGAGGAGAGCACAATTAGCAAAAGTAGAGCCAAATAAAGCGCACGAAATCATTGCTAATATAAAAGAAAAATATCCCAAAAATGTGCATATATTGACACAAAATGTAGATGATTTATTAGAAAAAGCAGGGTGCAAAGAGGTCGTGCATTTGCACGGATATTTGCCTGAGCTTAGGTGTAGCGTGTGTGGTTTTGTGTTTTATATCGGCTATGAAAGCTACAAGGGCAAAATCTGCCCAAAATGTGCTAGCAAGAGTGTGCGGCATAATATCGTTATGTTTGGCGAGCAAGCCCCAGAATATGTGCGACTTTATCGCCTTTTGGAGATTATAGATTTGCTAGTGGTTATTGGCACAAGTGGCGAAGTCCTGCCGATAGATAGATTTGCAATGCATTCGCCAAGGAGTATTTTAAACAATCTTGATGACCCATACAATATCGCAATATATTTTAGCAAAAGCTATATAGAACCAGCCACAAGTGCCTTACCAAAGATACAAAATGATATTGATGAATTTATGGAGGCGTAAATTTTATTTGCTAGATTGTTTTGGCTTTGCATTGCAATTATAACCCGTGCGTCATTGCGAGAGGCTTTATCGGCGTGGCAATCCACACACCGCCAACTTGTCATTCTGAGCGTAGCGAAGAATCCATAATAATTTAGATTCGTGGATTCTTCGGTCGCTTTGCTCCCTTTAGAATGACGAAAAAAAGAATCGTCATTGCGAGCCACATTTATGTGGCGTGGCAATCTATTTATTAATACTAGATTGCTTCGGCGTTGCCTCGCAATGACAAAATCGCCCGCCGTCATTCTGACCTTGAGCGTAAGCGAAAGGGAAGAATCTACAGAATCCAAAAATAAAAAAACTAAATATTTTCAAAATTTAAGAAAACTTAAAGTTTATAAGGATTAAGATTCGCTCTTGTTTTTAGAATTACTTAAAAAGGGCAAAAAATG
>X235_Pygmy_Slow_Loris__coassemble_75_pt1 | contig 13282 bp, 16 predicted proteins | sample X235_Pygmy_Slow_Loris__metabat2_high_PE_008 | metagenome-assembled genome bin X235_Pygmy_Slow_Loris
CCTAAATATGAATCCTCAAACGACCATTAGCACATTCTTTATTGTTTGCAAATATCTTAAAAGATATTTTATTTTCTATCGTTTTTATCTCCAAAATAGCTTCATCACAAGGACGCAAAAAATTCATAAATTTTATCGCTTCGATTTGTTGTATATTCTCATATCCAAATCCTAAATGCTTTTTTATAGAATCTAGCACAAAACCAAGTTGAATAAATCCGGGAACTAATGGAAAATCCAAAAAATGCCCTTCAAAATAAAAAGAACCCTCATCTATGTATGCACTTAATTTTATTGAATCTAAATCTTTTGAAATAAGTTTAAATTCTGGCTTGATTCTTGCATTTATAGAATCCAAAAATGCACTTTTAGGAAGTTTGCCATTTGTATTTTTAGGAAGTTTTGAGCGTATGTAGAAATATCTTAATTTGCTATTAAATTCTTTTGTTATGAGAGTTTTGATTTGTTTTACTATCTCTTTTTTGCCTTTGTTTCTAAAGAGTTTTTTGCCCTCTTTATTTAATACCAAAATCGCCGCTAATCGTTTGTATCTATTATCTTGTGATATTGCTATATCCTCTATAATCGAACTTTTTTTGATAGTATTTTCTAAAAAATCAAGACTAACTCTTTTGTCGTGAAGTTTGATTATCCTATCAAAGCGACCAAGTATTTTTAATCTATCGCCTTTGATCTCTACGCAATCATTAGATAAAAATTCACTCTTATCTCCAATCTTTTGCCAAGGCGAGCTTACAATAAGGCGAGATTTATCATCAATGCTAATTTTAACGCTAGGAAATGCCACAAAATTGCCATCTATATTACTAGCAATCACTCCAGTCTCGCTACTGCCATAAATCTCTATAATTTGGGATTTTATTAATTTATTTAAATTCTCTCTTGTGTGTTTATCTAGCTTAGAACCCGCAGTAAATATGGTCGCGATATTATTAAATTCATCGATATTATTTTTCTTAGACAAACAATCAAGTAGCACAGGCGAGCTTAAAAATATGATTTTATGATTTTTTAGATTTGATATGCTAGCACTCACTAATTCAGGGTAATTTAACTCTTGGCAATGGATATTTGCACCGCTTTTCAATGCTACAAATATCTTAAATGTAAGACCAAATAAATATTGATGTGAAATGCTTGATATGATTATAGAATCGCTTTTAATATCAAAATGATTCGTTAAAAAAGCAGATTCTAATATCATTTGATTGATTGTTTTTTCTATATTTTTAGAATCTCCACTACTACCTGAAGTTTGTATAAAAAACACAGAATCCAAATCTAATTTCATAAAATTAATATCAAAAGTGCCACAATTTGACGACAAAACGGCACTTATAGCGTCATCATCAAAAAACACTCTATCATTATTTGGTAGATTATATGATAATAAATATGGTCTGCTTTTATTTAAAATAGCCCCAAAAAACGCAACCATAAAAAGATAGCTATTAGTAGTAAAAATATCTATATCTTGTGATTTTAAATGTTTGGAAAAACAATATATATCTTTTAACAAATCATCAAAACTCTTTTTAGATTCATTAAAAATAAATGATGAATTTGAATTAAAATGATCCAACATTATATACACCTTATATTTATGATACTCGTAAAATAAATTTCCTATATAAAAATTCAGCTATAAACAAAACTCCAATTAAAATATAGCTAATCATACCACAATAAAGCATCCAATAGATTTTATCTTCTAAAAACATAAGACAGAATGATATAAAGCCATTTACAATAAAAAACAGAATCCAAATTTTGGTTAGATTCCTAGTGTATTTTATGGCTTTATCATCTAATATCTTTCCTCTTATTTGTGCTTGTTTTTTTGCTATTTGCGTGATTAATGCCTCGCCATTTAACGATAATAAAAATATCACACAAAAAAGTATATTGATAAAAACTGGATATATATAGGTTAATTCTTTTAACTCTATTAAAAAATATACCAAAAATACCACACCAAGCAGAATCCAAGCGATTCTTTGCCAAGAATAAACACTCAACGCCCGCAATATACAAATCCCTATCATCGCTATATAAATAAACTTATTTTCAGGAAATAAAAATATCACAAAGGGATAACAAATCCCAATACATATTAATATTACATTAAATATTTTGAGAAATTTGGGATAATTTTGTAGAGACAACATTGACGATATCACCCAAGGTTCTAATCTCTTTAAAATCAGCAGCCTCCATTCTATAACCTGTTTTTTTCTTGACATAATCTATCATATCAATTGCATCTATGCTATCGATTTCTAAATCCTCATATATTTTTGCCTCCAGTGTAATTTTCTCTTCTGGAATCTCAAAAAGCTCAATCAATGCTTCTTTAAGTATATTAAAAACTTCTTCTTTAGTCATATTATTTCCTTTGTTTTTCTATAAATTCGCTTAAACTTTTAACATTATAAAATATAGATTTTAAATCCATTGTTTTTGCATTTAGCTCTATATTATACTCTTTTTTGATAGCTAGGCTAAGCTCTAGGGCATCGACACTATCTAGTCCCAAACCCTCATTAAAAAGTGGTGCATTTTCATCAATATCGCTTGGTTTTAAATCTGGTAGATTTAACGATGTGATGATTAATCGCTTGACTTCATTAATTAACATATGATCTCCTTGTTATAAATTTCATTCATATTTTTATGCAGCTCTTTTACACGAATTGAATTTGGCTTATCGCGCAAAAATTCACTTACCTCTAAATCTTTATCAATTTTAATTTTATATTTTATTTTATTTTTTGGAGTTTTATACCATTTAACGCCCTTTTGTAAAGATCGCGGATTCATATAAATAAAAATTGGCGTAACAATCTTTGCACTATTAATAGCAATATAAAATGGGGCTTTGTGAAATTTGATTGCCTCTTTTGTCCTCGTGCCTTCTGGAAATACTAACAAACTCTCTCCATTTCTCAAAACCTCTAAACTTCTATTTAAAAGCGCTTCATCTTCTGTGTTTATAATATAATTAGACGCTTTAATAGCAGGGCTTAAAAATATATTTTTTGCCAAATCATTTTTCACTATACAATTAATTCGCCTAACTTTTGATAGAATAAACACAACATCTAGCAAAGATGGATGATTAGCAATGACTATTTGATGAGATTTTCCAAGTTTATTAGAATCTTCAAATTCATAATCCAAATATCCAAGAATCTTAGTAGAAAAAATAAAAAAATTCCAAGCTAAATACACTATATCACGGGAAAGATTCTCAAAAAATTTAAATTTATTTAGCCTTAGTGCATATATTGGCAGAAATAAAATATTGCCTATTAAACATAGCAAACCAAACCAAAAAAACAAAAAGCCTACAAGCAAAATTCTAAATATCTGCATAGCTTAGCGTCCATTTCCATTTTGCACTAGAATCCACACTCCAAGAGTGATTTGAAGTATCAGCAAGATTGCTTAAAAGCAAAAAAGCACTTTGATAAATCGGGCTACTTTTGGCATCTTGTGGAGTAAAAAAAAGAGTGCAAACGCGCTTTGTATATTCTTTATCCAAAAGCAAACCTAAAGCATAATATGAAATATTTTCAAAATCAAATGCTATCTCTTCGTAATTAATCAAAAGCACTTTTTTATCTGGTTTGATTATCGCATCAATAAGCCCATATTCCAAGCTATTTTTAGCACTAATGCTAGAGATTTCATTTTTGTTTTTATAAAATATGGCTAATTGTGCGGGCGTGGCATTTAACACAGACAAAGAAAAAGCACTAGGAGATACAAAATCATCTTTTAGATTATTAAGTAAATTTATGCAATGCTTGGTCTCTCCACTAAAAGAACTAAAAACAATAGGCACGCTCTGCAAAGTTTCTTTATCTAAATTAAGAGAATCAACAATGCTTAATGCACATTTCAAAGCAACTCCCATTCTCCTTAATTCCATAGCTCCAAGTTTGAGATTAAAATCTTTTTTGTAATGCTTTAAATGCTCAAATTCATTAGGCAAAATAAAATTAGGAGATATAATAGCACTTACTTTAGAGATTCCAGTTTGCAAATAAATTCCCCTTAAAAATCTATATTTTTTTAAAGATCAACGATGTATTTACGCCACCAAATGCAAAATTATTATTCATTACATAATTTGTATTGATTTCTTTAAAATCTTTTAAATAATCTAATTTTGCACATTCACTATCTATATTTTCTAAATTAATTGTTGGAGCAAATAAGCCCTCATTCATCATTTCAATACTAGCAATGCTTTCTATTGCTCCACAAGCACCAAGAGTATGTCCAATATAGCTTTTTAATGAACTAATAGCAATTTTGTCGCCAAAAAGATTATTTGTAGCATAAGATTCTACTATATCTCCCCATTTTGTAGCTGTGGCGTGAGCATTAATATAGCCTATCTTTTCTGGAGTAATATTTGCATCTCTTAGGGCTAATTCCATTGCACCTTGCATTGTTTTTGCTTCAGGTTTTACGATATGTGTGCCATCACAATTTGAACCAAAGCCCACGATTTCCGCAATAGGGCTAACTCCTCGCTCAATCATACTTTCTTCTCCCTCTAATACAAGCATACAAGCCCCTTCACCAAGAACAAGCCCATCGCGATTACTATCAAATGGACTAGGAGTGAGATTTGGCGTGGCATTTTTTTGACTTGTGGCATATAATGAATTAAACACATAACACTCGCTAGGACAAAGCTCTTCTGCACCACCTGCTAACATCATTTGGATTTTGCCATATTTGATTGCCTCATAAGCATACCCGATAGCGTGAGATGCAGAAGTGCAAGCACTTGATGTAGGAATCATACGCCCTTTTAATCCATAAAATATTGCAATATTTGCTGCGGTTGTATGTGGCATAGATTTTATATATGAATTTGCATTACAATCACTCTCGCCTACAAGTATCAATTTTGCAAGTTGCATAACCGCATCTGTGCTTCCAGTGCTTGAACCACTTGCAACGCCCATTCTTCCATCTTTGATTTTCTCATCGCCAAAAAGTCCAGCCATTTTCAATGCAAGTCCAGCTGCCTCAACACTATATTGCGATACTCTTCCAAGACTTCTTAGATCTTTTCTACTCCACTCTTTTGGGTGCGAATAATCTATAATCGGTGCTGCCAAAAATGTGGTTAATTCTTTGTATTTTTCCCATTCTTGCATATATTTTACAGCATTTTGTTTTTTAAGCAAGGCATTTCTAAACTCACTCCAACTCTTACCAAAAGCACTTACAATGCCATATCCTGTAACAAATACTCTCAACACAATCCTCCATTTACTCCAATAACTTGTTTTGTAATATAACTAGCTTCATCACTTAATAAAAAATTTACAAGCCCGCTTACTTCATCTACTTTGCCACTGCGTTTAGCTGGAATAATCTTTAATATTTCTTCTAGTGGAATATTTTTTTGCGTTAATTCCGTATCAATTAATCCGGGTGCTACCACATTACATGTTATATTGCGACTAGCTAACTCTATGGCTAAAGATTTTGTTGCCCCTATTAATCCAGCTTTTGAGGCACTATAATTACTTTGCCCTCTATTGCCTATGATTCCAGATACAGAGCTAATTACTATGATTCTACCTTGTTTTTGTCGAATAATAGGCATTAAAAGTGGCTTTAATACATTATAAAAACTATTTAGATTCACATCAATCACGCTTTTCCAATCATTTTCTTCTAAGCCTACAAAAGTATTATCATTTGTAATTCCAGCATTCAAAACTATTCCCCATAAAGCTTTATTTGTGCTAGTAAAATCATCAAGCACTCTTTTGCATTCATCTGTGTTTGATATATCAAAAATCAAGGCTTTTGAATCTAGTTCATTTTTTGCATTTTTCAAAGATTGAGAATCGCTTTTTCCGTGCAAAATAACCTCATATCCACTCGCCTTTAATCTTCTTGCAATCCCAAGTCCTATTCCCCTACTTGAGCCAGTTACTAATACACTTTTATTCATTACTTGCCTTTAAAATTTTATCTAATTGCTCATCTGTTGGATTAAAAACATTGATATTTGCACTTGCTACTAATTCATCATTTACAAATACTGCACTTTCATATACACCCATTCCATTAAAATCTTCTGAAATGATTGTTTTTGTAATCAATTCATCATTGATTTTTAAATATGGCTTATGTATCTCAAATTTTCTAGCCCCAAGTATAAAACCAAGCCTCATACTAGAGCTTTTATCATTTAAGCCACGAAATACCACTAGGCTTTGCGCCATTACCTCCAAGGTATTAAATGTAGGAAACAAATCATTTTCTAAAAATGGATTATTTTCATTTATGATAGTTTTGATACTAATAAAATCATTGCGTTTTTCTACTACGCTATCTACTAAAATCATATCTCCGCTATGAGGCATAATATCTTTTATATACATTTATACTCCTAATATAATAGCACTATTATCCCCACCAAATGCAAATGAGAGAGATAGAGTATTTTTGATATTTTTATTTATCCCTTTTTCAACTAAGCAAATTTTAGGAATATTTAAATCATATATCTCATCATAATAATGTGGCGGAAGTGGATTTTGATCGTCTTTTTGATTTAGAATCTCGGCACAAACCATAGCTTCTAGTGCTCCAGCTGCACCAAGAGTATGCCCCATAAGCCCTTTTGTGCTACTGCATAGAGTTTTAGGAAATATATCATTTATCAAACTTGCTTCCATTTTATCATTTGCAAATGTTCCCGTGCCGTGCAGATTGATATAATCAATCTCGCTTGCATTTAAATTAGCCATTTTGAGAGCTAATAAAATAGAATCTTTTTGTGCTATAAAATCTTCATTTGGTTTAGTGATATGAAATGCGTCATTATTAGCACAGAATCCTTTGAGTTTGATATTAGATTCATCTTTGCTAAGTATGAAAAGTGCCGCGCCTTCAGCGATATTTATGCCATCTCTATTTTGTGAAAATGGTATTGCATTGCCTTGAGATGTCAAAATATCTAGGCTATCAAATCCATAAATCGTAAGCGTATTTAAGCTATCCACTCCGCCACAAATAACGGCATCGCATAGATTAGATTCTAAAAGTCTAGCAGCCTCGATAAATACCTTAGCCCCAGATGTGCAAGCACAAGAGATAGAAAAAGCTAAAGAATGAAGATCTAAATATTCTTTTACAAATTCACTTGGATTTGAAGGGGAGTTTCTAGCAATAAATAATGCCAAATCAATATCTTGCATAGATTTGTAATTTTCCTCAACTCCAGTGGTTGTAGTGCCTATAATTACGGCTATTCTATCTTTGCTATATTTTTTAAATAGATTTTTTAGTGGCTCTTTTAGATTCTGCAGGACTTGATACAAAATCAAATTTGTGCGTGTATTGTAGATTTCTTTTATATCTATATCAAAATTTGGCAGATTCTCTATTTTGCCAACCATAAAATCTTTTGATTGAATCGTATGCTTTGTGATAGAGGGAATCTTTGCAAAGATATTTTGCATTATTTGTGTTTTAGAATCTCCAAGACTACAAATCCCATCGTATGCGTTTATAAATATATTCAAAGTTCTACCATCTTAATTTTTTTATTTTTTAATATAAAATCTTTATGTTTAATATCTTTGCTTATGATCTCCAAACTCTCAATAAACAAAAGCTCATAAAAGCTATCATTAGGAAGAAATTTAGTATTTTGAAAAACGCCATCTTTTAGCATTTTATTTGCTTTTGGCACTCCAAAAGTATCAAAAATAGCAAAATTATAGCCATCGTTTTTTGATACATAAAGTATATGCATCACTCCATCAATCTCAACGCTAAAATGTTTTTGAGTAAAATTAGTATCATACATTTGATATTTAGCACAACCTATAAATATAAATAAAATAAATATTATCTTTCGCAAAATCTAGCCAATACATCTAATGCTTCATTAGAGCGAGCCGCGTATGGATTATTTGTATCCCAAGCATATCCAGCCAAAATCGAGCAAATTTGTCGTTTTACTTTTTGATTTTCTATTTTTGCATAGATTACATCTTGGAATTTGCCATCATACCAGCCCTCTACATAAGTTCTAAAGCTATTTATACCAAACATCAATGGCTCTTCATATTCTTTTTTCATATCCACATTTTGATTATTCAACATTTTTACCAAAACATCACTTGCAAGCTTAGCAGAAACCATAGCTATGGTAACTCCAGAACTAAAAACAGGATCTAAAAATTCACTTGCATTTCCAAGTAAAATATATCTATCTCCATAAAGTTGCTTTACATCTTTGGAATATGAGCTAATCGTCCTAACAGGAGTATCCCAAATTGCATTACCTAAAAGGCGTTTTAACATAGGTGCCAAATATGTATGGTGTTTTAGCGTTTCTTCATCGCTAGCATTGATATTTATCCTAGAATCTTCTCCTACCACACCGATACTGCATCGTCCATTAGAAAATGGAATAAGCCAAAACCAAACATCTCTAAAATCTGGGTGAGTTGTGATTAGAATCTTATTTCTATCATATAAAGTTTCATTGATATTATCCTCTATATGCGTAAAATAAGCCTTTTTAGGAGTTAGGCTAGATGGCACTTCAAGATTCAATTTACGCGGCAAAACTCGCCCATATCCGCTAGCATCAACGATATATTTAGCCAAAATCTCCTCGCCATTGCTTAGTTTTACTTTCACGCCATCATCTAAAAACTCAAAATCATCTGCCGCAACCTCAAAGATCACTTCTACGCCTTGCTTGATTGCTTCATTTATCAAAATCTCATCAAAAATCCCTCGTTGCACTTGAAAAGTCGTACCATCACCTATGCTAGATTTATCACAAAAATCAAAATATCTATACTCATCTCTAAAACTAAATGCAGCACCATTTTTATACTGGAATCCGTGTGCTTCTATGGCATCTAAAAATCCAGCTTCACGCAAAATATTCATACAATTAGGCAATAAACTCTCGCCGATTACAAATCGCGGGAATTTTTCTTTTTCTACACATAAAACATTAATCCCTTGTTTATTCAACAAAGCACTAACAACACTTCCACTAGGTCCAGCTCCAATAACAAGCACATCTACAGAACGCATTATTTATCCTAAATATCGTAATAAAAATTGTAACATTAACATAAACTTGCTAAAATTGCAAAATTTTTTTGTTTATAAGGTTTTTAATGAAATTTTTTTTATTTTGTGTATTGTTTATATCTAGTTTATGTGGTTTTGATTTGAAATATTTAGAAGAGATTCATTCAAAAAGTCAAAAAGGAAAGTTTCTCCAAGAAAAACAACTAATTAATTTTAATCAAATCTTAAAAAGTAGCGGAGAATTTGAAATACAAAATGGCATTTTGATTTGGTCTATAAAATCACCAGTGCAACAAAAATCAAAAATCACAAAAGATGGAATCTATATAGAAAATATACACACAAAACAATGGCAAAAACTTGATCAAAACTATGATAAGGAACTTATTCTAAGTCTAATAACCTTTGATTTTAAAGATATACAAAATGAATTTGATATATCTTTAAGTGGCGATAAAAATCAATGGAAAGTAGATTTAAAACCAAATAATATATGGCTAAAAAAAATCTTTACGCTAATTACTCTAAGTGGCAAAGATAGAATCGAAGAGATGATTTTAAAAGAGGTAAATGGAGATACAACGATAAATAAACTCTATTTTATTAAAGATTAATGAATAAAAAATTTATATATACAATATTCACTATATCAAGCCTGCTTATGCTTTGGGTGGTTTTAGGCTCTTTTGATAAGATTAAAAGTGATGTATATACGCTTATTTCTTTAGATTCTAACGATGCTTATATATTAGAATCTATACAAAAAAGAGAATCAAAAACGATAATGTTTTTAAGCTCAAATATAGATTTATTGCAATCCTTTCAAAACAATCCCTTGTTTAAAGAATTTCATCTAAAACAAAATATCACAGATGATTTTTTAGAAAAATTAAAATTATCCAGCCTAGCTACGATGAATAGCAGAATCTACAATATGCTTATAAATAATCCTAATGAGTTTTTTTTAGAGAATGCAAATGGATTATATAGTCCATTTATATTTCGCCCTATTAAAAGTGATTTTTTAAATCTTAGCGCATATTCCACCTTGCTAAAACCAAGCAATTTTCATTTGGATTTAAAAACTCAAACGCTAAAAGCAAATGATGAAAATAGAGATTATTATTTTGCATATGCGATATTAAACGATCATTTCAAAAGCAAAGATTTAATCAACTTTTACAAAGATTCTAAAACAAAAGCTTTAGAATCTAGCGATGAATTATTGATGATGAGTAGCGAACTTTTTGGTGCATTTGCAAAAAAAGAAGGAAATAATGAGAGTCTTTTTATGGGAACTCTATCATTGATATTTATCTATATGTTGCTATTTTTGGCTTTTGGTAGCTACAAAATATTAAAGCTTTTAATAATTATCATTTTTAGTTCTCTATGTGGGCTTAGCGGTGCTTTTTTGATATTTGATTATATTAATTTATTTAGCATTGTTATTAGCATTAGCTTAATTGGGCTTATTTTAGATTTTGCTATGCATTTTTTGGGTTATGTGCAAAATAAATACATAAAACCAAGTGATATTAAAGGATTTTTGCATTTATTTTTGATTGGATTATTTATCACTATTTTGGGATATTTTCTATTTATTTTTGCTCCTATGGATTTTTTAAAAGAGATAGCAGTTATTTCTATTTTTAGCTTGATTGGTGCATTTTTATCTACATATTTTTTACTTCCAATGATTTTAGAAAATCACTGCTTTAAAAGTCATAGATATTTTGAAAGATTTATTAATCATTTTATTGCTTTTAATGATTTTATTTTGAGGCAAAAAAAGATTTTTTTTGGTTTTATTGCTTGTATTTTTGTGTTGTCGATGATATTTTTAATCAATATCTTGCCAAAAATAGATTTCAAAGATGATATTAGAAATTACTCATCACTAGATTCAGAGCTACTTGATGATGCAAAAAAATTTGTGCAAAGGAGTAAAAATTCGCCTCAAAATAGATTTATTACCATAAGATTCTCTGCAAACGAGGATAAAATCCAAAAAGAAAAATCTCTTTTAAAAGAACTAAATATCACTAAATATAATGGTGCTAGCAATATATTACTTAGCGATAATGAACAAAACAATCTTAAAAAAAAGCTAATAGAATATACAAAAGATTCTAATCTTATGCAAAATTATCCAAATCTAGGCATTGATTTAGATTTGGCAAAACAATCTTTGATTAATTTTGCAAATTTGGAGATTCTATCTTTTGATAAATTTGATGAGATTTTTCCTCAAAATCCACTAAAACAATTTATATTTGATGATAATACAAATTTAGTTTTTATAGATTCTAGTGCGATTTTGCCGAATAATTTTAATGAGATTCTAGAAAAATATGATGCTAGCTATTTCAATCTAGTTGAAAGCATTAGCAATCATTTTACTACAGCTAAAAAATATGCCATTGTTTTAAAGATTATTGCATATATCATCGCTTTTTTGATATTTTTATATTTTTTTAGATTCATCAAGGCTTGCATTATGCTTGGAATTATCCTCTCTGCGACATATTTTAGTGTAATTTTATTGCTTGCTTTTGGAGTGAATTTTAATATATTTACGATTTTTGGATTTATTTTAGCAAGCACAATTGGCGTGGATTATGTGCTATTTGCCACTAATGAGAATCTAAATATCAATGAGAGATATTTTGGCATAATCTTAGCTAGCCTAACTAGCATAATATCCTTTGGAATGCTTGGATTTAGCAATACTTATGCAGTTTTTGGTTTTGGGATTAGCACGGCTTTATGTATGTTTTTATCGGCGTATTTTGCGCTTTTGTATGCAAGTTATAAAACTATATGAGAATCTTTTTATTAAAAATACGCAAAAAATCCAAGATAATCTCTATAAAAAATTTAGATAGATTCAAACTAAAACAAAATGAAATCTTGCTACTCTTTGGTGGCGATGAAATGCTTAGTAAATACAAATACGAGAATCTATCCAAAGAAGACAAAATAAAAATAGATTCTAATCCAAATTTGGCGAATAAAAATGAATTTAAAATCGCTAGGGCACTGCTTTTTGAATTTGAAAAAAATTATAAATTCGCTCAAACTATTCATCAATCAATCAGCCATAGTGCAAATCACGCTATTTTGGCAATTAGCCTAGATAAAGTTGGTATAGATTTGGAGGCAATCAAAAATCGAGATTTTTATCCTCATTTGGATTTTTGTTTTAGTGATGATGAAAAATACAAAGTGCAAAACTCACCAAATCCGCTAAATGAATTTTATAAAATTTGGACTTACAAAGAAGCTAGCCTAAAATTTTTCAATCTTGGATTCTATGCTTTAGATACAATGCAAGAAAACACAACAAGGCATTTTAGCGATATTTTATATAATAGAGAATCTAAATTTATTTATAGTGTTGCGTATTAAAGTGCTTTTAAAAGAATCTTGCCACGGCTAGCGTGCAAAATTTACAATGTAGAAAAAATATTATTTGTATTAGTGGTACGCTCGGCAGGACTCGAACCTGCGACCTACGGCTTAGAAGGCTGTTGCTCTATCCAGCTGAGCTACGAACGCATAAATTAACAATATGTTTTGCCAGAAGCATAGCAATTAAATTTCTTGATAATTTCCTCTGCTTTATTTAGAGAATCATCAACAACGCATTTCATATAATCATCTAAGGATTCCAAATATCTCTCGACTTCATATCTGCAACTATCAAAACTATATTCATTTTGATATGTGTATGATGAATTAACGCAAAAAGGCTCATTTGGCTCGATACAAAACGCATTTAGAGAATTAAATAATATCATAAACAACACTAATCTCAAATAATCCCCTTGCAACTACCCAAAACTACCCAAAAAATACCCAAATTTGGCACGCCCGAAGGGACTCGAACCCCTAACCCTCAGATCCGAAGTCTGATGCTCTATCCAGTTGAGCTACGAACGCCAAAGCAAAAAGTGGGGTGAGTGATGGGATTTGAACCCACGACCCCCAGAGCCACAATCTGGTGCTCTAACCAACTGAACTACACTCACCATTCTCTACCATATGGTCGGGGCGAAAGGATTCGAACCTTCGACCCCTTGGTCCCAAACCAAGTGCGCTAACCAGACTGCGCTACGCCCCGAAAAACAATCAAACATTTAGGCAAAAACAA
>X235_Pygmy_Slow_Loris__coassemble_77_pt1 | contig 13206 bp, 12 predicted proteins | sample X235_Pygmy_Slow_Loris__metabat2_high_PE_008 | metagenome-assembled genome bin X235_Pygmy_Slow_Loris
GCTCTAAAATCCCTCCAAAAATAAGCTAGAGTTATAGCGAAAAATTCTAAAAAATTTGCATATTTGTTGTTTCTAGAATCTGTGAGAGTGTATTTGTGGCAATTTGTAAATTTGGGATTGCGGATTCTTCGCAAAGCTTGCAAAGCTCGCAATGGCGGGTTGGAATGTTGCCTTATAGCCATTGTTTTGCGGCGTTTTCTATGAATTTTTTATTTGATGAGGCAAAATATTTGATTTTTGGAATCTTGGATTCTGCCTTTATGCCGTGCTTTTTTATCAAATATTGCACGATTGCATCGCCAGAGTGGATTAATATCGGTTTGTTATCAAAATATTTTTTTATCTCATCGGCGATTAATGGGAAATGCGTGCAACCAAGTATGATTGCATCAGGCGTGCATATCCCTCCAAAATAAAATCTAAGCGCAGAATCTAGCACCTCTCCGCTTCTAATGCCTTCTTCTATAATCGATACAAAAAGCCCAGTTTGGAGGCTTGTTATGTGCTTGTAGCCGAGTTTAAAGAGGCTTTTTTCATAGATTTTACTTTTTATTGTGGCTTTTGTGGCGATAATCAATATATTTTTGTTTGTATCATTTATATTATTGCTTAGGGCTAAGATTCCGGGTTTGACAACGCCAATTACTGGAATCTTAGAGTGTTTTTGCATATCTTTTAGGGCATAAGCACTTGCGGTATTACAAGCAACAATCAATATATCGATATTATGTTTATCAAAAAAACTAAGCGCCTCAAGCGAGAATCTAATAATCGTATCTTTATCTTTCGTGCCATAAGGCACTCTAGCCGTATCACCATAATAAATAATCTCATCAAACAATCTCGCATTAGCAATGCTTTTTAACACGCTAAGCCCGCCGATACCGCTATCAAAAATGCCAGCTTTCATATTATTCTTGTTCGTTCATTTTGTTTAAAAATTCTTCGTTGTTTTTGCTATCTTTCATTTTTGAATATATGAGATTTAGGGCTTCAATATCGCCTAATTGTTGCATAAAGTTGCGCAAAATCCATACTTTTTGCAGTTTTTCGCTACCAAGTAATAATTCATCTTTTCTAGTGCCAGATTTTAAAATATCAAATGCAGGATAGATTCGCCTATCGGCAATAGCCCTAGCAAGCACGATTTCGCTATTTCCTGTGCCTTTAAATTCTTCAAAAATCACTTCGTCCATTCTTGAGCCTGTATCTATCAAAGCCGTTGCAATAATCGTCAAACTTCCACCTTGCTCGATATTTCTAGCACTTCCAAAAAATCTTTTTGGCTTTTGTAGCGCATTTGCATCTACGCCACCGCTTAGGACTTTTCCACTAGAGGGCGTTACCGTGTTATAGGCTCTTGCAAGCCTTGTAATAGAATCTAGCAATATCACAACATCTTTTCCAAGCTCAACGCGCCTTTTTGCCTTTTCTATCACGAGTTCGGCGACTTTTACGTGGTTTGAGGCGGGCAAATCAAAAGTAGAGCTATACACTTCGCCCTTTACGCTTCTTTGCATATCTGTAACTTCCTCTGGTCGCTCATCAACAAGCAATACCATTAATTCTACTTCTTTGTGATTTTCAGAAATCCCGTGTGCTAATTCTTTCATCAATTCCGTTTTTCCCGTCCTTGGCGGTGCGACAATCAAGGCTCTTTGTCCTTTGCCAATGGGTGAGAATAAATCTAGGATTCTGCCTGTAACTTTTGTGCTATTGTATTCGAGTTTTATTTGTTCGCTTGGGAAAAGTGGAGTTAGATTGTCAAATAAAGGGCGATTTTTTGCTTCTTCGGGGGAGAGATGATTGATTGCTTCTATTTTTAATAGTGCATAATATCGCTCTTGGTCTTTTGGTGCGCGCACTTGTCCGGTTACCAAATCGCCGTTTCTAAGGGCAAATTTTCTAATTTGAGTAAGCGATACATAGGCGTCATTTTGTGAATCTGAAAAGTTTTCATCAATGCCGCGAAGAAAGCCGTAATTTTCGTTTGTTATATCCAAGATTCCAGAAAATAATATATATCCAGCCTTGCTAACTTGCGTTTTTAGTATCTCAAACATTAAATCTTGTCTTCTGTATTCTTGCGGATTCTCAACGCCTAGTTTTTTTGCAATATCGATGAGTTTTGTTAGCGTCATAGCCTTTAATTCTTCTATTTTGTAGGCGTTTGCGGGAGTATGTGTTTTTTTGTGATTTTCTTTTTGTGATTCTTTTTCTGCCATTTTTATTCCTTGATTTTTCAAAATTCTAGATTCTGTTTTTTATTTTGTGTGATTTGCAAACTTGAATTTTGAAGTTACTTTGAAGTTAAATCGTTATTCTAGCTAAGAGAATTTCTAAAAGTCAATAGCTATAAATTTCTATTATTTCTTGGTTTAGACAAAAAACATCTTCTATATTTTTTATGTATTTTGTTTGTTGCTCAAATCTCTCTAATGCTTTGAAAATATTCGTGCTTATATCGCCAAATGTGATTTTGTTGATTAGAAATTTTTGCACCAAAATCTCATTTACCGCATTCAAAATAATCCCTAATCTTGGGTTGTTTAGAAGTTCATTTTTTAGATTCCACAAAGGGTATCTAAATGTATCGATTGTTGTTAGATTGAAAGTAAAATCACTTATATCTATTTCTTTGATGGATTCTGTGTTTTTTGCACTCTCCCCAAGCATCGCATAAGAAATAGGCAATTTCATATCGTTATATCCTAAATGTGCAAATATCGCATTGTCATTTGTTTGGATAAGTGCGTGAATGATCGAATTTCGCTCAATCAAAGCGTCTATATTATTTGTGTGAAATAAATATTTTGCTTCTAATATCTCAAATAATTTATTTACCATCGTAGCGGAATCTATCGTGATTTTTTTCCCCATATTCCAGTTTGGGTGATTGAGTGCATTTTGTGGCGTTTGAGTGGATAATTTGCTTATATCAACATCTCTTAGCGCACCACCGCTTGCGGTTATAATCATTTTTTTGATATTTTTTTTATCTTTTATTAATTCTTTTAGGGCAAAATGCTCGCTATCAAGCGGAATGATATTTGTGGTATCGATAAATTCCCCGCCAACAACGAGACTCTCTTTATTTGCAAGTGCGAGAATCTTATTTGATTTTAATACCTCTAAGCTTGGATTTAATCCGCTAAATCCAACGATTGCATTGATTGCTATTTTGCTTGTTGCCTCATTAATAGCTTTTAAAATTCCATCTTCGCCAATATATATTTTTTGATTTTTATTTGTTTGTAATTTATCTTTTTTTGTGGAATCTCTTAGGGCTATTATTTTTGGGTTGAATTCTTTTATTTGCTTGTTTAAAAGATCGACATTACTTCCAGCTGCAAGCATTTCTATATTTATATGATTTTTTTTTGCGATATTTAGGGCATTTACTCCAATGCTACCTGTTGAGCCAAGAATAATCATCTAAATCCAATCAAGCAAAAATAGCATAACCACGCTACTAAACAATAATCCATCGATTCGATCTAGCATTCCGCCGTGTCCTGGGAGTATATTTCCGCTATCTTTTACATTTGCATTTCGCTTTAGCATACTCTCATACAAATCGCCAAAAATCGATACGCCCGCAACGCACAATGTAATAAAAAATGCCGATATAAATCCCTTTCCTATCATCATACCAATCATACAGCCAATCAATGTCGCAATAACAAATCCTATCAACGCGCCTTCTAGTGTTTTCTTTGGCGATATGGGTGAGAGTGGCGATTTTCCAAATAATCTACCGCCAAAATATGCTCCCGTATCCACAAATGCGACTGTTACAATAAGCCAGATGATGGTTTTTGCACCAAAATCCGTATAAATATCAAAAAAACAAAGAAATGGAATAGTAGGATAGATAATGACTAAATAATCTTTTGATTTTTTTTGTTTAAATGTGTTATAAGATGCCATAATCACGATTGCTACAAGTGCCGCGCTAATGGGGTTATTGTGAAAATATGTAATAATCCAAAGTATCGTTGCGATAGTGTATAGATTTGTTCTATTTTCTAGGTCGTATAATTTTATTGCCTCATAAAATGCTACAAAAAAGCAGAATCCAATCGCAAGCCACGCTAAAAATTTGATGTTTATTATAAAAATTAATGCAAGGATTCCTATGATAATAATACCCGTATAATACCTAGATATATTTGGGTTATTGCTTTGAAATAGTTTTGAAAAAAAGCTCTGCATAAAATCTCCAAATTTAAGCTTAAGGTGCAATATATGCTAAAAAATATAGAATTGCAAATTTAGCAAAATTATCTTTAAAGAAATTAATATTATTGAAGGTTTTTTTATTTGGAAAATATTGATGTTTTGGTAGTTGGTGGCGGTCACGCAGGCATTGAAGCAAGTTATGCGGCAGCAAAAATGGGGCTTAGAGTCCATTTACTTACGATTTTGGTAGAAAATATCGGGCTTGCAAGTTGCAATCCAGCAATAGGTGGGCTTGCTAAAGGACATTTGGTAAAAGAAATCGATGCACTTGGTGGATTGATGGGGATAATTACCGATCACTGCGGGATTCAATATAGAATCTTAAATTCCTCAAAAGGCTATGCCGTGCGCGGAAGTAGAGCGCAAATCGATATGGATAGATATAGAATCTTTGCAAGAAATGCTTTGTTTGGGATAGAAAATCTTAGCATTTCCCAAGAATTAGTAGAGGAGTTGTTAGTAGAATCTAATCAAATTTATGGTGTAAAAACAAATATCGGTAAAATCTATAAAGCAAAAAAAGTGATTCTTACCACGGGGACTTTTTTAAATGGCGTTGTTCATATCGGCAGAAGTATTTCTAAAAATGGCAGGATAGGCGAGAGTAGTGCGGTTAGATTGGGGGAGAATCTTTTTGCTCTTGGATTTGAAGTAGGGAGGCTAAAAACAGGCACTTGCCCTAGAGTAGATGGAAAAAGCATTGATTTTTCGCATTTAGAGATTCATAATGGCGATTATCCGCCACCGCATTTTAGTTTTAGGACCAAAAAAGATTCATTTAATCCCATTCAATATCCTTGTTATATCACTTACACAAATCAAACAACGCATAAAATAATAAGCGAAAATTTCCACTTAGCACCGCTTTTTAGCGGGCAAATAAGCGGTGTTGGACCTAGATACTGCCCTAGCATTGAGGATAAAGTATATCGATTTAGCACCAAAGATAGACATCAATTATTCTTAGAGCCACAAACGCAAGAATGCAATGAATATTATATCAATGGCTTATCCACTTCCTTGCCTTTTGAGATTCAAGAAAGAGTGATTCACTCTATTTGTGGATTGGAAAATGCGAGGATTACACGATATGGCTATGCGATAGAATATGATTATGTTATGCCAACAGAGTTAAAACACACGCTAGAGACGAAAAAAATCGCAAATCTATATTTTGCAGGACAAATAAATGGCACTACTGGATACGAAGAAGCAGCCGCACAAGGCATTATGGCAGGGATCAATGCGGCTTTGAGTATCAAAGGAGAGAGTGAGTTTGTTTTGAAGCGAAGTGAGGGATATATCGGCGTAATGATTGATGATTTGGTTACAAAAGGGACAAATGAACCATATAGAGTATTTACCTCTCGAGCGGAATATAGGCTTTTATTAAGAGAGGATAATGCAACTTTTAGGCTTTCAAAATATGGCTATGAATTTGGATTATTAGATGATATTTCTAGTATTTTAAAAGATGAAAATGATATAAAAAATGGCATTTTATTTTTGGAAAACAAAAATTACACGCCTACAAAGGATTTTTTGGCGTTTTTAAATGATATAGATGAGATAAAAATCAATGATATAACAAATGGAATCCAGCTTGTAGCGCGCGATAGCTTTGATATAGAAAAATTAAAAAAACTAGATTCTATATTTTGTGATATGAGTGATATTGCGCTAGAACAAATAAAAATAGAATGCAAATATTATTACTACATAAAAAAGCAAAATGACGAAATCACAAAGCTAGATTCTACGCTAAAAATACCTAGCGATTTTGTTTTTGATACGATCCCGGGGCTTAGTCTTGAGGTTATTGAGAAATTAAACAAATTTAGACCAAGCACACTAAAAGACGCCTCACTTATTAGCGGAATCACGCCAGCTAGCATTGATGTGTTGCATTTGTATATTTATTTGCGAAGAAAATAACTATGGATTTTGATTTTATATATAAAAATATCAATGTTTATTATGAAGCATTGTTATTGACATTGAATATTTCATTTTTTGGAATCTTATTTTCAAGCATAATTGGGCTATTTTTGGCACTTATATTGTATTTTAATATCAAGATTCTAAAAACCATCACAAATATTTATATCGAAATATCTAGGAATACGCCCTTGCTTATTCAACTTGTATTTTTGTATTATGGCTTGCCAAAGATTCTAGGAATTAGGCTCGAAGCGCACACTACAGCGATAATTGGGCTTACATTTCTTGGTGCTAGTTATATGTGTGAGAGTTTTAGAAGTTCATTGCAAAGCATCGAAAAAATACAAATAGAATCCGCCTTAAGCCTTGGATTAAACAAGATTGAAGTCATCAAATATATTTTATTGCCGCTTGCATTTAGCATTTCGATACCTTCATTTAGTGCAAATATTATATTTTTGATAAAGGAGACAAGTGTCGTCACAGTCATCGCCCTAGCGGATTTGATGTATGTAACAAATAATATCATCGGCAATTATTACAAAACAAATGAAGCGCTGTTTTTGCTTGTGAGTGCGTATTTGGTGATTTTGTTGCCTATATCATTATTTTTTTCATATTTAGAAAAAAGGCTTAGATATGTTTGAGATTCTAAGCGATGGACAGAATCTAAATAGAATCCTAGCGGGATTAGGTGTTACGATAGAAATCGCATTTGTTTCTATCTTTTTTTCTATGATTTTTGGCGTTGTTTTTGGCGTGCTTATGGTATCAAAAAATATTTTTATTTCTATGTTTTTTAGATTCTATCTTGAGTTTATTAGGATTATGCCTCCGCTTGTTTTGTTGTTTTTGGTATTTTTTGGATTGCCACAAATTAGTGAAATTAGCCTAGATTCTACTACAAGTGCTATGATTATTTTCGTGCTTTGGGGAAGTATTGAGATGGCAGATTTGGTGCGTGGTGCGATACTCTCACTTCCAAAACATCAAATAGAATCCTCACTCTCGCTTGGTATGAATTCTTTGATAATAAGTAGATATATTATTCTGCCCCAAGTGTTTATAAGGTTGTTGCCACTTGTGCTAAATCTATCAAGCAGAATCATAAAAACGACTTCCATTGCGCCATTAATTGGCGTTGTTGAGGTTTTAAAAACAGGGCAGCAAATCATAGAATATTCGATATTAAAGATTCCAGATGCGCCATTTTGGATCTATGGGCTTATTTTTGTTTTGTATTTTGCGATTTGCTATCCATTGTCTTTTCTTGGCTCGTATTTGGAGAAAAAATACAAATATTAATTTGGAGTTATAATGAGTTTATTAGAAATCAAGCATTTAGTGAAAAAATATGACGATCACTTGGTCTTAAATGATATAAATTTCAATGTCCATAAAAGCGATGTAATCGTGATTTTGGGCGCTAGCGGTTGTGGGAAAAGCACGCTTCTTAGGTGTATTAATGGATTAGAATCCACAAATAGCGGCGAGATTATTTTTAATGGCGAAATTATCAACAAAAAAGCGACAAATTGGACTCTTGTGCGACAAAAAATAGGTATGGTTTTTCAAAGCTATGAGTTATTTCCGCATATGAGCGTGATTGATAATATCACTTTAGCACCGCTAAAAGTCCAAAAAAGGCAAAAAGATGAGGTGTTAGAAAAAGCTTTTGGTTTGTTGCAGCGATTTAATCTCATAGATAAAAAAGATTCTATGCCAAAATCGCTTAGTGGCGGGCAAAAACAAAGGGTCGCAATCATTCGTGCTTTGTGTATGAATCCAGAGATTTTATTGTTTGATGAGGTTACTGCATCGCTTGATGTGGAAATGGCGTATGAAGTATCAAGCGTGATTTTGGAGCTTGCAAAGGACGGAATGACGATGATTATAGTTACGCACGAAATGAAATTTGCTAGAAAAATCGCAAGTGAGATTATTTTTTTTGATAATGGAATCATCGCTGAAAAAAGTAATCCAAATGATTTTTTTAACAATCCAAAAACAACCCGTGCAAAGAAATTTTTGAGTATTTTTAATATGTAGCAAGGGAGTTTTGTCATTGCGAGGATTGCAAGGACGAAGCAATCTATACTTCGAATCGTCATTCTGAGGGAGCAAAGCGACCGAAGAATCCACGAATCTAAATTATTATAGATTCTTCGGCTTCGCCTTAAGTAATGACGGGTGAAGTTCTTATAGATTCTTCGGCTAACGCCTCAGAATGACGGAATAATGGATTGCCACGCCTCACTTTGTGTGGCTCGCAATGACGCTTCTTTTTTTTGTCATTCTGAGGGAGCAAAGCGACCGAAGAATCCACGAATCTAGATTCTTATAGATTCTTCGGCTAAAGCCTCAGAATGACGAGTGGGGTGTGTATAGATTCTTCGGCTTTGCCTTAAGTAATGACGGAATATATGCTGGTAAAATACACGCTCTATTATTTAGAGATTGGAAAATGCGAGTGAAGGGTAGAGATTGGTTTGATTTTGAATGGTATGTGAAAAATAATGTGCCACTTAATTTAGAACATCTATATCACAGGATTAAAGATAGTGGCAATGCCACTAAAAAACATATTACACAAAATGATTTGCAAGAATTATTATTAGCAAAAATCGATAAAGTGAATTTTGAATGGGCTATTGAGGATACAATAAAGTTTGTTAAAAATCCTAGTGAGCTTAAAATATGGAGTAAAGATTATTTCATATTTTTAGTATCTAAATTCAATTATCAACAAAGCAAAAAAACAGAGCAAGAACAACAAAATAATATTAGAAAAATGTAGATTATCTTAGCTCTTTTAAGGAGCTAAGATAAGCATTAAGATAATATCTTAAAAAGAATAAGTATATCGAAGACCTACTAGATACGGCTGTCTAATAGCGTGGTCAGTGTTAAGATTGTAGGCGGCATCTTTGTTTTGAGTTGTAACATCGTTGAGACCAAAACGACTATAAATCTCTATATTATGCCTATCAATAAAGATTACCCTAGCACCAAGATTAATACCGACATCAAAACCTTTTGCGGTAGATTGTAATTGTTTAATATCATAATGTTGATAGCCTAAACTTAGACCACCAAAAATACCAAATTCATAAATTGAAAATTTAACAAAATTGTAGAGCAAATCTGCATTAGCATTGAGCGTAAAAGATGGAATATCTTTTCTTCCTTTATATGTTGTATAGCCAAACACTCCATAATATCTTATGCCAAATTCATTTGTAAAGAATTGCTTATAGCCACCTAAGAGACCAAAATTGAAATCTCCCCTACTACCTCTTGCATTCGTATTTGGAGATGCTGTTGATGTTCTTTTTTCTTGATATTCGCCATACCCCACTTGCCCACCGACAAACCAACCATTTTCTTCAGCTAAAGCTACATTTGTAGCCATTAAAATTCCTGCTAAACTTATAATTATCTTTCTTTTCATTTTTTTCTCCTTATATTTAGATTGATAATTTTAATTTTTACTAAACCGCCTGTCATTGCAAAGCCACTTGTCCGTCATTCTAAGATTTGCTTGCAAATCGAAGAATCCACACCGCCCGTCATTCTTAAGCGAAACGAAGAATCTAATTACTTAGATTCTATGAAGGAGCCTAAGAAACTCGTTTGATTTTTTTAAAGCGCACCCAAGCGATGATTTCTATGATTCCAGCGACAAGGAGGGCTAAAAAGTTCCAAATAGGAATAAAATAAGTAAGCAATGCTATCACTAAAGCGATATAAGCAAAAATAAAAAAGGCTCTTCAGTGATTCTGCGAAGCTCTGAGAAATAAAACCAAGCAAAGATAAGTGCTATTATAATGACGAAAAGACCGATTAAAACAGCAATACCTAACCCAGCAAACACAGATTCATCACCACGAGCATCTGAAGAAAGTGCAACTGCAAAACCAAACAAACCGCCAATTAATGTTACTATGCTACCCAAAAAGGAAGTGATAATATAACGCACATAATTGACAAGTAAGATTTTGCTTTTGGATTTTGAATTTATTTCGATAACGACTAAAAGCTTTATGATAAAACCGATAATAGTAAAGAGTAAGCCTATCACAGGCACCATACCAAATATAGAGAATCCTACTGATATATAAGCTTTTGTTTTGATACTTTGTATGTCGTCACTAAGAGGCATTTTAAAGCCACTAGTTTGTGTTATATAAATATGCTTCGCCCCCCCCCATTAGGCTCAAAATCAACTTCTGCTCCAATATAGTCTTTAATATCGTCATCTTTAAGATTAGCGACATCTGCCACATCAAAGCTATAACGCTTTTCATCGCTAGCGACTATGAGACCTACATCAAGGATTTGTCCCTTCATTTTTACTCCTTTAAAAAATTTTTATATAAATGCGAATTTTAATCCTTATAAACTTTATAATCTCTTAATATTTCAAAAATCTTTCTTAATATTTTATTTTTATTAGATTCTTGCGGATTTGAGAATCTTTGCTTTACCACGCCACATAAATGTGGATTGTAATGACGCTTCTTTTTTTCTGTCATTCTGAGTTTGTGTAGCAAACGAAGAATCTATTTTAGATTCTTATGGATTCTTCGGCTTCGCCTCAGAATGACGGGTGGGTGTGTATGGATTCTTCGGGCAAGCCTAAAGTAATGACGCAAGGGCGGTATGTGTGGATTGCCACACCTCACTTTGTGAGGCTCGCAATGACGGGCGGGTTTTTTGTCATTGCGAGGACTGCAAGGACGAAGCAATCTATACTTTTTTTCGTCATTCTGAGATTTGCTTGCAAAGTGAAGAATCTATTTTAGATTCTTATAGATTCTTCGCTACGCTCAGAATGACGGGTGTGTTTGGATTCTTCGGCTTCGCCAAAGTAATGACGGGTGGCAATAAATTGCCACGCTTTCCACGCAAAGCCCGCAATGACTGAGCTAAGCTACAATCTTGTCAAATTTCATTCAAGCACTCAAAAAAGCAACCCTAAGCCCTCTTAATACTCCCACTTCACTTCAGCAAAATAAGTCCGCCCCATAGCCAGCGTGATAAAATTACTATGCGCATAAGTGCTATACACCGTATCAAGTGCATTTCTCACCCCAGCCGAAAAGCTCCATTTCTTATACTGCCAGTTCGCACCCACATCAAGCAAGAAGTATCCGCCTTTATTTGCCGTGCCAAGGCTATATGCAGTGCGATTTACCCCCACTTGCACGGGTGCAAATAGCGTTTTATTATCACTTGTGTAAGTGCCTATGCCAAAGAGTGTGAGTGTATTTTGCTTAGAGGCTATTACATCAAGCTCAGCCTTTATGCTCGCCTTTAAAAACGGCACGAAAGGCACGCGCTCGCCCTCTAGTGAGCCTTTAAAGTTATTTGATTGTAGATTGCTTAAAAGCTGCTCGCCTGCTTTTTTGATATTTGTCCATACATAGCCTACTGACTGACTAAAGCGTAAGCGATTATCAAAAACTCTTTGGCGCAGATCAAGCTCCACCCCAGAGCGCTGCGTCTCGCCAAGATTGCGGTAGATATAGGTCAAACTCCCGCTGGTTTGATTTAAAAAGATCTCATCAAAAGTATGTGTATAATACCCCGCCACGCTAAACTCGCCCTCAAAGCTATCTAAATACAGCCCATCGCTCACACCAAGCTCAGCTGTTACATACTTTTCAGGCTGGAGGTCGTTAAAGGTATTGACAAGCAAGCTTGCATTAATGCCATTGCCACCTTGATTTACCTCAGCATCAGGGTCAGCATCTATCATTTGAAAGGGCGATGGGCTAATAAATCCTAGCTCAGTCTTTAGATAAACCCTACCGCTATCCCTATACCTATAGCTTGGGGTAAGCTCCAAAGCATAGGCAAATCTATCGGCTCGCTCATTAAAATCAGGTGTGCTAGAGTATTTTAAATTTCCAGTAATAAGCGGACAAAACATATTACCCATAGGATCTGTGGTAGGATAACAATCAGCACTAAAGCTTTGCTTGTTAGTTACGCGGTAGTGGCTATACTCTAGCCTCGCACCCGCGTTTATATCAAATTTATCGCTGATATGAAAGCTATTGTAAATATAGGGGCTGATAGAGCCTTTAAGGGCGGTATTAAGTGCGTAGGTATCAAAAAGTAGCCCCAAGCTCTGCAAGTCCATATGTATCACCGCCTTGCGCTCAGCATAGCCTAGGGTATTATCAAGCCCGAGCAAGAGGGTATTTTTGGGGCTTTCATATTTTGCCTTTAAATTCACTCCGCCATTGTGGTTATTAAAGGCTGAGCCTGTGAGATCATTAAAACCAAATGAGTCTGGCTCCATATAAGTGCCATAATCCATAAGATTCATTTGATAATAGCCAAGTGCGCTAAAATTCCACTGCTGGTTTAAATCGTGGCTATATAAAAGACTAGTTTGCAATGAATTTGTTTGCATTTTAGCGATACTATCGCTTGCCGTGTAGCGCCAGTCTTTTAGCTCATCTTTGCTAAGCTGGTAGTAAGTGCCTATTGGTGCACCGCGTATGTTTCTAGTGCAGTTAAAAGGAAGCTGTGTGCCACCGGGTGTAAAATTTGGATTTGGCGTGCAACGATAAGTATCAGAGTCAAGTCTTGTGGCTGGGCGATTTATCCAAGAATGCGCGTAGTTGAGGTTAAATTCTAGCCTTTGAGATTCTGAAATATCATAATTCGCACCAAAATTAGTATAGATCGTGCCTGTGTTATCACCATTTTGCATCGCACCTCTATACTGCAAACACCGATAATACCAAGCCTTGCCACTGCTATCTATAAAGGCTGGAGTGGTGGGGCAGTTAGTTGCCCAGCCATTTTGCACGTAAGCGAGGTTGGTCCAAGGATTTGTGGCGGTATAGCTGTCAAAGGTAAAAGGCTCACTTTTTCCTGTATTTCGAGGATTTGGCGTAAAACTACCAGCGATTGAGGCATTGATAAAGAGCTTATCGTTTATCTTTTTGCCCCCACTGAGGCTTAAAAGCCCACCTTGCAAATTTTTCGCCTCGCCGCTACTGCCTT
>X235_Pygmy_Slow_Loris__coassemble_81_pt1 | contig 12289 bp, 10 predicted proteins | sample X235_Pygmy_Slow_Loris__metabat2_high_PE_008 | metagenome-assembled genome bin X235_Pygmy_Slow_Loris
TCGTAATTTTTATAACACTCCTTTTGATTTCTTGGATTGCCTCGCAATGACAAAACAAAAACCGCTAGCAATGACAAGCGAGTCGTAATTAGCGAGAGGCGTTAGCCTCGTGGCAATCTATTTTAGATTCTTCGGGCAAGCCCTCAGAATGACGGAATAAGGTAGCCTCGCAAATCCAAATTAGCCCTTTCTTATCAAAAAGCGCCAAATGTTTGTAAGCTTGATGATAAAGGCTCTAGTGCGTTGAAATTTTTTGTATCGTTTTTCAATATTTGTGCGCCATTGCCCAAAGCCTCGTCTATATGCCTGCTCTTTGCTTTGTGAAAATATATGTCCCAAAAAATGCCTCAATCTTTCATCAAAGATTTCATCGTGATTTTTATCCTGCAAAAGCGGGGCATTTAGCATTTTTAGATACGCACTATCATTAGAATCTAGATATTTGACAAATTCTATCGCCTCATAGATATTTTTAAAACTTGAAAGATTGATAAATGCCTCCTCATTCAAGCCACCGCCTAGATGAGATAAGGGCTTTGAAATCGTGCTATCTCCATAATAAATTGGCACACTTCCTGCTGCTTTGGCATCAAAGATTTTCTCCGTGATATAGCCGTGTGTAGCGGAGTTTTCAAATGCGATATTGAATTTGTAAGCACTTAAAAATTCTTGCTTATTACTCACATTACCACCGATATTATTTTTATATTTTCCACCAGAATCTATATGCTTGTATTTACCTAAAAGATTGAAAAACTCCTCTCTTATGGGATCTGCCTTGCCATTGCTAACGACAAAAGAACAAAATTTACGCGCAAATGCCAAATCTCCAAAATTATACGCGCCATTTTTCTCATTCTTGCATATTTGGCGGAAGCTAGATGTGTTTAGATAAAGCGGATAGCGCAAATGCCTATCTTCAAACTCCAAATAATCAAAGCTTATTGCATAATCACAAAAATTAAAATCTGCGCGCACATTTTCTCCTGTGTAAAAAATCCTCACACAATCATAATTTATATGCTCTGCATTGCCAAATATGCTATAAAAAAGAAAATCTGGATTTTTAGAATCTAGCACATAATCTGGCAAAAAATCCCTAAAAGTATGCGCCTCGCATCCATCTGTGAAATGAAATTTTATAGGCTCTTGCATATCGCTCCTTTGTGTAATATCAATCTTTTGGTGCAATTCTCATAAACACGGGGAATCTAGGCTTGTTGGCATTGGTTAGATTCTGGAATTTGTATGTTATGATTGTGCCAATTTTGGGTGGATTCTTGCGTATATTTATGCTAAAGCCGCTACCGATTTTAAATATCTCTTTTGTGAAAATATCCCTGCAAGTTACGCTTCCCATAAGCCCTTTAAACTTGCCTTTGCCCTCGTTGATAGCAATGATTTCGCACTCGCTATCTTTCATTTTTTTTAATTTCAAAATATCGCCACTTCGCCCACTTATATATGGCGCATTTGCTTTTCGCACGACTATTCCCTCACCGCCATTGTTGATTACTTGCTCCAAAAATGCGAATGCGGATTCGTTATTTTTAACTTCTATTTGTTCTATGATTTGAATATTTGGATTAGATTCTAATGTGGCTAGATATGCTTTTAGCGGGGCTAAGCGTTCATTTAGTGGTTTGTTGTTGTGATTTGGTTTTGTAAAATCGGGGCTATCAAAAATCATAAATTTTATATCCTGCCATTGTTTTGATGGAATCTTGTCATTTACGATGCTAATAATTCTTTGAAATTCTCCTCTCTTGCTCCAAAGCTCGCCATCAAGTGAAATATCTTTTGGGAGATTTTCAATCCACCATTTTGGCGCGTTTAGAATCTTGCCATTTCTTGATGTTAGAATCTCGCCATTCCAAAATGCACGCACGCCATCGTATTTTTCACTCATCAAATAGCCGCTTAAATCTTCTCCATTAAATTCTTTTAAAAGCATTAAATCTTGGGCGTTTAATATCGACAATAAAGCTAGAATCCAATATAAAAATTTCATTTTTTTCCTTTAAAATTTTTATTTTATCTTTTTTTGTGGCAAATATTTTTAAAGATTAAATAAAATTAAAGAGATTTTTAATAATAATTTCACTTGCCTAAATGGTGCGCTTTTCTGTTACAAAATTGCAAGTCCGATAAAATGCGTTTTTAGAATCTTGTAGTCGTTTATGTGTGCTGGCGTTTCTGTTATTAGATATTTATATCTAGGATTTGCCCCTAATTAATCGCTCGGATTCTATGTTTAGTATCTGTAATAGGGGCTAGACAATTTTAAGGTAACGCCCATTTGGGTAAAAAAATACAAGGTTTAAGATTGAAAATTTTAATAGTTGGAAGTGGAGCAAGAGAATATAGCATAGCTTTGAGTTTATTAAATGATACTAGATTAAGTCAATTGTATTTTTGTCCGGGAAATGGCGCTACAAGCGAATTAGGAGAGAATATTGATATAAAAGGAAATGAAAAAATCGTTGCTTTTTGTATCAATAATAATATATCACTTGTGATTATAGGACCCGAAGAACCGCTAATCTCTGGGCTAAGCGATCAATTAAGAGAAAATAATATAAGGGTTTTTGGACCTAGCAAAAAAGCCGCTAGATTAGAAGGCTCAAAAATCTTTATGAAAAATATCTTGGATAAATACCACATAAATACCGCGAAATTTTTTAGTGGCAATGATAAAAATAAACTTTGTGATTTTATAAATACTTTAGATAGCTATAAAATAGTCATAAAAGCAGATGGGCTTTGTGCGGGGAAAGGCGTGATTATCACGGATAAAAATAACGCAGAAAAAGTGCTAGATGAAATGCTAAATGGGAATCTATTTGGGGATTCTGGAAAAAATGTAATCATAGAAGAATATTTAGATGGATTTGAATTATCGATATTTGCAATATGCGATGGCGATGATTTTATTATTTTGCCAAGCGCACAAGATCACAAGAAATTATTAGATAATGATTTGGGACCAAATACAGGCGGTATGGGTGCATATAGCCCAACGCCATTATGTAATGAAGAGTTACTAGATAATATCAAGCAAAATATCATCAAGCCTACTTTAGATGCGATGAAAAATGAGGGCTTTGAGTTTTGTGGCGTGCTATTTTGCGGGATAATGGTAGTAGATAATAAGCCTTATGTATTAGAATTTAATGTCCGCTTTGGCGATCCAGAATGTGAAGTGATTTTGCCACTTTTAAAAACGCCGTTACTTGATATACTAAATGCTAGCATTGATAAAAAAATCAAAGATTTTAAATATGAGATTTTTAATAAAAGCTGTGTTGGCGTAGTGGTAGCATCGAAAAATTATCCATTTCAATCATCACCAAAAGAAGAGATAGAATATTCAAAAATCAATTTTTTAAGCAATCAAATATCACATATATCCTTTGCAGGCGTGAGTAATATCAATGGCAGATTATTTGCAGATGGCGGAAGAGTGTTTGTGGCAGTTGGCATTGGTGAGAATCTACTAGAAGCAAAACAAAATGCTTATAAATTAATAGAAAATATCCGTTTTATGGGTATGCAGTTTAGAAATGATATTGCATTTAGGGCATTAACATAATGAATATTGGCGAGATATTGGATAGAGAGGGATTGCACCTTGCTACAAATGACAAGAGAATCGCGGCATTTGTTATAGATAATCTCATTATGTCATTTATCTTATTTTTGGCATTTTATGAGAAAATGATGGAAATTAGTGGCGATATAGAGGCACTAAATCGATTTATTATTAGCATAGCACCATATATGTTGCTTTTGGCTATCATCTATCATACGATATTTACTGCTTTGTATGGCGGAAGTGTAGGCAAGATTTTATGTAAGATTAAAATCGTAAGATTAGATACGCTTGATAAGCCAAGTTATTTACAATCATTTTTTAGATCGTTTATTCGTGTAATTAGTGAGAATATGCTGCTTTGCATTCCGTTGCTTTACGCGTTTGTTGATGAATACAAGCGAACATTGCACGATGTTATTATGCAAACAATAGTCATTGATATAAGCATTCCACAAGATATATAAATAATGCGAAACATTTTATTATTTTTGTTGTTGTTAAATATGCTATTTGCGCAAACGGCAATCGAGCAATACGATAGCAACGATAATAAGATTTTTGAATTATTTGCGGATAATTTAGATTCTATTGATTATACGACTATTATTGCTACGGGAAATGCCGTTGTTATTAGCAAAGAAATATATGTAATAGCGGACTATATAAAATATGATATTAAAAAAAAAGAAGCAAATGTTGTTGGAAATGTCAAATTTTATAGAGATGGATCGTTGTTTTTGAGGGCGCAGAGGGCGTTTGTGAGATTTGATGATGATTATTCGATGATTGAGCCATTTTATATGCAGGATTCTAAAAGTGGCATTTGGATAAGTGCGTCTTTTGCGGAAAATAAAAATAATGAATATGAATTTGGCGATATTGTTGTCTCTGGTTGTGATATAGATAATCCTATTTGGCATATAGAGGGAAGCTCAGGGTATTATAATCAAGATAGCGCAATTGCAAGCATTTGGAATCCAAGAATCTATATAAAAAATATCCCTATATTATATCTTCCATATATGTTTATATCCACGCAAAACAAGCGAACCACAGGTTTTTTATATCCCGAATTTGCCACCTCATCGCTTGATGGATTTATATATATTCAACCATTTTTTCTAGCTTTGCAAGATTTTTGGGATATGACTTTTAGCCCGCAATTTAGAACAAGTAGAGGACTTGGCATAAACACGCAAGCAAGATTATTAGATCCATTTGGAGAGTTATTTGTCCTAAATGCTGGAATCTTTTGGAATAATAATAAATACAAACGAACATATGATATAGAAAATCAAATCGTTTTTGGCTTTGATTTTTCGCACCAAAGGCGGAATCTTTTGAGTGAATTAATTGATTTTGATAGCGATGGATTGTATCTTGATTTTCGCTATATGAATGATTTGGATTATATAAGATTGCAAAGCACGAAAGATTCTGATATAGAAAATAGACTACAAACTTCAAAAGCAAATTATTTTGCCACAAAAGACGACCATTATTTTGGATTGTATTTCAAATATTTTTTGGATTTATCAAAATTAAGTAATAGCGACACATTCCAAACCCTGCCCCAATTCCAATATCACAAATCACTCGAACAAACGGATATTAGAAATATTATGTATTCAATCGATGTAAGCACGAAAAATATAGCGCGTAGCGTTGGATTCGGGTATTTTGATAGTAGTATTTCTGTGCCTTTGTATTTTTGGACGCCAATTTTTGCAGATTATTTTACAATCGGTGCTAATGTTAATTTGAATGCTAATATTATTTCTTTGAATAATGTAGATGAAAATATATTATCGCAAAATCGCAATAGCTCTTATTTTGGCACTACTTATGGATTTTTTGTCAATTCTGATATTGCAAAACAATATGACAAAATCTTTCACACAATGGGATTTAGGGCGAGTTTTAGCAGTCCTTTGTATCAATATTTTAATGACAATAATAATGTATTCAATCCCTTATTATCTGGGCGATATGGGCGTTTAAGCGATATTGCATTGACAAAACAGCAGATTCAATTATCATTTTCTCAATATTTTTTTGGATTAAATGAAGTAGAGCTTGTATATCATAGAATCTATCAAAACATCAATCCACAAAATGGCAAAGAAAAGCTAGATAGCTTGAGAAATGAATTTGGTTTTATGCCAATTGATAATATTGATATTGTAACGACTTTTTTCTATTCTCATATAAACAAAGATATAGAAGAAGCCTCATTGTCTTTTAATGCAAGATACGCTTATTTTCAAGGCAATCTTACATATTTTTTAAAGAAAAAATTCGAATATTCAAATTATCTTACAGATAAATACACCGAAGAGAGTGCGAATTTTTTGCGATTGAGATTGAGTAATGATTTTGGCTATTTTGCACTTTATGGCGATATAGGATATGATTTTAAGCTAAAATATTTAAGAGATTGGAATGTTGTAATATCCAAAGATATTCGTTGTTTTGGTATCGGGCTTCGATTTGCAAACGAAATCGTGCCAATCCTCACTACAACTGGAACGCAAACCATTAGAAATCGATTTGTTAGCTTGGAATTTAGATTTGTGCCAGTTACTGCCACATCTCTTTCATATCGATTCAAAGAAAGTAGGCGCTAATGATAGATAGATTTTATAGACCATTCAAAAATAGAGAAGATGCACTAAATCAATTATTAGATATTATTCATCTTGAGAATCTAATCAAAGATAATGTCATTTTGCTTGCGCTTAGTGCGGGTGGATTGTTGTTTGCAAATGAAATCTCTAAAAGGACGAATCTCTCTTTGGATTTTTTGTTTAGTGAGCCTATTTTTGCACCAAAAAATCCTGATTGTAAAATCGCAATTGTAAGCGAGAGTATGGATATAACGATTAATGAGACTTTGGTTGATTGTTTTGATATTTCATATGATTTTATATATGGCGAAGCGCAAAGAAAATATGAAGAAAAGATTCTGCCAGATATTTATAGATATAGAAAAGGACAGAATCTTAGATCCCTTGATAAAAGAATCGTGCTAATTATCGATGAGGGGATTGAAAGCGGGCTTACAATTAGCGTTGCAATCAAAAGCTGCCTCAAAAAAGGCGCAAGCGGGATTATGCTAGCGGCACCTGTAATTAGCAATGATGTTATGTTATTATTAGATTCTTCTATCGATGCTATTTATAGCGTTTATAGTCCAAAGCATTTTGTAAATACAAAGCATTATTTCAAACAAAGAGAAGAGGTTGATTCATCTATCATTATTGATATTTTAGATAAATCAATCTCAACACTAACACAAAAAGGTTAAAAATGGAAATTCAAATAGAAAACAACAACTCCTTAGAGACAATATATATAGATGAAGTAGCAAGAGCTGCAAATGGTGCGATTTTGTATAAAAAAGGAAAAGCACTTCTCCTTGCCACGATAGCAATGGATATAAATGCAAATATAGAGGGCGATTTTCTCCCGCTAACCGTTCAATACATAGAAAAAAGCTATGCAAATGGAAAATTTCCGGGCGGATATATCAAGCGAGAGGGCAAGCCAAATGAATTTGAGATTCTCACTTCAAGATTGATTGATCGAAGTCTTCGCCCGCTATTTCCTAAAAATTATAGATATCCTATACAAATAACCATTATGGTCCTTAGCGTGGATATGGATTTGGATTTGCAGATTCTGGCATTAAATGCCGCTTCTATTGCGTTATTTCTTTCAAATTTGCCGATTTGTCGCCCTATAAATGCAGTTCGTATCGGTAGAATCAATGATTGTTTTATCATCAATCCAACGCTAGAACAAATGAAGCAATCAAGCATTGATTTGTTTATTTCTGGTGAAAATGAAAATATTTTTATGATTGAATTTAAAAGCAAGATTGATGAATTAAGCGAAGATAAAATGCTAGAGGCGATAGAATTAGCACAAAAAAACATAAACACAACCTCACAAATATATCTACAAAACCTAAGCCCTCACATAAAACCACATATAACAATTAATTGCAAAGATTCTAGCCTTAATTTGGATATTTTCAATCATATAAAAGAAAAATATAGTGCCACATTAGAATCTTGCTTTTTGAATATGGCAAAAAGTGAAAATGCCGCTTTGTTGAATAATATCATCAATGATATTGCAAACAACGAAAACTATGAGAAAATCGAAGTTGAAATCGCCATATCAAAAATAAAAAGAGAATTTATAAGAAATAAGATTCTATATGAAGAAAAAAGGCTTGATGGAAGAGGATTAGATACGATTAGGGATATAAATATTTCTACAAATATACTTCCAAGCGCGCACGGAAGCACTTTATTTACACGCGGACAAACCCAAGTCCTTGCAGTATGCACGATAGGAAGTGATAGCGATATGCAATCATATGAAATGCTTACCTCAAAGCACCCGCTAAAAAGCAATTTTATATTCCATTATAATTTTCCTAGTTTTAGCACAGGAGAGGCATATCCTATCGGTTCTGTCAATCGCAGAGAATTAGGACACGGCAATCTTGCAAGAAAAGCATTAGAATCTAGCATAAGAGAGGAGAGTAGAGCCATTAGAATCGTATCTGAAGTGCTAGAATCAAATGGCAGTTCATCGATGGCAAGCGTGTGCGGCGGTTCGCTTAGTCTTTTTAGTGCTGGAATTGCGCCATTGTTTTTAGTCGCAGGTATTGCAATGGGGCTTGTAAAAGAGGGCGATAAATACAAGATTCTAACCGATATAATGGGAATAGAGGATTATGATGGCGATATGGATTTTAAAGTCGCGGGAAATAGGGCTGGAATCACCGCTTTGCAAATGGATATAAAAATAAATGATATTAATATCGAAATATTGCGAGATTCTCTACTACAAGCAAAAAAAGCGAGATTGTATATATTAGATAAAATGGAAATTGCAAAAAATAATATCATTTTAAATGATAATCTTCCTACTTCAAAAAGCTTTCAGATTCCAACAAACAAAATATCTAGCGTAATTGGGCAGGGTGGTAAAAATATCAAAGATATAATCGAGCGATTTAATGTAAGCATCGATATAAATAAAGAAAATGGCGAGGTTAGAGTAACTAGCAATGATAAACAAAATGCAGAAAATGCGGCGAATTATATCCTCTCTAGCGTGTTTGTAAAACTAGATGATTTTAAAATCGGCGATAAATTTGAGGGCAGAATCAAGCGCATTACAGATTTTGGAATCTTTGTAGAGATCAAAAATGGAATCGATGGATTGGTGCATAATTCAAAATTAATAAAAAATAATATAAATATCAAATCCTTTAATAAGGACGATATTTTGGGCGTAGAAATCGTTGCAATCAATGATAATAAAATAGAACTTAGCATATTGTAAGTTATTTTTTATTTTTTATTAGCAATAATTCTTAATTCAAGGCTGTTTGTAAGTAGGGGACAGATCCGAAACGGCATTGCTTTGAAAAATATATAATTTGGAGTTTATTATGAAAAAGATACTTTTTGTATTTTTCGCTTTTATGGGTGTTGCTTTTGCAGCAGATGGTATGAGTGGTGTTGATTTAATCAAGGCATATTCGGCAATTGGTGCTGTTGTAGGTCTAGGTATAGCGGCACTTGGTGGTGCAATAGGTATGGGAAATACGGCTGCTGCGGCGATTTCTGGTATGGCTAGAAATCCGGGTGTTGGTGGTAAGCTATCAACTACGATGTTTATTGCAATTGCTCTTATAGAAGCACAAGTTATATATACGCTTGTTATTGCTCTTATCGTTCTTTATTCAAATCCTTTATTATCATAAGGACTTTTTGGAATCCTTTTTTTTAGGATTCCGCCCATCTTTATAAATCATTTTTATTTTGCGGTTGTGGTGGAATTGGTAGACACGCCATCTTGAGGGGGTGGTAAGGCAACTTGTGCGAGTTCGAGTCTCGCCAACCGCACCATTTTTTTACTCGCTTTTAAAAAAAACAAATATTATACAAGATAGCCTCCAAAAGTTGCTTTTTTGCTAAAAAGTGCCAAAATTGCAAAACTCCATACATTCCTTAGCATCATAAATCCCTGTATCTGGGAACACTAGCACATCGTAGTAGTAGATATTTTTGTCGCTATTTTTGGTGTAGGCTAAGAGTAGTTTAAGATTTATAGAATCTTTGAGATTATAGGCACAAAGCAAGGTGCCAAAATTATCAAAAATCAGCGCATTTTGGTAGCCAAGATTTGCAAGATTGCTAAAAATGCTGAGTGGATTCTCATTTTGAGCTTGTAACAAAAAGAGATCCCATTCAAAAAACACAAGAGGCTTATAGGTTTGAAGCGTATTCTCCGCACTTCGCAAGACCTTAAAATCAAAGCCATCGGTATCGATTTTTATAAAATTTGGCGCAAAATTATGCTCCAAAACCACAGAATCAAGGGTTTTAAAATGAAGTTTTTGTGCGCTATCTGCCTTAAAGTCGCTAGATTCTGTAAGTTTGCTTGAGTTTGTGGAATCTGCTTTGTTTGTATTTATAAAATCGCAGTTTGGAGAATCTTGGAGTTTTTCTAGCTTGGCACTGCCACAAGAAAGATTGATTTGGTAATCGCCTTTTTTATCTGTAATGAAGCAATTTTCTATTAGTATCCCCCCCTAATTGCCCACTTATCGAATTTTTTGGCGAAATTTCCTGCAGATTTTTTATTGAATTAGCACCATAATAAGATTGAATATTTTCTTGTAATAAGCTTGCGTATTTTTTCTCGCCCTCAATAAGTAAAAACTGCGCTTGTGGCATATTAGTCAAAATAGCGGTATCGCCGATATTTGCACCCACATCAATCATACAAAGATTCCCCGTTTTGCTTCTAATGTAGCTTGCGATTTTGTGTAGCTGCATATCGTAGTTTGGATAGAGCCTTTGATTGATAAATAATGTATGCGAAAATGGGAATCTCAGCTCAAATCCACGAAAATTAAGCCTAATAATAGGATCGCAGCATTTTAAGAGAATCTGCCGAATCTTAGAGAAAATCCTAAAGCCAAGAGTGCTTTTAGAGTAAAGAATTTGCTTGTAAATACAAGTAGCCAAAGTTTTTGCAATCATTGAATGCTCCTTTTTAAAAGTGTAGATTTGCCCTGCGTTATAAACACATTTGCAAGCTGGGCATTATAGCTTATTCTTGTAAATTATAGAGTTTATAAAAAACATTTCAGTATTTTATGTTAGAATTCTATTTTACAAAAAGCCGGAGTGGTGAAATTGGTAGACGCGCTAGACTCAAAATCTGGTAGGGGCGACCCTGTGTCGGTTCGAGTCCGACCTTCGGCACCATTTTTTTGATACGGCGATTTTGACTTCTTAAGTTTTGACTTCTTAATCAATCTTTTTTAATCTTTTTTTATGATTTTTATTAAAAATATCAATCACATTTATTTTTAGATTAAATCCGCTTAGCCCGACATAATGCCTATTTGCGTGCGTTGAAAGCAATGTAAATTCGCTAATTTTAAAATATCGAATGATTTGCGCGCCTACGCCAAAATTTTTAGATTCTAGCTCTCTTTCATTTTTGTTGCCATTCATACATATTAGATAGCCGCCATTGTTTTTTAGATATTCTATTGATTGTTGCAATACCTCAAACTCGTTATTTTCAAGCAATCGCAAGGTATTATCAAATGTGTGAAATTTGATGATATTGTTTTTGATAGGGAATTGATACACGATATGCTTGTTTTTTAAGTGATCCAAAAATACAAATTTCAAGCATTTTATGCCAAAAAAAACCACTTCAATTTCTTCTATTTTTTGTATCAATTGCTCATATTGCATTCGATAATAAATCAAATCAGAAACATATAGAATCTTTAGATTATGCTTTTTTGCAAATTGTATAACAAAATCATCGTTATTATTTGCCATAGAACCATCATCTTTCATCAATTCACAAATAACTGAAATCGGCTTTAATCCAGCAAGTTTGCAAATATCCACACTCGCTTCTGTATGCCCTGTGCGCTCTAATACGCCGCCATTTTTTGCAATCAATGGAAAAATATGCCCAGGGCGCGCAAAATCGCTTGGTTTTGAATCTTTGTTGCAAATAAGCTTGATTGTCATATCTCGCTCAAACGCACTTACGCCCGTTTTTGCCGTTTTTGCATCGACTGAAATGGTAAATGCGGTTTCGTGATTTGAGTTGTTGTTATTTACCATTAAAGGAAAATCTAATTTATCTGCTATTTCTTTTGTGATGGATACGCAAAGCACGCCTCTTGCTTGCGATACTAGGAAATTTACTTTATCTGCGGTGCTAAATTCGCCTGCATAAACCAAATCGCCCTCATTTTCTCTATCTTCATCGTCCATTATAATAATAAGCTCGCCATTTTTGATAGCCTGCAGTGCTTCTTTTACTCTTTTTACTTTCATCATAAATCCTAAAAATAATTGTTTTAAAATTGAAAATTATACTAAAAAATATACTTGACAATAGAAAATAAAATAAATATAATCTAAGCTTTTAAAAAAAGTTATTGGGGTATAGCCAAGTGGTAAGGCAGCTGGTTTTGGTCCAGCCATTCAGAGGTTCGAATCCTTTTACCCCAGCCACTTTTATCCTTTTTATCTTTTTTTATCGCGGGATAGAGCAGCTCGGTAGCTCGTTGGGCTCATAACCCAAAGGTCGGTGGTTCAAATCCATCTCCCGCAACCAAATTATAAC
>X235_Pygmy_Slow_Loris__coassemble_82_pt1 | contig 12284 bp, 12 predicted proteins | sample X235_Pygmy_Slow_Loris__metabat2_high_PE_008 | metagenome-assembled genome bin X235_Pygmy_Slow_Loris
ATTTTTACCCATTTTTGTGCGATTCTAATGGCATTTGAAGCAGCTCCCACTAGAATCTGATCGGCAACGCAAAAAAGATGAATAGTATTTTTATCAAAATAATCCTCCCTAATCCTGCCTACATAAGTTTGATCTGTGTTTGTCGCAATCATTGGCATTGGATATTGATTTTTTGTTATATCATCGATAACAACGACATTTTCTGCGGATTCTAGAATCTGTTTTATTTCTTTTGCGCTTACTTTTGATTTGAATTGAATACTAATACTCTCGCTATGGCTTCTTAATATCGGCACGCGCACGCAAGTAGCACTTAGCTCAAAATTTGAATGCATTATTTTGTTTGTTTCTTTAATCATTTTCATTTCTTCTTTTGTGTAGCCATTATCCAAGAATACATCGATATGAGGTATTAGATTGAATGCGATTTTGTGAGTAAAAGAATCTAGGACTTCATCATTGCTATGATTGATTTCTTTTTTTGTTTGAGAAAGCAAGGATTCTATGCCTTTTTTCCCAGCACCACTAACTGCCTGATAAGTGCTAACATCAACTCTTTTGATCTCAAATTTTTTATGCAATGGGAATAGAATCTGCACCATTTGTATAGTAGAACAATTTGGATTTGCTATTATCCCTGTATTTTTCCACAATTTAATATCATTTGGATTTACTTCTGGGACTACAAGAGGCACATTTTCTTGCATTCGAAAAACGCTAGTATTATCAATGACTAATGCCCCAGCTTTGCTAGCACTTGGTGCAAATTCACTACTCACACTTCCGCCAGCAGAAAAAAATGCAATATCAATATTTAACTTTGCAAATATATCGTGAGTTGTCTCTAAAATGGGGATTTTCTTGCCCCTAAAAGTGATATTTTTGCCCACACTTCTTTTGCTTGCAAGAGGGATTAATTCTTTGATACCAAAATCTACATTTTCTAATAAATTGATTATTTCTTCGCCCACAGCACCGCTTGCACCTACGATAGCTACCACAAAATCTTTCATCATAGAATCCTTAATTTAAAAAAATGTATTATAGCTTGAAGTTTATTATAAAAAACCTAGCTTTTTTAAAAAAACTAGGTTTGGAGGTATGCGGTTAGCAATTTGGTTATAAAATTTGTAATTTAATAATAATATGGCTTACATAAAGATGGCTCCGGATGTAGGATTCGAACCTACGACCAAGTGGTTAACAGCCACCTACTCTACCGCTGAGCTAATCCGGAATAAAAGATGGGATTATAATAGAAATATATATTAAAGTCAATATTTAGTTAGATTCTAGGCTTGCTAAGAATTGATATATTTCATTATTTTCATAATCTGGCTCTTTTTTTAGATGATCAATTGCTCTTAAATCATTCATATCGCGATGATTTGGATTTGCACCAAGTTCAAGCAATGTTTTTAATACGCTTATGTTTTTATTATTTAATGCCGCATAGATAAAAGCGCTATAACCTATATTATTTGAATAATTCACCCTAGCACCCGCTTTTATCAATCTTCTTATAAATTCTGGGTTTGTGTTAAATGTGGCAGCATAAATAAGTGGCGTGAATCCTATATCATTTACCATATTTACATCTGCGCCCGCGTCAATTAGGGCTTGTAATATTTCTGGATTCTTGTTTTTTTGTGCGGCACCCATTAGTGGCGTTGCACCACCCTTTGTTTTCATTTCCAAAATCGCACCTGCTTTTAATAATTCTTTTATTACTTCTGGATCTTTATTTTCCTCTGCAGCAAACATCAAAGGCGTGCACCATTGATCGTTTTTATCATTGATAAGCGCACCTGCTTTTAGTGCTTCTTTTACATCATTTAGCGTCCCAGATCTTGCGATATTAAAAAAATTGCCATCATATTTTTTTACTTCTTCAACAATTTCCTCTTCTTCTTTTTTGTTAAAAAATCGATCAAATAATCCCATATTTTGTTCCTTGATATAATTTAAGAATTTCAATTATATTTTTAAAGTGTATAAAAATCAATTAAGCCCATATTTTTTATCTTAATCATTCCATTGTTAAATAATCTATTAAATCTATCTATGCTATTTTTATTGAATAGATTCTCTATTTCATTAACTGCAATAGGGCGCTTTTGCAATGTGTTTAGTATATCACTTTCACTTAAATTTATCAAAGTTTCTATGTTTATATTTTTTCTTTGTGGCAAACTCACAAATAAATCCTTGCTTTCAAAATTCTTGCTTAATGCTAACAATCTCTCAAAACTAACGGCTTTGATATGGTAAGCTGGCGGTCTATCAATCGTGCCTAAATCGATTCTATCGACTTTGATTTCCCTCAAAAATTCAGCAAGCAATTTCATATCATCATCATTGTCATTGATATTTTCTACGACTAGAATCTCGCAAATAAGAGTATTTTTGCGAATCTTCGCATAGCTTTTTATTCCATCTTTTATATCTTCTAATAAAAGGCTTTTATGCGGTCTATCGATTTTTTTAAAACTTTTAGAAATCGAATCTAGGCTAAATTTCACAATATCAAATTCCTTTAGCGCTTCGCATATATTTTTGTCCCCAAAAAGGCTTCCATTGCTTAAAATGAGGCTTTTTGTTTGTTTTGGAATATATGGCTTTATTTGCGTGATAAACTCTTTTAAATGCGGATACAAGGTAGGTTCGCCATTTGCAGTAATCGTAAGCACATCGATATTTTTATGGATTTTTAGCGCCTCTTTTGTGTTTTTTAATAGAATCTCTAGCGGCAAAATCTCATCAAAATGTGAGATTGTTTTTTCTTTTTTTGGAGGCTTTAACTCGCAATATAAACAATCAAAATTGCATTGTTTTTTTTGAGGTGAAAGATCGATTCCAAGCGAGATTCCAAATCTTCTTGACAAAATAGGTCCAAATACCATAACCTTATCCCTATTTATTTTGTGTTGTTTTTGTAATTTAATAAAAATTCTTCTAAATTAAATTTCTTTCGATGATTTTCTGTAAAAATATGCACCATAATATCGCCCAAATCAGCGATAATCCAATCGCCACTCTCTTCATCAACACAATAAAATACTTCGTTTTTTAGCTCGCTTTTTAGATACTCTAATAACGCAAAGCTATGTTTGTCTGCCATACTTGTAGCAATGATTACATATTGTGTGATATATCCGCTATCTTTTAAATCAAAAAGTGCGATATTTTCGGCTTTTTTGCTATCTAATAAATCAATAATACAATCTAATCTTTCTTTCAATATTTCCTCTTAAATATAGAATCTAAAAGCCCGTATTTTATTCTAACAATCTTTAAAATTAGCAAAATGCGACTCCCTTAATTTTGTAGATGAAATATCGTTGTTTGTATCAAGGATAATCGTATCTTTTGTATAAAATTTGCTAGATTCTATGTTTATATTATTTCGCCTTGCTATGATTAGTTTTGTCTCTTTTAGGATTTCATCGATTTTATAAAATCTATGCAAACTCTCCAAAATATCCGCTCCAATGACAAAATACATAGAATCTGGCTTGTAGAGATTTTTGAAATATTGTATAGAATCTATGCTGTGCGTGATTTTTTGCTCTATTTCAAAATGAGAGATTAGAATCTTTTTATTTTTTTGAATCATTTTATCAAGCAAATCCAATCTATCTAACGATAATGGCTTGTTTTTTAGCGGATTTAAAAAAGCAGGCAAGATAATAATCAAATCCAAAAAATCTAGCTTTAATAATTCATCGATTATAGCTTTGTGTCCTTTGTGTGGCGGGTCAAATGAGCCGCCAAAAATCGCTATATTACATCTCAAATTTTTGCACCAAAATCATATAACACATAACGCCACCCAAAACGCTAATCATCGGGATTCTTAAACTCAAATGAAGAATAACAACGACTAAAATGCTAATCATCTCTTTTAATCCATAAAATGGAGCAACAAAATTCGTATCTTTTAGGCAATACACCACAAGCATAGCAATAATCACATTTGGTAGTATTTTTGAAATATAGTTGATAAATGGCGGAATCTCTTTTGGCATAATGAAATATGGCAATAATCGAGTAATGAAATTTGCCACTGCAATAACTAAAATAATTAGCAAAATATCCATTTTATTCTTTCATTTTAGATTCTATTTTCTTTCTAAATATCGCAAAAATCAATATACAAGCGATGATTGATACAATCAAAAAATATTCCGCCCCAATTGTTAGCAAGAAAAACACGCTTACAAAGATTCCCGTGATTGTTGTGATATGCTCTTTTGCGCTCTTCCATTGATCCAAAAAAATGACGATAAAAATCGCAGGCATTATAAATTCTAATCCATCTTTGTTAAATCTAAAAATATCATTGATAAAAGTCCCCAAAACACAACCAAAAATCCACGCGATATAATTCAACAATGATATAAAAAACACAAATAAATCATAATTAGAATCTTTATTTGGCGATTTTGTTTGTATGATTGCAAATGTCTCATCTGTAAGCCAAAAGGTATTTAAGATTCCCCTCCAGCCCATTTTTTTGTATTTTGGAAGCATTATTAGCGTATAAACACTCTGCCTAGAATTTAACATCAAAGTAATAAAAAATATATTCAACAATCCAAAAGAACCGCTAAAAAAGCTAATTGCCAAAAATTGCATTACCCCAGAATACACAAACGCACCCATAAACAACGACCACAATGCACCAAAACCGCTTGCTTTTAATAAAATCCCAAAAATCATTCCCATAGAAATATATCCAATAATGATTTCTAAATCTTTTAAAAAAGCATCTTTAAACGAATTAAACATCATTTGTGGAATCTAAAATCAATGATAAAATAAGCCAAAAACATATACAAAACACCCAAAAATATTAAATGATAAAAATCAAATTGTATGAGATAAAAATCCGCACCCATTTGATTTAATTTCAAAAACCCATCAATGCTAGGCGAAATTGGCACAAACCACATAAAAAACCTAATCCATTGTGGAATCATCTCCACAGGAAACACAAAACCAAGTGCAAATAATAATGGCATACTCATTACTAATGCGATTTGTGGAACATATTCCATTCGATTAAAAATACTACCAAGAAATACGCCAAATGCACTTGTTGATGAGATAAATGCCAATCCAAACAAAATTAATTGCAAATTATCTGCAAGTGTTGTGATATTATATAAATCATAAATAAATCCAAAATAAAACAAAAACAAAGGCGTATAAATAATACAAAATGCAATCACTCTAGCATTGATTAAGAAAAACGGATTTACCTTACAAAAATAATCTCTTCTGCCTTGTGTGAATTGTTGATTTTGGATTCCACACAAAATTCCACAAGACATAATGAGCGTTTGATGAAGTATAAAAACAAGAATCGCCGCAATGACATAATTCAAATATCCAACACTCTCATTAAATAATGGCATAAATTGCCAATTGATGATTTTTTTATTTTCTATGTGATTGTCATATAATGATTGCATTGATTTAATCTTTAATTCAATCTTGCTAGAAGCATTATTCAAACCCTCTATAATCGTGCTATGAATAAAAAAATATGAATTATCAGCGATGTAATACACGCTTGGCACGGAGAATCTAATAGAATCTTTTTCAAAACCATTTGGGATATGCAAGATTCCGTGTATTTCTTGTGTTGTGATGAGATTCATTGCATCTTGCATTGTTGTATTGTAGATAATATCAATCTTTGGCGAGGCATTTGCTGCAAATATAAATTCTCTACTTAGATTTGTCCTATCATCATCTACTACGGCGATTTTTTGCTTTACTACAATATCATTTAAATATGGACTTGGATAAAAAAATGCATACAAAATATTTCCGCCAATGATAATAGTAAGGATTGAAAAACTACTTAGAATTGCCTTTAATTCGGCTTTTATCGTATCAAATAATCTTAGCATTATCCATTCTTTTTTTATAAATCATCGCACCTAGGATTCCAAACAACAAAAACACAAGATTAAACAATATCAATTTCAAGCTAAAAACAATATCCATATTATAATTTGCTTGTTGAATATAAACTTGCATATATCGCATTATAGGCAAAATCAAGCCCCAAAATGTTGGAAACAAATCCATACTATTTAAAGGATAAGTAATCCCCAAAAATGCAAGACTTGGCGCGGCATAAAAAGCCGCAATGCTAATTGCCCTCATTTGCGCTAGAGTCAAGGAATAAATAAATAATCCTATGCTGTTATATGCAAGTATCGTTATGATTGCATTAATAGATAAAATCCAAAAACTTCCGCTATTTGGATAATCTAGCGCAAAAAATACATAACTCATAATAAGCCACCAAGTAAAAAATATAATGGTATTCAATAAACATTTCGCACCCAAATGACGATAAATAGAATCTAATTTATATATTTTGCCCTCTATAAAACCAATATCTTTTCTATCATAAGCGATTAATGAAATCGCACAAAGAATAATAAAAAGCTGCCAAGAGCAAGGCAGAATCGCACTTAATAAAAATTGCGCAAAATTCCCGCTTGGATTGTATAGAGAAATGATTTTTGGCATAAACTCTATACTTTTTGCAAAAGATAAAGTGGTGTTTTTGGAATCTACAAGATTTCTTGTAAAATTCAATCTTATATCTTTGTTTTTAAATACCAAAGACAAGGCTGCTTGTATATTTTTTCCAATAAAAACCAATTGAGCATTATAATAAATAGCCACGCTAGAAGTAATGTGTTTTTTGATATTACTCTCAAAATCCTTTGGAATGACAATTAAGGCATAAATCTCTTTTGTGCTTACACTATCTTTTGCTTCGTTTATGCTTGTATATTGTTTTGTGATTTTTATCGTGCTTGAGGATTCTATATCGCTTATCAAACTCCTAGATTCCAAAGAATGATCCAAATCGATAATGCCAATAGGCAAATCTCTAATCATAGCCTTAGAAATCGTGCTATACACAAAAAAGCCCACAAATAAAGGCATAACAAAATACATAAACAATAAAAATCTATCATTTAATATTTTTTTTATTTCTAAGTTTAATATCTTTAACAAGAATCCAATCCTAAGAATCTTGCGGTATTAACACACTCATACCAAGCCTAAAGCCATCGATCTTTTCTACAAAACTAGCCTCAATTTCATATGATTTCATATCATAATTTTTATCTTTATTTGCCGCTTTCCACACCGCAAACTCGCCAAGCAACGAAATATATCTAACCTTGAATCTTGCATTTTTATTCAAGGCTGGGATAAATCCCACAAACTCGCTTCCAATCTTAAATCGCTCTAATCTATCCTCTCTTACGCTAAACCTCAAATACGCATTATCAATATCCACCACCAATACCACAGGAAAGCCACTTGGGGCTAATTCATTTGTGTGTAATAAAATATTGCTTACCTCGCCACTAATTGGCGAAAATGCTTGCGTATCTTTTGCATAAGATTCCACTTCATCTAATGTCCCAAGTGCTGCTAATTCTTTTTGTTTGAGTGCTTCTTTTGTTTCTTTTGTAGCGCCAGAAAGTGCGATTTTGTATTGTTGATAGGCTGCATCTTCGTTTGATTTGGCACTTTTATAATTCGTATAGGCTTCATCTCTTTTTTGCAAGCTTACAACGCCGCTATCATAGAGATTTTGGATTCTAGTATATGTTTTTTCTGCAAGATTAGAAATAGCCTTTGCTGCTTCATATAAATCCTTTGTGGATTCTATATTTTCAATCCTAGCGCCTTTGTTTGTTTCCTCGCTTAAGGCTTGCGCGGCTTTGTATCCTGCTTGTGCTTGTTTGATTTTTGCTTCTAATTCAGGGCTAACGATGTTATAAACTAGCTCGCCCTCTTTGATAAAATCGCCTTTTTTTACAAATATCTCACCAACTCTTCCTGCGACTTTTGATGAAATGCTATATTGCGTGGCTTCAATTTGTCCTTGCAAGAAAGATTCCTTTGGTTTGTGTGCTAAATAAAAGCTAAAAACAAGCCAAATTACAATAATTGCGATGATTATAAAAATACTTGTGGCTTTTAAAATTTTTAGAGTTTTCATTAATCTACCTTAATAAAATGTATAAAATGCGTCAATATCATTACTCAAAGCAAAGAGTTTTGCAAGCGCGATAATATATCTATATTCTGCATTTTTTAGCTCGATTGTCGCACTAGAAAGCATATTTCTCGCATCGCTTACCTTTGTGCTATCATTCATACCATTTTTAAATGCTTCTTCTTGCAATTTTAGATTCTCTTTTGCAAGCTCTAGGCTAGATTCTAGATTTTGATAGCTTTCTTTTGCAAATAAAATCTCTTTATATGTTTTTTCTGTGAGTAATAACAAATCTTTTTTTGCTTGAGAATATAGATAATTTGCCTCATTTTGCGCGATTTGGCTTGCTTGATATTTGAAGATTCTGCCTGTGTTGCTTAAAATGGTAAATTTTGCCATTACGCCAATATTCCAATTTGGAATCATTTTGTTTAATAAAATATCATTATCCTTAAAAACATATCCGCCATATAATCCAAGCGTAGGCAGAAAATTTGCAAATTCTATTTTGCTTAATTCTTTTGCTTGTAGTTTTTTTATCTCGATTGATTTTAGCATAGGATAAGAATCTAGAACTTTTTGTTGATAATACGAAATATCATTTAATTTTTTCTGGCTTATTTTTAATGTTGAGGTGAGATTTAGATTTGTGATGCCCTCAGTGCTTACTTCGACATTGTTTGTGATGGATTCGTTTTGTAAAATCGTTTTGAATGATAAAAGTGCGATTTGAAGAGAATCTCTTGCCTCTAGCGTTTTGTTTTTTGCTTTATCATACGCAACTTGGGCACTCAATACCTCAAGCCTTGCGATTTGTCCATTTTGTTCTAATAATATCGCATTATTGAGGTGAAGTTTATGTCCATTTTCTACATCGATTAATGTTTTTAGAATCTCGATATTTAATATCAAACCATAATAATTCTTTACCAAAGTTTCAAATAAATCAATCTTTTTTAATTGAAATAAAACATTAGAATCTTCTATATTTAAATTAGCGATATTGCTTGCTGCGACCCTTTTCCCGCCTGTAAATAATGGATAGATAATGCTTACAAGCCCGTATGCAAGGTTGTTTGTGCTAATGTGGAGGGCGTGATTTATGCGCTCTATATTTGGAATGGGTAAGGGAATAGAAATATCAAATTTCATAGGATCGCTAATATAAGTATAACTGCCTATAATGTCGATATTTGGCAAATATAGCATATTTGTAGCGGATTTTAATTTTTGTGCTTTTTGTATATTTAATTTGCTTGCATTCAAGCCATCATTATTGCGTAAAACATTCTCAAAAGATTCTTTCAAACTCAAATCATACGCATTTAAAGAAATAATAAAAAACAATAAATAAATAATTTTCATTCTTTGTTGTAATAGATTATTTCTATTCCCTCTCTTACCAATTCCGAAAACGAACCATCTACATAATACACATTATCAAATCCCATTTTTTCTAGCTCCTCGCTTGCGCTTTTTGCACTTATGCCGTGGTGGCAATATAATAATATTTTTTTGTCGCTATGTTCTTTTGCAATATAACTAATTCGCTTTGTGGATTCTATGTTGATAGCACTTTTTATATGATCTAGCAAATAATAGCCCTCGCCTCTAATATCAATGATTAAAAAATCACTAATTCTATTTCTTAAATCTTTTGGTTTTATTGCTTTCATATTCTCTCCACTATCTCTTTTTATCACAATTTAAATATTATTCTCATCTGCTAAATCTTGCAAATCCTTTTCTTCTTTTGGGCATTGTGATAAATGGACGACTTTGTCTTTGTCATTTAATGTGATAAATTTGACGCCACTTGTATTTCTGCTTGTATCGCGAATCTTGTCTGTTTCCACTCTTATCATTTTTCCACTTCCAGTTAAAACCATCAAATCAAGCCCTGTGTTATTGAAATTCAACACATTTACTACATTTCCAGTTCTTGAAGTAAGCCTCATAGCAATGATACCCTTTCCGCCGCGGCTTTGAAGTCTATATTCTTTTGCTAGCGTTTGCTTGCCTACGCCCAACTCACTTAGGCTAAATAATTTATCTTCATCATCTTCGATCATAACAGCGCCAACCACAAAATCATTTTTGATTTTAAATGTGATTCCCTTAACGCCCCTACTTACTCTTCCTATTTCTCTTAAATCACTAAGCGGGAATCTTATGGCAATCCCATAATATGTAGCAATCAAAACGCTTTGTGTGCTTGGAGTGGCGATATGCACGCTTATTAATTCATCGCCCTCATCAAGATTGATTGCACGCACTCCATTTTGTCTAATATTTTTGTATTCACTTAATTTTGTTCGCTTCACGATGCCTTTTTTTGTGAAAAATACGAGTGATTTATCATCATTAAAATCTTTTGTGGTAATTGTCGCCATAATTTTTTCATTTTGCTCTTTGCTAATTAGATTTACCACCGCTTTTCCTATCGCTGTCCTGCTTGCCTCTGGAATCCTATATACTTTTAGCCAATATAGCTGTCCGTTGTTTGTGATAAACATTATCGTATCGTGCGTATTTGCAACAAAGAAAGATTCAATAAAATCATCATCGTGCGTATTTCCGCTAATCTTTCCTTTTCCGCCTCGATTTTGCTTTTCATATGTTTTTAGTTGCACTCGTTTTACATATCCTCTATGGCTCATTGTTACCACCACAGGCTCATTTGGGATTAAATCCTCTGCATCAATAGAATCATAATCATCTTCTATTTGCGTTTTTCGCTCACTGCTAAATTTGTCCTTTATGGCGATTAATTCTTCTTTGATGATTTCATTTAATTTATCTTGGGATTTTAATATCGCACTAAGGCGCTCGATTTCTGCTAATAATTCTTTGTATTCCTCATCGATTTTTTCTCTCTCTAACCCTGTCAATCGTTGCAATCTCATCTCTAAAATCGCTTTTGCTTGAATCTCGCTTAAAGTAAATTGTGCTATTAATTCATCTCTTGCAATTTGCGTGTCTTTGGCATTTCTAATAAGGCTAATGACTTTATCAATATTATCTAGCGCGATTTTCAATCCCTCTAAAATATGCGCTCTTGCCCTCGCTTTTTCAAGCTCAAACAAACTTCGGCGAATAACAATCGTTCGTCTATGATTTAAAAATAAATGCAATAATTCAAGCAATGTAAATATTTTTGGCTCTTTGTTGTTGATGGCAAGAAGAATGATTCCAAAAGTAACTTCCATCGTAGTCGTTTTAAAAAGATGATTTAGCACAATCTCACTCATTGCGTCTTTTTTTAGCTCAATTACCACTCTAATGCCATCTCTATCGCTTTCATCTCTTACTTCATAGATTCCATCGATTACCTTATCTTTTGCAAGTTGATTGATTTGTTCTACTAATTTTGCTTTATTTACTTGATATGGCACTTCATCAATGATGATTATATCTCTTTGCTTTGTTTTTTCGATATGTGTTTTTGCACGGATTCTAATCTTTCCTCTGCCACTGCTATAAGCCTCTAAAATGCCGCTTTTGCCAAATATAATTCCACCTGTTGGAAAATCTGGACCTTTTATAAAATCCATTATTTCATTTAATTCCGCTTTGTTGTTGTCGATCAAAAAAATCAAAGCATCGATTATTTCATCGATTCTATGAGGCGGGATATTTGTAGCCATACCAACTGCAATTCCGCTTGAACCATTGATAAGTAGATTTGGGATTCTAGTAGGCATTACATCTGGTTCTTTGAGTGTATCATCATAATTTGGGACAAAATCAACTGTGTCTTTTTCTATATCCCTCATTATTTCTTCGCTAGCTTTAGTCATTCTAGCCTCTGTATATCTCATAGCTGCGGCACTATCGCCATCAATGCTACCAAAATTTCCCTGTCCATCGACTAATTCTAATCGCATAGAAAAATTTTGCGCCATTCTAACAAGCGCATCATAAACCGCCGTATCGCCGTGCGGGTGATATTTACCTATTACATCACCTACGATTCTTGCTGATTTTTTGTATGCGGTATTTGATGTAACGCCAAGTTCGTGCATCGCATATAAGATTCTACGATGAACGGGCTTTAGTCCATCTTTTGCATCTGGCAATGCTCGCCCCACAATAACACTCATCGAATAATCAAGATAACTCTCTGTTATAGAATCCTCAATACTAACATCAACTACATCTCTATCACTTATCAAATTATCCATTTATTCCCTCATATCTCATAAAATTAAAGCTAGGATTCTACTTTAAAAAAGCT
>X235_Pygmy_Slow_Loris__coassemble_86_pt1 | contig 11936 bp, 13 predicted proteins | sample X235_Pygmy_Slow_Loris__metabat2_high_PE_008 | metagenome-assembled genome bin X235_Pygmy_Slow_Loris
GGTCTTAATAGATTTAGAGATTCGATAATTCCCTTTGGAGTGAGTTTAAATACACTTCGCACGCATTTTTCTATCTCTTTAGAATCTATTTTAGAATGATTATGTGTGTTGATAAAAATTGATACGGGTTCTACAACGCCGATAGCATAAGAAATTTGAATAGTGATTTTGGAGCTAACTCCAGCGGCAACGAGATTTTTAGCGATGTATCTAGCGATATATGCGCCACTTCTATCTACTTTGCTAGGATCTTTGCCACTAAATGCACCGCCGCCGTGAGGACAAGATCCGCCATAAGTATCAACGATGATTTTTCTACCTGTTAATCCCGCATCGCCTTGCGGTCCGCCGATGACAAATTTTCCTGTTGGGTTTATGTGGTATTTGATATTATCTTGCATATATTCCTTTGGTATGACTTTTTGCACGATTTCCTCAATCACAGAATCTTTTAAATGATTGTATTTTACATCTGGGGAATGTTGCGTTGAAATGACGATTGTATCGATACAAACGGGCTTATCATCTTTGTATCTAATAGTAACTTGAGATTTTCCATCGGGGCGCAAAAATGGCAAAGTCCCATCTTTTCTAGCTTTTGCTAATCCTTCAGTTAATCTATGTGATAAATATATAGGAAGTGGCATAAGCGTGGCAGTTTCATCGCAAGCATAGCCAAACATTAGCCCTTGATCGCCCGCGCCAATCTCGCCATCTTCTCTATCTACGCCTTGATTTATATCGGGGCTTTGTTCGCCCACGCCATTTAAGATTCCCGCACTTCGACAATCAAAACCATATAAAGCATCGGTATATCCTATATCTTTTATCACTTCTCTTGCGATATTTTGCATAGGAACATAAGTCGTTGTTTTCAACTCCCCTGCAATCACGCCAAAACCATTAGAAAGCAAGGTCTCGCACGCAACTCTGGCATTTTTATCCCTTTCTATAATATAATCTAATATGGCATCGCTTATTTGATCTGCCATTTTATCTGGGTGTCCTTCGGTAACCGATTCTGAGGTAAATAAAAACTCGTTTTTCATAAATTCGCCTTGTATTTTAAATTTTTGTAGCATTCTATCATTAAAATATTAATTTTGTTTTAAATATTTTTAATATTTCGAAATGTATAATTCCAAGGCTTTAAATAATAATAATTTCTTTTTAATATTTTTTAAAGTTTAAAAATCAAAACATAGGAGAAAATAAATGTTAGTAACAAAACAAGCCCCAAATTTCACTGCAGAAGCAGTAAAGGCAGATGGAACATTCGATGACAATTTCGAATTGTATAGCAATATAGGCAAAAATGGCGCAGTTTTATTCTTTTGGCCCAAAGATTTTACTTTTGTTTGCCCATCAGAAATAATCGCATTTGACAATAGAATCAAAGAATTTCAAGATAGAGGTATAAACCTTATCGGCGTTTCAATAGATTCTAAAGAAGTGCATTTTGCGTGGAGAAATACAGAAGTAAAAAATGGCGGAATAGGTCCTGTGAATTTTCCAATCGTATCAGACATCACAAAATCTATTTCAAGAGATTATGATGTTTTATTTAGCGGTGCAGTCGCGCTTAGAGGCACATTTTTGATTGATAGAAACAAAGTCATTCGCCACGCTACAATCAATGATTTACCACTTGGAAGAAATGTAGATGAAACATTAAGAATGGTTGATGCGCTTCTTTTCTTTGAAGAAAATGGTGAAGTATGTCCTGCTGGCTGGCATAAAGGCGATAAAGGAATGAAAGCTAACGCACAAGGCGTAGCAGAATATTTAGCACAAAACGCTAGCAAATTATAATTTTTTAAAAGATTTGCCTTTTTTTAGGCAAGTCTTTTTCCTCAAACTACAATATTTTAAGCTATAATCCAAATCTATAAATTTACTTTAAGGGGAAAAATATGATTAGGATTATAGGGTTTATTTTGTTGTTTTTAAACACTGCATTTGCTGCTACAATCGCTGAAATCTGCCCAAATATCAATGGAGATTGCACGATTAATGGAACGATAGATGGCGAACTTGGTATCGACAAACCATATAATACGATAACAAATTACGCTACATTTATTAATCCGCCCGCAAGTGGTGCTAGTATTATGATAAAATCTGGTATTACTAACACTACATTTATCAATTATGGAAATATCTATACATTTTGGACAGAAAATGGTGCCACTGGAAATGTTAATGTATATAATTATGGCTCTATCAAAAATAGCACAAATGGCAATTTTGCATTAAGTGGGCATAATGTGAAATTGTATTATTTTAATATGACAATCGATGAAAATGCTGATGCATTTAATGCAATAGATACTACAAATAGCGGGGATCTCACAAACAAGCCAGATAATGAGAGAAACTCACATATTTTAATTAGCGGAGGAAATAGCGGGAAATTTTCTCTTGGTGATAATGCGACTATAATGCTACATTTTGGGGATTCTTTTGAAGTAGATAAAGTTTATAATATGCAAAAATTGATACTAGATTGTAGCGGAACTAGTAATGCGAATAATGTCCAAAGTTGCAACAAACCATATAATTCTAATTCTGTCAAAGATAAAATAATCCAAACACTAGCAACAACAAATGAGGGCTTATATAAGTTTAATGTGAATGGAAATAATCTATCTGTATCGCTTGATACGGCTTATGCCTCAGCAAATGCACTATATAAAGGCAATCTACTCTCAATCAACACGATAAAAAATCAATTAAATTCAATTTTATATGCCAAAAAAATAGCAAACAAAATAGAAAATAAAGAACAAATACAAACTAAATCTAGGAGAGAGAGAGAGAGAGAAAGGCGCTCACAACGATATAAGCCAAATGAAATTAGCATAGAATCTAGCACAGAATCTAATATCGATGAAAATATAGAGAGTGCAGATAATCATTATTTTTTGTTTTCGCCATTTGTCTCATATCAAAATTTGCTTGATGGTGGCAAATATAACGGGCTTGGATATGGCTTTGTGAGTGGATATAATGCGGATTTGAGTGAGAATAATTTGTTTGGATTCCATTTTGGATTTATGATGGGGAATTTGGATAGCAAAACAACATTTGATTTCAAAAACTCATATTATGCGGGATTCTTGGGCTTGCATTATCAATATAGCTTCGTGGATTCTATGTATTTGAGGGCGAGGCTTGAGGCGTTTTATCACTATAATACAATCACAAAAAATTTATTTGATACTACCAATATAAATAGCATTTCTCCAAGCGTGAGTTTATCCTTTGGCAAAAAATGGGATAATCAACTAGGTATTGAAACAGGGATTGATTATACTGCGATGATGAATTCTAAAGTCGAATCAATCGATGGAAATTATGATAAAAGCTTTTTTAATCTCGCATATTTTGATATTAATGGAAATTATGATTTGATACTTGGCTCTTTTGCGCTAAATTCGATTTTAGGGGCAAAAGCCTTGCTTACGCCTTATCCAACAACAACGCTAAGAATCTCAGGTGGCAAAAATGTCGCAATACACGAAAATAGATATAGTATTTATGCAAACATCGGCACTTCGTGGCAAATAAATGACATCATCGCCCTAAATCTCAACTATCTAGGGATTTTTGGCGATAAGATGATGAGTAATAGCGGATTTTTTAATATAAAAATTTGGTGGTAAATTCTACTCCAAAATCACTTTATAGATAAAATCCATTTTTTCTATTGATTTTTCACTACTCTTTCTTCCAAATGGAATCTTTTGCAAGATAGCACCTCTATCTTGCAATGTTTTTATCGTATCACTACTATCTGTATAATACATATCAAAATAAAAGATTCCAGATTTTATATTGCTAATATCATTGATAAATGTGGCGTTTGGGTGCAAATCATAGACTTCATATTGTCGCATTTTAGGCGCCATAATGGTATTTGTATCCACGATATAGGCATTTTTGTGATTCATAGAATCTTGCGTAACAAACTCGAATTTTGCCCTTGAATTATCGCCCAAGCCGATAGGAGATACGCGTTTATCAAATAATGCCGTGCTAAAAATCCCAAAACAAAGCAAGATAAAAATAAGGCGATTTTTGGATTCAATATTAAAAATAACAAAGCAAATAAGGCTAATAATAAAAGGATAAATGATAAAAATAACATATTTTGGAAAATATATAGGACGCCAAAAACTCGCAACAAATGGGATAATGACCACAAGAGCACAGATTCCAAGCAAGAAAAATATGAATTTATTTTTAAATCTTATAGAATAAAGCACCAAAACAATAAACAAAAATACCGAAATAGAGCTACCTAGCATTTGAAATGGAAGTATGAAAATATCATTTAGTGTTGGCATTTTTATCCAAGTATTAAAACTAGAATCTAAAAGCGAGGATTTAAAAGCAGTGATATAAAAATACGGCAACAAAGATAATGCGATAATGCAATCAAGCGCAAATAAAGCAAATATTTTTTTGATATTTTTTAGTATAAAAATACTAAGAATAAAGCTAGAAAATATAAAAATCGACCCAAAATAATGCGTATTTACCAGCATAATCGACAATAAAACATACATTATTGCATTATAAAAATTGAATTTATCAAAAAGATTAAACAAATAATAGCAAATAAAAGGAAGTAAAGTGAGTTCCAAAACATAGCCTCTTACTTCGTGGCTTGCACCGATTGCAACTTGTGAGACTGCCATAAACAAAGCACCAAATAATGCTATAAGAGAATCTTGCTTAGAATCCATTTTGGCGTGATTTTTCAAAAACAAAAAGATTCCAAGTGGCAAGATTGCGCCCAAAATCACGGATAATAATCTTGCTTGTTCGATTGAATATCCAAAGATTCCTAAATAGATTTTTAATAAGAAATTATAAAATGGCGGATTCCCCGGATCGCTAAATACACTCCAAAAACTATCGCTTGGATACGCAACCACGCCGATAGAATACAATTCATCGTCCCAAAGTGAATGCGTATCGTATTGATTTAATCGCAAGCAAAATCCAAGCAACAAGATAAAAGCCAAAATCAATATATCGTGCTTTTGTGCGAGATTTTTTAAAATCCTAGAATCTATATTAAAAAGCAAAAAAATCGCAATGTAGAGAAATAAATATGGCGGAGAAATGAATAATTTTACAAGTCCTATAAAAATAGATTCGACATTATTCATAAAAGGGCTAGATTGATTGAGCTTGAAATTTGATAAATCGATGATGAATTTTTCATCGCTTGGAGTGGATTGTATAGAATCGATATAAAAATTTCTACTGCCGATATTTAGGCTAATAAACTTAATCTCATCTAATGCGGCTTTGGAATCTACTAGTAATTTTAAGCTTGTAATATTATTTGTGATTTGATTTCTACTCATAGCACATAAACCATTACCATACGGATAAAATGCGACTCCATCGCTTTTTTGCTGATATAGTAAATCTATATTCGAAAAATCTAATAATAAATAATAAGATTTGCAATCCTTTGCCAAAAGACTCACATCAATGGGTGCAAATGTATCTTTTAGATACGAATAATTGCCACTATAAATGATTTTTGAGACCATTACAAACAATGCCACAAACACACAACACAAAAGATAGATTCTATTCATTTATTCCCCTTAAATACGAAATATTTTGATAATAAAAAATTTATTATAAAAGCAGCGAAGATTCCTATTGCTTGAGAAAAAATATCTGCATATTGCTCTAAAATAAAATTCCTAAAAACAAACAACACAGATAGATTCACGCACAAACCAAATATATTTGCGTTGATATAAAGTAAATATTGCTTAAGATTTAGCTTTTTTTCTTTGAATGTGAAAAAGTTGTTTAAAATATAATTTTGAGTAACCGCCACAAAGAAGCAAACGCAAGCATTTAACATATAATAAAAACCAAATATTGATAAAACAAAAAATACCGCTAGATTTGTGATACTTCCAAGAGTGCCAACAATGGCAAATTTGATAAATTTACTCATATCTTAAATCTCAATAATAATGTCTTGTAAATCGCCTCAAAAATGATTGATTTGCTCATTTTGGATTTGCCTTTTTCCCTATCACAAAAGCAAATGGGAAATTCGATTATTTTTAGATTCGCCTTTTTTGCCCTGTATTTCATCTCTATTTGAAAGCAATATCCATTAGAATTGATTTGTTTTATATTGATTGATTTGATTGCTTTTAGATTATAGGCATTAAAACCGCCTGTAAAATCCATAATCCTAGCGCCAAGCACGATTCTTGCATACAACGAACCGCCAAAAGATAGAATCTTCCTAAATAGATTCCAGCCTATTACACTTCCGCCTTTGATATTCCTAGAACCTATAACTACATCAAAATCACTCAAATAATCTAAAAAATTAGAAATATATTTTGGATTGTGAGAAAAATCCGCGTCCATTTGAATAAAATAATTATATTTATGTTTGATACCTATTTCAAAACCGCAAATATATGCCTTGCCAAGCCCATTTTTTGATTCTTGGATAAATAAATGCAAATTTGGATATGTTTTTTTTAGTGATTTTATAATGGCACAAGTCTCATCGCTTGAATTGCCATCAATGATTAAGATATTTATTCTTGGGTGGAGGGCAAAAATAGAAATAATCAAATCTTTAATATTGCAAGATTCATTATAAGTAGGAATTAAAATTAAACTATCTTGCTCTAAATAATGTTGCTGCCCCCCCCCTATTTAACGCATTCATATTTTTTCCTTAAATTTTATGTAACACAAAACTGCCATTAGAATCTTTGATAAATTGTGCTTTGTTTTCTTTGATAAGGCTATTTGTGGCGGTTTTAAAAAGCTTTTTGCTAATGCCTAAAATCTCAAAAATCTCTTTGCTACTAGAATCAAAATTCAATTTTAACGCAGAATCGCGTATTTTATCTACAATCATTTTTTTTATGAGATTCATATCCGCGACCAAAGCCAAATCCGCCTTGCCATCTTGCCTAATCTTTTTTATCACGCCTTTGATATGCTCGCCGATATTTATTTTTAGATTTATATCATTATTGTGAATAATCCCAAAATATTTATTATTTACCACGCAATTAAAGCCAAGTGGCGTTTTTAGAAATGGAAGAATATCGACATTTTTTATTTTAGAATTTGCACTCAATTTTTCTAGGTAAGAGGCTAGATTCTGCCTTGCAATAAGTCGATTTTGCTTATCTAATGTTAGTTTTATTACTATTTTTTGCCCGATTTTCAAACTCGCGGGATTCTTGCTTGGCATAAATAAATCCTTTGGAATCCCAAGATCTAGATACGCTCCATTTTCTACAATATCAACAATCTCTAATGGCAAAATATCACCCACAAAACCCTTTGGCATCGTAGTAATTGCCACCAATCTATCCTCACTATCACTATAAACAAACACCCAAACGAGGCTATCTATAATAACCTCATCTGTGATATATCGATTTGGCAACAAAACTTCATTTTTATTCTCATCGACCAAATAAGCGCCCGCTTTGCTAAATCGCGCCACTTTTAGATGTTGCATCTGCCCTATTCTTATGATAATTCTCCTAAAAGATTGATGATTTTGTTTATATCAAAATGATGTAAAATATCCAAATAACTCGCCCCAAACAACGCAACTAACGGCACTAAAATAGCACCAAAAACTATTTTCTCCACTCTTCCACCTGTTTTAAATCGCAAAAAACTAGGCAATAAAACGGCTTTTGTCTTAGAAAATGGAAAAAAATAATAAGGGATTCCGCTAATTGTAAGCATATCGCCTATTTGATGAAGAAATACTCCAAAGCCAAGTGCAAAACAAATATAAGCATAAATATCGCCATATGCAAGCAACAAGAATCCAAGCAAAAAAATCAATAATGGAAATATCAAAAAATGCGTAAAACCGCGATGAGTAAAGCTAAAACTAACTATGTGAGAAATGATAGGAAATTTCCTACCAATAAAACTTCTTGGCTCATCAATATCGGGCAAAATAGAGCCAAAAACAACTAAAGGCAACAAAATAACGCTATTTTGTGAAAATGTCACAACACCAAGCCCGCCTAGCAATCCAAGTGCTATATGAGATTTTGCTAACATTATCTTTATGCTTTTTGTGCCTCTAAAAAAATTATCTCTTAGAAAATTGAGGACTTCTTCTTGCTTTTCTTTTTCCGTATTTTTTGCGTTCAACAACTCTAGAATCTCTAGTCAAAAGACCTTTAGGCTTCAAAATCGCCCTAAAAGAAGTATCATATAGATTGAGGGCTTTTGAGATTCCGTGTCTTAATGCTTCTGCTTGAGCGCTATAACCGCCACCAAAAGTAATGGCTACAATATCTAGCGCCTTTTCTTGTGAAGTTAGCACTAGCGGTTGAATAACTTTCATTTTGATTGCTTCGTGTCCGCCAAGCCATTCATCTAAGCTTTTGCCATTAACCTTTAGATCTCCTTTTCCCGCCTTAATCCATACCTTTGCTATTGCACTTTTTCTTTTACCAGTTGCATAAACTTTTGTCATATTTTATTAGTCCTTTTTAGTTTGTTTGCTTATTTGTGCGGTGTGTGGATGCTCACTTCCACCATAAACTTTCAATTTGCCAATCATTTCCCTGCCTAATTTTGTTTTTGGAAGCATACCCCGAACTGCCAATCTAAATAACTTTTCTGGGTGCTTTTCTAGCATTTCTGCGAGTGTTTTTGATTTTGTGCTACCAAAATATCCTGAATGTGTGAAATATTCTTTGTTATGTAGTTTTAGACCGCTAAATTTCGCTTTTTTAGCGTTGATGATGATTACAAAATCACCACAATCGACATTTGGCGTATAACTTGGCTTGTGCTTTCCTCGCAAGTAAATGGCTGCCTTTGTTATCAATCTACCAAAAATCTCATCTTTTGCATCTAGCACAATCCAATCCCTCTGTATTTCATTTTTTTTCATTGCAGAAGTTAGATTCATAATAATGCCTTTATATTGATTTAAAAGCTGGTATTATAAAAGATAAAACTTAAAATTACATTAATTTCAGCTTATTTTAATTTGCAAATTGCTGTTCTTGGAATCGAAGTAGATTCAAACAATGATTATTGATCGAATATGCCTTGTCGTATTCTTCTTTGATGATTTTTTTGATTTCTTCTTTTTGCTTGGTAAATTCATCATCAAGTATCGTATCAACGACTAAATAAAGCTGGATATTTTGCTTTAAAATATCAAATGCTTTCTTTTTGTCTTGGTTATAGAGATTCTCATCATTTTTATATGCAAGCAATTGCAAAATAATCCTATCATATACCAAAGTCGCAAGATTCTTTGGTTTTATGGTGCTAAATAAATATTCTTTCGCATTTGAGGTTAGTTTTTGTCTATTTGTATCATTCATATAAATCAACACAGGGATAATAATAAACAATCGCTCGAATTTCGCCCCAAGTGCGCGCGTTTGAAGTTTGATTAGGATTCTATCAATGAAGCTATATTTATAAAAATCAAAAAAAGCCGAAGTTGCGCTATTAAACATATTTACTCCAAAATGATTTGTGTCCCAATGCCATTTGTGGTAAATAATTCTAATAATATAGAATGCGGGATTCTGCCATCGATGATATGGACTTTTTTTACTCCATTTTCTACGCAAGATAAAGACGCATCGATTTTTGGAATCATACCGCCTGTAATGACATTATTATCTTTGTAGATTCTCGCGTCCTTTGGCGTGATTGTGGATATTAACGCACCATTAGAATCTAGCACGCCCTTTGTATCGGTCAAAAATATGGCTTTGTTTGCTTTGAGTGCTTTTGCAATCTCGCAAGCTACGCTATCTGCATTGATATTAAAACCCGGATCTTGTATAGAATTTCCCGCGGCAATTGGCGCTATGATTGGCACAAAACCATCATCTAATAATTTTTGCAAAATATCAATATTTACTTTTTGTATCTCACCTGTATATCCAAAAACCTCAAAATCCTTTGGCTTAGCCGAAAACAACATAGAATCTTTGCCGCTAATCCCAACCGCCTTTACTCCGTGATGATTGAAAAAAAATGTCAATTCTCTATTTATATCGCCACTTAAAACCATCTCAACAATTTTCATCGCTTCTTTTGATGTTACTCTTATGCCATCTATGAATTTATTATCAATTTTTAGAATCTCTAACATTTGAGTGATTTTTGGACCACCGCCATGCACGATAATAGGCTTAATTCCAAGCATATATAAAAGTATAATATCAAGTGCGAATTTTTCTTTTAATTCAATATTGCTTTGCGCAGCTCCGCCATATTTTATCACCACCACACTATCCCTAAACTCCTGAATAAAGGGGATAGAATCCACTAATATATCTGCTATTTTTATCTTACTTAACACAATATTTCCTAAAAAATAATTTTAAAGTATTTTAATCGCTTTTTTTGTTATTATATCTCAAGTTTAAAACAAAAGGAGTTATTATGAATATTGTATTTCTTGATGCACGAACACTAGGGGAGAGAGCCAAAAATGATAGTTTAAGTTTTATTGCAAAATTAGGCAATTTCAAATCCTATCAAGTAACAAAAGCAAGCGAAATTATAGAAGAGATAAAAGACGCTGATATAATTCTTACAAACAAAGTCATATTAGATAAAGATATATTAGAAAAATTGCCAAAATTAAAGCTTATTTGTATCACTGCCACAGGAACAAATAATGTCGATTTGGAATGCGCAAAAAAACTCAATATAGAAGTGAAAAATGTAGCAAATTACAGCACGCAATCCGTGGCACAACATACGCTTATGATGGTGTTAAACTTGCTTGCAAAGCAAAGCTATTATGATGATTTTGTAAAAAGTGGAAAATGGGCGGAATCTAGCGTTTTTACGCATATTGACAAAGATTTTGAATTATATGATTTGGAAAATAAAATTTGGAGTATTATAGGATTTGGAAATATTGGACAAAAAGTCGCAAAACTAGCAAGTGCATTTGGGGCAGATGTGAAGTATTATTCCACAAGTGGCAAGAATGCAAATGCGGATTTTGAGAGGATCGAAAATTTGCAAGATTTATTAAAAAATAGCGATATTATCACCATACACGCTCCACTAAATGAAAAAACAAAGAATCTAATCACAAAAAAAGAATTAGATTTATTAAAAAAAGATGCGATTTTGGTAAATGTAGGGCGAGGCGGAATCGTAAATGAAAATGATGTAGCAAATGCGCTAAATTATAGCGATTTTTATTATGGTTGCGATGTGCTTGAAATCGAACCGATGATTAAAAATCACCCATTTTTGGATAAATCAATCCAGCACAAATTATTACTCTCGCCGCATATCGCTTGGGCGTATAAAGAAAGCCGAAAAAGGCTAATTGCGGGCGTAGAAAAAAATATCAAAGATTTTATAAACAAGGCTTAATATGAAAGTAATACTCATCAAAAATGATGCCATAGGGGAAAGCGGAGCATTAGGAAATAAATTAATGATAAATTTCTTAAACGCCCTAAATGGCACAAACACTCTGCCAAGTAAAATATTTTTATTAAATCGTGGCGTGTTGCTTTCTACAACAAACAAAGATTCAATCAAGGCATTAGAAATATTAGAATCTAAAAATGTTGAGATATTTTCTTGTCAAACTTGCTTGGAGTTTTTTGATTTGTTAGAATCTCTGCAAGTAGGAAAAGTAGGAAATGCAAAAGATACGCTAGAATCTTTGCTAAATGCAGAAAACGCAATCACACTTAGTTAAAAAGGGCAAAAATGATTATTGATGATAAATTATTAGAAAAATTAGAGAATCTAAGCGAAATAAAAATCGAAGATGAGAAAAAAGAAAATATCAAAAATGAATTAAGCGAGATTTTGAATTTTGTCGAGAATCTAAACAAAATAAACACAGAAGAGAATCTAAACATACAAAAATCAAA
>X235_Pygmy_Slow_Loris__coassemble_87_pt1 | contig 11883 bp, 13 predicted proteins | sample X235_Pygmy_Slow_Loris__metabat2_high_PE_008 | metagenome-assembled genome bin X235_Pygmy_Slow_Loris
ATTTTCCCTCAAAGCATCGCCTATATTTCTATACACCTTAGAATCCAAAATATAATCTCTACTTGGATAAATTGGGATTATTTTGTATCCATTATTTTTTAGATAATTAGCGACTATGTGGCTATCTTTTGTGGTATTTGGACTAAGCCCAACAATAGCAACAACCTTAGAATCTTGCAAAATATCTCTTATCATAAAAACTCCTTATAATTCTATTTCATATAGCCGTTTTCGCTCACCTGAACTTTAATTTCATATTTTAAAATTTTCACCAAGATAGTGGATTTTGACTAATTCATTATCATATATTTCATCGCTACTTCCGCTTGCAAGCAAAGCGCCATTTTTTATTACATATGCCCTATCGCAAACCGATAGAGTTTCTCTAACATTATGATCTGTAATAAGCACGCCGATATTTAATTCTATTAATTTCTCAATGATATTTTGAATATCAAGAACTGCGATTGGATCAACGCCCGCAAAAGGCTCATCAAGCAAAACAAATTTTGGATTTTTGATAAGCGCCCTTGCGATTTCTACCCTTCTTCGCTCTCCTCCACTTAGAGATAATCCCTTTCTCATTCTAATAGTTGTGATATTAAAAGCCTCAAGCATTTCTTCGATTCGCTGCATTCTTGCTTTGGAATCTTTGATTGATACCTCCGCTGCAAATGCCAAATTGTCCTCAACACTCAAATCTCTAAAAATGCTAGATTCTTGTGGCAAATATCCTATTCCTAGATTTGAACGCTTATGCAGAGGCAATCTTGTAATATCCCTATCATTTAAAAAAACATTTCCCTTACTTGGCACCAAAAGCCCACAAATCATATAAAAAGTAGTCGTTTTTCCCGCGCCATTTGGTCCAAGCAAGCCAACCACTTCCGCGCTATTTACTTCTAGCGATATATCATTTACGATTTTTGTTTTTTTGATTATTTTGCTTAAATTTGTTGCTTTTAGAATATCCACTTTTTTCCTTTAACTAAACTCATAATTTCTTGTTTTTGAGTTTTTGTGTATTTTAATAGTAATGATATTAGAAAATGCGTCTTCTAGGATTTTTTTTAGGTCATCATTTGCCCATTCTACAAAATGGATTCCATTATTTGATAATAAATCCAAGATTCCAAGATTTAATAAATCACTCATTTTTCTATTATACAAATCATAATGAAATATTTTGTCATCATATTGATGCAAAAGGCTAAATGTAGGCGAAGTAACTATATCTTTTATATCACAAAACCTTGCGTATTCTTTTACCAAGCTTGTTTTGCCCGCACCAATATCGCCAAACAACAAAAATATAATATGCTCTTTGTTCTTGCTTAAATCATTGATTTTCAAACAAATCTTTATCAAATCATCTAAATCTATATCAAATAATATCATTGCTCTTTTATGACTTTCTTTTCAGTGATAGAAAAAATTTTTTCTATATCTTTTATTATTTCTGGCTCTTTTGGTTCTTCTTTGTTTTGTTTTGGAGTAGTGATTTTTGTATCTTTGCCAAAAACTTCACACACAAGTTCCGTAATCACGCTAAAAAACTGCCTTAATTTTGCCTTTTCCTCGCCATCTGCTTTACTATTCCAAGTGAGAGTAGAATCTTTAAATTCAACAAATTCTATATTTTTTTTAAACAATTCCCCTAATTCATAATCGCGATTATAAATCTTGTCTATTAATTGCTCAAATTGCGATTTTGGCGTGAATTTTGGCTCTATTTTTATATCTTGTATAGAATCTTTTGGTGCATTTTTAGAATCTTGGACGATAATATTATCTTTTTCAAGGCTAATTACTTCTCTTTCGATTTTTGCTATGATTTTGTTTATTTCATCGATATTTAGTGCTTCTTTGAGTTTCAAAGTCATCAACAACAAAACAAACGAAGATTCGGCATTTTGGGAAAGCATATTTTTAGCATCGCCTAGAATCCTAAAAAATCGATCAATTACAATCAAATTATATTTAGAATCCTTGCTTAGCATTCTAGATTTCAAAAAAATAATCATCTCATCAATGATATTTTCTACTTCATAAGATTCAAATTCCTTTAAAATAGATTCGATTTTAGAATCGTTTTTTGATAACACAGAATTAAAAAAATCCTCAATCGTGCTTGGATTTACCGCACCAAGCATACTTGATACACTTTGTAATGTAACATTTTCTTTAGAAAATATAATAGATTGCTCAAGCAAAGTAAGCGCATCACGCAAGCTTCCGCCACAATTCCTAGATAATAAATCAATCGCTTCATCTTCAAATTTCACATTTTCCAAGCCCAAGATTCTCTTTAAATGCGTAGAAATGGTATTTTCTGGAATCTTTTTAAATCTAAAATGTTGCGTCCTGCTTAAAATCGTTGGCGGCAATTTTAGCGGATCTGTTGTTGCAAGTATAAATTTTACATATTCTGGCGGTTCTTCAAGCGTTTTTAAAAGTGCGTTAAATGCCTCTTTTGTAAGCATATGAACCTCATCAATGATAAAAATCTTAAACCTCGAATACGCGGGCTGATATTGAATCTGCTCTATTAAATCTTTTATATCATCAATCGACCTAGAGGACGCGGCGTCCATTTCGATAATATCCATATTTGTGTTATTTAATGAGCTTTTGCAAGATTCACATTCGCCGCAAGGCACGCTTGTAGGAAATTTTTCACATTCTAGCGCTCTAGCGAAGATTCTCGCACTTGATGTTTTTCCACTTCCTCTAAGCCCAGAAAATAAATATGCGTGCGAGACTTTATTCAAATCAAGCGCTAATGATAAGGTTTGTGAGATAGAATCCTGCCCTATCAAATCACTAAATTTTAATGGGCGGTATTTAAGTGCTAATGCTTTTGACATTTTTACCCTTTAGCTGTAATGAATTTTGAATTTTAAGCTTTTTAAGCTTTATTTACGCTATTTTTTTTAATATAATCATAAACTTTTATCTTACCAAAAGGAAATATTTATGCCTGCTACAAATAAAATGACAGGTGCCAAAATGGTTATGGAGGCGTTTAAAGAAGAAGGGGTTGAATTTGTTTTTGGCTATCCCGGCGGTGCGGTGTTGTTTATCTATGATGAAATATACAAACAAAATCATTTCACGCATATCCTAACGCGCCACGAACAAGCGGCTTTGCACGCCGCTGATGGATACGCAAGGGCAAGCGGAAAAGTAGGCGTAGCAATCATCACAAGCGGACCGGGATTTACAAACGCTGTTACTGGAATAGCGACTGCATATACGGATTCTATTCCACTTGTAGTTATTAGCGGACAAGTTCCAATCACGCAAATTGGCACGGACGCATTCCAAGAAATCGATGCTGTGGGAATCTCTCGTCCTTGCACGAAACATAATTACCTTGTAAAAAATATAAAAGAATTGCCTAGAATCTTAAAAGAGGCATTTTATATCGCAAGAAGCGGGCGTCCTGGACCTGTGCTAATTGATCTGCCAAAAGATATAAGCAACACAATTGGGGAATTTAACTATCCAAAAAATATAAATTTACAAACTTACAAACCAACCATAAAAGGCAATACAAGGCAGATTTCAAAGCTAAGAGATGCGATAGACTACGCAAAAAAGCCTTTGTTGTATATAGGCGGTGGAGCAATCATTGCAAATGCTTATAATGAGATTAGAAAATTGATGAATCTCACAAATATCCCAGCTATCGAAACGCTAATGGCTAGAGGCGTTTGCGGGGATTTAAATCCTTTGTTTTTTGGTATGGCAGGAATGCACGGCAGTTACGCCTCAAATATGGCTATTTGTGAATGCGATTTGTTAATATCGCTTGGGGCGAGATTTGATGATAGAATCACAGGAAAATTAAGCGAATTTGCAAAAAACGCAAAAATAGCGCATATTGACATAGATCCAAGCTCCATTAGCAAAATCATTAACGCACATTATCCAATCGTTGGTGATTTGAAAAATGTGCTTATAGAATTGCTAGAGATTTTGGGGGATTATGACAAAACAAAAACAAAAAAATGGCTTGAGATTCTGCAAAATTACAAGAAAAAACATCATTTTTGCTATAAGGATTCTAATAAACCCCTAAAACCTCAATGGGTAATCGAAAAAATAGCACAAATGACGGATAGAAATGCGATTATTTCCACAGATGTAGGGCAACATCAAATGTGGGTGGCACAATTTTATCAATTTATGCAACCAAGAGAATTTCTAACAAGTGGCGGGCTTGGGACGATGGGATTTGGACTTCCAGCGGCAATTGGTGCAAAAATCGCACAAGATAAAAAATACTCAATCAATATTTCAGGCGATGGCTCTATTATGATGAATATCCAAGAATTGATGACTTGCACTCAAAATGAGATTCCCGTGATTAATGTAATATTGAATAATAATTATTTGGGTATGGTAAGGCAGTGGCAGACCTTTTTCTATGATAAAAGATATTCAAGCGTAGATCTTATGTATCAACCCGATTTTGTGAAATTAGCAGAATCTTTTGGTGGAATTGGTTTTGTTATCAACACAAAAAAAGAATTTGAGGAAGCATTCAAAGAAGCAATGAATAGCAAAAAAGTATCCTTGCTTGATGTGAAAATCGATAGAATGGAATCCGTATTTCCTATGGTGCCAAGCGGAGAAGCACTATATAATATGATGTTAAATTAAGGATAATGATGAAAAAACGAAGAATTATATCTGTAAATGTTCTTAACGAACATAGTGTTTTATCGCGTATTTCAGGATTGTTTGCAGGTAGAGGATATAATATACAATCTTTGACCGTTGCGCCCTTGCAAAATGATGAATTATCAAGAATTACAATCGTTACAAGTGGCGATGAGAAAGTATTTGAGCAAATAGTAAAGCAACTTCACAAACTCATACCCGTTTTAAGCGTAATTGAAGATGGGAATCTAATCGAAAAAGAAACGATTCTAGTAAAAGTGCCGATAGATCAAAGCATTAGCGATATTGACGCATTATGCAAATCTTATAATGGAAGCATAGCAAATGCAAACGAAAAATATATCATACTCACAATCACGGACAATCCAAATCGAATCGATTGCTTTATCAAGGCGATAAAACGATTTAAGCCAAAAGAGATTATACGAAGCGGCGTTGTGGCAATCGAGCTAAATTAGGGGATTTGAAATGAGATTATATGAAATATTAGAAAAACTAAATATAGATTCTAATGATATAAAAGATTTTGATGTCCTATCATTAATGCCACCGCAATATGCGACAAAAAACGATATAAGCTATATCAATGATGATAAATACATTCCGCATATCAAACAATGCAAAGCGGGCGTGATTTTTGTGGATACAAAACACAAGGGCAAGATTCTAGGGAAAAATATCATTTTTGTTGAAAATCCGTATTTGGTATTTGCAAATCTAACTCACTTTTTTCAACCAAATCACTTACAAAAAACAGAATCTTGCAAAAAAAAATATAACAATGTGAAGATTTATAGCGGAGCGTTTATCGGGGAAAATGTAACAATTGGAGAAAATTGCATTATTATGCCAAATGCCGTGATTTGCGATAATGTCCAAATCGGCAACAATGTCAAAATCTACCCAAATGTAACCATTTACAAAGATTGCATAATCGGCAACAATGTCAATATTCACGCAGGAAGTGTAATCGGTGCTGATGGCTTTGGATACGCACATAACAACAATGGCGAACATATAAAAATAGAGCATTTAGGAAATGTAATCATAGAAGATGATGTAGAAATCGGCGCAAATACGACAATAGATAGAGCGGTTTTAAATAGCACAATAATCAAAAAAGGCGCAAAAATCGATAATCTAGTCCAAATAGGACATAATTGCATAATCGGCGAAAATACGATCTTAGTATCACAAGTTGGCTTTGCAGGAAGCACAACAACGGGTAGAAATGTCGTTTGCGGCGGGCAAGTAGGCACAGGCGGGCATATCCATATCGGCGATTTTGTCCAAGTTGCAGGCAGAGGTGCAGTCTCAAAAAATCTTCCGCCAAATACAAAATGGGGCGGACATCCAATAATGGAACTAAAAACTTGGCAAAAATTGCAAGTAAAAATGAGGAATCTATTAAACGAACCTCATCAAATCGATCATAAATTATGATTGATCTGCACGACTGCTACTGCATAATCTTTGTCGTGGCTTATGGATAGATCTATTTTTTTTATATTAAATTTTTGCATTAGAGAAGAATCTAGCTTGATTATGGGCTTACCTTTATTATCCTTATAAATACAAATATCCAAAAATCTCAAATCCCCGCCAATCCCGCAACCAAGAGCCTTTGAGAGTGCTTCTTTTGTGGCAAAAAAGCCCGAGATTCGATTGATATTGAAATTTTTATCATTTTTGACAAGCGATATTTCATCATCATTTAGAATCCTCTTTAAAAAAGTCATATCATATTTTTTTACCAAGGATTCTATGCGTTTTATAGAAACTAAATCGATTCCTATCATTGAATCACATATTCTACAAAAAATACTTCTGCCATTTATTCACCTTGTATAAAATCAAAGCTAGATTCTATCAAAATTTTAAAAATAATAGCTAAGAGTGCTTTTTCCAAATCTCTTACTTTTATATAAATCCAAATGCTTTATTTTTCGTGGCATAGCAAAGCTAGAAATATGCTCTATGATAATCATTTTATTTGATAAATCTATTTTTGATAACAATAAAAAAATCTCATCATAATCCAAGCAAAAAGGCGGGTCCAAATACAAAATATCAAAATGATTTTTCTTGCAAAATCGCTCCAAAAAAACAAGAGAATCTTCATTATAAGCCACGAGATTTTGAGTATCAAATAGATTTATATTTTCACACAAAATAGAAAAAGAAAGAGAATCTCTCTCTATAAAAATCACTTTTTTTGCGCCTCTACTAAAAGCCTCAAATCCCACGCTACCATAGCCCGCAAACACTTCTATAAAAATCTTATCTTTTATAGAATCTTGGAGAGTATTAAACAAAGATTCTCTTAATATGGATTTTGTAGGGCGAGTATGTGGCAAAATATCCATATGTAGAATCTTGCCTTTGTATTTTCCTGCGATGATTTTTATGCTTGATTTATTGATTTTTTTTGAGGATTTCATAAAGTTTATTTGCAAAATCACTAAACAAATTATCAATCTGCTCTTTTAGCGGATCTGTGTGATTGATAAAATCTATTGATTCTCTCAAACTTGCAAGCTCATTTATATCAAGAATATTTTGTTTTGGCATATTTTTATAGAAAATCGATAAATCATTCAACAAAGATTCTCTATATATCGGTCGCCCTATATCCGAATCTTCCCTAAATGTCGCCAAAGCAATCGGCTTATTGATATTATCGATAATCTCATCAGCAATCACAAAATCGCAATCGTGCAAATTTGCCACATAATCTTTTAGATACAAACTCAATGTTTTTTGCAAAATTGGACTTTTGCAAGATATATTTATTTTCATACAAATCCTTTTTATAATAAATGCAATGGATCAATATCGATAATTACTTGCTTATCTCTTAGTAAATAAACGCAAGATAAAAGATCTTTGATATTGCAAGCCCTAAGCAACATAAAATACCGCCAAGCACCATTTATTCGCTCTATGGGTGCTTTATTGACCCCAACGATTTCTATTGTTTTATTTGATTCTACTATCTTTTTGCAAGATTCTATGATTTCTCTTGCTAGATTTTCGTTTTTATTGCTTGATGAAATAAGAGCTAATTTCACATACGGCGGATAAAAATCCTTTCTATGTTTTAATTCAAACAACAAAAAATCCTCATAATCATTCAAAAATGGATTAAAAATATTTTTATTTAGCGTTTGGATAAAAACCTCTCCATCTTCTTTTCTAGCACATCGCCCCGATATTTGATAAATAAGAGCCATAGACCTCTCAAACGCCCTAAAATCGCTACTATGCAAGAGATTATCAATGCCTAAAATCACCGATAAATACACATTATGATAATCGTGTCCTTTGCTAAGCATTTGCGTGCCGACTAAAATATCGATTTTATTGTCATTGAATTCATTTAGAATCTTTTTTAATTTATTATCCGTTTTTATCTCATCTCTATCAAAAATCTCGATTCTATGTTGATTAAAAATCTCTTTTAATTCCTTTGCGATTTCTTGCGTCCCTAGATTTAGTGCGCGAAATTCATCACTGCCACAATTTGGACAAATATCAATCAATCTCTCCATATATCCGCAATAATGGCAAACAAGCGCATTTTTTTTCAAATGCACGCTCATAGAAATAGAACAATATTTACATTTCACACTCTCGCCGCAAATATTGCATATCATCGTTTTAAAATTCGCACGAATGGGTATGAAAACAATCACTTGTTTTTTATTTTTCAATGCAGATTCTATTTTTTGTAACAAATTTGGCGTTAATTTTGTGGGCGAAGAATCAAAAATGATTGATTTTTTGCTATCAAAATACCTGCCTTTTAGCCGAAAAATCTCTTTGCTTTTTTTAAAATGATAATAGCTAACAAGGCTTGGCGTGGCACTTCCTAAAATAAGCTTGATATTGTGTTTTATGGATAGATATATGCTTAGATCTCTTGCATTGTATTTTGGCGTGGTATTTGATTTATACGCATCATCGTGTTCTTCATCAACAATAATCAACCCAAGATTACGCAATGGCAAAAACAACGCCGAGCGCGCACCTGCTATGATTTTGTAACGATTGAGATTCTCCAAATATTCATTTTTGATTTTTTTTGTGATTTTTGAATGCCAAATACAAACCAAATCCCCAAAAATATCCCTTAATCTTTTTTCCATTTGTGGCGTAAGCGCAATCTCTGGCATCAAAAACAAAACATTCTTGCCATTTTGTATCATTTCTAAAATCATATTGATATAAATCTCTGTTTTTCCGCTTCCTGTATCACCAAATAATAATGTCTTTTTGTGATTTTTAATAAACTCTAGTGCAAGATTCTGCGAAGTATTTAGCGTGTTTTTAAGCGAAATTGAGTGAATCTTCTCATCGTTTTTTATATCGTTTTTATACGGAACAAACAAAGAAAAACAAAGCCCAAGATTCGCACAATAATAATTGCTAATGAAATTTGCCAAAGTGATTTGAATCTCACTAAAATATAGATTTTGTGGCTCTGCCATAAGCGTATTAAAATCTGGCTTCTTTGTGCTTTCTATAACCACGCCCAAAGCCTCTTTTTTTCGTATTTTTATATTTACTAATTGATAATTATCGATTTCTTTATCGCTATGATATGTTAGAGGCGCGAGATTTAATTTTATCGGGGCGATTTTGTAGTAATTCAGAATTGCTCCAATTGATTTGTGAGATTTTTGATTCTATCTTCTAATTCAGCGTATTCTTGGGTTTTTTTGATATATGCTTTTAAAATATCTTTAATATCCAAATCACTTTTTGAAAGCAAAGATTCTACTTCATTTTTAGCATTTTTATTTATGCACTCAATGCTTACTTGAATCTTTTTTCCATTCAAAACCAAATCCGCTCTAAGCCCTAAATTCACCTATTTTTTCGCCTCATCTATTTTATTTATCAAATCTTCATAGCCTATATCTCTTAATGCAAGTTCATCATACAAGGCATTTATTTGTCTATCTTTTTCTTGAGATTCTGTTATTAGCGTATTATTTTCTAATTGAAGTCTTTTATTTTCCGCACTCAATTCATCAAGTCTGCCTAATAATTCATTTACCTTTTGTGTAAGTCTCTCTAAAACACTCATTACAAACCCTTTTATCAAAAATTTTATAAAATATTATAATTGTAACAAAATAATAATTTAATTTTTAAGGTAATGATAAAAATATTATGAGTAAATTTATTTTAGATTCCGCATTCAAACCAGCAGGCGACCAGCCCCAAGCCATAAAAACCCTAACAAATAGCATCAAAAATAAAAATAAATATCAAATGCTAATCGGCGTTACAGGTAGTGGCAAAACCTATACAATGGCAAATATCATCGCAAATCTAAATATGCCAACCTTGATAATGTCGCACAACAAAAGCCTATGCGCGCAACTTTATAGCGAATTTAAAGGCTTTTTCCCAAAAAACAAGGTCGAATATTTCATTTCGCATTTTGATTATTACCAACCAGAAGCATATATCCCAAGGCGAGATTTATTCATAGAAAAGGATTCTAGTATCAATGATGATTTGGAGCGATATAGATTAAGTGCCACGACTTCGTTGCTTGCGTATGATGATGTAATTGTGATAGCAAGTGTGAGTGCAAATTATGGCTTGGGGAATCCAAAAGAATATTTGCAAATGATAGAAAAAATACAAATCGGGGATATAAAAAAACACAAAGATTTTTTAGCACGATTAGTTAGTATGGGATATACACGAAGCCTCACGCACCTAAAGCGAGGCGAATTTCGAACAAATGGCGAAGTAATCGACATTTATCCTGCATATATCGAAGATGAAGTCCTAAGAGTCGAATTTTTTGATGATGAAATAGAAAGAATCTCATTTATAGATTCTATTGATAATAAAGAACTAAGAAAGATTGAAAGTTATGTTTTATATGCGGCAAATCCATTTATCGTAGAGCAAGATAGGCTAAAAAGCGCGATAAATAGTATAGAAAGCGAACTAGAATCTAGACTAATTGATTTTAAAGACAATGAAGTAGCATACACAAGGCTAAAAAGCCGCACGGAATTTGACCTAGAAATGATAAAAGAAAATGGAATCTGCAAAGGCATAGAAAATTATGCAAGACATCTAACAGGCAAAAAGCCCGGTGAGACGCCGTATTGTTTGCTTGATTATTTTGAGTGCAAAAACAAGCCATATTTGATTATCGTAGATGAATCTCACGCAAGCCTCCCGCAATTTGGCGGAATGTATGCAGGCGATAGAAGTAGAAAAGAAGTGCTTGTAGAATATGGCTTTAGATTGCCAAGTGCGCTAGATAATCGTCCGCTTAATTTTGATGAATTTATACACAAAGCACCACATTATCTATTTGTATCAGCGACTCCAAGTGAGATAGAATTAAAACTTAGCAAAGAAAATATAGCCGAGCAAATAGTCCGTCCCACAGGGCTTTTAGACCCGCTTTGTGAGATAAAAGATAGCAAAAAACAAGTTGAAATCTTGCACGATGAATTAAAAATAGTGATAAATCGAGGCGAACGAGCATTAGTAGGTGCGCTTACTAAGAAAATGGCGGAGGATTTGTGTAAATATTACAATGATTTGGGGATAAAATCTAAATATCTACATAGCGATATTGACGCGATTGAGCGAAATCATTTGATAAGATCGCTTAGATTTGGGGAATTTGATGTGTTAATTGGCGTAAATCTTTTGCGCGAGGGGCTTGATTTGCCCGAAGTTAGCCTTGTGGCGATACTTGATGCGGACAAAGAGGGCTTTTTGCGTAGCCAAACAAGCCTCATTCAAACAATGGGAAGAGCCGCAAGAAATATCAATGGAAAAGTGATTTTATTTGCCCAAAAAATCACAAAAAGTATGCAAGCCGCCCTTGATGAGAGTGCTTATAGGCGAAATAAACAAGAGGAATTTAATAAGATTCACAATATCACTCCAAAAAGCACGAAAAGAAATATAGAAGATGAGCTAAAAATCGCAAGCAGTGAGGAAAAAACGAAGATAAAAAGCAAGATTCCAAAAAGCGAGCGAGATAAAATCATAAAGGATTTGACAAAGAAAATGCACGCCGCCGCAAAGGCACTAGAATTTGAAGAAGCCGCACGACTCCGCGATGAAATCACAAAACTTAGGAAATGAAGTTTATCGCCATTCTTAAGCGTAGCAAAGAATCCAAACACAAATCCAGAAAAATAA
>X235_Pygmy_Slow_Loris__coassemble_88_pt1 | contig 11861 bp, 12 predicted proteins | sample X235_Pygmy_Slow_Loris__metabat2_high_PE_008 | metagenome-assembled genome bin X235_Pygmy_Slow_Loris
GATTAAACAATGCTATAATTGCGAGAAAAAAGGATACAAATGCCAAATCTAAAGCCACAAATCTCTATCATTATGCCAATTTATAATGTCGCACCTTTTGTAGCACAAGCCTTGCAAAGTTGTGTGGAGCAGAGTTTTATAGATATAGAGATCATCTGTGTGGATGATTGCGGGCAAGATGAGAGTATGGATATAGTGGAGGAATTTGCTAAAAAAGATGAGCGGATTAGAATCGTGCGAAATAAGCAGAATCTTGGCTTGCTTCACGCACGATTTGAGGGTGCAAAAATAGCGCTTGGTGAATATATAATGTTTGTAGATAGTGATGATTTTTTGGATTCTAGGGCTTGTGAGTTTGCCTTAAAAGCAAGTGAAAATGGATATTTTGATGTAGTGAGCCTTGGTTATATTCATTTTGAGGAGGAAAATGGCGAGTTAAAGGAGCTTGGCAGACTTCATTTTGAGAATACAAATTATAGCAAAGAGGAATTTTTCAAAAAATGCTTAAAATATTATTCTATGAACTGGCATATTTGGGGTAGGCTAATTAAAAAAAAATCTTTATGAAAAAGTGATAAATTTGCTTAGCAATATCGACAAAAAGATTCTCTCAGCAGAAGATGTTTTGCAAAATTTTATTTTGTTTAATCTTGCTTCAAGTTTTAGAGAAATAGATAAAGAGCTATTGTTTTATAGGAAAAATACGAATTCCATATTAGCCTCAAATGAAATAACACAAATTCAACAAAATATCCAAGCACACGATGAAGCAATAGCCATCATACAAAATTTAGCACAAGAAAACAAGAATCTATTTAACGAGAAAATCACAAAGCTTTTTATATATCAGCTAGAAATATGCAAACAATATATATTTTTAAATCTTTTAAGAGTGCAAAACAGGCTTACCATAAGAGATAAAATACAATATTTTTATAAAAAACGACATAAAATCAAAAGAATATTGTATAGAATTTTTGGTATGATTTATACATAAAAGGCTTTTTGGAATTATTGATTTATAAAAAATATTATAATAGAATCCAAAATTTTAATATTTTTGGAGGTTTTCTTGGCTGATTATTATGTAAGCTTTCCAAAACTTACCGATCTTACTATGCACCAAAGGTTTGCAATAGATGTTCCTAATCCTATTTTTGTCAGTGGTTTAGCAGGCACAGGTAAGTCAGTATGTCTTATATATCGTTATATAACGCTTTTAAAATCAAGTAATAATTCTACCCCCCCCATTACGCATATGTTACTTTCACAAGAACACTAGTAGCTTATACAAAACTTGCCGTCAGACAAAATGGTTTAAGTGTAGATAGTATTTACACTGCTGCAAGTTTTAAAGATAAATTAAAATCTAATTATAAAGAAATCATAAAAGAAATCATAATTGATGAATTGCAGGATTTAGAGATTAATGAAGTTGGTTTGTTTAAACAAAAAGCAGGATCATTGAGTGTAGGAGCAGATTTTACCCAACAAATTTATGAAGGAAAAGTTACAAAATCATATGTTTTAGATATTCTATGTGAAAATAAAAAATATGAGCTAGAAAAAGTATTTAGAAATAGCTTTAGTATTTTGAATTTTATCACAAAAAATTGGCATCCCACACTTTACTCACCAGAAGAGCTTGAGAGTTTAAAGAAAATTAGATTAGGTAGAAAACCCGTTCTATGTATAGGGGATAATTTTGTATTTGACATTATCCAAGAATACGGCAATTCAAATACACATAATATTGCTATTTTATCTCGTAATAGAGATGGTGTTGATAAATGGCGATATCTTTTAGATAACGAAGGTGTAGATTATACTTATTATTATAGCATTGAAGATCGCCAAGAGCGAAATAGGAGAAATGATGAAGACAATAAATATACAGAATATTTAAGCACGCTTCATCTTACTACCTTTCACTCATCAAAGGGATTAGAATTTGACACTGTTATTATCCCTGATTTTGAAAACTATAAAAAACATTTCACTGATTTTAAAGCTACTACCATAGAACAGCGCAAAGTCTTATATGTAGCAATTACAAGGGCAAAATTGAATTTATATTTAGTAGCAAACAAAAAGATTGATTTTCTAAAAGATGAAAGCACTTATGAGATATTAACTTCATCAAATGAAAACGATGATGAAAAATTACCATTTTAACCAAAAGGATTACAATGAATAGATATTATTTTTCTTTACAATCAGTAAAATTAGCAGATTTTTTAAATGAAGCTATTTTGTCAAACCCGATTTTGCGAGAAAAACCTTTCTTTTTTGAAGGTGACAATTTATGCCTAGGACTAGTTTTAAGCAATGATGAAAAAGACAGGCTAGAAAAGTTAGAAAACGATAACTTTATATACAAAGACGCTTTGCCTATGTCTAGGTTGATAGGAATGTATTTTAATTCTAAAGATCAGCTTGAAAAAACAATACATAGCATAGGATTGGGAACAGCTTTTATACCAAAAGATGTTTGTTTTGTTGAAGAACTATCAAAAAAACAAAGACCAGATAAAAAACAACAAGAAGATATATCAGATAAAATAAAAGAATTTGATCGTTATCTTGGGGCTATGGCATTTTTACGATATAAACCTCAAGGAGATGAATTTATAAGTTCTTATTTTGATTATTTGGATTATTTTTTAAAGAAAAAAGATTTGGTGTTTGAGGGCTTTGATAAAATCAAAGAGAAATTAAATAATAAACTCACAAAAGGTATAGTCGACTCTTATAAAAAGGAAAATAATATTGACCCCAAAGAAAAAGAATTAAAAGAGCCCTCACAAGAATATAACTTACTTAATATACTATCACAAATCCGATATTATTGCGGAGAAGATAGTAGCAAAAAGATAAGTGATTTTCTTCAGCTTAAATCCTATGAATTGCCATATAACGAAGATGATCTTTATTTTGCACTTGGTTATTATGTGGGTTATAGTGGATTTACAAAAAGTGAATTAAATAAAAAGATCAAATTTGAGTTTAATAGCTTTGATTTTTTGATAATAGAGATCGTTTATAGCTTTGTTTTTCAAAGAGAATTAAGCGAAGATTTTAAAAATTACATAGAAAAAAGTAAATTTTTAGAAGAGCATTTTGCGAGCTTGATTTTTAATAAAAGTAGTGAGGACAGGAAAATTTTCCTAAGCTTGTATAATAATGTAGTGCATTTTATAATAGAAAAATGCAATAGCCTGCTAAATCAAATAGAAAATTTACAGGATAAATACACGGAATTTGAAAAGAAAATAGAAAATTCTTCTTTCCTAAGCCCAAAAAGTAAAACTTCTACTTTAAATAAAAAAGACAATGAGTTTTTAGAATATATAGATATGATAATTCGTGCAATCAATGAATCGCAATATAAAATACAGGATTCTATCATTCGTGCTGAAAATAAAATTTTAGAAAAGATAGAATTAAATGAAAATTTAGAAAAAATAAATAATGTGATTAATGAGCTACAAGATAAAGTTGTAAAACTAGAAAATGAAAATTTATCATTAAAAGCTGAAGTAGAGACATTAAAAACCAAATCATCTACAAGATCAAAAGGAAAACCAAAAGATAAAGAATTTAAAAAACAAGAAACAGAATCATCGAAAGATGAGGAATCTAAAAAACAAGAAACAGAATCATCGGCAAACAAAGAAACAGAATTGCCGAAAGATGAGGAATCTAAAAAACAAGAAATAGAATCACATTCAAGCAATGATGGTAGGCTTTTTTAATAAGTAACAATAATGCAAAAAATCTTAGATCTTTTAGAGCAAAAAGCCACACCCAGCCTGCAAGAGTGTTATGAGGAGTTTAAATCTACGCCAAAGATTGAATTATTAGATAGTAGAGATGAGTTACAAAATGGCTTTGAAAATTTAGTAAAAGTCGATTATTTGTATCATCAAGATAAAAAATTTGCCGAATTTTTTGCACGAATTTATTATGAAGTAAATTGTAGATTCGAGTTTAGATATATTTGTGATTTTTTGAGAGAAAAAGATAATATAAACAATTGGCTTTCATACGCTAAAGGTGTTTTGGACGATCCAGATGATTTCAAAAAACACTATGAAGTCCTTATGGATCTTTATAAAAAGCAGGTTATTAGTAATATAGACGAGGAATTTATCTATCTTTATCTTAGATATTGTGAGAAAACACACAATATTCTAAAAGAATATGAAAAAAAATATTTAAGTGATTATTTAATAGATCTTTTAGATAATTTATCTAGTAATGATTACATATCGGTGCGAGATGCGCTCTTAAGTGGCTTTGATAACTTCAACAAAACTTTAATCCATAAAAATCTAAACATAGAATGCACTTCACAAGCTAAGTTGCAAAAAGGAAAAAATATTATAGATACGCAAGAGCAATTAGTGTGCGATCTAAGAAACTATGGCACAACGCATCAAGCAAAGCTAGATTCAAGCCTTGAAGTGCTTATTAAACAAAAAGATTCTCTTATTAAGCTTTTGGAATCAGCTGATCGTTATATTACTGATGATCCTGAAGCTTGTGTTATAAAGCTAAGACAATTTGTTGAATTTTTTGTTAATTCGGCTTATGAGGATTCAGAAGATTTAAAAAGAAAATCAGGTCTTGAACAGAAGATTGACAATCCCCGTTTTTTAAATTTTTTACAAAAACTAAAGCAACATTTTTCTCAAAATTTTTCAGATGCAAAGATTAAAAAGCTCCTACATAAGATCCGCAAAACTGGTAACAGAGCTGCACATAATCCTGATGATGTAACAATAGAAGATTCTAAAGAAGCCTTTATGAATATGGCTGAGTTTATAAATTGTGTTTTTGGTGCTAAAAACAAAATAGAATCACAAAAAAACTAATGTAAGCGTATCAAAGTTTATAAAAAGAATCTAAAAAATAAATACCCGCTATTTTATAAATGATAAAAATGATAGATGAAATTTTACTACCATAAATTACAAGCAAACTTTAAAATGCGATTGTCACCTCAAAATACAATCTTGGAATATGTATTGATGCTCCTCTGGCAGAGATTCATAGATCTTGCTTGTTAGATTCCGAATCTCCCATAATGCACTCTTGCTACTTCGCAATTCCAAGAAATTTTGCAAACTCCTAGCATTGATACTCCAAGTAAGCTCGGTTTTATAGCTCTCTGGCAAGCAGTATTTTGCAATATCCAAGCTTATATTTTCAAGCAAAATCACTCTTAGATTTTCTAGCGCTTGAATGCTTGCATTATCCACATTTTCGTTATTTGTAAAAACTAAATATTTATTTGCCCTCTCTTTATTCTCACTAATAGGCAAAAAGCTAGATTCTGCTTTTAGTTCTTTTAGCGTGTATCTAGTGGATTTTACGCTATAAGAGGCGATTCTATGCCTTGCTAATTCTTGCAACAACGCCCTGCTAATGCCTTGAATATAAAATGTATAATATATATGCTCTAGCGTGGATTTGTGTTTGTTTTTGTTGCCAACTCTATCGATCAAAGCCTTATCTATCTCGCCACCGCTATCGCCTTTTTCAAAGCTCTGCCAGCAAGTCCTAATGGCGTGAGAACACACGCTAAGTGGTGTATAATTTAGAAGTGTGATTTTCATTTGTATCCTTTATTTTATCGTTTTGCTAATGGATAGCACCATACCTATGGCGATACAAGTAGCGATGATTGCACTTCCGCCATAGCTTAAAAACGGCACGGCAATCCCTTTTATAGGGATAATTCCTGTGATTCCAAAAGCATTTATCAAAAATGAAAAACTAAGCATTATGGTTACTCCAATACAAAATAGTGAATATACATTATTTTTCGTCCTATTTGCAACTTTTAAGATTCTATATAAAATAACTGCAAAAAGAAACAAGCAAATAACAAGCCCGATTATCCCGCCTTCTTCTACCAATCCTGCCAAAACGATATCCGTATGCACTTCGCTTAAAAATCCAAGCTTGATGACGCCATCGCCAATGCCACTTCCAAAGATTCCGCCATTATTCATCGCAGAAATCGAATAAAATACTTGATATGGTTCAGGCGTGTTTTCTATCCGCATACTTTGTGCTAGATTCTCAGGGAATATCGATAAAATCAAATCTTGGATACTTCCCCACCAAGTTTTTACTCTCATTATTCTATGTTCGCTTGTGATGATAGAAAATATAGCAAGTGCCAAAGAGCTTAAAAATAAAATCCCCACGAGTTTAAAGCTTCCGCCCGCAAAAAGTAGCATAATCCCAAGTATAATTGCCATTAATACCACTTGTCCTAAATCATTTTGCATAACGGCGATAAAAAACACAATAAATCCAAACACAAAAATATATGGCAACAAGACTAATAATTCGGAAAATACGCTATCGCGCTCAACGCCTACAAATTTCCTAGAAAAACTCCAAGCCAAAAACACGATAAACCCGATTTTGAAAAATTCAGATGGCGCAAGCGAGAATCCGGGTAATCTTATCCAGCGTTTCGCACCGCCTGCACTGCTTGCAAAACTATCTGGCAAAAATTGCATAACAACAATCAAAATTACAGAAATAGTTAATAATAAAAATCCAAAATTATAGATGAGATTTTTTGGGTTTGCTTTTGAAAATAGCCACATAATCAAGATTCCAAGCACGACTGCAAATAATTGCCTAACAAAAAAGTGAAATTCGCCATATCCATAAAAATCTATTGCATACGCACTTAGCGAATATGAGAGAATCGTGCTAAAAGATAGCAAACAAACAGAATAATAAAATAGAATCTTATCAGCCAAGTTTTTTCAACCCTTTAATCTTAAATCTTGGATTCTATCAAAATTTTTTATTATATTTGCTAGATTCTGCTTTGTTTGATAATAAAGTTTTTATAGTGTAGAATCCTTTTTTTATTTATAAAATAGGGCAGAGTAGATGAATAATACATTTATTGATAATTTTCTTGATATTGTGGATATGATTGAGTATTTGGAAAGAAAAAAAGAAGAATCCAAAAACAAAGCCGTAAAAGAAGAATTAGAGCGACAGATAAGATATTTAGAGCGACAATTAAGAGATATGAATGATTTGGAGATTCCAAAAGAAGAAATTTCTAATGATTTTGATAAATTTACATTTGATAAACACATAAACAATGACATAGAAATCACCACAAGCCAAGAGAATGACAATGATTCCACAGAAACAAATTCACAATATGAAAAAATAGATGATTTCAAAAATGGACTTGCAAAAGTGAAATTAAACAACAAATATGGATTTGTAGATAAAAATGATAATCTTGTGATAGAAATTATCTATGATGAAATAAGCGATTTTTGTGAGGGACTTGCGAGGGTAAAACTAAACAATAAATATGGATTTGTGGATAAAGATAATAATATCGCAATAGAAATTATCTATGATGATGCAAATGATTTTTTTGGGACGCTTGCAAAAGTGAGATTGAATAACAAATGGGGATTTATCGATAAAAACGGCAATATTGTGATAGAAATAATCTATGATGATATAAGCGACTTTTTTGAGGGCGTTGCAAAAATAAGAATCAATGACAAGCTTGGATATATCAACAAAGCAGGCAAGATTCTAATAGAGCCGATATTTGATGAAATAAGTAATTTTGATGAACACGATTTTATGCGAGTAAATCTAAATAATAAACACGGATTTATAGACAAAAATAGCAATTTCTACGATGATGTGGGCGATTTCATTAATGGGCTTGCAAGAGTGAAAATCAATGACAAATGGGGATTTATCAATCCAAATGGCAGTATCGCAATAGCATTACAATACGATGAAGCGGGCGATTTTAATTATCAAGGGCTTGCAAAAGTGAAAATCAATGACAAATGGGGAATCATAGATAAAAGTGGCAAATTCTACAATGAAAAGCTATATTATAATCCATACTAGAATCTCTTTTTTAATATTTCTTTGATTAGATCGCTATCTGCGTTGTTGATGTGTTCAAACGAGCCAAAATGATTTAATAGCTTTTTTATTTGTGCTTTGGAAAAGGCAGAATCTAGCATATTTTTTGCCTTTTTTTGACGATGAAATGTGATGGTGTATCGATGGACTTCATCTCTTAATCTTTGCAAAAACAACAATCTCTCATCGCTTTTATTTAGCTTTATGGTAAGTTCATTTGTGCGAAGTATATCATTTGCGCCGCCTTTGGAGCGATATGCTTTTGAATCTACTTTTTCTTTTGCAATGGCTACTATATCTATATTTGCGCCACTAGAATCTAATATTTCTTTGGCTATGTTTATCTGTCCTTTTCCGCCATCAATTAGCCACAAATCTGGAGGTGGATTAGTGGAAAAATCTTTTGCTCTTCTACTTAATAATTCTTGCATTTGAGTGTATTCATCAAGTCCTTTTAGATTGTATCTTCGATAGCTATTTTTTACAAATTCGCCATTGATAGATTCGCTTATTTGCCACACAATCATACCGCCTACGATAGAATCTCCGCTATGATGGCTTGTGTCAAATACTTCGATTCTATATGGCGTATTTTGCAATCTTAGCAAGCTTTGGATAGATTCTAATAATTTATCATCGCTATTGCTTTCTATGATATTTTTTGCATTGTTTAGGGCTAGATTGATTAGATTTTGTTGAGTTTTGTTTTTTGGCTTTGTGATAGTGATTTTTTTGGAGCTTTGTATCAAGGATAGAATCTCATCTTTGTTTTCTAAATCTATGGGTAATAATATAGAATCTAGATTTAATGCGATGTTGTTTTTGTAGTGATTAATCAATGCTTGGGTGTATAAATATGATAAATTAATTTCATTGTCATTGTGATTGATGAAATAATAATCACTCGAAGTGATTTTGCCATCTCGCATAAATAGCTTTATAAGCACGCTTTTTTTGTGGTTGTTGTGGTATATGGCAAATATATCAAAATTATACAATTTCGCTAGATCAATAGTGCTAAAAGTGGCAAATTGATTAATTTTTTTTATTCTAAATTTGATGATATTTGCCTCTTCAAAACGCAAATTAGAAGCAAGATTTAGCATTTTGTTTTGCAGGATTTTTATTAGATGATTTGGATTTTTTAGTAAATCTATTGCTTGTTTGATGATTTTATTGTATTCATCTGGTGAGATTTTGCCCTCACAAGGCGCATAACATCGATTGATTTGATAAAACAAACAAGCCTTTTTTTCTCTCAAACAACTCTTTTTTTGCACTAGTGGCAAAATCTCATAAATGCTATCTACAATATCTCTTATCCCGCTTGTATAAGGTCCAAAATATAAATGTTCTTTATTTTTTGTTATTTTTCTTACGATTTCTAATCTTGGAAATGCTAGATTATTATCAATCAAAATATATGGATAAGTTTTATCATCGCGAAGTAAAATATTATATCTTGGTTTTAGTTGCTTTATGAGGGAGTTTTCTAGGATTAGTGCGTCTTGCTCGTTATTTACAATAATCGTTTTTATATATTTGATTTTTTGCACCATATGGTGGATTCTAGGGCTTAGTTTGGTGCTTGGCTTGACTTTGTTTTCACTTAGATTAAAATAGCTACTCACGCGCTTTTTTAGATTTTTTGCTTTTCCTATGTATAAGATTCTATCAAACTCATCAAAATACTCATAGATTCCGCTATCTTTTGGAAGATTTTTGATGCTAGTTAGAAGATTCATTGTTTTTTTTGATTGCGTTTTTTATCGACAAAAAATCCTCGGCATAAGGGCTATTTTCATCGATGATAAAATCGCCATTTGCCCTTTCTTTGTAATATTCTATGGTTTTATATTCTATTTCAATATCGCCTATATCAAATCGATTTAGTATATTTTTTGGGAGATAGGCTCTTATATCGTTTATATTTTTTATCATTTCAATATCAGCAGAATCTTTTTTTACGATTTTTAATTGCTCTATCGTATTTAGCATAATGTGTTTTTTGTAATGATTGAATTCACTCACGCTTGTCGGGTGGTCAAATGCAAGTAGTAACATTTCGCCTTTTATGCTTGAAAATAAAAACGATTTTCGCAAATTATAAGGAAGTGTTGCAATTAATTTATTTATAATTGCAATCGTGTGTATTTTTTTGAAATGCTCTTGATTAAAAATATTGGAGATGATAGATTGAAAATTTTTCATTTGGTGATTATAGCATATTTGTTTTGTTTTGTTGGTTGTGGATATAAAGCGGACCCGATAAATTCTTATAACACGGAATCTAAATAAAATGAAATATGATGTTATTATAATTGGCGCGGGCGTTGCGGGGCTTTATTGTGCTAGATTCTTGCCAAAGAATCTAAAAGTATTGATATTATGCAAAGAGCAACCTTGGGAATGCAATACATTTTACGCACAAGGCGGCATTACTATCGCAAAAGATAAAAATGATATAGATCTTCACATAAAAGATACAATCGAGGCTGGTAGCAATCTAAATGATATAAATGCCGTTAGGATACTAAGCGAGGGTAGCTTTGATGTGTTGCAAGATCTAATCAATCAAAACTTTCCCATTGATAAAAAAGATAATGAAATCTTATTTGCAAAAGAGGGCGGACATAGCATATCAAGAATCATTCATAGCAATGGCGATGGAACAGGCAGAATGCTCCACACGCACCTAATCAAAAACCTAGAACATACTTTGTGGAAAAATGCGATTGTTATTGATTTGTTGATAGAGGATAGTAGGGCGTATGGAGTTTGTTTAAAAACACAAAAGGGATTGTTGAATATCTATGCAAATCATATTGTTATTGCAAGTGGCGGAGTAGGCGGACTTTTTAAATATCATACAAATGCATATACGATTAGTAGCGATTTGCACGGGATTATTTTGGAACATCATTTAGAATTAAGAGATATAGAAATGCTTCAATTTCACCCAACGACTTATATAGATTCGCCACACGCAAGAAAGCAACTCATAAGCGAAGCAGTGCGAGGCGATGGCGGGATTGTTGTAGATGATGATAATAAGAGATTTTTATTTGATTATGATAGTAGAGGAGAGCTAGCGCCTAGAGATATTGTATCAAGGGCGATTTTTGATTATTGCACGAAATACAAAAAACGCGCTTTCCTTGATTTATCAAGCTTTACAAAAGAGCAATTTGCGCATAGATTCCCAAATATTTATAGAGAGCTAACATCTTATGGGCTTAAGATTCCACAAGATAAGATTCCAATATCGCCAGCATTTCATTATTCGATGGGTGGCATTGCAACTTCGCTAGATACAAGAGTGCTAGGAATGGAAAATCTCTACGCAATCGGCGAATGCGCTAATAATGGCACTCACGGAGCAAATAGACTTGCGTCAAATTCTCTACTAGAAGGGCTTGTATTTAGCAAAATCACGGCTTTAAATATATTAGATTCTACGATAAATATAAAAGAAAGAAATTTTCCATTAAATAATGAAATCTTGCAAAAAGATGGCGATGAGAGGCTAAAAAATGTGCTAAGAGATATTATGTGGAATAAAGTAGGGATTATTCGCACGCAAAGCGGGCTAGATTCTGCGCTTGGGGGTGTGGAAGTAATGCTTCTTGGCGAAATAGGACGATTGCTTAAACTACGCCTTTTGGTAGCAAAGCAAATCATCATATCCGCACTAAATCGAAAAGAAAGCTTAGGAGCGCATTACCGAGTCGATGATTGATAAAAACTCTCATAAATCTTAGAATCTAAAGCTAGCATTTTATTTAATTCATCTATTCCATATTCTTCTAGCAATGTTTTAGAGTAAAATGGATTTCTCCCAAGCCCAAAAGATTCTACTCTAAAACCAATAGAATCTAATATCAATGTCGTTATATCAAAGTGAGTAAGAGCGC
>X235_Pygmy_Slow_Loris__coassemble_90_pt1 | contig 11765 bp, 11 predicted proteins | sample X235_Pygmy_Slow_Loris__metabat2_high_PE_008 | metagenome-assembled genome bin X235_Pygmy_Slow_Loris
AATCATCGCTAAATTCCTCATAGCTTATTATTTGTGGCTTCATAGCAGCAGCGTGCATACATATATTTTTGCTGAGTTCTATTAATTTTGATTTAGATTCTATATTGTTGAAACTTAGTGAAATAATCGTGCCAACCTTGCCATTTGAATGCAAATAGCCATTTGTGATAGTGTTTGCATTTGAATCTACGCTACAAAATCGCCTAACAACGATATTCTCGCCAATTTTTGCGATTTGAGATTTTAGATAATCCAAAAAACTCATTCCATCGATAATTGTGTTATTCAAATCCTCGATATTATCGATATTTGAGCTAGAGATTATATCTATCGTCTTTGCGCAAAATTCTTTAAAATTCTCATTTTTTGCGACAAAATCCGTTTCGCTATTGATTTCAACCATACAAGCTTTTGATAAAGAATTATCAAGTTTGAGGACGATAGCACCCTCTGCGGCTACTCTATCGGCTTTTTTTGCAGCTTTGCTTAATCCCTTTTCTCGCAAATATTCGATAGCTTTTTCTATATCGCCACTTACTTCAACTAACGCCTTTTTGCATTCCATCATACCTGCATCAGTCATTTCTCTTAATTGTTTTACTAAAGCTGCGGTAATTTCCATCATTCTCCCCTCAAATCTTCTTGTAATTCTTCTTGGATATTAAAATCTTCGCTAGATTCTGCCTCATTTATGGCTTCACTCTCATTTGTAGAATCTAAAAATTCCAAATCTTTATTAGATTCTCTACCCTCAATGATTGCCTCGCTAATTTCCTTGCAAAATAGCTGGATACTGCGGATTGCATCATCATTCCCAGGGATTGGATAATCAACTTTATCGGGGTCGCAATTCGTATCAAGCGGCGCAATGACTTGAATCCCAAGCCCTCTTGCTTCCTCAACAGCGATATGTTCCTTTACAACATCAATGACAAAAATCATATCTGGTAATTTTCTCATATGTCTAACGCCGCCTAGATATTTTTCTAATTTTTCTTTTTTTCTAAGTAACATTAATTTTTCTTTCTTTGTCAAAAGATCGATTTGCCCGCTATCTTCCATCTCCTCGATTAATTCTAATCGTCTAATGGATTTTTTGATTGTGCTAAAATTCGTAAGCATACCGCCAAGCCATCTATAATCAACATATGGCGCACCAACACTTTGTGCGTATTGTCTAATCGTCTCGCCCGCTTGCTTTTTCGTGCCAACAAACATAATCGTTTTGCCCTCGCTTGAAGCGTCTTTGACAATGCTATAAACATATCTAAAATATCTAATTGTTTTTTGTAAGTCTATAATGTGGATATTTTTCCTAGAACAAAAGATGAATTTTTTCATCTTAGGATTCCATTTTCTTGTTTGATGCCCAAAATGCACGCCGCATTCAAGCAAATCTTTCATCGTAACCATAATTTCTCCTTGTGTAATATTAGTTTATCCCGCCACGCTCATTTAAAAAGAATCTCTTTCAACTAAATCAAGAATTAGCGTGTGTGAATTTTTGTAAAGTGCAAATTTTACAATAAAATACTTTCTTTAAAGCTTAAAATCTATCAATGAATATGCTTTTTATCTAAAGGTTTATGCCCTTTATAATAACTATAAAGCTTAGAAGTCCCATCTTTTAGCAACAACACAACAGGATATTCTTCATCTTCATATCCTTGCTCCATTCCCGGGCTTCCTTGAGGCATACCAGGGGCAGAAATCCCTATAACATCTTTTGGTTTATTTTCCAAAAGCCATTTTACTGCGTCATTTGGCACATGTCCTTCGATAGCATATCCATCTATTACGCCTGTGTGGCAACTTTGATATTGCGGTTGTATATTAAAATCTTCTTTGATTTTCATAAAATCATCTGTTTTATGGATAATTACCTCATAGCCTTGTTTTTTCATATATTCCGCCCAAAACTCACAGCAACCGCAAGTCGGGCTTTCATACACTTCAAGCTTTTTATTTGCTCCAAAAAGCGCGATAGGTAAAATAACAGCAAAAGCTAAAACTATCTTTTTCATCATCAATCCTTTCATTTGGTTAAATTTTTGCATTATATCTAAAATATTTTTCTTAAATGTGGATATAAAAATTTTAGATTGCTTTATCTTTGCCTTGCAATAACAATAGATTAATTTCCAAAAAATTACAACTCTAGCATTCGTCCATTAAAATCATTATCTATTTTGAGTATATCAAGAGCTGCTGCTACAATCCCTCGATGATGAATGGCGTGATTTAAAATAGCCAAAATAAATTGATACACAGGCTTATTCATCTCGCCCCAAGGAAGAATCACACTTTTTATACTTGCAAAATCATTAGTGTTTTTAATAAATTCTATAATATATTCATCGATACAAGAACGCGCTTCAAAGAGTTTTTGTGGATTGTTGATATATTCATCATTAAGCACAAAAGGCTTTTTTAGAAAATGTGTGATATTAGATTTTGGAGGAATATTACAGAATCTAACAAAATAATCCCCAAAAAAGCTTATATCCGCAGAAGTATAATGCGTAATAACGCCAATAATCGATTTCTCAAAAAATCCCATATCTTTGTAGAGAATCTCTTTGTCAAGAGTTTGTAAAATATCTATCATTTTTGCGTTTGCGATTTTATTGTAATTGCTTGTCATCAATAAAATTTCTTTCATTTACCATCCTTTAAAATCAAAAATTTTAAAATATTTCATCTTAGGTTTAAATTAAGCATAAATTGCATGTGTCTTGTAAATGATTATAAGCAAAACTAAATATTTTTTGGCGCATTGATTTTGATAAACAAAAACAACACAAAAGCCACAATGCAAACAAAAGCGATACTCAAAAATGCGTCCCCATAAGTTACTTTTGATTGCAAATCAAAGAATCTATATCCAAATATTTCCATAAAACGCCTTTAGATACCAAAACATCGATTACACAAGCAATCTTGCGAATTTGCATTAAATTTCCAGCACCTAGGGCATTTATATTTGCTAGATTTTAATATCTTAGCCACTTTGCCGTTGTTTAATGTAAAACTAGCAAGTATATTTGATTGCAAAAAATCATTATTGACGCCACTTACAATAAGCCAACTAGACAGCACATCGGCATTTGGATAATCAAAAGATATTTCTAATTCAAGCGAGCTTTTGACTAATTTTTCTTTTTTTAGCCTATCTAATTGCGCCCCAAAAGACGAGCGAAGTTCTAATAATTCATCAAAATTTTCATTTATTTCCAAATCATAATCTACACTAAAATCCCTGCAACAAAATACATCATCTAAATCGCCCTTTAGCACATTTGAAGCGTATTTTAGTGCCTCATCTACGCTATATGTCAAAATCGGCGCTAAAAACAAAAACAATTTTCTAGCCACAAGGCAAAGCGTTGTTTGAATCGCACGCCTTGAGATAGAATCCGCTCTATCGCAATAAAGGCTATCTTTACACAAATCAAAATAGATTCCGCTTAGTTCATTTGTAATAAAATTCATCACCAAATTTAGCGATTTTGAAAATTCATATTCACCAAATAACCGCCCTGCTTCATCAAAAACCTCTATGGCTTTTTTTAGTAGCCATCTATCGATACTTCCTAATTCATTTTTTCCTACAAATTCCTTAAAATCATTCGTGTTTGCAAGCAAGAATCTAATCGTATTTCGTATTTTTCTGTATTGTTCGCTTATTTGTTTTAGGATATTTTGTGAGATTTTCAAATCACTTTGATAATCGCTAAGCCCTACCCAAAGGCGCAGAATCTCACTTCCATATTCTTTTAAAACAGATTCTGGGGCGATAACATTGCCTCTTGATTTACTCATTTTTTCACCATTTTCATCAACGGTAAATCCGTGAGTTAGGATATTTTTAAATGGGGCTTTGTGATTAATCGCACAAGATACCAAAAGCGAACTTTGAAACCAACCTCTATGCTGGTCGCTTCCCTCCAAATACAAATCCGCTGGATAAAAGCCTGCATCATATTTTGGCGAATCCAAAACCGCATTCCAAGTGCTACCGCTATCAAACCAAACATCTAAAATATGCTCGCCTTTGTATAATTCACTAGCTTTATTCTTCCAAGAATGTGGCAATAAATCTTTTATATCCTTATTCCACCAACAATCAAGCCCCTCTTTTTTGAAAATATCGCTTAAATATTTAAATAATTCATCATCAAAAATAGGCTCTTTTGTATCTTTGTGATGAAAAAATGCGATTGGCACGCCCCAAGCTCTTTGACGCGAAATGCACCAATCGGGGCGATTTTCTATCATCGTTTTAAGCCTTTTGTAGCCACTTTTTGGATAGAAATTTACCTTTTCTATTTCATTTAATGCAATTTCCCTCAAAGTCAATCCATCAAAAAATGGCTTATCCATCAAAATAAACCATTGCGTAGTGGCACGATAAATAACGGGCTTATGAGAGCGCCAACAATGAGGATAGCTATGCGTGATTTTTGTGTGTTTAAGCAACGAATCTCCAAGCAATTCCAAGATTCTATCTTGCGCTTTAAATACATTCATTCCCACAAATTCGCTTGCAATATCCTTTGGAAACAACGCAAGATTCACAACACTACTATCATAATTGCCAAAATCATCTACTGGCATAAGCACTTCAAGATTGTATTTAAGCCCTATATTATAATCATCTTCGCCGTGCCCTGGTGCTGTATGAACTGCGCCACTGCCATCACTATCGCTTACATATTCACCCAAAACGATTTTAGATTCTCTATTATTTAGCGGATTTATCGCACTTAGATTCTCTAATTCGCTTTGATTGATACTGCTTTTTATCTCGCCTATGTTTATATCAATGGAGAGTTTTTGATGAAGTTTTTTTGCGACAATAAAGCCTTTTGTTGTGATTATGTATTCTATATTTGGGTTTAGGGCTATGGCAACATTTGCAGGCAAAGTCCAAGGAGTCGTAGTCCATATAATCACACTTGCATTTTCCCCTAAATGTAGAAGTTTTGCCTTTGTATCATCGCTAAGATTAAATCGCACAAAAATAGAATCTGAAGTTTTGTCTTTATACTCTACTTCTGCTTCTGCAAGGGCGGTTTGACAAGCCCAACTCCAATAAATCGGCTTATGCCTTTGGGCTAGAATCCCGCTTTTTGCAATCTCACACAAACTATCAAATATCTTTGCTTCAAATGCAAAATCCATCGTTACATAAGGATTCTTAAAATCGCCTAGCACGCCAAAACTCTCAAATCCATCGCTTTGAAGTTTGATAAATTCTTTTGCGTGATTGCGGCACAATTCCCTAAACTCGCTTTTTTTAATCTGCGATTTTTTTGTGCTGCCTATTTTTTGTTCGATTTGTTGTTCTATCGGCAAGCCGTGGCAATCCCAACCCGGCGTATAATAAACTCTTTTGCCACTAAAATAATGATATTTCACAACAATATCTTTTAGAATCTTATTTAATGCGTGTCCCACGTGGAGGCTTCCATTTGCATATGGCGGTCCATCGTGAAGGGTAAAAGATGAAGTCGCACTCTTGCGATTTAGCTTCATTTTATCAAAGACATTATTTTCTTTCCATTGTTTGTATAAAGCTGGCTCATTTTGTGGCAGATTCCCACGCATAGGAAAATCACTCATAGCAAGATTTAATGTATCTTTATAATCCATAATCTAACCTTGATAGAAAAAATAAAGCCCTTATTCTATCCTAGAATGCTTAAATTAGCTTCTTAGTTTGTCAATCTCTTTATACAAATCATTGATTTTATTGCCGATTTTATTTATCGCATCGAATTTTTCTAGTGCATTTTCTCTAAAATTTTCTGGCAATTCAATATTATAAAGTTCATTTATATCAATGATCTTTTTTTCGGTTTGTTCGTATAATTCGCTTAATAATTTTTGCGCATAAGAAGAAAACAAAAAGCAATAAAGCGCAATAGAATCTTCTTTGTTTTTGGTGCGAAGTATTAAGATTCCCGCATTTGCGACCATATCAATATCATTTTTATTGATTATTGTAATTTTTGGTGAGATTCCACGAAGTGATAATAAAATATCATATGGCTTAAGCTTGTTTGAAATGACCTTATCAACATCGCCAAAACTCCGTTCGATATGCGAAGTATCAATAAATCCATATTCATTAAAATTAATGATTCCGATATTAATAAATTTTTTTGTTTTATTCGTTTTTGCTGGCGGGATTCTCTGTCCGCGAACGATTTCTACGCCTATGCTTTTGATACTCATCATAGAATCTGTTGTGCTTTTTTTGTGTAGATATGTTTGGGCGCGCAAATCATTGAAATTTAACTCATCAAGCCGCGTTAATTTTGAATATTTTGTATTTTTTCGCTCTTTTAACATCGCTAAAATCTCATCATTTTTTATCAAACGATTATATTTTCCATCTTTTTTATAGAATGAAGACGCATCGATATGCAAAACGCTATCATTATTTTTTGAAATAATCATCAATGAAAAATCCGCACTATTATGTGGAAAAATATTTTTTGGAAATTCGATAATCGCTTCTAATAAGCCATCTTTGCAGATTTTTTCTTTAAATCTCTCTTCAACGGAGGTTTTTTTGAGTAATTGATTTCGTATAACAAAAACGCCTTTTTCTTTTAAGTATGAAATGCCATTGATGATGAAGCTTAACTCTGGCGCGGATTTGGTAATAAAGCCATATCTTGAGAATCTTTTATTGTTTTTCAAATCTAGCGTGCCGATATAAGAATCTATCGGCGGGTGGCACATAATCTTATCAAATTTCCTGCTTAGTGGAAATACTTGATTTTTTAAAATATTATTCACATATAAATTGTCTGTTTTGATATTCAATGTTTTTAAAATCAATTTTGCAATCCTATCGAGGCTAGAATCTAGCTCCTCGCCATAAATGCTAAATTTCTTTTTTGTTTGCGACAATGCCAAAAACAAACTTCCTATGCCATAACAAGGATTGTATATCTCATCATTATCTTTTATGTCCAAGATTCCTACAATTAGCCGATTTATCTCCATAGGCGTAGAATAAGAATAAAGCTTGTTAATCGTCTTTTTTTGCGTGATTGTGTTTATCAATGATTCTATTTTTTCATCGGTGATTTCGACTTCATTAATCGCCCTTAGAATCTTAATGAGATTGATATTGCTATTTGGCGCGATATACAAATCACCAAATAAATCTATCATAATGCAATCAAAATCTTGTTTTATGGGCTTTCTTTTTTTTGCAAGGCTTAATAAATCCAAAATATGCTTGTTGTGGTATCGCTTTAGCGTGATAATCTCAAGCAAAATAGCAATAGCATCAAATATATCTGAATGGTATCTTTTTAAATAATCAAATACTATTAACATCTTTTGCATCTAAAATCCTTTATGCTAATTATATAATTTTTGAATCTCAAATTAAAGCATCAAGTATTGATAGAAATTTTTCAAATGATTGCAAATCAAGGGATTCTAATTTTGAGTGAGGATTAGTGATACTAGGTCCAATAGATACGATTTCATCGCATTTTTCCTTTAAGATTCCGCACTCTAGCCCTGCGTGTATTTCTATGATTTTATAATCAATATTGTTTTTTGTGTAGATTCTCTTAATTTCTTCTAAAAATATGCTTTGTTGTGCTTCCCAAGGCGCATAAAAATTAGTAATCTCTATCTCACCAAACATAAATTGCAATCTTTTTTTGTGAGATTCTAGCATTTCATCTCTATTTGCCCTAGCCATAATTTCTAAAGATTCAAGCGATATTTTAGAAATATTCAAAGATGACAAAACATTTTCTCCATTTATCGCATAAACGCCACTATGAAGTGCGATAAGCGGATACAAAAAATCTTTTTTTGCACTTTTTTTGTAGCTCTTTTTTAGAGAATCCACTACGATAAAATCATTTGAAAAATGTTCTATTTTTTTGTTTGTAGCAATGATTGCCCTCGCATTTACTGGGATAGAATTGTTTTTTTCACCGCCACTCAAATCGACAATCTCACAAGGCAGATCATAGATAAAAAACGCCAATTCCACGATTGCATTTTTTATATTTTTGTTTATATCAATGCCGCTATGCCCGCCAATAAAATTCTTTGTAGATATTTCATAAAAATATTTAAAATCACTCTCCCTAAACACTGGCTTTAGTTTTAGTGTCGCACTCAAACCGCCCGCACAGCCGATACAAATCTCATTGATATTTTCACTATCAAGATTTAGAATTTTTTTGCTTTGTATATCTAAATCTAAATTCTTTGCTCCAATCATTCCAATTTCTTCATCGCTAGTAATGATTGCTTCAATATGATTTTTCGTGCTAAGCAAATACAAAATCGCCGCAAGAGCCGCGCCATTATCCGCACCAAGCGAAGAATCTTTGGATTTTAGAAAATTATCATCTACGATAATAGGCTCGATTTTCTCACCAATTAACACCATATCATAATGGGCTTGCAGACAGATTTTGGGATCTCCTTTGATTATGTGGATATTGTTTGCGTTGTCGATTGTTGTATGGCAATGATTTTTCTTTGCAAAATCCAAAATAAAATCCCGCAACAAAAGAGAATCTCCGCTAGGATGTGGAATCTTGCAAATCTCATAAAACAAATCAAGTGCATTCATCATTTTCTCCAAAAAAATTATTTTAATTTGCTAAATTCGACAATCTTAGCGTGGAATCTTGCATAGACTTTTGAGAGTGGAATCTCTTTGTAGTAGAGATCTTCAACCTTATCATAATTCTCTACAATGCCACAAACTAGCCAATCTTGCAAACTCTCATAATCTTCAAACTCAAATCCTTGCGCGCTTAAAAGCTTTTGTGTGTATTTATCCACGACCATTACTTCCCTATAAAATGCGTAATTTAGGATAGAATCCGCACTCTCAAAACCAATGCCTTTTTGATTTAATAGCCATTCACGGCTTGCGTTGTTTTTGAAACAATCAAAATCTCCAAATTCATTGATGATATTTGTGGCTAAAAGTTTTAGGTAAAGTGCTTTTTGGCGGTAGAATCCGCAATTTTGTATAAGATATTCTAATAATCTCAAATCCATATTAACAAAGGATTGAAGTGAGAGCAAATTGCGACTTTTTAGATTATTTATAGCTTTTTTGACTTGCTCCCATTTTGTGTTTTGCACGAGAATTGTGCCAAATACGACTTCTAAAGTTCCGCTATTTTCCCACCAAAATTCATCTTTGCAATGGCTTAGGAGATTTTTAGATTTCAAAAAATAAAGCAAATCAAAAGAATTATAAATATCAATTTTCAACATTTTATCGCTTAAAATCATTTTAGAAAAAATCTCAAATTGGCTTGTTCTTCTTTGATTGTAGTGGATTCTCCGTGACCTGGATACAAAATCATATCATATGTAATTTTCCCAAATCTCTTTAGAGAATCTTGCATTAAATCATCGCTAGAATACGGGAAATCCGACCTCCCAATCGATCTTTTAAATATAAAATCCCCGCTAAATATGCAATCCCCTATTTTTATCATACTACAACCCGGTGTATGCCCGGGAAAAAACATATATTCTATTTTAATAGAATCCGCAACGCTAGAATCCACCAAGCCAGTGGCATTAAAATAAAATATTTCATTGTTTTCTACTTCAATATCTGGGGCTTTTGGAGTAAGTCCTAATTCAAAACAATCACTCTTTAGCATAAAAGCATCTTCTTTTGGGCAAAGCAAGGGAATATTTAGCTTTTCTTTTAATTCGGCATTGCACCAAATATGATCAAAATGCCCGTGAGTATTCAAAATCGCAATGGGATTTTTTGCAATTTCTAGCACCCAAGATGCACTATTTTGCCCTGGGTCGATGATAAAATCACCATAAGCACTTTTAAATATATAGCAATTTGTCTCATACATACCAAATGCTTGTTTTAAAATTTCCATTATTTTCCTTATAAATAAATTAACTAAAAGCGGCGCTAGATTCTTAAGAATCTAGGCTACTTTATTAGAAGTCAAAAAGATCGCTTAAAAAGCTTTCTTTCTTTTTGTGAGGGCGATAATCTTTGTTTTTGTAATTTCTATCATCGTATCTTTTATCATCATATCGGCGATCGCGTTCATAATCTCTATCGCGTGAATCTCGCCTATCGTCTCTATAATTTCTATCACCAGAATCACTTCGTTCGATAATCTTATCTAATTCACCGCGATCAAGCCAAACACCTCGACATTTAGGACAATAATCAATCTCCACGCCACTTCTCTCGCTTAATTGTAAATCTACATTGCAAACAGGGCAAAGCATATTTTCTCCTTTGTAAGTAATATGGCTGGAATTATACATAGATTTTAAAATATTTTTGATAAAATCCCGTCCAAAAAATAAAAAGGCTTTTTATGCAAGATTCATATAGATTCTATCGCTTTAATGAGGATTATAGGAATCCATACGCAAGGGATAGAGATAGAATAATACATTGTAGTAGTTTTAGGCGACTTGAGTATAAAACACAGGTTTTTTTAAACACTCAAGGCGATCATTTTAGGACGCGATTAACGCACACAATAGAAGTAAGCCAAATAGCAAGGACGATTGCAAATCATTGCAAATTAGAAGAGAATCTATGCGAGGCAATCGCCTTAGCGCACGATTTGGGGCATTCGCCATTTGGGCATAGTGGCGGTGATGAGCTAGATAGAATCCTAAAAGATTCTGGATACAAAAACGGCTTTGAACACAATTTTCAATCATTTCGCGTTGTAAGCGAGCTTGAAAAAAGGTATAAAGAATTTAATGGATTAAATCTCACTTATGCGACACTAGAGGGAATCCTAAAGCATTCAACGCCCTATGACAAGCCATTTTTTAGCGAGAATCTAAAAGAGATTTTCAATATAGGAAGTGAGCCAAAACTAGAAGCAAGAATCGTAGATCTAAGCGATGAAATCGCATACACAAGCCACGATATTGATGATGGAATAAAGCAAAAAATCATATCTATGGATATTTTAGAAGATAATGCCTTGATAAATAGATTGATAAAAGATTTAGCAAATAACGGAATCTATAAAAACGACAAGGTTTTCATCTATCATTTTGTTTCATCGCTTATAAACACACTTGCGCAAAATATCATCAATAATTTCAAAAAAAGCGGGCAAATAAAATACGATGATGATATTGCGAAGAATCTAAGAGATATCAAAGAAATACTTTTCAAACATTTATACAGAAATGAAGAAATAAAAAGAAAAATGTTTTTTGGAAAGCAATGTATAAGGGCGTTGTTTAGCGATTTTATGAATGATAATGATTTATTATCAACGGAGGCAAAAGAGAGAATAAAAATGGGCGCAAAACCGCATAGAGTAATTAGCGATTATATCGCCTCAATGACCGATAGATACGCAATAAAATTATATAAAGAATTGCATATAGGATAATTGGAGGAATTTTTTGGAAAACCTAGAACAAATCGACAAAGAATATATTTTACACACATATAATAGGGATTATATTGAGTTTGAATACGCGCAAAACGCCAGAATCTACGATAAAAAAGGAAATTGCTATATTGATTTTACCGCAGGAATTGGCGTAAATAGCCTTGGACATAATCACAAAAAACTCGTAGAAAGCATTGCAAATCAAGCAAAAATGTTACATTTATCAAATCTCTTTCTTATCGCGCCACAGGCAAAACTTGCAAAAAAAATGGTGGAATTATCAAAAGATAAAATGCGAGTATTTTTTTGCAATTCTGGATTAGAAGCAAATGAATGCAG
>X235_Pygmy_Slow_Loris__coassemble_92_pt1 | contig 11252 bp, 8 predicted proteins | sample X235_Pygmy_Slow_Loris__metabat2_high_PE_008 | metagenome-assembled genome bin X235_Pygmy_Slow_Loris
TCATTAATCAAATTGACTAGATTCTTGTGCTGGCTATCAATCAAATCGATATTTGTTTCATAATTTTTATTCCATTGAAATATAAGCATTAATCACACCTTTGCTTTAAGCAATTTAAGAAAGTGATTATAACACAATCACAAAGCAAAATTATCTATAAGATTAAAGTTTAGATACGAATAAACACTATTATTTTTTAATTTTTTATCAATAATCTCTAAATATTCTTCTTTTGTAGGAATCTTGCCTAATATCGCACACACCGCCGCTAATTCGGCACTGCCTAGATATACTTTCGCTCCCTTACCCATTCGATTATCAAAATTTCTCGTGCTTGTAGAAAATACCGCCGCATTGTCTTTTACTCTCGCTTGATTTCCCATACACAAGCTACAACCCGGCACTTCTATCCTCGCACCTGCGGCACCAAATATCGCAAAATAGCCCTCTTTTGTTAGTTGTTTTTCATCCATTTTCGTAGGCGGTGCTATCCAGATTCTAGTAGGAAGTTGCCCCTCATTATTTATTATCTCGCCAAATGCCCTAAATAATCCTATATTTGTCATACAACTTCCAAGAAATATTTCATCGATTTTCTTTATCCTTTCATTTGATGCTAATACTTCACTCAAAGTCGCTACATCATCGGGATCATTTGGGCAAGCAAGGATTGGCTCTGTGATTTCATTTAGATTGATTTCTATGATTTCTTCGTATTCTGCATTAGAATCTGGCGCAAGTAAAATTGGATTATCAATCCACTCTTGCATTTTCCTTGCTCGCTCTTGGAGGGTTTTTATATCTTTGTAGCCATCTTTTATCATTGCCTCAATCAATGCAATATTTGATTTTAGATATTCAATAATTGGCTCTTTATCCAATCTCACGCTACAAGCTGCCGCACTTCGCTCCGCACTTGCATCGCTTAGTTCAAATGCTTGCTCGACTTTTAGTTTTGGCAAGCCCTCAATTTCTAAGATTCTGCCATTAAAAATATTTTTCTTATTTTTTTTCTCTACGCTAAGCAAGCCTCTTTTTATCGCATAATATGGAATCGCATTGACTAAATCTCTTAGCGTGATTCCCTTATTCATCTCGCCTTTAAATCGAACTAATATAGATTTTGGCACATCAAGCGGCATTATTCCATTTACTGCGGCAAATGCGACCAATCCGCTACCTGCAGGAAAACTAATGCCTATTGGGAATCTCGTGTGAGAATCTCCGCCTGTTCCTAGCGTATCGGGCAATGTAAAGCGATTTAGCCAAGAATGTATCACGCCATCTTTTGGGTGAAGTGCTACGCCACCTCTATTTGTGATAAAATCGGGCAATGTGGCTTGCAAGGATACATCGGCACTTTTTGGATATGCCGCAGTGTGGCAAAAACTCTGCATTACAAACGGACTTAAAAATTTAAGTGCTGCCATTTCTTTTATTTCATCTCTTGTCATTGCGCCTGTTGTATCTTGTGAGCCGACCGTTGTTGTGAGTGGTTCGCAATATTCGCCCGCTCTAACGCCCTCTTTTCCGCACGCTCTGCCTATAATCTTTTGTGCTAGCGTATATCCTTTGTTTGTTTCTTTTGGAGGGATTGGCTTTTTAAATATTTCTTCTTTAGGCATTCCTAAAAACGCCCTAGCTTTAGCGCTCAGTTTTCTACCGATGATTAGGTTTATTCTCCCATTTGATCGCATTTCATCAAATATCGTTACAGGTGCGAGATTGAAATTTGCGATTTCTTTATCATCTTTTTTTATGATTCCTTTATATGGATAAATCTCTATTTTATCGCCCTCTTGCATTTGTGAAACATCTGCTATTATCGGCAAACAACCACTATCTTGAGCGGTATTGAAAAATATCGGCGCAATAACATTTCCTATCACAATGCCCCCGCTTTTTTTGTTTGGGATAAATGGAATCTCATCGCCAAAATGCCACATTATAGAATTGCAAGCAGATTTTCTTGAGCTTCCCGTGCCTACCACATCGCCTACATAAGCGACTTTTCCTTTTTGTTTGATAGAATCTAATCTCTCTTTATAATTTTGGATTCTATTTTTTAGCATAGCTTGCGCGTGAAGCGGAATATCACTTCGTGTAAAGGCATCGCTAGCGGGGCTTAGGTCATCTGTATTTGTTTCGCCATCGACTTTAAAAACAAATACTTCTATTTTTTCCTCTAGTGGTGATTTATTCAAAAACCATTCGGCATTTGCCCAAGATTTTAGGACTTCTTTTGCAAATTTATTATTTTTACTTAATTCTGCTATCGTATCAAAATTATCATACACAAAAATCAAATTTTTTAGCACATTAGCAGAATCTTGGGCTAGATTATCATCTTTTAGGGCATAGATTAGAGGCTCTATATTGTAGCCACCAACCATTGTTCCTAGTATTTTTATTGCTTCTTTTTTGCAAATAGATTCAATATTGATTTTATCTTTTAATATATCGCCTAGAAATTCCGCTTTGATTTTTGCACTATCATCAACGCCCGGTGAGATTCTATTGAATAATAAATCTTTTGCGAAAGTTACATCTTGATTTTTTTTTAGCAATTCAATTACACTTTTTGTATCATCGGTATTTAGTGGCAGTGGCGGGACATTTTCTCTTGCTCTTAGTTCTATTTGTTTTGCATAATTATCTTTGAAATTCATATCATTCTCCCTTTTTTTATCAAATTATATCTCTAATTATTCTTTGAAATGTTACAATACAAACCCTTATAAAAAAAATTTGATAAAGGACTATGTATGAAAATTTTTCAAAATGTAACCGAAATCATAGGCAATACGCCGATTTTAAAGATAAATAACATAAAAACACCAGCAAATATCTATGTAAAATGCGAATTTATGAATCCAAGCGGTTCTATAAAGGATAGAATCTCCTATGCGATGGTAAAAGACGCACTAGATTCTGGATTAATCACAAAAGATAGCACGATAATCGAGCCAACAAGCGGAAATACGGGCGTTGGGCTAGCTAGCGTTTGTGCGAGTTTTGGCATAAAATTAATCATTACAATGCCAGAATCAATGAGTATTGAGAGAAGAAAAATCATCGGCATTTTTGGGGCAAAATTGGAATTAACTCCAAAAGAAAAAGGAATGAAAGGTGCAATTGAGAGGGCAAATGAGCTACAAAAAGAAATACCAAATAGCGTGATTTTAGACCAGTTTTCAAATCAATCAAATCCAAAAATCCACAGAGAGCAAACCGCAAAAGAAATATTAGAATCTTTTGGGGATACAAATATCGATGTATTTGTCGCAGGCGTTGGCACAGGCGGAAGTATTAGCGGTGTGGGCGAAGTGCTAAAACAAAAATATCCAGCAATAGAAATTTTTGCAATAGAGCCACAAGAAAGCCCCGTTTTAAGCGGTGGAAGTCCAGGAGCGCATAAGATTCAAGGGATTGGCGCGGGATTTGTCCCAGATACGCTAAATACGAAAATCTATAATGATGTAATCAAAGTCGATGTAAATAACGCTTTTGTTTGCGCTAGAGAATTGGCAGCAAAAGAGGGATTGCTTGTTGGAATCTCATCGGGTGCGAATTTTTATGTGGCAAAAGAATTAGCAAAAAAATATTCAAATAAAAATATTTTAACGATGTTAAATGATACAGGCGAGCGATATTTAAGCACAGATTTATTTTTGTAATTAGTGCGGAATCTTTGAGATTCTGCCGCTTTTTTGGCTATTTGGAGTTTATATTTTGGATAAAAAAATATATGAAGTATCGCAAAAAATTTTAAGCAAAAACGACATAAAAGCAAAGCAGTTGCGAGAGTTTTACAAAAATAAAAATCTATATGTAATAAATTTGATGAGTAGCCCAGGAAGTGGAAAAACGGCATTATTAGAGCATTTTGCTATGAATAAATATTTTGATTTTGCGGTAATTGAGGGCGATTTGGAGACAAATAGAGATAAAGAGCGCTTAGAAAAAAAAGGTATAGTAGCCTATCAAATCACAACAGGCGATGCTTGCCACTTAGAAGCTTTTATGATAGAGGACGCGACAAAAGCCCTAGAATCCAAGGGATTCTTGGAGAATATTGATTTTTTATTTATTGAAAATGTTGGGAATCTTGTTTGTCCTGCTAGCTATGATTTGGGTGCAAATATCAATATCGTGCTTTTATCTACGCCAGAGGGTGATGATAAGATACTTAAATATCCTACGATGTTTATGGTCGCAGATATTGTTGTAATCACAAAAAGCGATATTATCGAATATTTTAATTTTAGTATGGAAAATATTCGCTCTAATTTACAAAAAATCAATCCAAAAGCAGTGTTGTTTATGATAAATAATAAAGATAAAGATTCTATAAAAAATCTAGCAGATTATTTGATATATTGTAAAAATCATAAAATCACTTCAAAACATCGTTATTAAAGGAAAAAAATGTGCCTTGCCATACCTTCAAAAGTCATTGAAATCAATAAAGAAACAAATATCGCTATTGTCGATACTATGGGCGTAAAAAGGGAAGCTAGCCTTGATTTGATGCGGGAATCTTTGGAGATTGGGGATTTTGTGTTACTTCATATCGGCTATGTTATGAGTAAAATCGATGAGGAAAGTGCAAAAGAATCCCTAAAAATCTATGATGAATTGATAAAGGATATGGAAGATGATGAGTATTGATTTATGTTGATTTTTATCATTAATCTAAAAAAATCCATTGATAGAAAAAAATCTATGGAAGAAAAGATTAAAAATCTTGCAAAAAGAACGCATTATGAAATATATTTGGAATCTCATTTACTAGATTCAAAAGCTGAGTCATTGCGAGACAAAGCCGAAGTAATATATTTTGACTCTAAAGATTCTATAAATGGATTGCCACGCCACATAAATGTGGCTCGCAATGACGAAAACGCCGTGCCTCCACTATCTCGCAATGACGAAAACACTACATTGCCACGCCACATAAATGAGGCTCGCAATGACGAAAAAATTACGCCATCATTATCTCACAATGACAAAAATTCCGTGCAACTATCTCGCAATGACGAAAAAAATACGCCACTATCTCGCAATAGCCAAAGATTCTATTTTCATTTTTTTGAGGCGGTGGATGCAAAGGATATAGAAAGCAAAAAGATAAAAATCAATCATTACAGCGCAATTTTAAGTAAATTTGTGCGAGGAAAAGAGCTTAGTTTTGGCGAGTTGGCTTGTTTTGCTTCGCATTATGCTTTGTGGGAAAAATGCGTGGCACTTGGTGAAAATATCATTATCTTAGAAGATGATATGAGTTTTAGAGATGATTTTTTGGATTCTATAATCAACATACAAGATTCAAGATTTGAATATGTGCGGCTTTATTATTTGTTTGATAGAAAGATTCGCCATTTAAGCGATCGTTTTTATATAAGCTATGCAAATTTATCTGGGACGCAAGGCTATTTTCTTTCGCCAAATGCGGCAAAAAGATTTATTTTGCATTCAAAGATTTGGTTTCATTGTATCGATAATTATATGGATATGTTTTTTATCAACAAAAATCCAAATATCATTTATAAGCCATTTTGTGTATATGAGGACGATGTTTATGCCAAAGATTCGACAATAAAGGGGCGAGAAAAGGTCAAAATAAAATGGCAGTATAATCTAATGCGCGAGATTTCTAGGATCGTTTTATTTGGCGTTTATAGGAATTTGTATATATTTTTTTGCAAAATAAAGGGAATATGATGTTTGATAGAATCATTGATTTTTTTAAAAACATTGATATTTATTATAAAAGTGCGTTTAGGGCGTATCTTTTTGGCTGTATTTTATCGATCATTGCGTTTTTTATCATTACTTATTGTATTTTTGTTGATGATGTTAATGCTTATAAAGAAATTTTAAGATGGTTGTTATTGGATATTTTTCTTATTCTTGTGGCATTAAATATAGAAAATATCAATGTTTTTAAAAATAATCAAATATATAAAAATTTGCTTATATGCCTTGTTCTTATTATCTTTGGAATCTTTATATATGATATCATTCCATTATATTATGATGAGTATATGAAAATATTGCAATACTGCGCGCTTTTACTTGCGCTTTTTGCGTTGTTTGTGTCTTTTAATCTAAGATTTCATTTTTATAGTTTTTTTGATTTTGTAGCAAGCGGATTGTTTGCATTTGGTATTTTTGCGCTTTTAAATATATTAATTGGCATATCTCTTCTTAGTATCGATTTTTTATTTGATTTTGATGTATATGATATTTATCTTACCAGCATTGCGTTAATTGCTTGCATATCTTTTATATTTTTTATAGGAAAAGTCGCACTATTAAATCACTTTTTGTTTGGAGAATCCAAAAAAGAAAATCCAAGCAAAAAAACAAAATATCTCTTGCTTATGTTGAGTATTTTTTCATATTTTTATGCTTCTTTGTTGATATTGTATTTTTTAATGCTATTTTTTGGGTTTGAGCCGCAATATAGTGCCGTGCATTTAATCATTTGGTTTAGTTTTTTTGGGATTGTGCTTTTTTGGCTAAATCAAGTTTTGGATTTTAAATATTTAAATAGATTTTTTTTGGTGTTATTGTTTTTATTAAATATCATTGCTTTGTATGCGATTATTATTAGAATTAACGAATATGGATTCACGCCAAGTAGGTATTTTGTGCTTATATCTTGCGTGTTTTTGATGATAAGCATTGTTTTATCATTGCGAAATTATTTAAAGATTTTGTTTTATTTATTTGCGATATTGTGTATATTTTCTGCATTTGGTAGTTTTAATGCCATAAAAATATCCATAGATTCGCAATTAAAAATACTAAAAAATTTGGAACTCTCAAAAGCAAATTATAAACGCATTTCAAATATATATTTTTTCTTAGATGATTATTTGCCACAAGATACACTCATCGATTATAAACATTTTTTAGATTCTAATTTTAGTTTTTCTAAAACATATATACAAGACTATAAAGTTCCTAGTGTAATTGATGTTTCTGGGTTTGATACATTGATAAAATTTATTACATTGAAACACGGAGGAGAATCTTCTTTTTATAATATTGATTTTTCTATCAACAATAATCGCTTGGAGATTCGCAAAGGTGAAATAATCGTAGAAATTGATGATTTTTATGATTTTATCAAAAAACACGATACGGCGACAATAAAAGAATGCATTATTGATTGCTCGCAATTTATCATAGAATCCAAAAAGGCAAGATTGTATATTCGTTATATTGTTTTTGATGATGAAAATAAAAATATTGATGAAATATCATTTGATATTCTTTTAAAATAATGCTACTAGAATCTTCAAATACAAAAAAGCGACAATTCTCGCATCTTTTTCCAAGAAGATTTGGGATAAAAGGAAGTAAGATTCACCTCTATGGTCCGCCAAAAAGTGGCAAAACCTGCATTGCGCTTCATTATATAAAAGATATAAAAAATGCTTTTTATATCGATTGCAATGATTTTAGAAATACAGATGAATTAGTAAAAAATCATTTATTAAAAATTTCTATGGAAAAAAAGATCGATTGCTTGGTGCTTGATAATATGGATTTTGCGAAGTTTTTCTTGCCCTCGATTGAAAATATCATTACGATTAATGAATACAAAAGCCCAAATTTAGATTTTATAAATAAAGCGATTTTGCCGCTTAGTTTTGAGGAATATATCAGTTTTGATACGCAGAATCTGGATATTAATTCTTTGTTTGATAATTTTTTAAATGACGGGAATCTCCCCATAATGCTAAATATCAAAGACAATAACAAGATTGATTTCAAACAGCAAATGCTATCAATGATATTTAAGAATTATATGCATATTTTTATACTTCTTTGTCAATTTCAAGGTAGGCAAATGACGACAAATCAAATATATTCATTGCTAAAAAAAGATTCTAAAATCTCAAAAGATAAAATCTATTTTCTTATGCAAGATTGGCAAAATAGGGGATTAATATATTTTGTGCCAAATTATCAAAATGAAAAATTAGCAAAAAAAGTATTTTTGTGGGATTTTAGTTTGCGCTCCTTTATAAGCTATGAGCGAAATATCCTTTGCTGCGTTGAAAATATGATTTTTTTGGAATTATTAAAAGCTAAATCTAAGATATATTTTTCAAACAAAATCAATCTAATTTGCGATAAAAAAGGCTATATTATCTCGCTTTTTAGCACGCTTGAGAATATAAAAGAATATCTTTTAAGTATCGATTTTTTGGATTTGGAGATTTTTGTTATCACGCTTCATTTAGAGGGCGAAATAAAGATAAAAAACAAAACAATAAGAATCTTAAATTTTATCAATTTTGCCCTTGGGGAGTGAATTTTCTCAAATCGTTATTACTTAAGCTTGCGTAGCCAAGCGAAGAATCCACACTTTTATAGATTGCCACGCTTTGCTCTCGCAAATCTCGCAAGGACAGAATCCCACTCGTCATTCTTAAGCTTGCGTAGCTTAAGCGAAGAATCCACACTTTTATAGATTGCCACGAATTTACTTCGTAAATTCTCGCAATGACAAAAGGTGTAGATTGCCACGCTTTGCTTTCGCAAAGCTCGCAATGACAAAAGGTGTAGATTGCCACGCGTCTAAATCGATTCGCAATGACGGACGGGATTTATAGCTTGCCACGCCGATTTCACAAAGATTTCAATAGCAAAAATATTCACTGCTGGAAAAAATTCGCATTTGAATGAATGATATCCGTTTTTTGTGGCGCGTTAAAAATAAAAATATTTTCATTTATATTTGTATTTATTTTGACATTTTTTAATATGATTTCGATTTTATTGTCTAAATTATCAATATATTCTATTTTTTGTGGCATATCATTAGAATCTAGCGATACAAAAAAAGTCATATCATCAATATGGCTTATAATCCTATCTCCCTCTATTTTTGCGTTATTTAACACATCTACAAGTCCTTTTCTTTTGCTATCAAAAATGATTGCTTGGCTTAAATGCGGTTCATAAACGATTATTTCTTTTTCATTGATAAAAACTTGTTTTTTTATGGGTTTTGTGTATTCATAATATGATTTATAGCCCTTTGTGATGACTGCATTGCCGCTATATTCAATTTTGTTATTGTCGCTTGTTGTGATTTGAATAAAATCTGCTTTGATATTATTGATACTTTTTAGATCAAAAGAAAAACAAAGATTTATCACAAAAAATAAAAAAATAAAGATTCTCATCATCTGCCTTTAATTAAGAGATTAAGCCTAGATTTTAGCATAAAATGATAGAATCCAACTTCAAAAAAATACGATTCAAGGCTTTTAATGATACAAAACATATTAAATAAGATTCTTGGCACTAGAAATCAAAGAATGCTAAACAAATACAAACAACAACTAAATGCAATCAACAATCTAGAATCCAAATATCAAGCTTTTAGCGATGAGGAGCTAAAGAGTGCATTTAATACTTTGAGAGAAAACACAAAAAACAAATTTGATGAAATAGGAATTGAGGCGCTAAATTATGCCTTGGTAGAATCTTTTGCAATCACGAGAGAAGCATCAAAAAGAGTGCTAAATATGCGACATTTTGATGTGCAGATTGTAGGCGGTATGGTGCTACACGAGGGAAAAATCGCAGAAATGAAAACAGGCGAGGGAAAAACGCTTGTAGCAACGCTTGCAGTAATCCTAAATGCGATGATTGGCAAAAGCGTCCATATAGTAACCGTGAATGATTACCTAGCAAGGCGAGATGCCACTGAAATGGGTGCTTTGTATGAATTTTTGGGTTATAGTGTGGGTATTATCACAGGCGATGAGAGAAATGAGGAGGATAAACTAAAACAATATAACTGCAATATTATCTATGGCACGAATAATGAATTTGGATTTGATTATCTTAGGGATAATATGAAGTTTTCGCTAATCAATCAATTTCAAAAAGATCATTTTTTTGCCATTGTTGATGAGGTGGATTCTATCCTTATTGATGAGGCAAGGACGCCGCTTATTATTTCTGGTCCCGCAAATAGAAAGCTAGAAAATTATGGCTTAGCAAATAGTGTCGCTCAAAAAATGATAAAAGATACAGATTTTAGTGTTGATGAAAAAAATAGAACGATTCTCATAGCAGAATCTGGCATCAAAAAAGCCGAGGAAGTTTTCAAGGTGGATAATCTCTACAATATAGAAAATGCGTTTTTAGCACATCATTTAGACCAAGCCCTAAAGGCAAATTTCTTATTTCAAAAAGACAAAGATTATATCGTCCGCGATGGCGAGGTAATCATCGTAGATGAATTTACAGGAAGACTTAGCGAGGGCAGGCGATTTAGCGATGGATTGCACCAAGCAATCGAGGCTAAGGAGCTTGTTGATATAAAAGAGGAAACCCAAACTTTAGCGGATATTACATTTCAAAATTATTTTAGAATGTATGAGAAATTATCGGGTATGACGGGGACAGCGCAAACTGAGGCAAGCGAATTTTTGCAGATTTATAAATTAGATGTGGTTAGTATCCCTACAAATGTGCCAAATATTCGAAAAGATTATAATGATTTGATTTTCAAAAGCGAGGCAGAAAAATTTGACGCAGTTTGCAAAAAAATAGTAGAACTTCACAAAAGCGGAATCCCTGTGTTGATAGGAACGGCAAGCATTGAAAAAAGCGAAAAATTACACGAATTATTAAAAAAACAAAAAATCCCACACACCGTTTTAAACGCAAAACAACACACAAAAGAAGCAGAAATCATCAAAGATGCGGGCAAGATTGGTGCAGTAACAATCGCTACAAATATGGCAGGTCGTGGCGTGGATATAAAAATCGACAAAGAAGTCGCAGAGCTTGGCGGATTGTTTATCATTGGGACAGAGAGGCACGAAAGCAGGAGGATTGACAATCAATTGCGCGGTAGAAGCGGTAGGCAAGGCGATCCGGGTGCAAGTCAATTTTATTTAAGCCTTGAGGATAATTTGCTTAGAATCTTTGGTAGCGATAAAATAAAGGGCATTATGGAAAAATTAGGATTAAAAGATGGCGAACATATAGAATCTTCTTTTGTTACAAGGTCGATTGAAAACGCACAAAAGAAAGTAGAATCTTTGCATTTTGAGACAAGAAAACATATATTAGAATACGATGATGTCGCAAACGAACAAAGAAAAATCATCTATCAATTTAGAAATAAATTGCTTGATGAAAATTATGATTTATCGCAAAAAATAAAAGAAGACAGTGAATTTAGCATTCAAAATATATTTTTAGATTTT
>X235_Pygmy_Slow_Loris__coassemble_95_pt1 | contig 11206 bp, 8 predicted proteins | sample X235_Pygmy_Slow_Loris__metabat2_high_PE_008 | metagenome-assembled genome bin X235_Pygmy_Slow_Loris
CACAAAAGCATTTAAAAATAATCTCTATAAAGCTATAATCATCTAGCTTGATAAAATGTAAGTTAGGGATATGAATGGAACTTAATTTTTATGCCACTTTGGTGTGTATGGTTGTCGTGTTGCTTATGGGTAGATTTATCATAAAAAGAGTTGCGTTTTTTCACAAATACAACATACCAGAACCCGTTGTAGGCGGGATTATCGCGGCGATTGTGTTGTTTGTGTTGAATGCAAAATTTAATATCAAAATAGCATTTGATGAATCGATAAAAGATCCCTTGATGCTTGCTTTTTTTACTTCAATTGGGCTTAGTGCGGATTTTGCGTCATTAAAAAAGCAAGGGAGAATCTTAGTAATATTTTTATTTTGTGTTACGATTCTACTATTTGTGCAAAATGCAATAGGCGTTTTGCTATCGCAAATAATGAATGTAAATCCGCTGCTTGGATTGCTTGGCGGTTCTATCACAATGAGTGGCGGACACGGCACAGGCACGGCGTGGGCTGATGTGTTTGCAAAAGCGCCATATTTATTTACTCCTGCAAAAGAAGTCGCTCTTGCTTCGGCTACATTTGGGCTTATTATGGGCGGAATCATCGGCGGTCCAGTAGCTAGATATTTGATAGAAAAAAACAATCTAAAGCCAGATATTGCGGAAAATAAAGATTATGAAGCAAAAGATGATGATTACAAAGATGAAATTTTATTTGAAATGCCAAAAAAAGAAAAACTAATCACTAGCGACACATTTATAGAATCCTTAGCACTCATTGCAATCCCACTTCTTATTGGCACGCAAATCACTGAAATGCTAAAAAATAGCGCATTTACATTGCCTACATTTGTTTGGTGCTTGTTTATCGGGGTTTTGGTAAGAAATGCACTTCAAGGGCTAAAAGTGCATAAAGTATTTGATAGAGAAGTCTCAGTGATCGGCAATGTAAGCCTGTCTTTGTTTTTGGCGCTTGCATTGATGACTATCGATCTAATGCAATTAGTAGCCCTTGCCGTGCCGATTTTGGTGATTTTGGTGGCGCAAGTTTGTTTGATGATATTATTTGCGATGTTTGTAACATTTAAAATGATGGGCAAAAACTACGATGCCGCCGTGCTATCTGCGGGACATTGTGGATTTGGGCTTGGGGCAATGCCAACTGCAATGGTAAATATACAAACAATCACAAATCATTATGGTCCAAGCCATTTGGCATTTATCATTGTGCCTTTGGTGGGGGCGTTTTTTATCGATCTAATCAATGCCGTTGTGATTCAGGGATTTTTGTATTTGATTAGATTTTTTTATTGATTTTTGAAATGATTATATCGATGATTTCATCTGCACCATTTGGCAAGATAGTATTTTTTAGATTCTTGCTAGATTCACAAAGATTCAAATGATTTATATAATCAAAAAAATCATTTTTATTTAATTTATCTTGCAAGATGATTTTACACAAATCGCCCAAAAACAAGGCATTAAAATATTGATGATTTTTTGCTGCAAAAGGATATGGAATAAAAAGGCTAGGAAGTCTATTTGCACACAATTCCCAAAGGCTACTTGCACCACTCCTAGATACGCAAAAATCCGCCTTTTGAATGTATTCAATCAATCTTTTACTAAAGCTAAACAAAATCACACAAGAGCCATTTTTGTGGATAAATTTTATTCCCTCATCAAATTTTTTTACCTCACAAAAGCCGATATTTTTATATTTTTCAATCAATTTCTCAAACTCTAATTTTCCGCATTGATGAATAATATCAATCTTTTTTGCTAACAAATCGCTAGCTAGATTGAGCGCAAATGCATTTATCGCACTTGCGCCTTGCGAGCCGCCGATAAAAATGATTGTATTTAGATTCTCTCTATCCCTTGCAAAAATGAAAAAATCATCATTAATAGGATAAGAAGTCCTTATAAAGCCATTTAAATCAAAGCTACAAAATTTCGCTTTTGCAAATGGGGATAGAATCTTATTTAATGTGCCAAGAATGGAATTTTGCTCGTGGATAAAAAGCGGGATTCTTCTTATTACACTAGCAAAGCTAGCCCCACCAGCACTAAATCCTCCCACGCTAATTACTACATTTATATTGTGTTTTTTTAGAATCTTTATGCTTGAAAATATCGCTTTTAGTTGCAAATAAAGTGATTTGATTTTTTTAAAGCCTTTTTTATTTACAACGCCGCTAGATTCCAAAAAGTAACAAAACTCAAAAATATCGCTATTTTCAAACCACAATTTATCTTGTCCGCTAGTTGAACCGACATAATAAACGCTAAATCCGCGATTTTTACAAGAAAGCCCAAGTGCTTTAGCAATGCTTAAATGCCCGCCTGTGCCACCACCTGTGATTAATATATTCATAATAAATCCCTAAAAAGCCTAATATTTAGAATCACCACAAAAATCATAAAAATAAATGCGCAAATTTTATCGATGATATTAAATAATTTATTTGTTATAAATCGCCTAAAATACAAAGCAACCGCGATTACCAACAAAAACGCACTAAATAATCCCAAAAACAAAAGCCCCAGATTAAAAAGCATATTTTTATCCATATATGGCGTAATTACAACACCAAAAAACAAAATCGCCTTTGGATTTGAGAGATTTACAAACAAGCCTTTTTTGTATCCGCTAGTGATTTTAGAATCCTTGAAATCTAAATTGTTTTTGTTTTTTAAAAGCAAAAAACTAAGATAGGAAAGATAAATAATCCCAAATATGCTTAAAATGATTTGTGCAATATTGCTTGTAAAAAAATTTGCAAAACCAAAATACAAAATCGCTAGATAAAAAATCCACCCGCTTGCAATGCCAAACAATGTAGATATTGCCTTTTTAAGCCCGAATCTAAGCGTAGTTTGGATAAGCAGCAACATATCAGGACCGGGCGTAATAGCCCCGATAAATGCGATAAGAAAAATCATAAATAACCCTTATTTGTGAATCTAAAATATTTCTCTAACACCAAAAGCGAGATGATTGTTTCTCTATTTTTATCCATAAATTCTTTGCAATAAGCATTTGCGTTTTTGATGATATTTTGCGCTAATTGCGGATTGTTTTTGTAATAATCAATCTTTTCAAAGACATTATTGTAATTGTCATCGATCTCTATATAATGATAATCGCCCTTTAATCGCCCTTCCATAAACCAAGTCTCAAATTTTGGCTTTGGCATAACCGCGATAGAATTGCTATTCATAATCCATTTTAGATTGCTTGCTACATCATTTCCCTCTAATGATAAGATAAATTTATGCCTCAAATGCTCTTTTTTGCTTGTTTTTGGCTTCACAAAAGCTTTATTATATTCTCCAATGCCACCTGTATGCCCCAAATCGCATCTAGAATCATAAAAATATTTATCTAAGAATCTAATTCGTCCCTCTTGATAAACACCGCCTCGAAAATACAAAATATCATCTTTTTTGTGAAATGGAATCTCATCTTTTACAAAGCTAAAATGCCTAATTTTATCCAAGTTTAAAAGGACATTGTTTTTGTTATTTGAATCTATTGGACGAGATTTTGTAATGGCTGGATAAGCGATATTATAATTCACATCGCCACTCTCCAAAGCAAACTCCAAATCTTTAGGAAAATACACCAAATATTCATAACTATCATAAAAATAATTGATTAATTTTTTTGGCATTTTATAATCTCTAATTGCGATTCTATTCATCAACCCCCCCCCATTGCAATTAGAATCTAATTTATTATAATAATCCACTCTATCAATGATATATTCATAATCGCTTCTTTTTTCTAGTGCGTTTAAATATTTTGATTTATCAAATAAGATTCTTGGCGCTAAATAACGCAGAATCCCTTTTGCATTGTAGAGGAATCGCCCCATTTTAGAGAATCTCTCTTAATTTATTTGCGCTAATCATCCATTCTTTCAATTCATCAAATCTATCATCTTTAATCAATTTTTTTGCATAACAAATCTCATCTAAAATGCTATCAATGGATTCTAAGAGATTTTCTTTGTTTTGTTTTGCTATCGCAGACCACATCACACCGCTACTTTTGCTAATCCTACTCATTCCTTTAAATCCACCGCCCGCAATGGCTACAATATCTTGCGGATTTTCTTGTTTTAAAACCGCATTTGCCAAAGCATAGCTTAGAATATGTGGCATATGGCTAATGAATGCCGCGTGCCTATCGTGGTCCTTGCTATTCATTTTGATGATATTCATACCAAGTTGCATACAAATTTCTCTAGCCAAATTAAGCTGATATTCCCCGCTTTGTGCAATATCCACAAAAATCATAATTTGATTTTTATACAAATCTTTAAACGCCGCCTTTGGTCCAAAATTTTCCGTGCCACACATCGGGTGCAAACTAACAAAATTCTTTCTTAAATGCGGCGGGATAGATTCTACAATCTCTTTTTTTACGCCCCCAAAATCGATTATTAGTTGATTTTCTCTTAAATCTTTGATTTTTTTGATAATCTCTACGATAGAATCCACAGGCGTGCATAAAAAAACCACATCACAATCCAAAATCCCCTTAAAATCAAGGCATTCATCAACTAGCCCAAGATAAATAGCCTGTCTTCTATGCACGAGATTTATATCATCGCCGATAATGAGATTAAACAACGAGCTTTCTTTTAGCGCCAAACCCAAACTTCCACCCATCAAACCAAGTCCTATGATTCCAGCTTTCATTTTAAGTCCTTTTAAATATTATGTAGTAGAATTATAGCTTTTAAATTTATAATTATTTTTATCAGTATTGATAGCCAAAATAGCACCTAAGGAAATAAAAATTAAATGAGAATCATCGCTCTAATTTGCTTATTAAACTCTATGATATTTGCAGATGAGATAAAATCAATCACATATAATGGCTTGGTTAGAATGTCTAATCTAATTGCAAATGAAATTTCAAATATCAACATTGGCGACACGCTAGACAAAGAAAAAATCAATCAAGCAATCATTGCATTTTACAAACAGGATTATTTTGATGATATTTATGTAACATTTGAAAATGGAACTTTGAGTTTTCATTTCAAAGAAAAACCAACAATCAACAATATAGAAATAAAAGGCTATGGCAACGAATCAGAAACGCAAGATATACAAAAACTAATCAATATCAAAAGAGGCGATACATACGATATTTACAAAGAACAATATGCAAAAGAAATCATTACCCAAACACTCGAAGAAAAAGGCATATACGGCTCTGTGGTAGAAGTCGATCATATCAAAATGCAAGATTCTATTAGTCTTATATTTAATGTAAATAAAGGTGAAAATATCATCATTAGAAAATCATATTATGAGGGTGCTACGCTAGATAAAGATGAAATAGAATCTCTTAGTGCAAACAAAGAAAGGCATAGCTGGCTAGGTTGGCTTCCTTGGTGGAGTAATGGCGAGTTGAAACTAAAAGAATTAGAATATGACAATCTTAGAATCCAAGATGTATATATGCGAAAAGGCTATCTTGATGCCGTGATTTCAAATCCGCTTGTAAATGCAAACTTTCTAAATTATGATGCAACGCTTATGTATAAAGTAATCGAGGGAAAACGATACAAGGTAAATGGCATTGAAATTAGAAAAAATGACGATGTTGATGATATTTTTCCTATCAAAACACTAGAAGAGCTAATAAAAATCCAAGAGGGCGAATATTTTAATATCGAAAGCGTTAGAAATGATATTGAGATTCTAAAATCGCATATAATGGACCAAGGATATGCCTTTGCTAGAATCTTGCCAGATTTGGATAAAAATGAAGAAAGCGCAGAAGTAAAAGTAATCTTTAGCGTAGATATAGGAAAAAAAGTCCATATAAACAATGTCGTAATCACAGGAAATAATGTCAGTGCCGATAGAGTGATAAGAAGAGAAATGCTTATTGCCCCGGGCGATACATATAGCATAACAAATATACGAAAAAGTGAAAATGCGTTGCGTAGGACGGGCTTTTTTGATAAGGTGCAAATATCAGAGATTAGAGTTGATGAAGATTCTATGAATCTATTAGTTGAAGTAACAGAGGGACGAACAGGCGAAATTATGTTTGGACTTGGTTATGGAAGTTATGACAAATTAATGGTCAATGCGTCACTAAAAGAAAGAAATCTATTTGGCACGGGAATGAGCACGCAGTTTTATGTGAATTATAGTAGATACACGCAATTATTCAATCTAGGGCTTACAAATCCTAGAATCTTAGATTCCGAATATAGTGCTTCTATCAATCTCTATCAAAGTTATTTTAATAATTATGACTACATAGAAACCTCAACAGGATTTAATATATCTCTTGGACGAAATATAACAGATACGCTAGCTATAAATGCCACATATGAGCTTTCAAAAACAAGAATTAGCGATTTTGAGGACCCATTAAGTGGCGGATTATTGTATGCTAGTTATTTTCCAGTAAATGGCGTTTTGAAAAGCTCCATTACGCCCGGACTTTATTTTGACAACACAGATGACTATTATTTTCCAAAAAATGGTGCGATATTAGAGGCTAGCTCGGAATTTGCAGGACTTGGAGGAAATGCAAAATATATAAAATTATTTGGAAAGGCGGGATTGTATTATCATCTAAAAAATCTCATTAATTTTGATTTGATTCTTCGATACAAAGCACAAGTTGGCGGAATCTTTGGGGAAATCGGCAATAGAAATACAAAAGGCGTGCCAATTACAAATACCTTTTATATGGGCGGTATTGGCACGGTGCGAGGCTATGAGACATATTCTCTAACGCCTAGAGATGCAAATGGTTTGCGTATCGGTGGAAGATATATTTTTACAAATTCAGTAGAAGTAAGTTATGGAATCTTAGAAGCCATAAATATGCGATTTGCGGCGTTTTTTGATTATGGAATGGTTGGAAGAGATACTTTCAATGAAATCGATAGAATGTCGTGGGGGCTTGCATTAGAATGGGTATCGCCAATTGGTCCTCTTGTATTTGTATTTCCATTTGCAATCAATCCACAACCAAATGACAATACTTCTAGCTTTGAATTTACGATGGGAACGAGATTCTAAGGAAGTTTTATGAAAAGAATTAGCAATGATGAAATCTTACAAATCATCAAAACAACGCCATTAAAAGAATTAGGCAAAAGGGCGTATGAAATAAAAAAAGAACTTCATAGCGACAAGATTACGACATTTATCATTGATAGAAATATCAATTACACAAATATTTGCTGGGTTGATTGCAAGTTTTGCGCTTTTAAGCGAAGAATAAACGATGAAAGTGCCTATATACTTAGCTTTGATGAAATAGATTCTAAGATTGATGAATTGATAAGTATCGGCGGGACGCAAATATTATTCCAAGGTGGCGTTCATCCAAGTTTGAAACTCGCTTGGTATGAGGATTTGGTCCGCCACATTCACCAAAAATATCCAAATATTACCATACACGGATTTAGCGCAATTGAGATTGATTATATTGCAAAAATATCAAAAGTATCCATCAAAGAAACCTTGCAAGCGCTAAAAAAAGCGGGGCTTAGCTCAATTCCTGGTGCAGGAGCGGAGATATTAAGCGATAGAGTGAGAGATATTATCGCGCCAAAAAAGCTAGATTCTAGTGAGTGGATAGAAATACATAGACAAGCGCATTATTTGGATATGAAAACAACGGCAACAATGATGTTTGGAAGTATCGAAAATGATGAAGATATAGTGGAGCATTTTAATAGGATTAGAGATTTGCAAGATGAAACGGGCGGTTTTAGGGCGTTTATCTTGTGGAGTTTTCAACCCGATAATACGCCACTTCAAAGGGAGATTCCGCATATCAAAAAAGCATCATCAAATAGATATTTAAGGCTACTTAGTGCAAGCAGAATCTATCTTGATAATTTCAAAAATATTCAAAGTTCGTGGGTAACACAAGGGCAATTTGTAGGACAATTAGCGCTTAGTTTTGGGGCAAATGATTTAGGAAGCACGATGATGGAAGAAAATGTCGTATCAAGTGCGGGGACAAAAAATAGCGCAAATACACAAGAATTAATAAAACTCATCGTAGATGCGGGCGAAATACCAGCCATAAGGGATACTGCCTATAATATCTTAAAAATGTGTTAGGAGAAATGTTTGCGAATTTTATTTATTTTTATACTTATTTTGGGACTAACAAAAGGAAATAATATGAATGAAGTAATTTATATGGAAGTAAATAACACCAAGATTCCAATAATCCAAGAAATATCAAATGCCTTGCCTATTGGATTTATCAATATTATATTTAATGGCGCTGGAAATTTGGACGAAAAAAAGACGGGATTATCTTCATTTAGCACAAATATGCTAGATAGAGGTAGCAAAAAAAGAGGCGAATACGGCTTTGCAACGGAATTAGAAAAAAGAGCGATAAATTTAAATATAAATAATAGCTATGAAAATATATCCCTTAGCATCGAGTTTTTGAAAGAGGAGGAAAACAAAGCCATTGCGTTATTAGGCGAGCTTTTAGCAGATCCAAATCTCACAAAAAAAGCGCTAGAGCAAACAAAATTGATATTAAGCAGCTATTTATTATCAAAAGAAAATGATTTTGACTATATCGCAAAGAAGAATCTAAAATCGATTTTATTCAAAGGAACGCCGCTTGAGAGGACGAAAATAGGCACATTAAAAGATATAGAAAATATCAATTTAGATGATGTAAAAGAATTTTTGAGTGAGAAATTATTGCTAAATAATGCAGTGATTCTCATAGGCGGGGATTTGGATATAGAAAACACAAAAAAACAATTAACAAAGATTCTAGAGATTCTAAAAAATGGCACAAAATACACCAGCAAAAAATATTTGCCAAACGCAGATTCTAAAGAAATCATAGACACAAAACCAACAAAACAGGCATATATTTATTTTGGTTCGCCATTTGATTTTACAAGCTACAAAGATGAATTACACAAAGCGCAAATAATGAGCTTTATTATGGGTGCTAGCGGATTTGGCTCTAGGATAATGGAGGAAATAAGAGTAAAAAGAGGGCTTGCGTATTCGGCATATTTTTATAACTCGATAGACAACACTAGCGCAAATACTTTTGGATATTTGCAAACAAAATTAGAAAACAAAGATGAAGCAATCAAGGCGGTAAGAGAAACTATTGAAGATTTTTTGAAAGGAAATGTAACAAAACAAGAATTAGATGACGCAAAATCATATATTCTTGGTTCGAGGGTATTAAGCGATGAGACGCTAAGTAGCAGGCTTGGCAAAAAATATATTAATTTTTATCGCAATTTGCCACTAGATTATGACAAAACCTTGATACAAAAAATAAAAGATTTAAGATTAGAGGAATTAAATCAATACATACAATCACACAAAGAAATCAAGAATCTAAGCTTTAGTATAGTAGTCGATAAATGAATAGATTAGCTAAAATAGGCATAAATAACCTATTTGAAGCCATTTTGTATATTCCAAAATCATATACAAACACGACTATTTTAGATTCTCTAAATAAAGATTCTATAAATGAGGGCGCAGTAAAAATCATCATTCATTCAAAATCTGGATTTAATAAGATTCTAAAACTCCAAGCTTATATGCCAGATTTAGATGAGAATCTTGAAATAACGATTTTCAATCCAAAGCCATATCATCACAATGCTTTTGTGATAAACAAAGAAATCTATATTTTTGGAAAATTTGAATACAAATATGGGATTTATACCATCGTGCAGCCAAAAATTACCACAAATATCAACAAAATCACGATGAATTTCAATCAAACAACAATAAAAAATCTTGATAATATTTTAAGAGAAATCATCACACAAGAATCTCTTCACACGCTAAAATTTGATAATGAAACAACAGAATCTATATTTAATATTTTTCACCCAGAATCTAATATGGCTTATCTAAATGAATTCAACAAAAACAATAAGCTTTTTGGCAAATATCTTGATGCAATCAAATTCGTAGAAGTGTATTATTATATGCGTGAGTTGCGAAAGAAAAAGCATCATTTTGAGGCTACAAGTATTTTAAATGGAGATTATCAAAGTTTTGTGGATTCACTTCCTTTTTCACTCACACAAGGGCAAAAAGAGGCTATCAATTATCTAAGCAAAAAGCTAGATTCCACAACCGCTACAAGATGCGTTGTTATGGGTGATGTGGGCTGTGGAAAGACGATTGTGATTTTATCTTGTGTGATGATGGCGTATCCAAAAAAATCCATATTGCTTGCGCCAACAACGATACTTGCAAATCAATTATACAACGAAGCAAAAAAATTCCTACCAAAAAATATTAAAGTAGAGCTTGTTATCAAGGACAATAAGCTTATAGATTGCGATTTTTTGATAGGAACGCATTCGCTTTTATACAAGAATCTTTCATCTTTTAGCTTGTTTATGACCGATGAGCAACATAGATTTGGGACAAATCAACGGCTAACCATAGAAAAAATGCTAGAAATTGATGGCAAAAAGCCACATAGTATTCAATTTTCAGCCACGCCGATACCTCGCACAATGGCATTAATAGAATCTAATATTGTCGATTTTTGCACGATAAAAGATCTGCCTTACAAAAAAGATATTACGACCAAAATCATCACAAGAGACGATTTTAAGGTGCTATTAGAACATATAAAAGAAGAGATAAAAAAACATATGCAAATTGCAATCATATATCCTTTGGTAGAACAAAGCGATACTATCGCCTATCAATCGATAGAAGAGGGCTTGCCATTTTGGCAGAAAAATTTTAAAAATATCTATTCAACGCACGGAAAAGACAAAAACAAAGAAGAAATCATCGATTCTTTTAGGGAAAATGGCGATATTTTGATAGCAACGACATTATTTGAAGTGGGAATCTCACTTCCTAGATTATCGACAATCATCATCGTTGGAGCGGAGAGACTTGGATTTGCCACATTGCACCAATTGCGAGGCAGAGTAAGCAGAAATGGGGATAAGGGATTTTGCTTTTTATACACAAATGACGCGCAGAGGGCGAGATTGAATGATTTTATCAAAACAAATAATGGCTTTGAAATAGCCGAGCTAGATTTGAAATACCGCAATAGCGGGGATATTTTAAGAGGGATTCGCCAAAGCGGTATGCAATTTAAATATTTTGATATATCAATAGACAAAGAAATCGCAACTAAAGCAAATAATCTACTCTTAGAAAACCAA
>X235_Pygmy_Slow_Loris__coassemble_98_pt1 | contig 11015 bp, 12 predicted proteins | sample X235_Pygmy_Slow_Loris__metabat2_high_PE_008 | metagenome-assembled genome bin X235_Pygmy_Slow_Loris
GAATGTTTATGGTGAAATCAATCCACAAAATATCGGCTTTAATATCGCGCCTACGCTAAATAGTGTCGGTAGATTAGAAGATGCGAAAATCGCACTAGATTTTTTTAGAGAAAAGGATTTTACAAAAGCGACTATGCTTTTTAATGAATTGATAGAAATAAACAATAAGCGAAAAAATATACAAAATGAAATCACACAAATCGCAATCAAAAATGCCAAAAAAAGCCAAAATTTTGTTGTGAGTTATGGAGAAGATTGGCACGAGGGCGTGCTAGGTATCGTGGCATCAAAACTTGCAGAGGAATTTAATATGAGTGCATTTTGCTTAAGCCTAAAAAATGGAATCCTAAAAGGCTCAGGCAGGGCAAGAGGTGGAATAAACCTCATCGGTTCAATCCAGCATTGCAAGGATTTATTGCTTGGTTTTGGCGGGCATAGCGGAGCAGTTGGGCTTAATTTGGAATTAGAAAATTTAGATAGATTTATGCAAGATTTGGATAAAAATTGCATTATGGATTCGACAAAACAAGATAAAGAAATCGTAGAAATTAAATTATGCGATATTGATGAGGAATTGTTAGAAACCTTAGAATCTTATGAGCCTTACGGCGTTGGCAATGAGAAAATAGAATTTTTTGCAAGCGATGTTTTTGTGGCGGATTCTATTTTTATTGGCAAAAACAAAGAACACCAAAGATTGCAATTTCGCCAAGATAAAATAATAAAAAATGGAATCTTATTTAATAACAAAAACGAATGGCTAAATAAAAATGTCAATATAAGTTTTTATGTTACCAGAAATAAATATAACGAAATGCAATTAATGATTAATGATATAAATTTGAGAGATTAAGGACTTTTTTTGTAGAATCCCGCTTTTTTAAAAAGCTAAAAGAGTTAGTATGATTGATGTAAGAGATAGATTTTTGAGATTTTTTGAAAACAAAGGGCATAAAATTTATAGCAGTATGCCGCTTGTTCCAAATGACCCTAGCTTATTATTTACAAACGCTGGAATGGTGCAATTTAAAGATATTTTCACAGGCAAGATTCCCGCCCCAAAAGACAAAAGAGCCACTAGTTCGCAATTATGTATTCGTGCGGGCGGAAAGCATAATGATTTGGAAAATGTGGGATATACCGCAAGGCATCATACTCTTTTTGAAATGCTTGGGAATTTTTCATTTGGCGATTATTTCAAAGAGGACGCGATTGCTTTTGCGTTTGAATTTATCACAGAAGAACTAAAATTTGATACGCAAAAAATATACATAAGCGTCCATAAAGACGATGATGAGGCATTTAATATATGGCAGAAATATATCCCAAAAGAGAGAATCAAAAAATTTGGCGATAAAGATAATTTTTGGCAAATGGGCGATAGCGGACCTTGCGGACCTTGTAGCGAGATATACATAGACCAAGGAGAGCAGTATTTTCACTCAAAAGATGATTATTTTGGCGGTGAGGGTGATAGATTTTTAGAGATTTGGAATCTTGTTTTTATGCAATATGAAAGAGATAAAAATGGCGATTTGCACCCTCTGCCAAAGCCAAGTATCGATACTGGAATGGGGTTAGAGCGTATTATTGCGTTGCTTGAAAATAAGAGAAATAATTTTGATACAAGTTTGTTTATGCCGCTAATAAACAAAAGCGTAGAACTCACAAATAAGCCATACAACGATACTTTCAAAGCCTCACATAGAGTTATAGCCGATCATTCAAGAAGCATTGCTTTTCTTTTAGCACAAGGCGTAAATTTTGATAAAGATGGGCGAGGATATGTGCTTAGGAGAATCTTGCGCCGTGCCGTGCGACACGGATATTTGCTTGGATTAAAAAAGCCATTTTTGTATGAAATAATCGGCATTGTTTGCGATAATCTGGCATATCATTATTCATATTTGGCTGATAAAAAACTTCATATACAAGAGCAATGCAAAGCCGAAGAAGAGCGATTTTTCTTGACAATCGATTCTGGAATGGAAATATTCAAAAAAGAATTAGAAAAAACAATAGATATTTTTAGCGGTGAAATCGCCTTTAAACTCTATGATACTTATGGATTCCCGCTTGATTTGACGCAAGATATGTTAAGAGAAAAAAATATAAATATCGATATGCAATCCTTTGAAAAATGTATGAATGAGCAAAAAAATCGCGCAAGAGATGCGTGGAGAGGAAGTGGCGATGAAGTCAAAAATGGTGATTTTGCTAGCATATTAGAGGAATTTGGTGAAAATAAATTCATAGGATATACCACAAACAAAGCAAAATGCAAGATTCTAGCCTTGCTTGATATTCATTATAAACGAGTAGAAAAAATAGAGGGCGATGGATATATATTTTTGGATCAAACACCGCTTTATGCAGAGGGCGGAGGACCAATTGGCGATAGTGGCGAAATATATAAAAATGACAAAAAAATAGGCGAAATAATCTATACAAAAAAATATTTTGGATTAAATATTAGTGAAGTTAGTATCAAATCGCCTCTAAAAATCAATGATGAAATAGAGATTCTAGTCGATAAAAGCAGATTTGAAATCGCAAAACATCATAGTGCTACGCATTTATTGCACGCAAGCCTAAGGAAGATTCTAGGCTCTCATATCACTCAAGCTGGAAGTTTGGTAGAGGCAAATAGGCTTAGATTTGATATTACTCACCCAAAACCAATAACCAAAAAAGAATTAGAATTAATCGAATCTGAAGTCAATAGAATCATCAATCTAGGATTAGAAGCAAAGATAGAATTTCTAAATATCAATGATGCAAAGGCAAAAGGTGCAATGGCGTTATTTGGTGAAAAATATGGAGATATTGTTAGGGTGATTAGCTTTGGCGATGAAAGTTGTGAGTTGTGCGGTGGCATACATATCAACAACACGGCGTATATAGGAAATTTTTATATCACAAAAGAGAGTGGAATCTCAAGCGGTGTGCGCAGAATTGAAGCGGTGTGCGCCCTTGCAGGATATAATTACACAAAAGAAAATATAAATATTCTAAACAACGCAAGAGAATCATTAAAACAAAATGATATTATTCTAGGCATTAATAAGCTAAAAGATTCCATACAAAAATTAAAAGATCTAAAAAATAAAACCGATGAGGGTATAGGATTAAAGAGATTGAATTTTGAAATGATAAAAAACACAAAGCTCATTGTCGCAGAAGTAGGAGAATCTATCAACATAAAAAAAGTAATCGATGAGGCAAAAAAAGATAATGATAGCGTGGCTATATTTTTAATCTCAAATGATAATGGCAAAATAAACATCGGCTGTGGCGTGAAAAATATCAATGATTTAAAAGCAAATGAATGGATCAAAGAAATCTCAAAAATCATTGGCGGTGGCGGTGGCGGAAGAGATGATTTTGCCACGGCAGGCGGAAAATATGTAGATAAAATCACAGAATCGATAAAAAAAGCAAGAGAATATGCGCTTTTAAAGATATAAAAGAGGATTTTTAAGTGGATAATGGGATAATTGCGATTATGCTTGGCGTATCACTTTTGATGGGACTTCTAGGACTCATTGCATTTCTTTGGGGACTTAGAAGTGGGCAATTTGATGATGAAAACAAATTTACACAAGGAATCCTAATGGATGGCGTAGATGAATTAAACGAAGCATATAAAAATAAAAAGGAGAAAAATGGAAAATAAAATTTATAATATAGCCATTGTTGGCGGTGGACCGGGCGGAATCGCATCTGCGGTTGAGAGTGTGATTTTAAAGATTAGTGATGTTATTTTGCTTGAAAAAGGCGAAAATCACTCAACTACGATTAGGAAATTTTACAAAGACAAAAAAAGAGTAGATAAAGATTATAAAGGTATCAAAGTAGATTTGGGCGGAAATATACATTTTATGGACGGCACGAAAGAAAGCACGCTTGATTTATTTGATGAGATATTATCAAAAAATAATATTGACGCAAGATTCAAAACAGAAGTCGATAATATCAAAAAAGATAATGAATTTTTCATCGTGCGAACGACAAATGGCGATGAATTAAAAGCAAGATTTGTCGTTATCTCTATCGGTAAAATGGGCGTGCCAAACAAGCCCTCATATCCCATTCCACTTGATATTAGAAATAAAGTATTTTTCAATGCAAATTCTATCAATGATGGCGAAAAAGTGCTTGTTGTAGGCGGTGGAAACTCAGCAGTTGAATATGCGTATTTTTTAGCCCAAAGCAATGATACAACGCTAAATTATAGAAGAAGTGAATTTAATAGAATCAACGATACAAACAAAGATCTACTATATAAAAGCATCGATGAGGGCAAGCTAAAAACAAAGCTAGGCATTGATATAGTGAATCTTGAGGTAGAAGATAATAAGCCAAAAGTCAATTTTACAGATGGAAGTAGTGAAGTGTTTGATAAGATAATTTATGCCATTGGTGGCGTTGCGCCGATTGATTTTTTGAAAAAATGTGGCTTGGAGCTAGATTCTGCGGGCGTGCCGATTGTGAGTAAATCTTGTGAGAGTTCTGTAAAAAATATATTTGTATCTGGGGATTTATTGTTTAAATCTGGCGGTTCTATCGCCAATGCGTTAAATAATGGATTTGATATTGTTACAGAAATACACAAAAGAATCAAAAATTTAAGCTAATTTTTTAATAAAATGAATAAAATAATAGATTTATTTCAATGTGAGAGGTTATAAATGGCAAAGAGATGTTTTTTTAGTGGAAAATCGCCAATGGTTGGCAATAATGTAAGCCACGCAAACAACAAGACGAAGAACAGACTTTATCCAAATCTAAGAACGATTAGAATCGCACTTGATGATGGAAGTAAAGTCAAAGTAAAAGTCGCTGCTTCTACGCTTAGAACGATGAAAAAAAGCTCTTGATTTTAGCGGCTTTTAAAAGCTATGGCTAAGTTATTATGGTTTCTAAACTTTGATAATAGCAAAAAGCCAGATATTGATTTAACTCCAGAACTCTTAAGCGAGTTATCTCGCTTTAGATTCCCATTTGTAGTCGTCCAAATATTTTTGATTATCGGCACGCTTGGGTATTTAGCATTAGAAGATTACACTTTAATTGAAGCTTTTTTTCAAACTACATATACATTTACAAATACTGGATTTGGTGCGCTAAAAGAGCATCAATTTAGCCCAATTACAATCATTTTTACAACGATTTTGATGTTAATTGGTGCAGCTACGATTACATTTTGTGTTGCGGTAGTGGTAAATGTAATTATGGGCGGAAAACTCATATCTATCATCAAGGAAATAAAAATGATCAATAAAATAGCAAATCTCAAAAATCACTATGTCATTTTTTATCATAATGAATTTTCAATCCAGCTTGCCGAACAATTCTTGCAAGCACAGATTCCATTTGTAGTTATTGACCCAAATAAAGATTTTGAAAAAGAGGCTATAAAATATCGATACCCATACTACATCAATGACGACCCGCATTTGATAGATACGATACTAAAATCTCATTTATCATCAGCAAAAGGCGTTGTGATATTTTCCAAAAATATTACAGAAAATATCGCTCTTATCGTATCGATTAGATTGTATGAAAAAGAATTAAAGCGATATGCTTACAATATCATATCCATTGCAAATAACAATGAGGAAATAAGCAGGTTAAACAAAATTGGCGCAAATTATATTATCTCACCTACGAATCTAACCGCCCAAAGAATTAGCTCTATTATCATACAACCAGGTAGCGAAAATATCATAGAGCATTTTATGAGTAAAAAAGAAAACTCTCTAAGCCTTGAGGAAGTAGTAGTGCCTAGATATAGTTGGCTTGTTTTAAAAAAACTAAAAGAAGCGCATTTAAGAGAGGTTACAAAAGCAACCGTGATTGGAATGGAACAAAAAGACGGCAAATATATCTCAATGCCAACGGGCGATACGCTTATAACTAGTGAATGCAAATTGCTTATCATAGGAAATTCAAGCCATATAAGACAAACAAAAAGAATCATTATGAAAAAAGAAAAACCAGAGGAGTTAAAATATGTTTGATATTATCCCGCTTAGCGGTGGAATTAGCGTAGTTGATGGAATCTATTGCGATGGCGTGCATTGTGGATTAAAATCAAATAATGCACTTGATTTGGCATTTATTTATAGCGATTCTATGCTTAGTGTAGAATCTCTTTTTACAAATAATATCTTCAAAGCCGCACCTATTGAATACTATCTAAAACACACAAAGGGCAAGCAAAGCAATTTTGTTTTAATCAACACAAAAAACGCAAATGCAATGACTGGAGATAGAGGCATAGATGATGTGCGTGAAATCTTGGAATCCTTAGAATCCAAATTCAAACATATAAAAAATCCCATTTTTTCTAGCACGGGCGTAATTGGTCAATACCTGCCAAAAGAAAAAATCAAAAGTGGCTTTGATTTATTTGATCTAAGTGCCAAAAATCACACAAATGCCGCAAATGCGATTCTTACAACAGATAGATTTATCAAAGAAGTCGCTTTTAGAGTGGATTTGAAAGATTCTAGTTTTAAAATCGGTGCAATGGCAAAGGGTGCAGGTATGATAAATCCCGCTATGGCAACGATGCTATGTTTTATTACCACAGATGCAAATATACCAACAAGCGATATGCAAGAATTACTAAATCAATGCGCTAAAAATACCTTCAATGCAATTAGCGTAGATGGCGATACAAGCACGAATGATAGTGTATTTTTGATGACAAATAGAAAATCTAATTCTTATGACAAAGAATCTTTCAAAACGGCGCTAGATTTGGTGATGAAAAAATTAGCCATTGATATTTTAAAAGATGGCGAGGGTAGCTCTAAAGTCGTGGCTTTTGAGATAATTGGGGCAAAAAATGAAAATGAAGCGATGATTTGCGCAAAAGCTTTGTCAAATTCATTATTAGTCAAAACGGCTCTTTTTGGTTGCGATCCAAACTGGGGCAGAATCGCTTCCACTATCGGCTCTTGTGGAATCTACGCAGATATAAATACGCTAAAAATATATATCGGCGATGTTATTATTTATGATTGTCAAAAAATATATTTTGAGAGTGAAGAGAAAGCCGCAAAAATAATGCAAAGAGAGGATTTTAAAATCACTTGCGATTTGGGCGTAGGCGATGGGAAATTTGTCGCGTATGGTTGCGATCTTGGCTATAAATATGTAGAAATAAATTCGGATTATAGAAGCTAATGTATAAAAAAGATTTGGATAATCTCTTAAAATCTAGCATTCCAAAAGCTAGCTTTTTGTATGGTGAGTGCGATTTTTTGATAGATTATTATGGGAAAAAAATCAAAAATAAAATCATTCAAAATGGCGATATTGATATTTTTTCATTTTATTTTGATGAATACAACAAAAACGCAATCATAGATATTTTCGACCAGCAATCGCTATTTGCGGCTTCTAGCCTTGTTTGCATAAAAATAGATTCTACAAAAATCAAAAAAGGCAAGAATAATGATTTCAAAGAATTATTAGAGATTCTAAAAAATAATCCGCAAAATTACTTGATAATCGAGTTTTACAACAACGGCTCACAAAGCTACACAAAGGATTCTAAAGCGCTAGCCTTGTTTTTTAATAATAATGATTTTATCAATACGCGATTTTTCAAACCAAATCCAAAAGAAGCGCTAGAAATCCTGCAAGATTGTGCGAATTTAAGCAAAATAAAAATCAATCAAACAAATCTCGCATATTTATACGGATTGCAAAATCAAGAGCTTGGAATCTCTGTAAATGAACTAAAAAAATTCATTATTTTTGATAGAGAAATAACAAAAAACGATATTGATACGCTAAGTTATGGGCTTTTTACAAATACGATAGATGAATTATGCGATGCCCTGCTAGCAAGGAGAGAATACATAAAGATTCTAATCAAACTAGAAGAAAGCGGAATCTCTGATATGGATATCATAAACACGATGCAAATTTATTTTTATCGATTATTTTTATTTTTCTCTCATATCAAAATAAGTGGCAAACATAACTCACAAGATGTGCTTGGATACGCCCTGCCAAAAGATATAGAAAATAAATATGTTCAATTTGCAACGAGATTAAAAGAATCTCAATATTTAGAGATTTTTAGAACATTGAATAATTGGCGCTATCTTAGCATTAGCGGCAAAGAGAAAAATTATTTACCAAATTTAATAAAAATTCAAGCAATAATTAAATAGAATCCCTAATTTTAATTCCTTGCTTTAAATAAATACATTTAAGGCATAATCCATAAGGAGAAAATATGCGATACTACGAGACTATGTTTATTTTAAAACCTACTCTTACACAAGAAGAAATCGATGCAAAGATTGAATTTTTCAAAAATATATTACTAAACAACAATGCCACGATTGATGGCTGTATTAATATGGGTATGAGAAATCTTGCGTATGAAATCAAAAAAAATAAACGCGGATATTATTATGTGATTTATTTCAAATCAAGTGGCGATCTTGTCGCGGAACTAGAGAGAAATTATCGAATCACAGAGGATATTCTAAGATTTATTGTTATAAATTACAAAAACAAAAGAGAACAAAAAACTTGGCAGACTTTGGTAGATATTGCAAATGGCAAACCAGACCCAAGAAAACAAAAGCCAAAACCAAAGAATAAAGAAATAAAAACCGATGATGAAAAAGATGATGAAAAAATAGAGGAAATCACTCAAGATTCTAATATAGAGGAAGACAATGTTTAATAAAGTTATCATACTTGGCAATCTCACTAGAGATGTAGAATTAAAATATTTGCCTAGTGGAACTGCCGCAGCTACAATAGGGCTTGCTTCAAATAGAAAATTTAAAAAGCAAGATGGAACAATGGCAGAGGAAGTTTGTTTTGTTGATGTAAAACTATTTGGAAGAACAGCAGAAGTTGCAAATCAATACCTAAAAAAAGGCTCACCAATTCTAATTGAGGGAAGACTTATATTAGAATCTTGGACTGACGCGACAACTGGTGCCAAACGAAACAAACACAGCATAATGGCAGAAAATATGCAAATGCTAGGCAAAGCAGCGCAAAATAGCGATACACCAAGCGATATTAATAGCGATCCTACGCAAGATTATCCAAGAGATTATCCAAAAGATAATATAGAAAAACCCGCAGAGAGTGCGAGAACAGATATAGATGAAGATGAAATACCATTTTAAAAGGAAAATAATATGAATGAGAAAAAAAGATATTCAAAAAGATATTGCAGATACACAGAAGCAAAGCTAGATTTTATCGATTACAAAGATATAGAAATGCTTAAATATTCTTTATCGGAGAGATATAAGATTATGCCAAGACGATTAACTGGAAATACAAAAAAATGGCAAGAAAGAGTTGAAGTAGCGATAAAAAGGGCAAGACATATGGCATTAATCCCATATATCATTGATACCAAAAATGTCGTGGATAGCCCATTTAAAATAGGATAAATTTTGATTCTATCATTGCAAGCTTTGCGCTAGCAAGGCAAACAATGAAAGCACAATCTTACAAATAAAATGCGAGTTTTGCACAAACCACAATCACAAAGCCCAAAACCAAAACAACGGGGTGAATGATTTTCCCAATTGGATTGCGAATTTTTAGAAATTTGCAAGACAAAGAAGTAATCACCATAGCGACAATAACACCCACAAGTGCCACTTTTAGCCATAAAATCTGTTGTAATGTAGTCGTAAAATACCCAACACTACTATTTGCATAGGAGCTAAGCATCATACCGCCCGTAATAACAAGCAATAGCAAACAAGGTGGCATAATCTTTACGCCTCTTTGTGTGATTGCCCCAAACATCTTATCGGCTACCTCATCGCCAAGTTTTTTACGCACCGCCGAAAATAACACAACATCAGTAAAAATAAATCCCAAAAAAATGATTGCACAGCACAAATGCACAATCAACGCATAAGGGTATAAAGCTTCCATTTTTGTCCTTTTTTTAAAAAATAAGAACGGGATTATAACACAAAATGAATGCTAATTTGGATAAATATCCTTATCCAAAGATTCTTCTATTGCGTTTTTTACTTCTAGTAACTCGCCGCGAAAAACATCGCCAAATTGCGTCCTATTAAAAGTCCTTTGTCGCCTTGCTAATTGCATTGTGTTTTTTATGATAAGTTCCTTGCTTTGCTCTTTTGTAATCTTAGAATCCAAAAAAGCGATGATCTCTTTTATGCCGATTGCCTTTAGCGTTTGTGAGTTTGGATAAGATGAAATGAGATTTTGCACCTCATCTATTAATCCATTTTGATACATTGATTTTGTCCTAGATTCTATATCTTTTAACAAAATCTCTTTTGGCTTTATCAATTCAAAAATCTTTATTTTTATATCTAGTTTTTCTTTTTTGTTTTCACTAAAAAACACACTTGGGCTTTTGCCAGTAAGCATATAAATCTCTAGGGCTTTTGCGATTCTATATCTATCATTTTTGTGAATCTTTAGGGCGTATTTTTTATCGATTTTTGTTAATAATTCATAAGATTCTATTTTATTTAATGATTCTATGTATTTGCTAATTTCCTTATTTTGTTGCGGAATCTTTGATAATCCATCAATCATTGATTTTAGATAAAAGCTAGTGCCACCTACGATAATTAGCCGTTTTTTAGACAAAGAATCTAATAAATCAAAAAAAATCTTTGCATTGCATTTTTCATCTGGATTCAACATATCAATGCCATAATGTCGCACTTGGCTTAACTCAACCTTGCTTGGCTTTGCAGATGCAATATCGATATATTTATAAACGCTAAGAGAATCGATTGAAAAAATATCGAGTTTGTATTTGCAAGCCAAAGAAAATGCAAGCGCACTTTTGCCACTTGCCGTTGTGCCAATGATTGCTAGCATTAAATATTTTTGGCTTTTTTGTGTGCGGCACTAACTGCTTTGATAAAAGTGGCACGAGTGGCGTTATTTTCTAATTCCAAGATTCCCTCTATTGTCATTCCGCCCGGACTTGTTGTATCAAGGCGAATCTCACTTGG
>X235_Pygmy_Slow_Loris__coassemble_100_pt1 | contig 10948 bp, 9 predicted proteins | sample X235_Pygmy_Slow_Loris__metabat2_high_PE_008 | metagenome-assembled genome bin X235_Pygmy_Slow_Loris
CATTTGACAATCTCACTTCAAAGCTATCATAATCTTGCTCCACATACATTACTTGCGCATCTTTAAAAGTGCTAGATATAAAACCTTGTGCATTTTGTGGTAACGCACTCGCAGGGACTACCATATCGGCACTTGCTATGCCACCTAACAAAAACAAACCTAATGTAAATCTCATAAATGATTTTTGCATTTTCTCTCCTCTAAAATTAAAATAGAAAAAGAATTATAGCAATTTTTGCAAATTTTATACTAATATATACACAAAATTTACAAGGATATTTCATTGACTTACAAAATATCTATTTTTGGGATTGTGCAAGGCGTGGGATTTCGTCCATTTATTTACAATCTAGCAAGCAAATTTCAATACAATGGATTTGTAAAAAACAATGGCGGTAGCGTATATATCATCTTGCAAGCAAATAATATAGATATTGATATGTTTTTGTTTGAATTAAACAAAAACAAGCCACAAAATGCCCTTATCAACGATATAAAAATACAAAAAATAGAATCGAAAATTCTCTACGATCACTTCCAAATCAAAAAAAGCACCAACAACAAAAAAAATCTAATCCACTCTGCCCTGCCTCAAGATCTAGGAATCTGCAAGTTTTGCCTAAGAGAATTGAATAATAAATCCAATAGAAGATTTGATTATGCTTTCATAAACTGCATATATTGCGGTCCAAGATATAGTATCATCAAATCGCTTCCATATGATAGAAAAAACACCTCAATGAATGATTTCAAAATGTGTAGCAAATGCAAAGCCGAATATGATTCTAGCGATAATAGAAGATTCCACGCAGAGCCAAATTCTTGTGCTATTTGTGGTATAAAACTATCATTATTTGATACAAACAAAAAAAATATTGCAAACAACAACAACGCCCTAAATCTAGCGATTTCTTTGCTTAAAAATGACAAGATTCTAGCAATAAAAGGCGTTGGCGGATTTAATCTCGTTTGCAAAGTAGAATTTCATATCATAGAAAAATTAAGATTATTAAAAAATCGCCCAAGCAAGCCATTTGCAATTATTTTTGGCGATATAAACAAGGCTAGCAAATATTTCAACATTGACAAACACAACAAAAAATTACTAACTTCAAAATACGCACCCATTGTGTTACTTACGCCGCTTTTGCCACTTCCAAAAAATATCGCCCCAAATCTAAACAAAATAGGCGTCCTTATCGCATATAGCCCGCTTCATAAAATGATATTAAAAGAATTTGATGAGCCGCTTATTTTTACCTCCGCAAATCTCTCTAGCGAGCCGATTATTATCTCCAAAAATGAAATGTATAAAAAAATCACTCATATATTTGATTATTTGCTAGATTATAATAGAGATATAATAAATCCAATCGATGATAGTTTATTAGTAAAATTACAAAACAACAAAGCCATTTTTCTTCGCCCCGCAAGAGGATTCTACCCATTGCATATAAAACAAAATAAATATTATAGTGATGATGTGATCCTAGCCCTTGGGGCAAATCAAAAAAATCAAATTGCTATTTTTTATAAAAATAATATCATCATTTCGCCTTATATTGCGGATTTGGAGAGTGTGGATTCTATTGTTTATTATAAAAAAACCATTGATTTATTTTTGAAAATCTACCAAATCACGCCAAAAATCATTCTAAGAGATTGCCATTTGCAATACAATTCAAGCAAAATCGCTTTAGAATTGCAAGAAAAATTTAATGCAAAGATTCTAAATATCTATCATCACAAAGCGCATTTTTATAGCGTGTTGCTTGATAATGATTTACTAGGTATCAAAAACGCTTTGGGTGTGGTATTTGATGGCACTGGACTTGGGGAAGATAATCATATTTGGGGCGGTGAGTTTTTTGTAAAACAAAATAGCAAAATCACTAGAATCTTACATATCAAATATTTTCCGCTACTTAGCGATAATAATCTCACAAAAGATAATAAAAAAATTGCGCTTGGAATCTTGTATGGAATCTTGGGCGATGAGATTTTGAGTTTGGATATACCAGATATAGCCCTGTATCATCAAATCTACAAAAACAACATAAACTGCGTTTATAGCTCATCTATGGGGAGAATCTTTGATTTTGTCGCGTATTGTTGCTCTTTGGAAAAACAAAGCTATGAGGGCGAGAGTGGATTGTTTATTGAATCTTTGTATGATGAAAATATAAAAGATTCTTTTGTGTTTGAAATATCTGGGGAGGAGATCATCTTGGATTTGATGATTTTAGAGATTTTGAAAGAAAAAGACAAAACAAAAATCGCAAGCAAATTTATCAACACTATCGCAAATTTGATAATGGAAATAGCCCTTAGGTATCAATATCCATTGTTTGTAAGCGGCGGCGTATTTCAAAATAGGATTCTATGTAATAAGCTACAAAATCTCGCAAAAAAACATCATATCAAATTATATATGCACGATAAAATAACCCCAAATGACGGCGGAATCTCACTTGGACAAATCGGCGCGTATATCAACGGGGATTTTGTGGATTTAAGAGATTAAAAAAGCTTAAGGATTCTCGCTTGGGGTTTGTTTTTGGAAATTGTAATGCGATGAAGCGACTAAATATTTGGATATTTCTTAGAATGCTATATAAAATAATATTTAAGCAAATATTAATGGGGGGGGGTATTAGAATACCGCTTATTATTTAATTTACTTAAGGAAAAAAGATGAAACAAGTCGTAAAAAGCGGTTTTCTAGGCATTATTTTGGTTATGTTTTTTGGTTGCGGGCAGAGTATCGAGGCTCCTTTGGTAGAGTTAAGCACAAAATCGGAATTTCTTTTTGGTTTAAGTGCTGATTTTATAGATATACAATCTCAAGACAATGAGACTATTATAGAGGATATTATCGTCAATCGTGGCAATTGTGGGGTGCTAAAATACAAAAAAGATCAAAGCAAAATCACAAAATATGAAAATAAATATTTAGATAGAATTGAATTTAGTGAAAGTGGGAGTGAAATAACAATGCTTAAAACTACCGATAATAAGTCTATTGAACTTAGCGATGCCCCTGATACATTATACAATGGTGAAAAAAGGTTAGACTTTTATAATTCATTAGATGAGATTTCAAAGAGTATATATACTGATATTATTTATGCGAAACTTGCTTTTGGAGAAAAAACAAGTGCTATATTAAACTGCAAATTATCAAATGTAATCGAAGCAGAAATTGTAACTAATGGTGGAAGTTTTACCTATACATTTAATAAATAACAAAGGAGAATACAATGAAAAAAATCGCATTAATAGCTTTAATATTTGCTTATGGTTTAATGGCTGAGGAAATAAAAGAATGCAAAACAAAGGCTGACACATTAACATCTTGCGTGCTAACATTAAAAAATGGGACACAAAGATTCTATGAAAATGGCGAATATGTGCGTAAAAAAGAGAAAATAGAAGTAACAGAATATGGGAAATATTTAGGTTATTATTTTGAAGAAATGGGCTATGATAATGAGGAGAGCGTGTGGATAAAACGTTATTATAGTGATGGCAATTTATGTTATTCTTGGGAGGATAAAAAATTTTACAAATTATATGATAAAAATGGAAAACTAAAGGAGCAAGGAATATGGGAAAAAGTAGGCAGCTATAGTAACCACTACGAATACCAAATATACGATAAAGATGGTCAAGCTCAAGGTAGTGTTCGGTATGGAAATTTTAGAGAAAGTGACTGCCTTTAAAAATCTAAAAAATAGAATCTAAAAAATATATTATTTTTTAGATTCTATGGGTTACTTAGAATCTACTTTCCTAGATTCTAACAAAAACAAAATCACAAAAACTCAAATACTCTCTATATCGACATTGATTGCACCAGATTTTTTTATGGCATTTAGAATGGATATGATATTGCTAGAGCTTGTTCCTATCTTTTGCAATGCCCCAACAAGCGAGGAAATAGTGGGCTTATTTATGATTAAATCATTTTGTAGATGATTTTGAGTGTTGATAGAATCTATGATTTTTATCGTCATATCGCCGTGGCTAATGGTAATTGGCGTGATTTGTATCTCACTTCCTGTGATAATCGTGCCACTTTGCTCATCTATGATGATTTTGTCATTTTTTTCGTATTCAATATCGATTTCTTGCACCATACTCAAAAACTCCACCATTCCCATATTGCTTGGCTTTGTTAGCGATATAGTCCTTGGATCTTTGGCTAGTGCTAGATTCTCGTTGAAGTGGTTGTTTATCGCTTTTTGGATATTGATAGCGTTTTTAAAATCCGCTTCTTTTAGGCTTAATGTCGCATTTGGTTTATTGTAAATATCATATACTAGCTCTCTTTCTATCGTGGCTGCTTGCGGAATATTCGCAGTCAAAGTATCGCTAAGATTTGAAATATTGCCCTGCGCGATTGCATATACATTTCCATCGATTGCATTAAGTGGCGTCAAAACAAGAGTCCCGCCAGAGAGTGATTTTGCATCTCCAAGCGAAGATACTGATATATCTATTTTATCGCCAGCTCGTGCAAATGGCGGAAGTTTTGCGCTTACTATCACAGCGGCTACATTTTTTGATTTTATATCATTTGGTGATACTTTTATATTCATCGTCTCAAGCATATTTGATACTGCCTGCATAGTGAATTTTGAATTACTCTTATCGCCACTCCCATTCAATCCTATAACAAGCCCATATCCTGTTAATTCATTTTCCCTAACGCCTAAAATATTGCTTATATCCTTTATTTTTGCACCATACAAAAAATCAAAACAAACAACAAAAGCCAAAATCCATTTTACTTGCATTATATTCCCTTTAGAACTTTAATATAAAAAAAGCAAAAAATATTCCAAACTAGAATCTAATATACAAGCTTAGAGAGAATCCGCCATTTTTGTGTATCAAAATCGGTGAGGATAATATTTCTACTTTGTTTTTGTCGTTTATATTGTAGATTCCAAGTGCCTCACCTAATCCCGTGCTATAAATCAAACTTCCAAGTGGATCTAATATCCAAATCACGCTTTTTCCAAGCCACCACGAGCCAAATAATTCATTATTATTTGTTTGTATGTATCGTATCAATTGATAAAATCCCTCACCAAGCAACGCACCAAAAGCGGGCGTGATGATGATATCCTGCCAGCTTGGAATCTCTGCAAATCCCTCAATGCCATATTCCCAAAAGAAACTCGAAGCCAAAAACGAAAATAGCGCCGAAGAATGCCAAGAAAATCCAGCCATTCGTGGTTGCAGATAATACAGCGCTCCAAAATATGGATGTGCGATATAATTAAGCCATAATTCGTCACTATCGACTATTGGACCTGCTTTTGTGCGCATTTTCCATTTGTTGAAAATATCATTGATATCATCTCTATTCCATTTAGTTACACTCTCTGGCATCACATACAATATCCCAGTAGCCGCCACAGAACCAATAGCAATTAGCCCGATACTAGTCCCCAAATATCCCCATTTACTGCTTGGCTCATAATATGTAGGCGGTTTATACTCGGTGGCATTTTGCAATAACTCATTCGTATCATAGCCCTTGATGAAAGATAGATTGACAAATAGCACAATAAAACAAATTTTAATCACTCTAAACATAAACAAATCTCAAATAATATCAAATTTTAAACGCTTCATTATTTTTTTAGCTATAAGATTCTAGCTTCTTTTGAGATAACGCCATCGCTTAGCGTGATATTATCGCCGTTTTTTAGTTCATCTAGTGGTATTATTTTGTTGTCTATGGTTATTTGTGCGTAGCCTTTTTGGCATTTGTTTTTTGGATTTTTTGCTTCTAATAATAATTTTAGATTGTTTATATCTTTGTTTTTTAAAAAAATATCAAATCTAGAATCTAATTCCTCTCTTTTTAAAACACTTTTTTTTGATAAAAAAATCGCAAATAGATTCTGCAATGAATGCCTCAATATTTCCGTGTTTTTCGCTTGATAGATGTTTTTGTAGCTAGAATCCAAATAAATATGTAGATTTTTTATTGTTTCTATTTTTGTGTGAAAATATTTGTTTATTGATAGATTCAAACCCGCTCTCATCGAATGCAAATTTCCATTCAAACTCTCATAATCGAATTTAAAAAAATTGATTTGCGCATTCATCGAATCTAATATTTCTTTGAATCTTAGTAGATTCTTGGATTTTGTATTATTTAGATTATCAAGCAAATCGCTAAGCCGCAAAAGCCATTCATTTTTATCAGGGAGTATCATTTCCATACAAGCCGAAGGCGTAGGCGCTCTTAAATCGCTTACAAAATCACTAAGTGGAGTGTCGCTTTCGTGTCCTATCGCCGATACGATCGGGGTTTTTGCTTGATATATGGCTTCAATAACGATTTCCTCATTAAAAGCCCATAAATCCTCAAGACTCCCGCCACCTCGTGCCAAAACAATCACATCAAATCCAAGAGAATCCGCTATTTTGATATTTTGTGCGATTTTATATTTTGCGTCATTGCCTTGCACCAAAGTATCAAAAATACTAAATTTTGCAAGATTCCAGCGTTTTTCTGCGACAAATTTCATATCTTTTAGTGCCGCTCCGCTTAGCGAAGTGATAAGGGCGATTTTTTTGGGGAATTTTGGAATCTCTTTTTTATGGCTAGATTCAAAATAGCCTTTGTTTTTCAATGCTTCTTTCAATGCCTCAAATTTTATCGCAAGATTGCCAATGCCAGATTCTACGATATTAGAACATATGATTTGATATTCGCCACGGCTCTCGTATATATTTAATTTTCCCGTTACGATAACTTGCATATCTGTTTTTAGGATAAGATTCTTTAGTTTTGCCTTTGTGCCTTTAAAAATCGTGCATTTGATACTTGCATTAGAATCTTTTAGCGTAAAATAAGAATGCCCGCTTTGGTGATTTGTGAGGCTTCCAATTTCGCCTTGGATTTGAATCTCATCAAAATGGCTTGCTAGCGTTTGTTTGATTTGATTTGTTAATTCTGTAACACTTAAAATATTCACGGCAGTCTCGTATTTAATTCTTCTGCAAGCTCAATGCAAGCTTGGACGCTTTGTTTTGGCGAGACAAACGCATTTACTCCCGCATCAAAAACACCAAAAGTAGTCATACCAATCGCCACAGCAATATAGCTCCCGTCCCATTTGAAATTCGACAAAAACGCTTTATAGTGGCTTGGTGCAGTAAATATCAAAATAGAATTTGGCTTTGGGGCTAATCTCATATCAAGCTTTTTGATTTTATTTTCATATCCAACGACTTCGCTTAGTTTAATCTTATGGTGAATTAATTTTTCATTGATATGCGATATGATTTTTTTAGCCCTTATATACAAAGGATTCCTATCTTTTAAAAGCGGAATAATCTCATTTGCAAAACCATCGCCGTGAGAATCTTCGCCTATGTATTCGATCGTTCCGCCCATTTGCTTTAAATAATCCGCACTTCCCTTGCCTATCACAAAGCTAGGAATCTTCTTCCAACTATGATCATTTAACCTCTCTGCGTTATTTACAAGCGATTTAATGGCATATTTTGAAGTGAAAATCAACGCATCGATATTAGTGAAATTCAACGCAAATTCAAGCAATTCAATCTCGCTTACGATTAGCGATTTTATATTAGATTCCGCTTTAGAGCCAATCAAAACTATATCACGCATATTCTCTCCCAAAAAAATATTTGAATTATATGCTATTAATATTATTTTGTGCTTTAAGATTCTATGGAATCTAATTATAAATACTTTTTGGTTGCCTAAAAATATCTACTTCCTGTGCTTTCATCTTGTATTTTTCAATATTTACTAATGCCGTGTGAGAAATATTTCCATTTGCTAATTTTGATGTTGGTATATCAATAGTTAGCACATTTGCACAACCATTTTTGCAAAGTGAGCCGATTTGCCCTTCTTCTTGTGGATTATACCAAGCTCCCTCGCTAATTTTTACAACACCTTCCTTTATATATTCTGTTATATATGCACCAGCAAGAATTTGTCCTCTAGCGTTAAATACCCTAACAATATCGCCATTTTTTATACCCTTTGCTTCTGCATCTTTTGGATTAATCCAAATTGGCTCTCTATCATTTATCGCATAAGAATCTCTTAAACTTGTATTATTTAATTGACTATGTAATCTATCTGCAGGGTGTGAGCTGATCATATGAAATTCTGCGGGTTTATTTTCCATTCCAAGCCACTCAATCGGCTCCATCCAAGTTGGATATGCCTTGCAATCATCATAATTCATTTTTTCGATTGTTTGGGAATATATTTCTATTAACCCAGATGGCGTGCCAAGCGGATTTAATATAGGATCATCTCTAAAATCTTTATGTCTTATAAATTCTGTATTTTCATAAGGAACTTCAAATGTTAATACTTTGTTTGCTTTCCAAAAATCTTTGAATGTAGGCATTGTTATATTGAGTGATTTTGATTGTGCTAATGCACTATTATAAAACTCCTCAATCCACTCCATTTCATTTTTATTTTCACTAAATTTATCAAATACATTAAATTCTTTTGCTAAATCACAAAATACTTGATAATCATCAACACTTTCATATTCTTTTTCTACTAATTGTTTCATAGGCACTAAATTTAGATTCGAATAATCGCCAGTAAGTGATATATCATTTCTTTCATATGTTGTTGTGATAGGCATTACAATATCAGCGTGTCTTGCAGTTGGAGTCCAGTATGGATCATTTACTACAATAGTCCTTGGCTTTCTCCAAGCTTTTAAAAGATTATTTGTATTTTGATGATGGACAAATGGATTCCCGCCGACCCAATACACAAAATCAATATCTGAATATGTTATTTTCTCACCATTAACATCAATTGTTTTTCCCGGATTTAATAACATATCAGCAACTCTTGCAACGGGAATATTTACTTTTGATGCTTGTTCTAGCCACGCAGCACCGCCACTAGAACTTCCAGAGGTGATACCACCAGGAACTGGCGTGCGTGCTGTTGGAACACCACCATTTGCATAATGATATGATAATCCAAATCCACCGCCTGGCAATCCAATTTGCCCAATCATACAAGCCAATGTAACAAGCATCCAATGCGGTTGCTCGCCGTGATGTCCTCGTTGCATTCCCCAACCAGACAAAAGCATCGTCCTATTATTGAAAAATGTTTCTGCTAAATCATTGATTGTATTTTCGCTAATGCCCGTAATCTTAGAAGCCCATTTAGAATCTTTTGGAGTTTTATCACTCTTGCCAAGCAAATAATCCAAAAATTTATCAAAACCTGTTGTGTAGTTTTCTATAAATTCTTTATCATATTTATTATTTTTATACATTGTATGAGCAATTCCTAACATCAATGCGACATCTGTATTTGGCACGGGTGCGATCCATTCTGCATTTAGCATTTGTGCCGTTTCATTGTATATAGGGTCGATATGAATAATTCTCTTAGAAGAATCTTTTAATTTTTTTAGATATTCAATGCCTTCAGAATCTGTAATTCCCCACGCAAGCCTTAAAGTTACAAGAGGATTTGCACCCCAAATAACAACGACTTTAGAATCGCTTAATACCAAATCCCAAGAAGTTTGTTGTTCATACACTTCTATCGTTCCTGTTATATGTGGCATAATAACTTGTGCTGCACCTGTTGAATAATCTCCAGTGCTTCCTACAAATCCACCAACCATACCCAAAAAACGCCATAGCAAAACCCTACAATTATGCATTCTTCCTGGACTATACCAACCATAACTGCCAGCATAGATTCCACTTGCCCCTTTGTCTCTATATGTTTTTTTAAGCTCTTGAGCGATTAATTTAATAGCAGTATCATACTCTACCCTTATCCATTCATCTTTTCCTCTTAATTCTGGTTTTGGGCTATCTGGATTCTCTAAATAGCTTTTTCTTACCATTGGGTATCTTATTCTTGATTGAGTGTATATTAAATCTTTTGTAACGCTTTGAAGTGGATTTGGTGTTTTATTTTCTATCGCATTTGTAGAATCTACCACCTTTCCATCTTTTATTGTTACCTTTAAGATTCCCCAGTGAGCCCCTGTGATGACCTCGCCATTTTTTATTAAATTTGTAGAATATGAATTTATATTTGCAAATAACTTTCCTCTGCCTATTGCATTATCAATAAATGGTATTGTTGCAAACACGGCTCCTAGTTTTAAAAAATTTCTTCTATTTATGTTTTTCATCATTTCTCCTTTACATATCTTTTGCATTTTTTTGTAAATATTGTATTAATAAATAGCTTTCTTCCTTTGATATTGCAGTCCTGCTTAACATCGAATTAACCACGCTAGGCCACTGATTTGCATTAAATTCTTTTTTATTATGCAAAATATGGCACAAAGAACAATTATCTAAATACATAGAATCTGCTTTTTTATACAAGCTATCTATATCTTTTGTAAATTCATCTTCATCACTAAGTAATGTAACTTGTATCTTTTTCCATATTTTATTGTTGTCTTTTATGGTATCAAGGACTTTATAATCATAGTCAAAACCTTTTGTTATTCCAGCCACTAAGATTCTGCGATTTGGCACAAAATAGATTGCATTTTCTACGCCATCTTGAATGTATCCTATAAATGATATTTTATTTTTATCTCCAACTTTTTCTAAGATTTCTACTTTTGTAGTTGGAAGCAATCTGCCTATTATTTTTGTATTTCCTTCTTTGTATAAAGAACTAACACTAGTTGTATAATCAGCACCAAAAATAAAAGCCACAAAAAATACAACAAAACCTAGAATCTTCCCCATTTATCACCCTCCTAGAATCTATAATTATCTTAGATTTTCTAAGATTGATTTATTATATTATCTATAATGAATATTGGCAATATGTTTATATTTATATTTAGATATGCAAAAAATGAAGTTATAATTTGGTTGCGGGAGATGGATTTGAACCACCGACCTTTGGGTTATGAGC
>X235_Pygmy_Slow_Loris__coassemble_105_pt1 | contig 10429 bp, 13 predicted proteins | sample X235_Pygmy_Slow_Loris__metabat2_high_PE_008 | metagenome-assembled genome bin X235_Pygmy_Slow_Loris
GTTGCTGCAAAACAAGGAATATAAAACATCACAAACAGCACATACGCCACGGCGGTAGGAAATGCTATATCTCTTTTTACAACATCGCTTAATGCTTTTGTATCATCTTCACTTACCTCGCCTAAAGCATACAAAACGCCCATCGTGGATACTGCAACTTCTTTTGCGGCAATGCCAGTTACAAGCGAGATAGAAAGCCGCCAATCAAATCCAAGCGGAGCAAAAAATGGCGCTAGAGTCTCACCAAGAATCCCCATATAGCTATTTTCAAGCAGTTTTGCACTTTTTTCGTTTTCTAGTTTTGTGATTTCTTCTTGCAATGAATTTTCTGTATTTGATGTTTCATAATTTTCTTGAATCTGCGTAATTTCTCTATCATATAATTGAACGATATCTTCATTTTTAGGATATTGTGAGGCAAACCATATCAACACAGAAGCCGCAAAAATAAATGTCCCAGCCTTTCTAACATAGAAATAACCCTTATTCCACACAGAGCGACACACTAGACCAAATGATGGGATTCTATATTTTGGCATTTCCATTACAAATGGCTCATCTTCGCCTTTAAATGCCGTCAATCTTAGAATCTTTGCAAATATCAAACCAACAACAAATCCCAAGATATAGATTCCAAACAACACATTTCCTGCACTTTTATCGCTAAAAAAAGCACCGACAAACAAAACATACACGGGCAATCTAGCACTACAACTAATAAAGCCGATGATAAACATTGTAATCATTCTGTCAGTGTGATTTTTTAGCATTCTTGTGCTCATATATGCGGGAATAGAACAACCAAAGCCACTCACTAATGGAATAAAACTCTTCCCGTGCAAGCCAAATTTGTGAAAAAATCCATCTAATAAAAACGACACTCTAGCCATATAACCAGTCGTCTCAAGCAAAACAATTCCAAAAAACAAAATAAGAATTAAAGGCAGAAATGAAATAACCGTCCCAACGCCACCTATAATTCCATCGGCAATAAGTGAAGATATGGATTCGTTTTGTGTATTTTCTTTTACTATATCACCAAGCCACGCGAAAGCCTCTTCAATCCAGCCTTGCGGATATGAGCCGATATTGAATGTGAGATGAAATAACAACCACATAAGAAGCAAAAATATCGGGATTCCAATGTATTTATTCAACAATACAGAATCTATTTTGCTTGTAATATTATCTTTGTTTTTTGTTTCGAATTTACACACTTCCTTGCAAGCGCCTCTTGCAAATGAATAATCATCATTTAAAAATATGGATTTGATATTTTTTTCATCGCTTTGTGCGTATAGTTTTTTTATAGAATCTTGTAAAAGTAGATTTAATTCCACCCAAAAAGGCTTGTCGTGTAGCATTTTATAGACTTTTTGATCTTGCGATAAAAGGCTAATTGCAAGATACCTAGGAGAATCTATAGAAATATCATTTTGTGCGAAAAAATTAGATATTTTTTCTATTTCTTCTTCGATAAAATCCGCGTAAATCCTTTTTGGCGGGCAAAATGGCTTTGTGTGTATATCGATGATTCTATCAAGCAAAGAATTAATATTTTCGCCATCTTTAGCCGATACCAAGATACTTTCTACGCCAAATATATTTGATAATTGCTTAGAATCTATAACAATGCCCTCTTTTCTCGCCTCATCAGCCATATTTAACGCAATAATCATTTTTTTATTGACATACATTAATTGCGTGCTTAAAAAGAGATTCCGCTCCAAATTCGTAGAATCTACCACATTTAAAATAACATCATATTTTTCATTGAATAAAAAATTTGTCGTGATTTTTTCTTCTTGCGAATATTCATTGATAGAATAAGTGCCGGGCAAATCGATGATTTTGATTTTGTGATTTTTGTATTCTAGTGATGCCTCGGCTTTTTCTATCGTCACACCGGTAAAATTACCGACATGAAGATTCGAACCACTAATTTTATTGATAAGAAGAGTTTTTCCAACATTGGGCTGTCCCACTAAAGCAACGATTATTTCTTTATTATCCACTTTATAAACCTCAAAAATATTTAAAATAGGATTGTAATAGGATTTTCTTTATACTAAAATTAATTCTTATGATTGTGAGGATTCTACAATTGCACTAATCCATCAATTGGCGAAGTCGCACTTGCATACATTTTTTTTGGAATCCTGCCTGCCAAATAACTCTTTCTTCCCGCAATCACGGCGTCCTTTAGTGCTTCTGCCATCAAAATGGGATTAGAAGACAAAGCAATAGCCGAATTGCTTAACACGCCATCAGCACCAAGTTCCATAGCAATCGCTGCATCACTTGCACAGCCAACGCCCGCATCAACGATTACTGGGACTTTTATCGCTTCTTTGATAAAAAGAATATTGTATTTGTTTTGGATTCCAAGCCCGCTACCAATTGGTGCGGCAAGCGGCATAACCGCACTTGCCCCAGAATCTTCTAATTTTTTTGCCATAATGGGATCATCATTTGTATATGCAAACACGATAAATCCCTCTTTGCTTAATATTTCGCAAGCTTTGAGTGTTTCTAATACATCTGGATAGAGTGTTTTTGATGTATCGCCTATGATTTCAAGCTTTATTGTTTTTATTCCCGTTGCCTTTTCAATAAGCCTAAATAACGCCACCGCCTCATTGCAAGTCGTGCAACCCGCAGAATTTGGCAAAAATTTTATATTTGTATCTTTAAAATAATCAAGCAAATTTTCGCTTTTATTATCCGTGATATTTACTCTTCTTACAGCAATAGTTATCATATCGGCATTACTTGCAAGCGTGGCTTCTCTTGTTTGTTTGTAATCTTTGTATTTGCCGCTACCAACAATGAGCCTTGAGTTAAATTCTATTCCACCTATAATCAATTTATCCATATTATTTCCTTTAAAATTTTTTGATTTCTTCAATCAAATCAAGCGGTTCTAATCCATAACTCGTTTTGATTGCACTTGAGGCAAGAGAATGTGCTAGTGAGGCATTAAGCGCGGCATCAAGCAATGAATATTTTTGAGATAATAGTGCTGCTATCATACCGCTTAAAACATCGCCACTTCCGCCTTTTGAGAGATTATTATTTCCAAGATTGTTGATATAAATATTTCCATCTTGCGCGATAATCGTATTTGCACCTTTTAGAAGCAAGACGATATTTTTGTGTTTATGTGAAAATTCCTCTGCTAGCTGGATTTTATGTTTTATTACATAATCCATATTAAAATCACCAAAAAGAGAGTTTTTCAAAAGTGCCAAAAATTCTTTTGGATGCGGGGTAAGCACGATATTTCCTTTATTTAGAATCTCTAATAAATCTGGGCTATAAAACATATCAGCATCAAGAACGCTTGGAATTTCACCCAAAAAATCAAAATTATATTTATTGATTCTATCGCCAAGTCCCATTCCAAAGGCAATAGAAGTGCAGTTTTGTGGCAAGGTTGTGGCGTTCATTATATGATATGGAGGATTTTTTATATCGCCGATAATGCTAACCAAACCGCTACCAAATGCAAACGCACTAAGCGCACTTAGAATACTTGCACCTTCTTTTTGACCAGCGATAATACAACAATGCCCAAAATCGCCTTTATGTGTGTTTTGTGAGATTCTCTTTGGGGGATTGAAATCGCTTTTTATAAGAATCTTATATGTAGAATCTATCTCATATAATTCCTTTGAGATTCCAAGATTTGCCTCTATAATCTCGCCTATATAATCCTTTGCAATATCGCTAAAATAAGCAAGTTTTAATGCTCCCATACTAATTGTAATATCTGCCTTAAAAGCGACACTAGAAATATTTCCTATCGAATCTATGCCGCTTGGAATATCACAAGCAATATTTAATCTTGCGATGTGATTCATATGATCGATAATCTCTTGATATTCCAAATCCAAATTACCGCTAAAACCGCTACCAAACAAACAATCGACCACAATATCACATAAAAATAATTTATCGATAAATTTCGCATTTATTTTTTTCAATCTCTGCAATTCAATGCGAGATAATTCGCTTTTTGGCTCTTTTGGCATATATATTTTTACATTGTATTTTTTATGCAATCTTCTAGCAAGCACAAGACCATCAGCGCCATTATTGCCACTTCCAGCTACGATAATAATAGAAGAATGAATGTTTGCATATTTTTCAATGCAAGATTCAAGCCCATTTGCCGCATTTTCTAGTAATAATTCTTCATTTAATCCAAATGAATCTATCGCGTTTTTGTCTAAGATTCTCGTATCTAAATAAATATTTTTCATTAATCTCCTTTAATTTAACAAAATAAGGCTAACTGCCATAATCGCCATACCAAAAATCACGCCAATCACGGATTCGTGTCCTTTTGTGCTAAGTTTTGATACTGGAAGCAAACTATCAATAGCAATAAACACCATAATCCCAGCAATGATTCCAAAACCAATTGCTAGCGTATAATCACCAAGCAAAGGAGCTAGCACAAAATAGCCCACAATTGCACCAAGTGGCTCAGCTAAACCAGATAATAATGTAAGCTTTAATGCCTGCTTTTTATTTCCAGTGGCGTGGTAAATAGGAAGCGATACAGCCAAACCCTCAGGGATATTGTGGATTGCAACGGCAATAGCGATACTTGCGCCAAATACGAAATTATCTAGCGTGGATACAAAAGTAGCAAATCCTTCTGGAAAATTATGAATGGTAATTGCAAGTGCCGTAAAAATAGCTGTTCTATGAATATTTGATGAGATGTATTGTTGCTTATCTCCTAACTCACAATAGACTTCTTTTTGGCTTTTTAATTCGTGAGGATTCACATCTTTTGGTATAAAAAAATCAATGCAAAATGCTATCAACATTCCAATAAAAAAACAAAGCACACCAAGTATATTTGGCATATTTACATAAATATCGCTAGAAGATTTTGAGAAATGCTCTATTGATTTTGGAAGTATTTCAACAAAGCTAAGATAAATCATCACGCCACCGCTAAATCCAAGCCCAAAAGATAAGACTCTGCTTTCATCTTTTGTTTTGAAAAACGCCAAAAACGCCCCAAGTGCCGTGCTAAGCCCAGCAAGAATAGTAAGCGATAAAGCACACAAAAATGTTACTATATCAATTTGCATATCTTAAAATCCAAATCCAATTTCTATGCCAAGTTGAATTGTGTTGTTTTTTGGTTCTACCCAAGATTGCTGGATTATGCTTCCATCGCTGTTTTTGTATGTTGTCATACTGGTGCTAGATTCTCTTATATACCAATATTCGGCACTAAGTTGCGTAAATATCTTCATACTATCGGATACAAAAAAATCAAATCCAACATATGTTTTAAAGCCAAGATTGTGTTTTTGCTCCATTTTTAGCACACTTGGACTAATGCCGGGCAGTGCATCGCCTATATGTGTTTTATTGACGCCCAAAAATACATATCTAAATTCAAATCCATATCGTGCAAATAAGATTGAGGTTATGCAATCGCTTGCATAATAACCTGTGGGAATATAATAATAAGCCTGCTCTCTTTCATATCCGCCACTTCCAGAGATTCTATTATTTAAATATCTATATCCAATGCCAACATAACCAAAACCATCATAGCTTGCATAATCGCCAATCCTAGCGCCAATCTTGTAATCAATATTGAAAAAAGAATCTTTTGAGGGAATATTGATTAATGGCGTCCCGCCTTGTGTAGAGCCATTGTATTTGAGATTTGCATTAAATGATTGAATATAATTTATCTCTGTGCTTATGGTGTTTATATATGCTAATTTTGCAAAAATAGTATGAAATGTCCCATCTATTTTCATAATGCCCGGTTCTTCGTATTGATAAAAATTATATCCATATCCTGCTTCGCCCGAGAATCTAGCATTTGCAATCACACAAAACAAAGAAAGATATAAAAATTTTTTAAACATATCAAGCCTTTAAAAACATTCTTATGCCAGCAACGCCTCTAATATTAGTGCCATAAAACATATCAATATTATTAGAATCTATGCCACCTAATGCATAAATTTTATTTTTATATTTATTTGGTAAATTATAAAAATACTCAATACCAAGTGCCTCATTCTTGCCCTCTACAAAAAAAACTGGACTTAAAAAAATAAAATCCACATTTTTATTATATGCTTTTTTTATATCATTTAGATTATGCGCACTATATGATATGAGTTTTTTCTTAGGAATCTTATCAATCAAAGCAAAATCTCTACTTTTTAGATGAATGCCATTGGCGTATTTTAGGATAGATTCTTGATATTCATCGATATAATTAACAAATAATAATATATTATATTTTTTACACAATTCCAAAAAAACATAGAATCTTGATATTTCAAACTCTCTTAAATATATTTTTGAAACGCCACAAGAAAAAGCGTGCGAGATATTAGAATCTATATTGTTGTAGAATTTGTCGTTTGTGATTAAAAATTTATCTAAATACATCAAGTTTTCAAATAAATCTTTTCTAAAACTTCTATTTCTTTGATTCTTAGGACAATAGATAGAAATATATACTTAAACAACAGGACTAAGAAAATCGCAAGTATCATAATCACGCAAAATAACGCTATTGATACCAAAAGACTTCCTTTTAACATAAAAAATGAAAATATAAAACCAAAGCATAATGCAATACCAAGTATCGCACCAATAAGAATCTCTAATAGCGTAGCAATAAATGAGATGTTATACAACAACACACTATCGGATTTTATCGATGATTTTGGTTTATAATATCTTTTTCTAATGCTGTTCTTCATCTATTAATACAGCTCCAGCCAAATAAACATAAGTAAGTATCATAAAAATAAATGCTTGCAAACAAGCCATAAAAGTAAGTATTGCAAACGCAGGAAGTGGTGCTACCCAAGGAGCAAGCATAAGCATTACAAGCAAAAATACATCATCTCCTTTGATATTTCCAAAAAGCCTAAATGAAAGCGACACGATCCTTGAGCAATGAGAGATAATCTCCACTGGAAACATAAGCGGTGCAAGCCATTTTATCGGTCCCATAAAATGCCCAAAATAACGCACAAATCCGTGTTCTCTAATGCCTTCAAAATGATAATAAAAAAACACGATTAACGCCAAAACCAAAGTAAAACTCCAGCTTGAGCTTGGTGCTTCAAATCCCGGAATAATGCCTATGATATTTGCGGTAAATACAATCAATGCTATGGTAGCGGTAAGTGGTAGATATTTTCTTGCTAATTTCTCGCCTATCGCGTCTTTTGCAAAAAATAAGATTCCACTCAACAATGCTTCAGCGACATTTTGCCACCCATTTGGCACAAGATCTAATCTTCTTGTAGCCAATCTAGCAAATAACAACACCAAAATCGCAGTTAAAATAGTATAAAATCCAATGATAAAATCGTGATTTGCGTTAATCAAACTAGCAAAAGTAAAAAGCCTATTTTCCATCAAATCCCTCTATAAAAATAATAAATGTGTAGATTTTATATTTTTATTTGTAAAATTTAGTTTAAAAAATAGCAATTTAGTATATATTTTTTTTGCATTCAATGATATTTGTTTTGCTTACAAAATCGTGGAATGTGCGGCGATTTTTGTTCATAAATGGGATAAAAAAACCAAATAAAAAACTCATACTAAAACAAAATGCGAAGAATCTAAACAATGCCAAAAAAAAGCCTACTTTCTTGCCATCATCTCTAACCAATCTAATCTCTGCATACATATAGCCAAGCGTTTGAGATTTTAACGCAAATAGCAATGAAGTAATAAAAGCATAAATAAAAAAACAAATAAAAATGACTAAATGATTTGATTGAAACGCTTCTTTAGAGCCTAAGATTCCATAAGTTGCGATATATAAAATAGGCATATAAATCATAAAAATATCCGTGATAAATGCCTTTATACGCTCTAGCAAAAACATTTTTTTTGTTGTAGATTCTCTTTTTTTATTTTCCACGATTATTTTTATTGATTTCTGCGACTATTAATTTCCGCGACTTCCGGGCTTTATTGCAACACTTCCACTTGCACACATAGGGCAGGATTTTTCATCATACATATCAAAAACAAAATCATCTAGCGCAAAAAATGGAATATTAAATGGCAGTTTGCATTCCGCTTTTCTCTCAAAAGCAGAATCCACTCGATTACAAATTCCTCTATTTGCAAGTGCAGCAAAAGCCACGACTTCACCACCTATGGATTCTACGCATCTAGCGGATTCCAAAGCACTTCCACCTGTTGTAATAATATCCTCACAAATGACTACTTTATCAGTGTATCTTACGCTAAATCCGCGCCTAAGGGTCATCTTGCCATTTTCTCTTTCTGTAAAAATAAATTTCACACCAAGCGCCCTAGCAAGCTCATATCCAGCCAAGATTCCGCCAAGTGCAGGAGAGCAAACGCAATCTACTTTGATTTCATATTCTTTTATTTTCCTTGCTAATTCAATCGCAAGAATCTCCGCTACATCAGGATTTTCCAAGACCTTAGCAGATTGCAAATAATATTTTGAATGATTGCCACTACTTAACAAAAAATGCCCTTCCAAAAGCGCATTTGCATCTCTATAATATTTTTTAATATCCATTATTAGACCTTTAGTATTTCTTCTTCTTTGTTTTTTACCATTTCTTCTATTTTTTTTACAAATTCATCGGTATATTTTTGAATCTCCTCAAGACCAGCTCTACTTTCATCTTCCGTGATAGCCTTATCTTTTTCGATTTTTTTGATGGCATTATTAGAATCGTGGCGAATATTTCTTATGGCAATCTTTGCTTTCTCACCCATAGCTTTGGCATCTTTTGCGATTGCTTGTCTTTGTTCTTTTGTCATTGGAGGAAAAAATAGCTTTACGCTATCGCTAGAAGTATTTGGATTTACGCCGATATTTGCCTCTAAAATCGAGCGTTCAATTTCTTTTAATAGATTCTTTTCCCAAGGCGTGATAATAATCGTAGTTGCATCTTTTGCGATAACCGAGCCTACTTGATTAAGTGGCATTGGCGTGCCGTAATAATCAATTTTGATATTATCTAATATCATTGTAGAGACCTTGCCACTTCTTAATGTGCCAAAATCGCGCCTTAGCGAATCAACGCTTTTTTGCATACTAGCTTTTGTGTTATTATAAATATCATTTAACATCTAATTTCCTTTTGGCAATAATGGTGCTGCGGGTGCATCAAATGGCGATTTAGTCGAGCTTAGGGGATTAGAATCTGTATCGTTTGTAGGTAGTTTTGGCACGCTAGATTCTATTTTTGTGCTATCTAGGATTGATTTATTCATTTGTTTTGAATAGCTATAACCAAGCGCTATTGTATTTATGATAAACAACAATCCCATAATCATAGTGAATTTTGCCATAAAGCCAGCGGGACCTTTTGCACCAAATAAAGATTCATTACTTCCGCTATACACGCCCAAACCTATGCTAGAACTCTTTTGTAAAAGCACTGCAATCGTAATTACCACCGCGATGATGATTTGTGTTATTAGTAAGATACTAGTCATACAGACTCCATTTGAAAGATAAATCTAGGATTTTACTACAAAATCACGCAATTTTCAATAATTAATAGCTTAATTTGGCTATAATGCGAAATTTTGTTTATCAAATCAACAGGAGATATAGTGAGAAATTTAAAATCTTTAAGAGATAAAATTGTAGATTATATTAAATACAAAAAAAGAAAAATTGCATACAAAACGATGCGCAAATTCGAACAAAATGCGCAAATTAGGGCGAGAATTTGAATCTTGGCTCAAAACAAATCCACAAAAAAGCTATGCGCAGTATAAGCAGGATTTATTCGTGCTGTTTTTATACCGCAATAGTAAAGAAAATGATCTCTTCTTTATCGATATTGGTGCAAATGATGGAATCACTCTTAGCAACACCTATGCCCTAGAGCAAAGCCCTAAATGGGGGGGGGTATATTAATAGAAGCCGATTCTAAGGTATTTTCAAAACTTCTCTCAACTCGCACAAATCCAAAAATCGCAAAATACAATATCGCACTTTTTAACGAAGACAAAATCATCAATTTTTTGCAAATCTCAGGCTATGCGCAAATGCTAAGTGGCGTTATGGAGGAATACGACCCGCGCCATTTAGAGCGTATAAAATATGAGGTGGATAAGTATGGCGGGAGCTATGAGGTAGTAAAAATGCAGGGTATGAAGTTTGAGAGTGTGATGAAAAATCACCCAGAAATCTCGCGCATTGATTATCTAAGTATCGATGTGGAGGGCGGCGAGATGAAAATCTTAGAATCTATTGATTTTGCGTGTTTTGATATTAGGCTTATTGGTATAGAAAATAATTACGCAGATTCTAAACTTAGAAAATTCCTAAAAACTAAGGGCTACAAGAGGTTTTTCATACTTGGTTGCGATGAGTTTTATCAAAAGATTTAGAGGAATTTTTGGGCTT
>X235_Pygmy_Slow_Loris__coassemble_118_pt1 | contig 9657 bp, 7 predicted proteins | sample X235_Pygmy_Slow_Loris__metabat2_high_PE_008 | metagenome-assembled genome bin X235_Pygmy_Slow_Loris
GCAAAGAGTTTTGGTGATATTTTGGTGGTTGGATTAAATAGTGATGATTCTGTGCGCAAACTAAAAGGCAAGGATAGACCGATAAATAGCCAAGATGATAGATTATTCGTGCTTAAAAATATCGCTTGCGTGGATTTTGTCATCATTTTTGATGAAGAAACGCCTTATAATCTAATCAACAAAATAAAACCAGATATTTTAGTCAAAGGTGGTGATTATAAAGATAAAGAAATCGTTGGAAGTGATATTGTAGATGATGTAAGAATCCTTAATTTTGTGGTAAATAAAAGCACAACAAATATTATTAATAAAATCAAAGGAATATAAATGAAAGATTTAATACAAAGTGAATTTTTTTCGCATATTGATACTGCACAAAGCACTTTAAAATTATTAGTTGATGATGTATCTAAGGCTTGTGAAATGATGATTAAAGCCCTAAAAGATGGCAATAAAATAATGGTTTGTGGAAATGGTGGCTCTGCGGCGGATTCTCAACATTTTGCCGCTGAATTAAGCGGTCGATACAAACTAAATAGAGAGGCTATAAGCTGTGTAGCCCTTAGCACCGATACTTCCGCAATAACTGCCATTGGCAATGATTTTGGATTTGAATTTATTTTCTCAAGGCAGGTTGAAGCACTAGCAAAGCACGGCGATATTTTGCTTGCAATCTCTACAAGTGGCAATTCTGCAAATATAATAAAAGCAATCAATGTAGCAAAAGTCAAAGGTTGCGAAGTAATTGGGCTAAGTGGCAAAGGTGGCGGGCAAATGAGTTCTTGTTGTAATTTGAATATCATTATTCCAAGCTCAAATACGCCTAGAATCCAAGAAATGCATTTAATCATCGAACACACGATTTGTGATATTTTAGAGAGAGAATTTGCGTGAGTAGTGATAAAAAAATCGTATTTCCAAATATGCAAGATTATTTTTTGGATAAGGCAAGAGATGGGATTGTGCTAAGGTATGCTGATATTTTTTTTGGCAAATATTTTATTTATATTTTAACGCCTCAAAATATCTTGTATCCTTGCGTGATTTACAATCACACAATGCAACCAAGTCAATACATTAGGCACAACAAGCCCTTTATTCATTTTTGTAATTGCGATATTCTTTGGAGTTTGTATGATAAAGATTCTACGATATTAAAAGCCAAGATTCCAAGCAATTTATTATTTGATTTTCAAGTGGGATTAGGTAGGCATAGCTCAAATAAATTATTTTATGATGTGGAACTTCCATTTTGTCCTAAATGCGTGGAGATTTATGAGAAATTGTTTTTGAGATTTTTTGTTAGTGAAAATTTTGAAATATGGAATATATTATTTGCGACAAATAAAATACTAAAGCTAGAAAAAATAGCAATTGAAGATTCTATCAATTTAGATTCTAGATTTGAAACCTTTGAGGTTGAAATCAGTGATAGATGTTTTTATTTGCGTAGAGTTTAAAGGGAAATAAATGGCATTTATTGGAAGCATTGATTATATTGGAGCGATGTTTGATAAGAGTTTGGCTTTGCAAACTTTGTATAAATATTTATTAGAATCGCTAGATTCTAGCTTGGATTTGTATCATCAAATCCTAAAAAGCGACAATGATAGAATAGAAAATAGAATTGATTTAGGTTTTGGAATGATTGCAATTGAACAAAGCTATAAATTAAATAATGGAAATTTTGAATCGCACAAGAAATACATTGATTTTCAATTGATGATAAAGGGCGATGAGTATATGGAATGCGGAAATATTGATGATTTTAGCGTTTCTAAGAAATATGATGAAAATAATGATGTGATTTTTTATCACCAAAAAAATGAGGTATCAAAGATATTATTAAAAGAAAAAAATCTAGCGGTATTTTTCCCTTATGATGTTCATAGAGGCGGGATTGGGGCAGGTTGTGATGTGGTTTATAAAAGTGTGGTAAAAGTCCCATATCAATTATTAAAATATTGTTTTTAGATGAATAGATTTATTTTACTTGTTGTATTTGCTTGTTTTGTGTATGGCGATAACTGCCCAAATATCGATGATATAACGGGATATTGGATAAGCCCAAGAGATGAAGTAACAGGCAGAAGTGCGATTGTAGAGATTGTTAAAAAAGATGGCAAGTATTTTGGTTATAAAGCTGTATTTTTGGATTCTCTGCCTAGTGTAAATGATGTGAATAATGAAAAATTTTCTCTAAGAGATAGGGCGGTTATTGGCAGTGTTTATATTTATAATTTAGAACGAAATGCACTTCATTCATATATCAATGGCAGATATTATGATTTTAATATAGGAAAGACATTTCACACGCGCTTAAAACTAGAATGCGACAAGCTTGTTTTTACTATTAGCGTGGATAATATCGGTATGCTAAGTTCAAAACGAATTTATCAATATATTTCTAAAGATGATGTAAAATTTTATATCAAAAATGAGATTACGCCAGATTTTAGTGGGATAGATGATTTTTAAGGAGTTGCTGTGAGATTTGATAGAATGCTTTGGCAGTGGATATTTGGTGTATTTTTTTTCGTGTGGATTCTATTTAGTGCGCCAAAGCTTGATTATTTGCAAAACTTCTTTCATATTGTTGGTGTTTTTTTGTTGTTTTTGGGAATCTTAGGCAGGCTTTATGCTACTTTGTATATTGGTGGCGTCAAAAATAGCGGAAGAAATGGCAGTTTTGTAAATGAGGGCATTTATAGCGTATGTAGGAATCCGCTTTATTTCTTTTCTTTTGTGGGCTTGCTTGGGATTTTGTTTTTGAAAGGGCAGATTATTTTGATATTTTTTGGTGCAATATTGTTTTTGATTATTTATAGATTCACGATTTTAAACGAAGAGAAATTTTTGAGTGAAAAATTTGGGGATTCTTATATAAATTTTTTAAAATCCACGCCTAGATTCTTCCCAAAATTTTCTAGGTTTAAATATAATGAAAAATTAGAGATCTATCCATTTTTCTTACACAAAGAGATAAAAAGAGCGTTTGTGTGGCTTTTTGGGGCATTTTTTTTGTATATCGTATCTATTTTGCAAAATCTTGGATTCTTGCCTATTTTAATGTTTGTTTATTAGATCATTCATCTCATTTTCATTTAATATCCTAATCCCAAGAGAGCGTGCTTTCTCAAGCTTGCTACCTCCATTTTCTCCCGCAAGGAGAATCGTTGTTTTTTTGCTTATACTCGCACTTATATTTGCGCCAAGATTTTCTAATCTTTTTTTCATATCATCTCTATTTATCGAAAGCGTGCCTGTGATAACTATCACTTCGCCATTTAAAATCCCGCTATCTACATTATTTTCCTCTAGTGTGGGCTGGATAATCTCTAATAATTCATTTACAAAATCCCTATTTGTATCCATAAATGTGATTAACGATGTCGCACTCTCGCTTCCTATGCCATCGATTGCGATTAGTTCATCATAGCTTATATGAAAGATTCTAAATCCAAATAATTTTGCAAATCTCTTACTCGCACTCTCCCCGATATGCTCTATCCCCAAGGCGTTTATAAATCGCCATAGTTCGATATTTTTGCTTTGTTGTATCGAATCTAATATATTTTGAATCTTCTTATCTTTAAAGCCCGCTTTGTTTTCTAGCATTTCTTTTTTGATTTTATATATATCTAATATATTTTTTATGATTCCCTCTTCAAACAAAAAATCGACAATCTTATCGCCAAGTCCCACCATATTCATCGCTTTTTTGCTACAAAAATGAATGATAGAATTTTTTACCCTTGCTTTGCATTGTAGATTCTGGCATTTTATAAGTATATTTTCTACTAACAATTCACTATTGCATATCGGGCAGAAACTTGGCTTTTTTATCTTTATTTCACTTCCATTTCTTAGCTCTTTTATGGGCTTTATGATTTTTGGGATCACATCGCCGCTTCGAATAATGAAAACATTGTCATTTATTCGTATATCTTTTTTCTCTATTTCATCAAAATTATGTAGCGTAGCCCTACTTACACTCGCGCCCTCGATATTTATCGGCTCTAATTCCGCCACAGGTGTAATTACGCCACTTCTCCCAACACTAAAACTAATATCTAGAATCTTTGTTTGTTTTTCAATGGGTGGAAATTTGTAAGCTACGGCAAATCGCGGATTTTTAGCGGTATATCCAAGCAAGTTTTGGGAATCTATATTATCAATTCTTACTACCATACCATCAAGCATAATATTATATGTATGCCTAATAGCAATAAGCTTATGATAAAATGCCTCTATTTCGGCTAGATTCTTGCATTTTGTGCTTAATTTTGTATCAATAAACCCAAGATTCTTAATCATATTCAATCGATCAAAAAAGCTATTTTCATTGCTATTCATATACCCAAATCCCCAAGGGATAAATCTTAGTTTTCTTTGTTTTGTGATTTTTGGGTCAAGTTGCCTCAAACTCCCTGAGGCAGCATTTCTTGGATTTGCAAATATGCTTTCATTATTTTTTATTCTCTCATTATTTATTTCCTCAAAATCATTTTTATTGATAATCACTTCGCCTCGAATCTCGATTTTATCAAGGTAGGGAATGCTAAGTGGGATAGAATGTATCATTTTTGCATTTTCTAATACATTTTCTCCTATGCTTCCATCGCCCCTTGTTGCCGCACTAATCAATATTCCTTTATCATAAATGAGATTTAGACTCGCCCCGTCAAATTTCGCATCGCACATAAAAGAAATATTTAGATTTGATTTACTAATTCTATTTATCCAAGATTCTAATTCATTGATATTAAACACATCTTCCAAACTCCACATTTTTTCAATATGCTCTATTTTCTCAAAATTTTCGATTATCTTATCGCCAATTCTTTGCGTAGGTGAAGTAAAATCAATATGCTCTTTGTGGTCTTTTTCATATGCTACTAGTTCGTGATATAATCGATCATATTCCTCATCGCTAGCGATTGGATTATCCAAAACATAATAATGTTCTGCCATTTTTTTTAGAAGTTTTGTTTTTTCTTTGTAAGTTTGAAGATTCATAATACTCTTTTTAAATGCAAAATTTTAAAGTTAAAATTATATAATATCCAAATCTCAACTAAAGCCAATTGAGCTTGAATTTGAATTAAGAAAGATTCTAGAACATACGAATTTGTAGTTTTTGCTACAATCGCAACATTAAATTTAAATTGGAAATTTTTATGCTTAGAACACATTTATGTAGTCATTTAGATGAAAAAAATATTGGAGAGAGTGTAAAACTCTGTGGTTGGTGCAATACTTATAGAGATCACGGCGGCGTTGTTTTTATCGATTTGAGGGATAAAAGCGGCATTATTCAACTTACTTGCGATCCCTCTAGTGCGGCTTATGAAAACGCAAGCTTGGTTAGAGATGAGTTTGTTTTGATAGCAAGCGGTGTTGTTAGAGGTCGTGGCGAGGGCTTGGAGAATCCAAAGCTAAAAACTGGGAAGATTGAAGTGGTGCTAGATTCTCTTATTATCGAAAACAAAAGCCAAACGCCACCCATCACAATAGGCGATTTGAACACAAATGAAGAACTAAGGCTTAGATATAGATATTTGGATTTGCGCACAAAAATGGCATTTGATACTTTTAAATTACGAAGTGATATAGCGCTTAAAACTCGAGAATCTCTAGCAAAAATGGATTTTTTAGAAGTCGAAACCCCGATTCTAACCAAAGCCACTCCAGAGGGTGCTAGAGATTATCTAGTGCCTAGTCGCGTGCATAATGGTGAGTTTTTTGCTTTGCCACAAAGTCCGCAATTATTCAAACAATTGCTTATGGTAGCGGGCTTTGATCGATATTTTCAAATCGCAAAATGCTTTAGAGATGAGGATTTGAGGGCAGATAGGCAACCAGAATTTACTCAAATTGATGTGGAGATGAGTTTTTGCACTCAAGATGATGTGATAAGAGTCGCTGAGAATCTACTAAAAGATATTTTTGAGGTTTGCTCTATTTCTATACAAGTGCCATTTATGCGTATGCCATACATTGAGGCTATGGAAAAATATGGTAGTGATAAGCCAGATTTGCGCTTTGATTTGGCTATGGTTGATATTGGTGAGTGCTTTGTGGATTCTAATAATGATATTTTTAAAAATATCGCAAGCAATTTAGACAAAAATCGTTTCAAAGCCCTAAAAGTGCCAAATGGCGATAGTTTTTTTACTAGAAAATTGCTTGGTGAATGCGATGATTTTGTCCGTAAATTTGGTGCAAAAGGGCTTGCTTATATCCAAGCTAGAGATGGCGAGCTAAAAGGTCCTATTATCAAGTTTTTAAGCGATTCTTCTTTGCAAAAAATGAAAGATTTATTAGATATTAAAAATGGCGATATTGTATTTTTTGGAGCGGGCGAAAAGCACTTGATATGGGATTATATGGGAAGATTGAGGCTAAAAATCGCCTCTATGATGAATCTCATCAATCAAAATGAATTTAAATTTTTGTGGGTCGTTGATTTTCCTATGTTTGAATATAGCGATAATCGCCTAAAAGCGCTTCATCACCCCTTTACAATGCCAAGTCATATTGATGAGGAGAATCCGCTAAATATGCATTCTATCGCCTATGATGTGGTGCTAAATGGAATCGAGCTTGGCGGCGGAAGTGTTAGAAATCATAAGCTTGATATTCAAAAAAAGATATTTAATTTGCTTGGCATTGATGAAAATGAAGCAAATGAAAAATTTGGATTCTTGCTTGATGCGCTAAGCTATGGTGCGCCTCCACACGGCGGATTTGCAATAGGGCTTGATCGATTGGTGATGTTGCTTACCAAGCAAAATAGCATTCGCGATGTTATCGCATTCCCAAAAACACAAAAAGCCACTTGTTTGCTTACAAATGCCCCAAGTAGCGTAAAAGCCGAGCAATTAAGAGAATTAAATATTAGGCTTAGAGATCACTCCTAGTTTTAAGCGTAGTGTTAGATTCTCTTTGTTTAAGAATCCGCAAGAAAGGCGATTTTGTGAGTAAAATAAAGGCTTTTAGCCAAAATCTAGCATTTAAAAGCTAGAAATTTAGCAAAAATAGATTCTAATCCTTTTTAATAAAACTATTAAAAACCTCCTTAAATTCATCTTTATCTTTTTTCTTAAAGAATCTAAGCCCACTTACCGCCACACTTTTTAGCCCATTTTTTAGCCTAGCTTCTTGCGTGTCTTGCTTTGCCACTTCTTTTAGGCTTTTTAAAAAGTCCTCTTTCCATCTATCAAATTCAAGCAAATTTTCGCCCTTTGGCTCGATGATACACTGGCTAATCAAAGCCTCATCGCCCTTGCGCCTACCCAAAAAATAAAAATCAGGTTCAAAACGATCGCTATAATGTTCGTTTGGCTCGCCATTCTCCAAAAACTCACGCCCATCATAGATAGCAAATTCACTCATTCTTTCGTTACGCACGATGAGCCATTCTTTAAAATGCTCGTCTATAAAGCCCTTATTTTGCTCGATAAATTCCAAAAAATCAAGCTCTAAGCTAGTGCCGACAAAATTCTCAAAGACAAACCACTCATATTCTACGCAAGATACTTCTTTGATCTTTTCTTCACCCTTTTCATCTTGGCTTCTTTGCCTATAAATATCTTTATTTTGCAAGCAAAATTCTAGTTTTTTAGTGTGCCATTGTCCTACTTCATAGCTCTCTAGCACTCTTGCACCCTCATCTTTAAATATTTCGCAGATAAAAAGCGCGATTTTAAGCTTAGTGCTTGCGTTTAGCTCTTGCTTTTTGTGGATTTTCACACTCATTTTTTGCAAGTTTTCACGCACAAACTCACGCCTTGAAGTGATATTAAAAAGCTTTGCTAGATTCTCAAAATTATAAAACTCACTTATTTTATTCATCGCTTTTAAGAAAAAAATTTCCTCTATCTTACTTAGCTCATAGTCCTTGTGTGTGTGAATCTCACTTGCTTTTTTACCCTCATTTAAATTTTCACTCTCATCTTTTAAAAGCTCTTTTTCACTCACTCCTTTAGCCTCAAAAAGCGGGATTTTCAACGCTTCACATTTATTTTTAAGCTTTTTTCGCCTTTTCTCATTAAAAATAGTTCCAGCAAAAAGCCCACCGATTTTATATCTTGAATTTGTCGCAAAAAGGACTTCCTTGTAAAAGGGCTTATCTTTTATCTCCTCTTTTATCTTAAGCGTGATTTTTTGCTCATTGATTTCATAGATTCCCTCATTTTCTAGTTCTTTTTCAAGCCTGCTTATAAACTTATTATCATCTATTGCGTGATAGCTTAGGGTTTCTAAAGCCCTTAAAGGTGTATTTATATGATCGAATTTACGCTTATATTTATCATTTAAATCCGCACCTTGTAAATCCTCTAAGCCTTCTTTTTTACTCAAAACAAAGGGATAATACCTAGCACCTCTGCCGATGAGCTGTGCTTCTTGGGTGCTTTCTTTGATTGTGCCAGAATTTAGATTTAGCCGCACTATATCAAAGAGATTTAGCACATCCCAGCCCTCATTAAGCTTATCGACCGCAAAGATCGCACGAATTTCATTATCTTTATCCTCTAGTGAATTTAGCTTTATTTGATACTTCTCGTCTGCTTTTTCTTCATTGACATTTAAGATAAATTTCTCATCAAAACTAGCTTTTATCAGCTCACAAAGGGCTTCGTCCTTATACCCATAAGCTTTAAAAAAGCTAAACGCTTCTTTTAAAATCGAATTCTCACCCTTTTTAAATCCACTTCTAAATTCGTCTATATCTTTAGCTTTAAGTGTGTGTAAAAGTTTTTTAAACTCCTCCTCATTTTGCTTTGATTTAAGTTTAGGCCAGCTTTTATACAGCACCACAGGCTTTAAAAATAGCCCATATTCACGCGCTAAAAGCTCTCTATAAAGGCTTGTTATTACACTGCCTAAAAATCTTTGTTTAGGCTCGCTACTATTGTATTGTAAAAGCGTGATTTTCTTACTAAATTTATCCTTGTAAAATTCTTTCAATGCGTATTCGTAGATGATCTTATCTTTGTATTTTTCTTGCACTGTGCTCTCTTTTGGTAGGGTCGCACTAAACTCAAAGAGTAGATTTTCTTTATGTGCTTTAAAAGCATTTCTGGTAACACTCTCCCAGCACTTTTTTTCCTCCTCCTTCTCGCTTTTGCTAAGCCTATTTTTCGTCTCTGCATTTAAGTGATGTGCCTCATCGGCTAAAAAAACGACTTTTTGATCCTTAAAGTCCTCAAAGCAAAGCGCGTTTTCCTTTTCATTTTTAAAGAGGCTAAAAAGCCCTTGGATGGTGTTAAAATAAATATTTATCGCACCCTTTTTACTTTGAGCAAAGCCCTCTATGCAGTTGATTTGCACCTGCTTTTCGCTCATCATAATAGGCTCTTTAAAGAGGTATTTGCTTGAGAGCGTATCTAAAAAATTCGCCTTAGTCTTTTCTAAGATCGCACTAGAGCTTACAAAAAAGACAAAATTCTCATAGCCTCTTTTATAGCACTCTAGGATCAAAGCCGCCATTACTAGTGTCTTGCCGCTCCCTGTTGCCATATTAAACAAAAGATGATTTTTCTTAAAGCTAGCATTATTTGCTAGATAAAATTTCAAAGCCTCCTTTTGATACTCTCTTAAACTTTGACTAAGATTATCGCTAATAAAGCTTGGTATCTCTAGTTCTTTTAA
>X235_Pygmy_Slow_Loris__coassemble_124_pt1 | contig 9223 bp, 11 predicted proteins | sample X235_Pygmy_Slow_Loris__metabat2_high_PE_008 | metagenome-assembled genome bin X235_Pygmy_Slow_Loris
CTAGCTAATCTCGTGCTTCGATAGAATCTCTTTAGGCTAATTGTCGCTTTACTCGATACTTTGTAGTGAATGTGTTGTAGGTATTCTCTTATGTTTTCTTTGTTGATATTTGTTAGATTCTCTTGCTCTTTTAATATGTATTGTGGAATCTTGATATGTTTGTGATTAAATGAGATTGAGAGTTTGTTATAAAATCTCTCAAATTTATTGCAACATAGCAACCCAAACACAAATGGAAGATTGTATTTTTTATACCATTCTAATCCCAAATCTATATAATCCTCATCTATTTTATGCCCTAGCTTGTATCTAAGTGCCTTGTCGCCTATTAGAATCTCGCCATTTATTTTTAGGACGATTGACAAAGCATTTGAGCTAGCGGATTGGTAATCGAATTTTTTTTTGCTTTTTATCGCAATAACACTCCACACTTCGCCATTTGAGATGATTGCGCTTTTTGTTTTTTTTGCCTTTATTCCAGCTATCGATGAGATGAATCCCGCATCGATTCTTTTGAATAAAAATTCCTTATTCAATCTTGCAGGATAGTTTTTGTGATGATTGATAAAAAGCTTAAATGAGCTTTGGATTGGGTATTTTTTGATAAAAATATCAAATGGCAACAAATTTAGATAATCTATTTTCCCAAAACGCATTTATTTTCTTACTCGTATGTATTCTATTTTTGTGCTTGCTTTGATTTTGTTGAAATATTCATTAAGCAATTCATTTTCCTTTGCTTCCGCATATTTTTGCATTATATTTGGTTTAATATCCTCAAATGGCATTAATTCTTGCTTTGTTTTTTCTTTGATAAAAAACACAATCAATGTATTTCCAGAGTTCAAAACGGGCGTGAATTTTTTCTCAGGCGTATTTAAAAATATATTTACAATTTGTGGAGGCAGATTTTTTATATCGATTTCCTCCTCTTTTGCTTGCACTTCTGGATTTAAAATCAGTGGATTTGACAAAAATTGCTGCAACGCGCCGTCATTTGTAGAAGTGTAACTCGTAACCTTTATAATCGTTGGAAATGTGAATAATGCCTCATTAGAATCATAATATTTTTTCAATTCCTCATCATTTGCTAGATTGATATTTGTTTGTAAGATTTTTTGCATTAGATCTCTATTTAATAAATGCTCTCTTAGCCCGTTTTTGTAAGTATCAAAATCGATTCCTTGCGATTTTAGCGTGTTTATCAATTCATCTTTTGTGATATTGTTTGCAGAGGCGATATTATTTATTTCTTCATCTAGCTTTGTATCATCGATTTTTATGCCAAGCCTTTTTATTTCATTTTCTCTTAATTTATCTCTTATGATTCGTTCTATTGCTTCTTGTTTTCGAATCTTCGCACTATCTTGCAATTTTTGTATTTCGTGCATTGTGATGATATTGCCATTTACTTTGATTGCTATGCCATCTATCGTGTTTGAGAGTAGAATCCCTGTAAATATAAATATAATAAAAATTTTCATTGTCTAACCTTTTATAAATTCATTATCAAAAAAATCAATAATGCAATCTCTCATTTCTTTAGATTCTGTAATGGAATTCACTTTTGATCTAAAATGATGTGCATCTTGGTGATTTTTAGCATAAGTATGCAAATTTTTCCTAAACATTATACAAGCGCGTTCGCCATATTCATCAATCATATTATCAAAATGTTCCAAAACTATATCTTTTTTTAATAATCTTGGAAGCTCTTTTGTGTCGTATTTTAGCTGATAAAAAATCCACGGCTCTTTTAATGCAAATCTACCGATCATAATCCCATTTGCATTTGTGATTTTCAACACTTCTTTTGCTTTATCAAAAGAATCGATTTCGCCATTTGCAATGAGTGGAATCTTTATTTTTTCTTTGATAAGTGCAATTGCATTATAATCAATCTTCTCTTTTTTGTATGCATCGATTTTTGTTCTTCCGTGAACTACGACAAAATCCGCCTCACAATCATTAATCATACTTGCAAGTTCAAGTGGAATCTTTTTGTCAAATCCAAGCCGAATCTTTATGCTTGTATATGGTTTGTTTGAATGTAGTTTGATGGTATTTATCAAGCTTGCAAGCAAGTTTAAATCTTTTAACAATCCGCTTCCATTGCCGTGAGAGCTTACTTTTGGTGCAGGACAACCGCAATTTAAATCGATAATATCAATGCCTTCTTGCGCGTTTAAAATATCAATGCTTTTTTTGATGATTTCTTTATTATTGCCCGCAATTTGCACGGAAAATGGAGATTCTAGCGGGCTTTTTTTTATCATTCTTAATGTTTTTTTTGGATTAAAACTAAGTGCATACGCGCTTATCATCTCGCTTACGCTTATATCTACGCCAAATTTTTTTACCATACTTCTAAAAGGCAAATCTGTATATCCTGCAAGTGGAGCTAACATTAATAAATTATTAAAATTAATCACTTATTTTCCTTAAAGATTCTGCCTTATTTATTTGAAAAATAAATCTGTTGGATAGGATTTTCCTGCCACTTTCAAATCAAGATATGCGCGCACATTTAAAAATTCATATGCAGGTTGCGCTCTTAATCTTTCTTTTGCTCTCTCTAGCATTTCTAATTCTAATAAAACATAAAAATACGCATTTTCCGCATTTTCATCATTGTCCGCTAAATATTCAAATATTTTTATCCAAGTATTTGGGTCAAGTCTGCCTTTCGTGGATTTTACGAGATTTAGGTAATCATCTTTTGTAAATTTTGTATTTTTACACATATCGCTTATTTCTTGAGTGCTTAGATCTATTTTGCCGTCCATAAAAACATTTAATAATTCAAGCGCTATTTCCCTATCATAGCTTATTTGATCTTTGTATCGCTCTATTTCTTTGCTAGGGGCGTTTTTTATCAAGGCAATAAAAGCAAATTTTTTTAATTCATATATATAATTTTTGTTTTTGATGATTGGTAGCCCATTTTTGTAGTTTTTTGTAATGCTATTTTTTACATTTAGCGTAAATAACGGGCTTGTTTTTGGTATGTTGAATTTATAAACATCTATTTCTTCGCCATTTTTTAGATTTGAATACATTGCTAGTAATTTTTTTATATCGGCGTTTTGGCAACCTGTGGAATCTAGCTTTGGTGAAATATCAAATTGATCGATAATATCGCCTATTTCTTTAAACAAGCTTGTTTTTAGGACTAGATTCTCATCTTTTCTTTCTATGATTTTATTTTTGATTTTTTGTATGAATATTTTTTTATCGCTTTTGATTGCTTTGTTACTCAAAAACTGCCCCATTCTATCGGAAAAAATAAAAATAATAGTAATAAAGAAAAATGTATATACAATGATTACAATCCAAAGTGCCACAGGTATATCATAAGCCAAACTACTAAAAGGCAGTGCATATTCAAATGTCGCATTAGTAAGGTTATATACATAAAGCCCAAGTAACGCGCCAAGTATGAGTATTGTTAGTGGATAGTATTTATAAAACATTGATTATCCTTTTGTTTTTTCATATATTTCTCTGCAAGATATGCAAAATCTCGCATATGGTTTTGCCCTAAGTCGCCTTATATCGATATTTTCATTACACATTTCACATTTTCCATATTGATTTTTTTCTATTTTTTTGATGGCTCTATTGATGTCTTCTAAATATAGATTATTGTTTTTTAATATATTTTCATCGATATAAGATATTGATTTAAAGCTACTAATATCCGCTTCTTCGCTTGTGCTAATGCTATTTAGTGTTTTGATTGTTTCATTAGAATCTTTGATAAAATTAATAGCATTATTTTTTAATAAAAAAAGTTTGTTTTTTAGTTCCTCAATCTCTCTTTTTCGCATATTGCTCCTTTATTCTTTGTGATATGGGTGATTGTTGATAATGCATAATGCACGAAATATTTGCTCAAATATAATAATTTTTGTCATTTTATAGCTAAAAGTAAGCTTACTTAGCGATATATTTGTCGTTTTGGATAAAAAAATATCATCAAAGCCATAACAACCGCCGATAAAAAAATTGATTTCATTTTTATCTCTTAATAAATCGCTAAATTCAAATGTGTTTATTTCCCTGCCATTTGGGTCAAATGCTATATTTGGCACATTATTTTTTAGATATTTGCTAAATTCGATTCCATAAGATTCTTTTGCACTCTTTGTAGAATCCTTTTGTGCTTTTTGTATATTATTATTAAATATATTTATTTCTTCCACTATTGCCCCAAATTGCCTTATTTGTTTGATAAATTCATCGCATTTATTTTGCTTTTTTGATATTGAGTAGATTCTTATTTTCATTTGTTAGCATTTCTAATAAATCACTTAATGTCTTTTTCAATTCTTTTCTATGGACGACCATATCAATCAATCCGTGTTCTAGCAAAAACTCTGCCGTTTGGAATCCCTGTGGCAAATCCTCGCCTATTGTTTGCTTTATCACTCTAGCACCCGCAAATCCTATCGTAGCACCCGGTTCTGCTATGATAATATCGCCCAAAAACGCAAATGACGCACTAACGCCGCCCATCGTTGGATCTGTCAAAATAGAAATATAAGGGAGATTTACATTAGATAATTTACCCAAAGCTGCACTTGTTTTTGCCATTTGCATTAAAGAAAAAGTGCTTTCTTGCATTCTTGCGCCACCGCTTGAAGAGCAAATAATCAATCCTTGCTTGTTTTCAATCGCCCGATTTACCGCACGGACGATTTTCTCACCCTCAACGGACGCAAGACTTCCGCCCATAAATTCAAAATCAAAAATCACTGCTTGGGTTTTGATTCCATTGATTGAGCCTTCTATGCTTATTGCCGCGCTTTCTCTTCCATCGGTTTTTTTGGCATATTCTTCGATTCTTTGTTTGTAGCTTTTTTTATCTACAAAATTTAGCGGATCATTTGGTAATAGATTTTTATCGTGTTCTACGATATTATCTTCATCAAAGATTAATTTTATTCTATCATTTACATTGATTCTAAAGTGATAATTGCATTTTGGACACACAGAATTTTGACTTAGCACTTCTTTGTAATACATCAAGGCATTACACGATTTGCATTTTATCCATTGCGTTTCTGTTGGGGTCGTTTCTATCGGTATTTGTTTGGTTTTTTTATTAAAGATTCCTAGAGCCACTAACTTCTCCCTCTTAAAAAAAGTTTTGAAATATTATCAAATAAGTTCTTATCTTTGCTAAAAAATATTTTAGTAGTATTATAATAATTTGTTAATTAAAGATTTATGGGGGATTTTTGCAAGGATTTATAAGTGGCATCACTAAGCTAAAAAACGAAGATATTATCGTCCAAATCATCACTGAGAAGAAATTTTTGAGTTTGTATCGATTTTATGGGCTTAGGCATAGCATTATTAGCATTGGTCGCAAAATCGATTTTGATATAGAATACAATGGGCAGTTTATGCCAAAATTACGCAATATTATCCAGCTTGGATTTGCTTATGAGAGTGATTTTACTAGGCTTTATTATTGGCAGCAATTTTTAAAATTGTTGAATAATCATTTGCGCGATACTGAGGAGATTCCTAATTTTTATTTTGAAATATTAAATAATGGCGCTATTGCCCTAAAAGCGCAGAATCCAGCGAGGGTATTGATAGAAATGTATGTAAAATTATTGCATTTTGAGGGTAGATTGAATCTAGATTCTAATTGTTTTATTTGTGATGAAAAACTGCCAAGTAAAATATCGGTAACTAGGGGATTTTTGTGCGCTCATCAAAGTTGCTTGCAAAATCATATCGAAGTGATTGATAAATCTTTGTTTTTTGATTTTATCAATCTTAAAAAAAGCACATTCTTAAGCGACAACGAAGTGCAATATTTATTAAAAGTGCTTTTACTTGGAATCTAGAATCTATTTATTAGAATCTTGCTTGTTTTTAGCTACACTTTCATTTGCAAAGTTGTGAAAATTGAGGTCGTTAAACTGTCGGTAAGGCTGACCTCGCTTACCCCTCTTTGCGTTTGTAGCAGGATTGTGAAAATCGCGGTCTTTAAACTCTTGGTAAGGCTGACCCCGCTTACCCCTTCCTGCTCTAAGCACAAAAAAGCCCATTTTTTCAAGATTCTATCAAAGATTTATAGCTTTTTATTTATTCATTTTGCTTCTTGCGATTTTTCTTTGTTTTGCTGCTTCATATCGCCTTTTGTCCTCTTTTGTTGTTGGTATTAGTTGATCGATTTCAAGTGGCATTCCATCGGGATCTAGTGCTACCATCGTGAAATACGAACTACTTGTATGCGTTGCGGTTCTATTTTTTATATCTTCGCTAATTACTTTTATACCCACTTCCATCGAACTTTTTCCCGTGTAATTTACTCTAGCCATAAATGTTACTAGATTTCCAATTGGGACGGGTTGCTTGAAACTCACGCTATCTACATATACCGTTACTACATCAACACCACAATACCTAGTCGCGCACGCATATGCCACTTGATCTAGCATTCTCATAATATGTCCGCCGTGGACAACGCCACTAAAATTAGCCAAATCTGGCGACATCAAAATCGTCATAGACAAAGATCGTCTATCAAAAATATCTTCCATTGTTTTAACTCCCCAAAAAAATTTATACTTGATTTTATATTGTATAATTTTATGCAATTTAGAAAAATTATCAAGGTGTGATATTGAAAAATATACTTTTTACAGGAGCGGCTGGATATATCGGCTCTTGCAGTGCTTATTATTTTTTGAAAAGGACGACTTATAATGTTTTTATCATTGATAATTTAAGTAGCGGTTTTATAGAAAATATTAGATTCTTAGAATCTAGATTCAACGATAGAATCCATTTTATCAATCTTGATTTAAGCGATATTTGTGGATTAAAAAAAATCTTAGAAGAATATAAATTTGATTGCGTGGTGCATTTCGCTGCTTCTTTAATCGTCCCAGAATCCGTTTTAAATCCGCTTTTGTATTATTCAAACAATACCAAAAACACGCTAAATTTGATTTCATTATGCATAGAATCTAAAATAAATAAATTCATCTTTAGTTCCACGGCGGCTGTTTATGGCGAGCCAAAAATCCTGCCTGTAAAAGAGGATTACGCATTGCTTCCTATCAATCCCTATGGTGCTTCTAAAATGATGAGTGAGATGATTTTAAGGGATACTTCTATTGCTTATAAGGATTTTAATTTTGTCGCACTTAGATATTTTAATGTCGCAGGCGCTTTAAATGATAGTGATTTTGCAAATAAACTTGGGCTTGGACAAAGAAATAAAAACGCCACTCATCTAATAAAAGTCGCTTGTGAATGTGCGGTAGGAAAAAGAGAGAGTGTAAGCATTTTTGGCGATGATTATGCTACAAAAGATGGTAGTTGTATTAGGGATTATATTCATATTGATGATTTAGCGCTAGCGCATTTGAGTGCTTATGAGTTTTTGGAAACACACAAAAAAAGCGAGGTTTTTAATGTCGGCTATGGCGTTGGATTTAGCGTAAAAGAAGTGATAAATATCATAAAAGAAGTAAGTGGCATTGATTTTAAAGTAATTGCGGGCAAAAGAAGAGAGGGCGATCCTGCAAATCTCGTATCAAATAATGAAAAAATATTAAAAAATACTTCTTGGAAGCCAAAATATAATGATTTGAGATTAATTGCAAAAAGTGCGTATTTGTGGGAATCTGCACTATGTTAGCATTTAAAATATATGAGATTATATATTTTATAGAGATTTTTTTTATTTCGCTTATTATTGCTTTTGTGGCGGATATTTTTATCATAAAATACGCACAAAAAAGTGGCTTTTTGCTTGATAAATCCTCCACTATAAAGCCCCAAAAAATGCACTATGGCGATATTCCTAGGGCTGGTGGAATAGGCATATTTTTGGCATTTTGTTTTGTTATTTTTTTTGGATTGAAATATATTAGTTTGTTGTTGCTTGTGCCTATTTTTTTGGTATTTTTAAGCGGCGTGTTAGAGGATTTTAAAAACTCTCTTAGTCCAAAGCAAAGGCTTTTATTGCAAGTTTTAGCCGCAATTAGTGCGATTTATTTTTTTGATTGCGTGATTGTTGATATTGGAATCTCTTTGCCATATTATCTTGGCGTTGTTTTTAGCGTGTTTTGTATCGTAGGAATCATCAATGCGATAAATATCATCGATGGTTTTAATGGACTAGCTGGGGGATTTTGCACTCTTGCGTTGCTAAGTATTGCATTTGTTTCATATATCGTTGGTGATATAAAGATATTTTATATTTGTATCGGGCTTATTGGCGGAATCTGTGGCTTTTTGATATTAAATTTTCCAAAAGGCAGAATCTTTTTAGGCGATGGCGGAGCGTATTTGCTTGGGTTTGTTTTGGCGTTTTTGCTTATCAAGCTTACTCAAAATGAAAATAATGGAGTTAGCCCTTGGTATGGAATCACTATTATGATTTATCCTATTTTTGAGGTGTTATTTTCTATTTATCGCAAAAAAATCATTCGTTCTATGTCGGCTATGCAGCCAGATTCTATTCATTTTCATATGTTGATTTATAAGCGCATTACTCGCTCAAACTATAAAACTTCTATGTTTATATGGGCTTTGAATCTTCCATTTATATTTTTGCCCGTTTTGTTTTTTGATAATACTTTTGTGCTTATTGTTATTGCGATTATTTTTATTTTTATTTATTTGTTTATTTATTTTAGGATAATCAAATTTGCAAGCGGGATTAATAAGGGCGCTTAGTATATAATTTTATAAATTTTAAGGGGTAAATGATGATTACAATTGATTATGAAAAATACAATAATATGAGTCAAAAGCAACTTTTGGCTTCTTTGAATAATGCGGAGAAAAAAGAGCAAAAAATCAAAAATGATATGTCTAAAAATAAACAGCTTATCAAATTTCTAAAATCAAAAATAAAAGAAAGCATCGATAAGCCAAAATATTACACACTTGAAACTTCACCAGCAATGAAAAAATTTAGGAAGTGGAGAGATGAAAATCCAGAACAAGCAGAACAAATAGCACAAGAGCTTGAAGAGGAGATGAAAAGCTATGCAGATCATAATCCCGCACAAAGTTGAAAAATATTTAGAAAAACAATGTAAGGGAGATTTTAAGGGCATTACTAAGGTAATGCAATTTTTGAATTTTAATTTGCCTAATGCCGAGAATCCTACACTTTTGCCAAATTGCAAAAAAATGCAAGGCACTGAAAATAATTGGCGGTGGCGAGTAGGCAATTATCGCA
>X235_Pygmy_Slow_Loris__coassemble_130_pt1 | contig 8912 bp, 7 predicted proteins | sample X235_Pygmy_Slow_Loris__metabat2_high_PE_008 | metagenome-assembled genome bin X235_Pygmy_Slow_Loris
TTGGTGGATTGTTGAAATTTTGGCTTTTTCACGATTTGGATTCTATGGATTGCCACGAGGCTAAAGCCTCTCGCAATGACAAAAGCGGTGTAGATTGCCACGCTTTGGATTCTATGAATCGCACGATTTAAAATGACAAGAATGTAGATTTTTGCTATGCTTAAATAAAAAGGATTTAAAAATGGAAATAAATGCAGAAGATAAGCAAAAATTAGAGGAATTATGCGCACTTGCCTTTGATTTTGCAAGGGAAAATGATGTTGCTTCAATAAGCACCTTGCTTCAATATGGATTAAATGTAAATTTGGCAAATCACAAGGGAAATACGCTTCTTATGCTTGCTGCTTATCATAATTCGCTTGAGGTAGCCGAAATTTTGCTAAAAAATGGTGCTTCTGTTGATAAGAAAAATGACAAAGCGCAAACTCCACTCGCTGGCGTGGTTTTTAAAGGTTATATGGATATGGCAAAGTTGTTGTTGAAATATGGAGCAAATCCAAATGAGGATAATGGTATGGGGCTTACGCCGATAAATTGCGCGATTATGTTTAGGCGAAAAGAAATATTGGATTTGTTACTAAAACACACAAATAAAAAATTATCATTGTTGCAAAAAATTGGTTTTTTTATTTTGCATAAATGTATTAAGCCAAAATCTTAGGCTATGATTGCAAAAAAAATTGTGAGAAATGATGTTTAGAGATATTTGTATTTTTTTTGCGGCGGCATTTTTTGAGATTCTTGGTTGTTTTAGCTTTTGGCTTGTGTTTAAAAATAATAAAACATATTTTTGGCTTATGCTTGGGATTGTTTGTTTGATTTTGTTTGCTTATCTTTTGACAAAAATCGAGCTAGCTTATGCGGGGCGAATCTATGCTATTTATGGCGGGATTTATATCATTTCATCGCTATTTTGGCTTTATATCGTGGAAAAACAATATTTAAATATTTATGATATTGTTGGAAGTTTGTTTGTGTTTGTGGGTATTTGTGTGATTTTATTTGGTGCAAAAAATCATAGTTTATAAGCTATTTTTATACATTTTAGCGGCTTGATAAAACTCATATACGCCTTTATCATAAAGCATTCTTGCAATAAGCAAGAATCTTATTTCATCATCTTTTTTATTCAAATATTCTTCTTGCGCTTTTGTATTTGGCTTAAAATCTATATTTTTTATAAAATCGATTCTAAAATGCTCCAAATCAATCCCCTCGCTTGGCAGAATAAATGATTTGCTAGATTCTATGATGTTTAGATTGATGAATTCGTCTCTATCATCTTTGTTTAAAAACCAGATTTCTTTTGTGTTTTTTAATGCGATTTTGTAGAGTTTTACTACGAATTTTTTAAATATCGATTTTATGATTCCCTTTGGGATAAACACATATCCAAGCCCAGTTGTAATTGCGATATTTGGAATCTTTAGTTTATTTGCTACAAATGAGCCGTAAATAACGGGCTTTATTGTGTAATTTATCACCATATTTGGATTGATTTTTTTGATGTGATTTTTTAATTCGTTGATGAATCTCAATTCTTTTAGTGGATTGATACTTTTTGGGTCGATAAAAATATCATAGCATTTGAAATGATTGTCAAGCAGGTATTTTGTGGTGTTATCAAATGGCGCGATTATATGGATAGAAAATCCCAAATCGCGTATAAACTGCAAGGTCTTTAATCTAAAATTAAACATTCCAAAACACGAATTTGACACAAAAACGATGTTTTTATTGTTTGTGGCGTGTAGATATTTATCTAGGATTTTGTTTTTGTAGATGTTGTTGATGATGTTTATATCGTATTTTTTGGATTCTTGTAATGCGTTTAAGGCGAGATTTTTTCTATCTAGGGTGCTAAATGTTAGCATAGCTTCATATAATAATTTTTCATCTTTTGGTTTGATTAGGATTCCGTTGCTGCCTATGTTTATGGCGTTGAAATCTATATTTTTTATTGTTACTAATTCTTTGCAGCCATTGTTTATGGTCGTGATAATTGGCGTTTTTAGGGCTAGAGATTCTAATAATACTCTAGGAATGCCTTCTTTATAATAGCTTGGAAGCACGATACAATCGGCATATTTTATAAATTCTCTTACATCGCTATTTTCGCCCAAATATGTCAAAACGCCCTCATTATGCCATTTTAGAATCTGTTTTTTTGGAATTGCACTTGGATTCTTAGAATCTATTTTGCCAAGTAAGTAGAATCTTAGCTTCATAATAAGATTCCACAATGATTTTTAAGTGGTAGTTTGGTTTGTAAAAAAAGAGGAGTTAATAGTAAATAACTATCTTCCCCCCCCAATTTTTAGAAAGTATGTATTTTATGTATTTTATGAAATTGATTTCTTTGATTTTTTTGAGTGGTTTGGTGATAATAAATAATGGCGAAATATCCAAATGATTTTCTTTCCACGCCCTAAAGCATTCTACATTAGCTTCATAGATACTTTTTAGATTCTGGTTTGATACGCCGCCTATTTTCATTTTTACAAAATTATCATTTATATAAAGATTGTTTATATCGTGTTTTACGAGGAGTCTTAGCATCAATTCATAATCGCCAGCGATTTTATAAGATAGATCAAATTTGCCATATTTATCAAATATCTCTTTTCTTGTATAAAATGTCGGGTGTGCAGGGTGGAATCCCTTTTTGAAATCTTTTTTGTTGATATTTCGTCCTTGTAGTTTTCGTATGATTTGATACCTAGAATCTATATATTCCAAATTCGCACTAATGGTTTGTATTTGTTTGCCCGGTTTGTTAAATGCCCAATTGATGATACTTAAAATATCATTTTTTGCAAAAAAATCATCAGAATTTAAAAATCCTATCAAATCGCCACTAGATAGCTCAATACCTCGATTAAAAGCATCATAGATTCCCAAATCTTTTTTGCTTGATATGATTAATTTTATATTTTTTGCTTCATAAATCGGCTTGTAAGATTCTATGATTTTTAGGGTATTATCGCTACTTTTTCCATCTACTATAATATGTTCTATATTTAAATAATCTTGGCTAGATACCGAATCTAGTGTTTGCTTGATTGTCCCTTGTGAGTTAAATGTAGCAGTAATGATTGATATTTTATAAAAAACAAAATCCAAGCCCTCATACCCCAAAAACAAAAATAGATTGCAAATATTAGCATAATTTATATTTTTATTTATCTTAATTTGGATACAATCCGCTTTTGTCTTTCATTTATCATTCCCATAGGAGATTTTATGTCAAAACAATTATCACTAAAACACCTCGCCGTGCCGATTTTTTTGGAAATGTTTTTGCGATATTTATCTCTTATGATAAATACTTATATGGTCTCCAAACATTCCGCGTATTTAGTGGGTTCTATGGGTGCGGGCAATCAAATACTAGATTTGTTTATTACGATATTTAGTTTTCTTAGCGTTGGTTGTAGCGTTGTGATGGCACAAGCACTTGGGGCTAGGGATTATAGTTTGGTAAAAAAAGCAATTCATCAAAGTTTGTTTTTAAATGCGTTGCTTGGCTTTGTGTGTGCTTTGGTTATCGTTTTGTTTGGGGATTTTGTGCTTTTGGCGTTAAATGTCCCAAAAGGGCAGTTTGAGCAAGCTGCTATTTATTTGCATATGCTTGGAATCTGCTTATTTTTTGATTCGGTTGGAATCGTGCTTGCGGCTATTGTTAGGATTTATAATCTTGCTTATTTTGTAACACTTACTTCGCTTGTGATGAATTTCATATCCGTTGGGCTAAATTATTATACGCTAAATCACACGGATTGGGAGCTTTGGGGAGTTGGGCTTGCGACTATTATAGGAAGAATTGGTGCTATTTGTATCTTGCTTTTTGTGCTTTATTTTAAATTGCGTATAAAGATTATTTTTAGGGAATTGTTGAATCTTCAAAAAAGCGTTTTAAAGAAGATTCTAAATATTGGCTTGTTTTCCGCAGGCGAGAATCTTATTTGGATTATTCAATATATGATTGCTTTGTCTTTTGTGTATGCGCTTGGTGAGGAAAATGCAAGCGTGCAGACGATTTATTTTCAAATCTCAATGTTTATAATGCTTACAGGGCAGGCAATAAGCATTGCAAATGAAATTATCATAGGCAAATTAGTTGGAGCAAAATTTTCAAATGTCGCATACAAACATACTTGGGTGGCGTTGTATTTTAGTCTTATTGCGACTTTGTGCGTTGTGTTAATCGTGTTTTTTAGCAAAGATTTTATTATGGATAGACTTGGAGTAGAATCTATTTTTAGGGAAATAATGCTGCCATTATTTAGTGTTTCAATTATTTTAGAATTAGGACGGACTTTTAATATCGTGATGGTTAATTCACTTCGCGCAAGCGGTGATGCGAAGTTTCCTTTTATCACGGGCATTATTTTTATGCTTGGGGTTAGTTTGCCTGTTGGTTATACATTGTGTTTTCATTTTAATCTTGGAATCATTGGTGTTTGGATAGGATTCTGTGCTGATGAGTGGCTTAGAGGGCTTTGTAATGCGGCTAGGTGGAAATCTCGTAAATGGCAAAATAAAGCATTAGTGTAAAAATACTTGAAAGATAATTATGGATTATGTTTTAATAGGTTATAATCGCTAGAAAATTTAATATTGGAGATTGTAGTTTTGGGAGCGTTAGGGCAAGATTTTATTAGGGCTGTTAATGATGACAAACCATCTGTTGTTAAATATCTTTTAGATGGTGGTATTAATGTTGATTGTTGTGATAATGATGGTTGCACTGCATTAATGTGGGCGGCAAAAGATGGCAATTTGAATATGCTTAATTTATTATTAGAAAATAATGCTGATGTAAATTTTGTAGCAAATAATGGCTATTCTGTGTTGATGTTTGCCGCACTTGGTGGTAGTGTGCCTGTTGTAGAGAGATTGCTTGATTTTAATGTAGATGTAAATAAGCAAGATAAATATGGCTGGAGTGCTTTGATGGGTGCTGCTAGCGAGGGATATTTGGATATTGTTAAATTACTCATTGAAAATGGTGCAAATGTCAATGCAAAAAGAGATGACGGCACGACTGCACTTATGCTTGCTAGTTCGTTTAATCATCTTGGCATAGTGAAATATTTGCATAAAAATGGTGCTGATATAAATGCCTCTGATGAAAATTCTTGGAATTCGCTAATGTGGGCTAGCTCGTTTAATCATATCGATATTGTCAAATATCTAATCAGCAATGGCATTAATGTAAATGCAACGAGAAATGACGGCTATACGGCTTTAATGAGTGCTTCATTTAAAGGGCATTTGGAAGTAGTGAAGTTTTTGCTAGATTCTGGTGCTGATGTAAATGCCGCCAAAAATGACGGCTATACGGCTTTAATGAGTGCTTCATTTAAAGGACATTTAGAGGTGGTGAAATTGTTATTAGATTCTGGCGCGAATGTAAATGCGATTAAAAATGACGGCTATACGGCTTTGATGAGTGCTTCATTTAAAGGGCATTTAGAGGTAGTGAAATTATTATTAGATTCTGGGGCTAGCATTATTCCGCGATTAAATGATGCTTGGAATGCATTTATTTGGGCTGCTGAAAGAGGGCATTTGGATATTGTTAAATTATTGTTGCAATATGGAGCGAATATCGATGATATTGATAATGATGGATGTTCAGCGCTTATGCTTGCTGCAGGTGAGGGGCATTTAGATGTGGTGAAATTTTTAATCAAAAATGATGCCTTTATCAATGCTAGAGATTACAATCACACAACCGTTTTGATGAAAGCCGCAAATAGCGGAAATATCGATGTTGTTTGTTATCTCTTAGAACACGGCGCGGATATAAATGCAATCGATAATCTTGGCAATAACGCGATAAATGTAGCACTTTTGAATAATTATAAAGATATAGCGCAATTTTTAAAGAAAAAGGCACATAGATTAGAGGAATTAAATCGCAAAAAAATGGAGAGAGAGATGATTAAAATAGGAGTATAAAATGGTAAAAATCACAGAAAATTCACTACGCGATGGACATCAATCCTTGCTTGCAACGAGAGTGAGAACTGAGGATTTAATAGAGGCAGCAAAGATATTTGAAGATATTGGCTTTTATAGTGTTGAGGTTTGGGGCGGTGCTACTTATGATTCTTGTCTTAGATTCTTAAAAGAAGATCCATTTGAGAGATTAAAGATTCTAAAAGGCATATTTAAAAAAACTCCACTTCAAATGCTTCTTAGAGGACAGAATCTAGTCGGTTATAGGCATTATGCAGATGATGTTGTGAGGGAATTTATCAAACTCTCAAGCGAGGGCGGAATTGATATTTTTAGAATCTTTGATGCACTAAATGATTCTAGAAATCTAAAAACCGCGATAGATGAGGTAAAAAAGCAAGGCAAGATTGTCCAAGGCGCAATTAGCTATACCACTTCGCCCGTGCATACGATAAAAGGCTTTGTAGCATATGCAAAAGAATTAGTTAGTATGGGAAGTGATAGCGTTGTTATAAAGGATATGGCGGGGCTTATTACGCCATTTGATGCTTATGAACTAGTATCTGCGCTAAAAGATTGCCTCGATGTGCCTGTTGTGTTTCACACACATAGCACTGCTGGATTTGGATTTGCCTCGCACTTAAAGGCTGTTGAGGCTGGAGCGGATATTCTTGACCTTAGCAATTCAGCACTTGCAAGTGGCACTTCACACCCTTGCACGCAATCAATGGTAGCTTCACTAAAAGGCACAAAATGGGATACAAAACTCGATATAAAAAAAATGGAGCAAGCCGCAGAAGTGCTAAGACGCGTCCGCAAAAAATACAAAAAATACGAATCTTCTTATAGTTTGATTGATACTAGAGTGCTTATCAATCAAATACCCGGCGGAATGATTTCAAATATGGCAAATCAACTAAAAGAACAAAATGCACTCTTGCGAATGGACGAGGTTTTGGAGGAGATTCCAAGTGTTAGGGCGGATTTTGGGTATCCACCGCTTGTTACGCCAAGCTCGCAGATTATCGGCACGCAAGCAGTGCTAAATGTGCTTTTTGGGGAGCGATACAAATCCATAAGCAAGGAAGCAAAGAATCTAGCCAGAGGATTTTATGGAAAAACGCCAGCAAAAATTAGCGATGAAATCATATCCAAGCTAAAAGAATCTGGCGAGGAATTTATAGAAGTGCGTCCAGCGGATTTATTAGGCGATGAGTTGGAGAGTGCAAGAGAGCAGAGTAAGGATTTTGCTTTTAGCCCCACAGATGTGATTTCTTATGCGATGTTTGATAATGTGGCAAAGGAATTTTTGATGGAGCGAAATGCGAATAATCTAAAGCCAGAGAGCATAGAGAGTTTTGAAAATGTTGATGAGAAAATCAACAAGGATTTTAATATTACCATTAATGGCGAGCAATATCATATCAAAATCGAGGGCAGTGGCACGACAAATAATGGCATTAAACCATTTTTTGTTAGGCTTGATGGCGAGCTAAAAGAAGTATTTGTAGAACAAAGTAGTGTTATAGAATCTAGCACAGAATCGCCCGCAGGCAAATCTTTACAAGCAGGGCATATTATCCCAAGTATGCCCGGTAGAATCATCAAAATCAATTATTCCATAGGCGATAAAGTCCAAAAAGGCGATGTAGTGGCGATAATCGAGGCGATGAAAATGGAAAATGAAGTGGTGTCAAATATTAGCGGCGAAGTAAAAGAAATATATGTAAATATCAATTCGCAAATATCAAATGATAAGCCGATAATGCTTATTCAATGAGGCTTATTTTTTTTTGGCAAGCTCGAAATAATGGAGGGTGTAGATTTGTGGATTGCTTCGGCGTTGCAATGACAATGTAATTTTATTTAATTTTCTTGTGCGCAGCCTACTGAATTTCTACCATTTCGTTTTGCTATGTATAATCCTTGGTCTGCTTTTTTGAGTAAATCTATATAATTTTGCATTGTATTATCTCTCGCTGCTACGCCAAGGCTTATACTTCCACTCCAGCAATGCTTAATAAAAGTCAATCGAATCTGCTCTACTTGTTTTCTTATGTGTTCGGCGAGTTTTAGGGCGCATACTAGATTTGTATTGTTTGATAAAACTACAAATTCATCGCCACCCAATCTACAAACAAAATCATCATTTCTAATCGCGTTTTTTATCGTGTTTGCGACTATTTGTAGGACTTTATCGCCAGATTCGTGTCCCTCTGTGTCGTTTATATTTTTAAAATGATCGGCATCAATCATAATGCAAGTTATCGTGGTGTGATTATCGTGCTTTTTTCTCCACTCATTTTTTAGATACGCAACAGCGGCTCTTCTATTGCCTAATTTTGTGAGATTATCCGTTAGCGCCATTGTTTTTAGTATATTATTTGATTGTTCTAATTCTTTTGTTCTTATTTTTACTTGCTCTTCTAGGGATTTGTTTTGTGTGATTAGCTTATTGTTTAGATCCATTATTCTTGTAAATAATTGATTTACAGCAAACAATAACGGACCTACGGATTTTTCGGTATCCTCATAAATCGTTTCATACGCTTCTTTTGGACTAACGCCTGCTTGTATTGCTTTGATTTGCTTTGCTAGGACTTTATCCGTCCCAAGTATGTGAATAGTAAGCCAATTTGACAAAAAGTGAAATAATGCTTCATAATCAATGAGATTGCTTTTTATATTTTCAAATAATTTTGCACCCTCTTTGATAAATGTATCGTGTGCTTTTTTGTGATATTCTGTATGTCTTGGATCTACATTTGCCCTTTCCATCTCCAATTCTTCATCTCTAAAATGCTCATCTGCATATTTAGCGATTTTGTTAAAAATATCCATTAATTGCGTTTCAGATATTTTATTGTTTTGTTGAATACTCGTGCCAAAATCATTAATCAAATTGACTAGATTCTTGTGCTGGCTATCAATCAAATCGATATTTG
>X235_Pygmy_Slow_Loris__coassemble_132_pt1 | contig 8841 bp, 10 predicted proteins | sample X235_Pygmy_Slow_Loris__metabat2_high_PE_008 | metagenome-assembled genome bin X235_Pygmy_Slow_Loris
TCTATAAAATTTCACGATTCTAATGCCATTTTCTTTGCATTCTTGCACGATTGCTATAAGATTATTTGGGAATATTATTTCCTCGCCGTTTTTTACTTTTCCTTTGATTTGCACGCTAAATTTTTCATTATCTAACGCATTATGGTATAAAAGTTCGATTTTGCCTCCACTTTTTTTATGTCCAAAGATTCTAGCTTTGATTACTTTTGTATCATTTAAAACAATCAAGCAATCTTTTGGGATAAAATCAAAAAATCTCCCAAAATCGCTATGAATAATCTCATCAGTGTTTCTTTTATACACAAGCAATTTTGCACTATTTTTTGGGATTGTTGGATTTAGTGCGATTAATTCTTGTGGGAGATTGTAATCATAAGATTCTAATAATTCATCATTCTTCATCTATATTTTCATTTTTTTCTGGATTTACAAATCTAACGATAATGATCGATACGCCATAAAGCACCACAAGCGGCAATGCCATAAGTAGTTGTGTTGTTACTTCAGGTGGCGTTAAAAATGCCGCAAGAATAAAAATAAGCACCACGGCGATTCTAAAAAATTTGATTAGCGTTTGATCCGTGATAAGCCCTATTTTTGCAAGAAAAAAGCATACCACAGGCAACTCAAAAGCAATTCCAAATCCAATCATAAATCTTGCAAAAAAACTTACATAATATCCAATGCTAGGCATTGCATTAAACATTCCGCTTTCATTTCCAAAAGTAATAAGAAAAGCTAATCCATAAGGAATCACGACAAAATACGCAAACAAAACCCCGATTATAAACATTATCGTTGCAAAAAACACAAATGGCAGGATTAATTTTTTTTCATTGCTATACAATCCCGGTGCCACAAATAGCCATAATTGCCAAAAAATAATAGGTAGAGAAACAATAAATGCAGAAAAAAATGTAACTTTTATCGCAGTTAAAAATCCCTCGCCAACTTGTATAAAAACGGGCTTTGTGTCTTTTGGTAGGACTTCAATGAGTGGCGCTAAAATGAGTTGTAATATTTCCTCCCAAAATCCATAACACACAAAAAACATCACAATAAGCGTAGTAATGGAGATTGCTAATCTTTTTCTTAAATCGATTAAATGCGGTTTTAGATCTTCAAACATTGTTTTCTCCCGCATTATTTTCTTTCAAATCCGCTAAATCTTTAGAATCTTGCAAAGAATCTTTAGAATCCGCTTTTTTCTTTAGATTCACTTTTGAGGCGATTTCTTTTCCTTTAGATTCTAATTCTTGCATATTTGTTTCTTTCAAATCCGCTGAATCTCTTTTATAAGATGGCGAATCTAGCGGTGCATTTAGAATCTCGCTTAATTCATTTAGGCTTTTGTTTTCGCTTATTTCTTTTGTGATTTCATTTGTGCCTTGTTCAAATTTCTTTTTGTATTCTAGGGCTTCTTGTTTGATTTCGCTTATATGGACTTCTCTATCGATGGCTTCTTTTGCGTCATTAATCGTTTTTTTGACTGCTCTTATGAATTTTGCTATATCAATAAATGTTTGCGGAAGTTTATCTGGTCCCAAAAAAAGCACCGCAATGATGACAATAACCAAAACTTCACCAAATGAGAATCCAAACATAAAAACCTTTATCGCTTAAAAATAATGCTTGCTATTGTATCGCAAAAAGTTTATTTTTTGAGTTTTAGATTGTTATAATTAGCATTTTAAAAAGATATAAGGCTTTGTGATGATTGATATAAAACTTTTATTAAATGATTTTGATTTTGTGAAAAACGCTCTTTGCATAAAAAAAGTGCCAAAAGAGACGCTAGATTTGGTTTTTGAGCTTGCAAATATATACAAATCAAAACTAAAAGATTTAGAATCTAATAAGGCAGAACAAAATGCCAAATCTAAGCTATTTTTTGAATACAAAAAACAAAATAAAGATATAAAAGAACTACAAGAAAATCTAGCTTTACTAAAATCAAATATCGCAATTTTGCAAGATGAAGTAAATAGCGCTGAATCTAATTTAAATGAAATCTTGCTTCTTATCCCAAATTTGCCCGATTCAAAAACGCCCGCTGGCGATGATGAAAAGGATAATGTGATATTAGAGATGATTTTAGAGAAAAGAGATTTTGATTTTACTCCAAAAGAGCATTATGAATTGCTTGAATTAAATAAATGGGTAGATTTTAGTCTTGGAATAAAACTTGCAAAAAGTCGATTTAATGTCCTAAATGGCGGTGCAGCGAGGCTAAATAGAGCATTGATAAATTTTATGCTTGATTTTAATGCCAAAAACGGCTTTAATGAAGTTTGCACGCCTGTAATCGTCAATAAAGAATCTCTTCTTACAACGGGGCAGTTGCCAAAATTTGAAAATGATATGTTTAAAATCGCTAGCTTTGTTGATGAAGAAATAGAAAAAGGGCAAAAGGCAAAAGGACACGAATTGTATCTCATTTCTACCGCAGAAATAACGCTTACAAATCTATATAGAGATTGCATTATCAAAGCAGAATCTTTGCCGATTATGCTTCAAGCCTATACGCCTTGTTTTAGAAAAGAAGCGGGCAGTGCAGGGCGAGATACAAGAGGCATTATAAGGCAACATCAATTTGATAAGGTAGAATTAGTCGCAATAACTACGCCAAATAAAAGCGATGAAATGCAAGAAAAAATGCTTTGTAGCGCAAGCGGAATCCTAAAAGCCCTAAATCTTCCTCATAGATTTATCCAGCTTTGTGGCGGTGATTTGGGATTTAGTGCGAGTAATACGATAGATATTGAGGTTTGGTTACCCGGGCAGAATTGTTATAGAGAGATTAGCTCTGTATCAAATGTGCGGGATTTTCAAAGTCGAAGAGGAAAGATTCGCTTTAAAGATGGTAAGAAAAATACATTAGCACATACGCTAAATGGCTCTTCTCTTGCGGTAGGTAGGACGATAGTGGCAATTGTTGAAAATTATCAAAATAGCGATGGAAGTATCAATATTCCAGAAGCACTCAAAAAATATATGGTTTGATTATGGTGTAATATTGTAAAAGAGTGAGTATGAGTGATATTTTTGATAGTTTGAATGATGAGCAAAGATTGGCAGTAAAACATATCGATGGTGCTTTGCTTATTCTTGCGGGTGCTGGAAGTGGAAAAACAAAAACGCTAACAACAAGGCTTGCTTATTTAATCGATGAGGTTGGGATTAGTGCGAGTTCTACGCTTACTTTGACTTTTACAAACAAAGCTGCTAGCGAAATGAGGCAAAGAGCGCTAAATCTAATCAAAAATAAAGATTGCTCTCCGCCTTTGCTTTGCACTTTTCATAGATTTGGATTGTTGTTTTTGAAATTTAATATAAGCAGAATCAATCGAGAGCCAAATTTTGTTTTGATTGATACAGATGACAAAAAGAAAATCATCAAAAATCTAAATTCAAGCCTACCTACGAGTTTTTTGGCATCGGAAATCTCAAGATTCAAAAATGATATTTTATCGCCAGAAGACATAAAAGACATATCGCAAAATCTACCACACAAAGAGCTTGCAAAGATTTATGAACAATACAATGCTTATTTACTAGCTAATAATATGCTTGATTTTGATGATTTGTTGCTTGTTACTTATAAGATATTGGATTCTAATCCAAATCTTGCAAGCGAGATTAGCGATAGATACAAATATATTATGGTTGATGAGTATCAAGATACGAATGATTTGCAATATAAATTGCTTCAACAATTATGCAAGGAGCATAATAATATTTGCGTTGTTGGCGATGATGATCAAAGTATTTATAGTTGGCGTGGAGCAAATATCAATAATATTCTTGATTTTTCAAAGCAATTTAGCGGCGCAAAAGTGATTCGATTGGAGAAAAATTATCGCTCAAGCACGCAAATTTTAGCAGTGGCAAATAATCTTATCAAAAACAATAATAAACGACTTGGCAAAAATCTAATAAGCGTGCTTGGCGATGGAAAAGAAGTAGAGATTCTAGAATCTAATGATGAGCGGATTGAGGCGTTGAATATTGCAAGAAAAATAAAAAATCTCCTTAAAAATGGCGCAAAATTAGAAAATATAGCTATTTTATTTCGATTAAATGCGCTAAGTAGAGCCCTAGAAGATGGACTAAGAAAAGAAAATATTCCATATAAATTAATCGGCGCAGTTAGATTCTATGAGAGGGCAGAGATAAAAGATATTTTGAGTTATTTTAGATTGATGATAAATATTGAAGATAATTTTTCATTTATGCGAATTATAAATCGCCCAAAACGAGGCATCGGCAAAGTTACGCAAGATAAATTAGAATCCTTTGTAAAAGATAGGCAAATATCGATTTTTAAAGCCATCAAAGAACACAAAAATGAAATCAATATCAATAAAAAACACCTAGATACGATAGAGGGAATCTTTGATATTATAAACGAGCTAAGAGAGACTTTAAACGAAGCTACTATGGCGTTTTTGGAGGCATTTAAAGAAAAAATAAATATCCTAGATACATTTACTAGCACTGAAGATGAAGTGGATAGAAAAGCAAATATAGATGAATTTTATGGATTTTTTAGGGATTATATTTTACAAAATCCAACCGCTTCATTAGAGGATTTTTTGAATGATATTGCACTAAGTAGCGATAGCGACCAAAATGTAGAAAATGCAATTTCGTGTATGAGCGTGCATTCTTCAAAGGGTTTGGAGTTTGAATATTTGTTTGTGATAGGATTAGAGGAGGGATTTTTCCCGCTTATTAGCGATACGACCGATATGCAAGAAGAAAGGCGACTTGCTTATGTGGCTTTTACAAGGGCAAAAAGCGAGCTTTGTGCTTCATTTGTCAAATCGAGATTCTACAAAGGCAAACGAACAGAACTCAAACAATCAAGATTCCTTGCTGAAGCGGGCTTGGTCGATGATACAACACAAGAAAAAACGACTTTGTTTAATCGCAATGATTTGGTAAATCATAAGATTTTTGGAATCGGCAGAATCTTAGATATAAATCAAAATAAAAATGAAATAAAATTAAAAATTAATTTTGGTGGAGTAACAAGAGAAATCTTGTCTTCATTTGTTAGCAAGGTGTGAAATGAGAATCTTAATTTTTTTATTATTATTTAATGTTGTTTATACACAAGAGATAGATAATAATGCAACAATAAGCCAAAATAGCAAAGTTATCATCTCAACAATAGAATCCTTTATAGAAGATAAATTTAGAGCGACATACAAGCCTTATAATATCACCATTCACCATATAGAAGTATCGCCTGTAATGCAAATCAATCTAAACAAACTAAAAATCGATAAAATCATCTTTGATGATCGCTTGTTGCGGCAAGATAGCGGGAATTTTGAAGTGCATTTATACCACAATCAAAAGCGACAAAAGGTATTTTTTAGTTTTAATATCAATGCAAGCCTTGATGCCCTATCTGCAAGCAATAATATCAAAACAAACGAAGTTATCACAAACAATAATTCCACTATCACGCAAATCCATATCGATAAAAATATGCAACTTCCCGCACCATTAAATATCATCGATGAATACGCCGCAAAGAGCTTTATTCCAAGCGGCGCGATTATTTTGGATTCAAAAATTGCGCCAAAAACAATCGTGCAAAAAGGCGATATAATCGAGGTATTTTATAGCGATGATAATATCAATATCACATTTAACGCAGAGGCGTTGAAAAGCGGCGCAAATGGCGAGATTATAAAGGCAAAAAGCCTACAAGGAGATAGAATCGTGGATATAAAAATACTAGGTCCAAAAAAGGCGCAATTGCAATGAAATTAGTCATTGGAATCTGTGGCGCAAGTGGCGCGATGCTTGGGATAAGATTGTTATCTAAGATTTGGGATAGAGATGATTTAGAGATTTTTTTGGTAATTAGCGATGGCGCAAAGCAAACAATGCTTTTTGAACACAATATCGATTTTAAAAATCCCGCAAATCCGCTATTGCAAGATTTGTTTAAAAGCAAAGTAAAGATTTTAGATGATTCAAATTTGAGTGAATCTATCTCATCTGGTTCGTTTGGAATCGATGCTATGGCTATCATTCCTTGTAGTATGAATACTTTGGCAAAGATTGCTTGCGGGATTTGCGATACTCTTATTAGTAGAAGTGCGTTTGTTTGCCTAAAAGAGCGAAAAAAACTACTTCTTGCCCCAAGAGAAATGCCACTAGATTCTATATCATTGAATAATATGCTTACTTTATCAAAAGAGGGCGCGATTATTGCACCGCCTATAATTGGGTATTATTCTAATATTTCTAGCTTGGAATCTATGGAGGATTTTTTGATAGGAAAATGGCTTGATATATTAAATATCAGCAATTCTATATACAAACGATGGGGTGATTTTTGAGTAAAGTTGCTATATATCCGGGGACTTTTGATCCTGTAACAAACGGACATTTAGATATTATTAGGCGAAGTTGTGGAATCTTTGAAAAAGTAATCGTTGCAGTAGCAGAATCTAGCACGAAAAATCCTATGTTTAGCCTTGAGAGTAGAGTAGAGATGCTAGGGCTTGCGACAAAAGAAATAGATAATGCGATAGTTGAGCCGTTTTCTTGTTTGTTGATAGATTTTGCAAAACAAAAGCAATCAAATATCTTGGTGCGCGGACTTCGGGCGGTTGGCGATTTTGAATATGAGTTGCAAATAGGATATGCGAATTCTTCGCTAAATAAAGATTTGGAGACTATATATTTTATGCCCGCATTGAAAAATATTTTTATTAGTTCAAGTATCGTTCGATCAATACTTGCATATAGCTACAATGTCGAGCATTTAGTGCCAAAAGAAGTGCATTCATATATCAAATCAAATTACAAAATCAATGGAATCTAATATGTATGTTGTGTTAGAGGGCATTGATACAAGCGGAAAAAGCACGCAAATTGCACTTTTGAGGGAAAAATTCAATAATGCAATCTTTACCAAAGAGCCAAGTTCTAGTGCTTTTGGGGAAAAAATAAGGGAATTAGCGCTTTATGGCAGTTTGGATAATGCAGCGCAAGCGCTGTTGTTTATGAGTGATCGGGCAAATCACACAAAAGAGATTCTACTCCCAAACAAAGATAAATTAATCATAAGCGATAGGAGTTTTATAAGCGGCGTGGCTTATTGCTCTTCTATTGATTTTGATTTGCTTTTAAAATTAAATCTCTCAATTGCGCAAAAACCAGATTTTGTTGTGATTTTGGAAACAAACAAGGAAATATTGCAAAATCGCCTTAGCACAAAGATTTTAGATGATATTGAAAACACGGGAATCCTAAATCTCTTAGCGATTCAAAGAAAAATATTTGAGATTGTGAAGATTCTAGGGATTGATTTTGTTGCCATACCTTGCGATAAAGATAAAAATGAGATTTGTGAGATTATTTATTCGATGATAAAAGAGCGAATTTGAAGTGCATTTTGTGTCAAAAATTGAGTGTGAATCTTGTTTGCAAATCTTGCGATAAAGAAATCACGCTTTCCCCAAAACAAAGAAAAAGCTTTGATGATTTTGTGGTGTATAGTTTTTTTGATTACCAAGATATAGAATATTTATTAAGAAGCAAATATAGCCTAATAGGTAGCAGAATCTACAAGATTCTAGCCAAAAAGGCGTTTTTGTATTTTAGAGATGAGGTGAAAAATTCGCTAGATTCTCTTGATATTTTTAGCATTGGGATTGATGATAGAGTGAAAAAATATTACTCACATTGTGGTGTGATTATCAAAGAATTTGATAGCATTTTTACGCCTTTATTTGGGGCATTAATCTCAAATAATGATATTTGTTACGCAGGAAAATCGCTAGCATATAGGCAATCTAACAAAAAAGATTTTATCTACACGGGCAAGGAAAATATCAATGCAGTTTTATTTGATGATATAATCACAACGGGGCTTAGCATAAAAGAAGCTAGAGAAGTTTTGCAAAAAAGTGGCGTAAATGTGCTATTTGCCCTTACTTTGAGTGATGCAAGAAGTTAGTTTGTTTTATACCCAAAAATATTTACTTGCAATTCAAATTCGCCATTTTTAGAATCTTGGATAAATGGGAATCTATTTTTTGTGATATTTTCTAAATAGATTCTAAAATTTGCTTTATCTAAGATATTGATTATTTCGCCTAGATTCTGCGCTTGATTGTATCGTTGATGATATTCAATAAAAATATTTTGGATATGACAAAGAGAATCTCTGCAATCAAACAAGACTTCATTTTCAGCGCCTTCAATATCAATCTTTAGAAAATCGATATGATGATATTGCAAGAGGATATTTTTTAGCGAGATAGAATCGATTTTTTGATTTGTAGAATTTTGATTTGTAGAATCTGGCTTTATATACCCGCCGTCCGCTCCATCGCTCTCAAAATAGATTCCATTACTATCAATCCATATCGCTTTATTGTGTAGCTCTACATTGTCTATTTGATTGTTTTTTATGTTGTGTTCTAAATATTCAAAGATTTTCTTATCCGCTTCAAACGCACAAACTTTGCATTTTTCATATAGCTTTTTAAAATAAATCACGCTCACACCCACATTTGCACCGCAATCAATAATAAGCGGCTCTTTGCTATGTGATTTGAATCTATAAATCTCATCTCCAAAGATTTCTTTGATTTGATAGATAAAACTTAGCGAATCTGGAATATCAAACACCAAATCCCTAAATCTAATATTTTTCCTCTCTTTATATCTTTCTGCCCCCCCCCAACTTGTCAAATAATCTATAAACTTCTCTTGCGTGATATTTATTTGTGATATAGTGATATAGTGGTCTTAGCGTATCTTTTAATAAATATTTCATTTTCTGCCTTTTTTGGATTCTAGATTTTG
>X235_Pygmy_Slow_Loris__coassemble_141_pt1 | contig 8445 bp, 8 predicted proteins | sample X235_Pygmy_Slow_Loris__metabat2_high_PE_008 | metagenome-assembled genome bin X235_Pygmy_Slow_Loris
ACGAGATTCATATATTTTCAAAGTAAAATGATTGAAAATGTAGAATCTCATCGATTTAAAGCTTTTTACTAAAATAAAAAAAGTAGAATCCATTTCTTAGGAGTGGATAATGATAACTCGAACAAAACTAATAAATATCGGTATGTTTTATATGCTTTTGGGGGCATTTTTCTTTTCGTTGATGAATACTTCTATGAAATTATTAGCAGATTCCATTACGATTAATGAAAATATGTTTTTTCGCGGCTTTACTATGGTCGTTTTTATTGTATTATTTATGTTTATCAAAAAAAATAAAAACAAAAAACATCACAAAAACAAAAAAGGCGGCTACAAAAGATTAATCTTTAGGGCGATTATCGGTGCATTATCGCTTTATGCAATGCTTTATAATATATCTACCATATCGCTTGGGACTTCCGTGGCATTTGCACAAAGTGCGCCTATTTGGACGGCGTTATTTGCGTGGATAATTTTGAGAGAAAAGCTTAGTTTGGGGGTCATTCTTAGCGTTTTGGTAGGATTTATCGGCGTTATATTAATAAGCAATCCTGAAACATCAAATCTAAAAATAATCAATATAACACTTGGAATCTTAAGTGGAATCTTTGCAGCCCTTGCTTTTGTAAGCATAAAATCACTAAAGGGATATTTTGATGATTTGACAATAATGCTTAGTTTTGGGCTTGGAGCTAGTTTATTGGGGGTTATTGGTATGGTATTATTTCAAGATTCTTTTAGTGTGTTAGGAATGAAAGAATGCATTTATATTTTATTAGTTGGGATTACAGGCACGATTGGGCAATATTTTATCACTAGGGCTTATATATTTGCGCCAGCGGGCATTGTATCGCCGATTGATTACACAAGAATTATATTTAGCTTGATTTTTGGTATTATTTTGGGCGATATGTTTCCTGATATTTTTAGCATTATTGGAATGTGCTTGATTATTTTATCTGGAATCTTGGTTGCAATGCCGATGATTATCAAAGAAACAAAATATATTTTAAGGGAGAGAAATGATAGAAATAGAATGCTTTAAAGCCGCAAGAGCGAGGATAAAAAACATTGCCGTCAAAACAGAATTATCTTTTGCGCCCAAGCTTAGCGAATTAAGCGGGTATAATATTTATCTAAAAAAAGAAAATCTACAAAAAACGGGTGCTTACAAATTAAGAGGCGCATTTAACAAAATATCAAATTTAAGCGATGAACAAAAAAATCTTGGAGTAATTGCCGCAAGTGCGGGCAATCACGCGCAAGGCGTTGCATATAGCGCTAAACATTTTGGGATTAGAGCGGTTATTGTTATGCCAGAGGCAACGCCTTTATTAAAAGTGCTAGCTACAAAATCGCTTGGTGCAGAGATCATACTTGCAGGCGAAAATTATGATGAAGCATACAAACACGCAAAAGAATTAGCAGAAAAGAGAAATTTGGCATATATTCACCCATTTAGCGATGATGATGTAATCATTGGTCAAGGCACGATTGCATTAGAAATGATTGAAGAAGAAAGCCTTGATTATGTTTTGGTCCCAGTTGGCGGTGGCGGGCTAATATCTGGAATCTCAAGTGCATATAAAAAGATTAGTCCAAATACAAAAATCATAGGCGTAGTTGCAAGCGGGGCTTCTGCTATGTATCATTCATTTAAAAACAAAAAAATATGCAATTCAAAAAGCGTCAAAACAATCGCCGATGGAATCGCCGTAAGAGATGTTAATCAAAAAAATCTAAATCTCATTTTGGAATGCGTTGATGATATTGTAATGGTAGATGATGAAGAGATTGCAAATGCGGTTTTGTTTTTGTTAGAGAAGCAAAAATTAGTCGTTGAGGGTGCTGGAGCAGTGGGCGTTGCGGCAATCTTGCATAATAAACTAAATATCAAAAAAGGCAAAAATATAGGAATCGTGCTAAGTGGCGGAAATATCGATGTAACAATGCTAAATCTTATCATTGAAAAAGGCTTGATAAAATCGCATAGAAAAATGCAATTTAGGACGATTTTAATCGACAAGCCCGGAAGCCTGCATCAACTAACAGATATTTTATGCAAAGTGGGCGCAAATATCATCAAAGTCGATTACAATAGAATCTCAACTGCGCTTGATTATGGCGATGCGATTATTAGCTTGGCATTAGAGACAAAGGGCTTGGAACATCAAAATGAAATTAGAGATAAACTAGCCAAGGCTGGTTATAATATAGATGAATTTTATTAATAGATTTGATTTTTATTTTGTATTGGTTTTAATATGCAGTGTATGCGTATTATTATTTATTATTAGTGGGCTTAGTATTAGCTATCAAGAAGCGATATTGTATTTTAGCGATGATAATATCACTTCAAAACTAGCTAGATTCTCCACAAAAATATTTGGCACAAATGACTACACGCTTAGAATCCCAAATATTATATTATTTGCATTAAATCTCATTTTAATCTATCTTTTATCAAACAAAATCCTAAAACACAAAAAAGATTCTATTTTGTGTGTTGTGATTTATGCCTTGTTGCCCGGGGCAATTATGCAAGGCGCACTTCTAAATCAATCATCAATTATACTTTTTGTAGTGCTTCTTGTGTGTTATATAGAAATCGCTTACAACAAAATACCCTATATAATTTTAATTGTTTGTATATTTTTGGGACCAAGTATTTTTATGTTGTTTTTATCATTGTTTTTTTACGCAATAGCCTCAAAAAAAACATATACAGCGATATTTGCGCTTGTGTGCTTTTCTATCAATATGTATGTATTTGGAATCGATGTTAGCGGCAAGCCAAGCGGGAAATTCTTGGATACTATCGGCTCGCTTGCGTTGCTTTATTCGCCGCCATTGTTTATATATTATGTTTATACGCTTTATAGAAATCTCACAAAAGAAAAGAAGAATCTTTTATTATATGTGAGCGTTTGTAGTCTTGTGGTGGGAATCTTGCTATCCATTAGGCAAAATGTGGATAAAGAAATATTTTTGTTTATGTCATTGTGTGGGATTCCGCTTATGATAAAACAATTTTTAAGCGATATACGCGTGCGACTTCCTATGTTTCAAAATTCATACAAAAATAGATTCTTAATCGTGCTTGTGTTTTTAATCTTTGAATCTTCAATGTTGATTTTCTCCAAACATTTATATTTAATAGTAGAGAATCCAGACAAAACTTTTTTAAATTCATTTTATATAGCAAAAGAAATAAGCATTCAACTAAAAGAAAAAAACATCTCAAGAGTAAGCATAAATGATAAAACAATGCAAAAACGATTAGAATTTTATGGAATAAAAGACGGCGGACAACCACTACGAAAAGTTCGCAAAAATGGCAATGTAATCATAGAATACCACGGAAAAGTCGTAGCTAGATATGCAATATAAGAGTGATTGTTATGGATATTGTTTGGATATTTGATATTATTGGAATTGTTGCATTTGCAATTAGTGGATTCTTGGTTGGGATACGAAAGCAATTTGATATTTTAGGCGTTGCGATAATGTCGGCTATAACATCATTTGGGGGCGGAATCATACGCGATGCAATCGTATCAAGAATGCCCTTTGTTTTTACATATTATTATCCAAGCGTTACATTATTTTTTGTTTTTATTAGTTGTATGATTTTTAGGAAATTTATCAATGACAAAGTAGAACAAAAGATTCTATTTATCGTAATGGACGCAATAGGATTAGTGGCGTTTTCTATGTCTGGCGCGTTGCTTGCAATCGATATGGATTTTAATTTGTTTGGAGTTGTGATATTGTCTTTTATCGCGGCAGTTGGTGGCAGTATCACAAGAGATGTAATCATCAATGAGATTCCATTCTTGCTTAGAAGTGAAATATATGGAATGATTGCTATTTATTGCGCTTTGGTGCTGTTTTTGTATGCATATTTTTTCAATGAATACAATGTTTATATTGTTTCATTTGTCGCAATTAGCGCATTTGCTTTGAGAATCATCGCATATATCAAAAAATGGCAATTACCAATGCCACCACAATAAAATAAAAAATAACTTTAAAATTATCCTTATAGACTAAAATATAATCATAAATACCACGATTGCCAATATTATCCCTATAATCATCAATAATGTCCCATTGCTCTTTTCATCGCGATTTAATTTATTGTGTTTTGTGTTTTTATTGGCATAAGATTCTATTAATTTTTCATTATCTTTCTTTTTATTCATTCTTTGCTCCTCATTATTTCGCTTTATTATATCATTGCTTAAGAGAAAATAAATATTTTTTAAAGCTAAAAATTTATAGAATCTAGGCTTTTTAAATTTCAAAAAATAGAGATAATATGCAAAATATACGAAATATCGCGGTAATAGCGCACGTAGATCACGGAAAAACGACATTAGTAGATGGATTGCTTACACAATCAGGCACATTTTCTGAGCGCGAGCAGGTTGAAGAGCGCGTGATGGATTCTAATGATTTAGAAAAAGAAAGAGGGATTACGATTCTCTCAAAAAACACCGCCATAAATTACAAAGGCACAAAGATTAATATTATCGACACACCCGGACACGCCGATTTTGGCGGGGAAGTGGAGCGCGTGCTAAAAATGGTTGATGGCGTGCTGCTGCTTGTGGATGCGCAAGAGGGCGTAATGCCACAAACAAAATTTGTCGTCAAAAAGGCTCTAAGCTTTGGAATCCGCCCCATTGTAGTCGTCAATAAAATCGATAAGCCTGCAAGCGAGCCTGATAGGGTTGTTGATGAAGTCTTTGATTTATTTGTGGCGATGGGGGCTAGCGACTTTCAGCTAGATTTCCCCGTGGTGTATGCCGCCGCACGCGATGGATATGCAATCAAAAATCTAAATGACGAAAAGAAGAATCTTGAGCCATTATTTGAGGCTATATTAGAATTCGTCCCTGCACCTAGCGGAAATAGCGACAATCCACTGCAAATGCAGATTTTCACCCTTGATTATGACAACTATGTAGGCAAAATCGGCATTGCGCGCGTCTTTAATGGGCGTGTGAAAAAAAATGAAAATGTAATGCTTGCAAAAAGTAATGGCGAGAAAGAAAAAGGCAGAATCACCAAACTCATAGGATTCTTAGGGCTGGCACGCATCGAGATAGAATCTGCACAAGCAGGCGATATTGTCGCAATCGCAGGCTTTAATGCTATTGATGTGGGAGATTCTATTGTCGATCCTGCTAATCCTATGCCCTTAGATCCTATGCACTTAGAAGAACCTACGATGAGTGTGTATTTTGCGGTAAATGATAGTCCGCTAGCAGGCACTGAGGGCAAACACATAACTGCAAACAAGCTTAAAGATAGACTCTTAAAAGAAATGCAGACAAATATCGCTATGCGGTGCGAAGAGATGGGTGAGGGTAAATTTCGCGTAAGCGGGCGCGGCGAGCTGCAAATCACGATTTTAGCAGAGAATCTTAGACGCGAGGGCTTTGAGTTTAGTATTTCGCGCCCTGAAGTGATAATAAAAGAGATTGATGGCGTGAAATGCGAGCCTTTTGAGCATTTGGTTATTGATACACCTCAAGATTTTAGCGGGAGCATTATCGAGCGATTGGGGCGCAGAAAGGCGGAGATGAAAGCGATGAATCCAATGAATGATGGTTACACGCGCCTAGAGTTTGAAATCCCTGCGCGTGGGCTGATTGGCTATCGTAGTGAGTTTTTGACGGATACAAAGGGCGAGGGTATTATGAATCATAGCTTTTTAGAGTTTCGCGCATATAGCGGCAATGTAGAATCGCGCAAAAACGGCGCGCTTATCAGTATGGAATCTGGCGAGGCGACAGGATTCTCACTTTTTAATATCCAAGAGAGAGGCAGTCTTTTTATCACCCCGCAAACAAAGGTCTATATAGGAATGGTGATAGGCGAGCATAGCAGGGATAATGACCTTGATGTTAATCCCATTAAGGCAAAGCATTTAACCAATATGCGTAGCAGCGGGGCTGATGAGGCAATAAAGCTTGTCCCGCCAAGGGATTTGACGCTGGAGCGAGCATTGGAGTGGATCGAAGAAGATGAGATCTTAGAGGTAACCCCGCAAAATATTAGAATCCGCAAGAAAATTTTAGAGCCAAATCAAAGAAAAAGAAAAAAATGATAAAATGCAAAGCCATAAATATATAAAGGAGAAAAAATGGATAAATTTTTAGAAGCAATGCAATTTAGGCACGCGTGCAAGATTTTTGATGAAAACAAAAAAATCAAAGAAGAGGATTTTTTAAATATTTTAGAAGTAGGAAGAATGTCGCCAAGCTCAATGGGAATGGAACCAACGAGATTTTTGGTAATAGAGGACAAAAAATTAAGAGAAAAATTAAAGGCACTTTGTTGGGATCAAATCCAGCTTACAAGTGCCTCAAAGGTAGTCGTATTAAAAACGCTTATCTCACCGATGATGCCACCATCAAATTATGTAGATTCTATGTCGATAAGGAGAGGAAGCACGCAAGAAAAAAGAGAGACTTGGATTAAGTTTTATAAAAACTTCTTAGAATCTATGCAAAACAAAGGCATAAGCCTAGAGGCTTGGACGCAAAAACAAGCATATATTGCTGCAAGCTCGATGATGAATTATGCTGCGTATATAGGAATAGATTCTTGCCCGATTGAGGGGTTTGAGATCGATGGTGTAAATAAACTCTTGGGATTTGATACATTCAAAGAAAGCGTAGCAATCATACTTACATTTGGATACAGGATAAAAGAACAACAAAAAAGATATAGATTAAGCTTAGATGAATTAGTAGAATATAGATAGAATCTTCTAGTAGAAGAAGATTCTTCTACTAGATTAACAATCCTTATTAATATAAATATAAAAATATTCACTCTCTATCTTTTCAAATCCAAAATCTTTCATTTTCTCAATCGTCTCTAGGCTTTTTATCAAAAATTCATCATTTGGATTCTTGATTTTGCTTTTGTCAAACCACATAGAATCTTTGTTTAAAACGATGATATTTGCGTTTGAGAAATATTTTAGATTCTTTGAATTTGATTTTTTTAAAAATTCTTCTTTGATGAAAAAATCAGGCTCGATTCTGCCAAATGTTTGAAAAATATTCTTTGAAGTAATGCCAAGTTTGTGATATTCAAAGCTAGGATTATCTGTTAAAATATTTATATCGTTGTTGCATTGTGGAATCTTTTGGGAAAGTGTGGAGATTATATCATCGCTTTTAAGTTTGACTAAACTTAAATCTACATTGTATTTATCAAATGCCTTTAAATAGGATTTATTTAGTGCTACCCCCCCCATTTGAAGCAAAAGTATAAGCGCTAATAATTTTTTTGAATGAAAACAAACAAACAACGGAATAAAAGCCAAGATACATAGATAAATACTGCTTACATAATATCCACTCCAAGCCTTATTCACAAAGCAAAATAAATACAAAAAGCTAATTAACATCGAGCAAATAATAGGAAAAAATACATCTAAATGTTTATTTTTGAATCTTACTAAGAAAAACAAGCAAAACGCCATAATCCCAGCAAAAATCAATATCTCAAAATAATAAAAATCAATTACACCAAATAATTTATCACCAAAACTCACATCGATATAACTTCCGTGATTTGTGGCGTTGCTTTGCATATTATGCACAAACAAAGACCACCAAGCCCCAAAACCTCGCGGGTGTAATACATACGGATTTGTAATGATAAAAATCAAAACAATAGCAATTGTGCTAAGGATTCCGTATTTTAGGGCAGATTTCAAATGAAACATATTTGGCTTTTTCAAAAACACAAAACCAATATACAAATAAATAAGTGGCAAAAACATAATCGCCTGAATCTTTGCAGCCCCGATACTAAGCCCAAAAAACAACACACCAAGATAAAAATTCTTACCAAATATAAAATTATCTCTTATCAAAAAATAGCAACTCACCAAAATGAGCAATGCTTGAAAGACATTTGGCTTAAAAATATATCCCTCAATATAGAATCCAGACATAAAAATCACCATAAAAACGATTCCATAAGCATACAAACAATCCAAATACAATCTTGCAATCTTAAAAATCACAAACAAACAAAGCACGCTAAAAATAGCACTTAAAAATCTTGGCATAAATATCGCCATTTGCGTATCACCAAAAGCGTGAAATGGTGCGACTACCGCAAGATTTAGCAAATGCCAAATAAATCCATATACATAAGAATCAAATCGAAACAAATCCTCAATATTCGCATTTAAGATTCCAGATTGCATTCTAAGCAGGCTATGATATTGCATAAATTCATCGCCATTTGTATATGCCAAAAACTCCAAATCCAAATATCTATAATCCATATACGCAAATACAGCGAGCAAAACAAGCATAATTACATATATAAAATGATCTTTTGTGATACTCATATTTCTCCTTTGATTTAAAATAAAAAAATATAGTAGCTTTAAATCAACAATAAAAT
>X235_Pygmy_Slow_Loris__coassemble_142_pt1 | contig 8442 bp, 10 predicted proteins | sample X235_Pygmy_Slow_Loris__metabat2_high_PE_008 | metagenome-assembled genome bin X235_Pygmy_Slow_Loris
TTTATTTTTTTAGATTATTTCCGCCTATGTAGTAATATTCAAAATCGCTCATATCTGCGCTATGAAAGATATTTCGTCCATCAAAAATGATATTAGTGTGTTTTTTGATTGATTCAAAATCTGGATTTTTAAATTCATTCCATTCGGTTATGATAATGAGGGTATTTGCGTTTTTTAGGGCTTTGTATTTGTCATTAAAATATTTGATATTTGGAAATATTTTTTTCATATTATTCATTGCTTGCGGGTCATAAGCTTGCACAAAAGCACCATAAAATAGCAATTTTTCGATGATATTTATGCTAGGAGATTCTCTAATATCATCTGTCTCTGGCTTAAAGCTAAGCCCCCATATGCAAAAAGTCATATTTTTTATATTGCCAAATCTTTTTAATATTTTTTCAACTAGTATATTTTTTTGATTTTCATTTACTATTTCTATTGCATCTAGTATTTTTGTATTTATTTCGTGTTTTTTTGCTATGAATCTTAGGGCTTTTATATCCTTTGGAAAACAACTTCCACCATATCCACAGCTTGGATATATGAAATTGTATCCGATTCTAGAATCTGAGCCAATCCCGATTCTAATATCATTGATATTTGCGCCTACTTTTTCTGCGATTTGGCTTATTTCATTTATAAAGCTAATTTTTGTAGCAAGCAAGGCATTTGAAGCGTATTTTGCCATTTCGGCGGATTCTGCACTCATTGTGATTATTCTATTGTTTCTTGCAAATAATGGAGCATATATGCTTTTGATAGAATCTATTGCAGCTTGGTTGTTGCCACCGATGATAATTCTATCTGGCGACATAAAATCTTTTATAGCCGAGCCTTCTTTTAGGAATTCTGGATTTGATATAACATCAAATTTGATATTTTTATCTTTTAGATTCTCTTTTATGATATTTTCGACAAGTTTCGTGCTACCAACGGGCATTGTGGATTTATTTACAATGATTTTATAATCTTGCAAACTTTTCCCTATATCCTTTGCGACATTTTTGACAAAGTCCATATTTGCGTTGCCATCATCGCCTTGTGGCGTCCCAACCGCGATAAAAATAACACTAGAATCTCTATAAGCTTTTTTGAAATCCGTGCTAAAAGTGATATTTGATTTATTTTTTTGTAGCAATTCTTTTAGTCCGGGTTCATAAATAGGAATTACCCCCCCCCTAATTGCATTAATTTTTGCTTCGTCATTATCTAATAATATGATTTTATGCCCAATATCACTTAGGCAAGCACCTGCCACAAGCCCCACATATCCGCTACCTACGATTGTAATATTCAAACATCGCCTCCATTTTTAAAATATTGTATTGTTTTTAATAAGCCCTCTTTTAGCTCAATTTTTGGTGTAAAATCTAGTTCTTTTTTAGCTAGGCTAATATCTGGTTTTCTTTGTTTTGGGTCATCTTGTGGAAGTGGTTTGAATATAATATTTGATTTTGATTTTGTGAGATCTAATATATTTTGTGCTAATTCTAATATGCTAAATTCATTTGGATTCCCTATATTTACAGGTCCAAAAAATCCATCTTTGCTATTCATCAAAGCTATCATTCCATCAATCAAATCATCTACATAACAAAAACTCCTACTTTGACTTCCATCTCCATAAATAGTAATATCCTCGCCTCTTAATGCTTGCATAATAAAATTACTTACCACTCGTCCATCATTTGGGTGCATACGCGGTCCATAAGTATTAAAAATCCGCATAACTTTTATATTTACATTATGTTGTCTTTGATAATCAAAAAATAGCGTCTCTGCACATCTCTTGCCCTCATCATAACACGCACGAATGCCTATTGGATTTACACAACCTCTATAAGATTCAATTTGTGGGTGAATTTCTGGGTCGCCATAAACTTCGCTTGTGCTTGCTTGTAATATCTTTGCTTTTGTTCTTTTTGCAAGTCCTAGCATATTTACCGCTCCTATTACAGAGGTTTTAGTCGTTTGCACGGGGTCAAATTGATAGTGGATAGGGCTTGCAGGGCAGGCGAGATTGTAGATTTGTTCGATTTCTACATACAAAGGAAATGTTACATCGTGGCGCATAAATTCAAAATTTGGATTGCTAAGCAAATGCAAAATATTTTTTCTTGTGCCAGTAAAGAGATTATCCACACATAATACTTCATCTCCGTTTTTTAGTAATCTCTCGCATAAATGCGAACCCAAAAATCCAGCACCACCTGTAACTAGAATCTTCATAAAAATCAATCTCCATTTGGTATTGCAAGTAAGTATATTTCATCGCTTGGGTGAAATATCGATAGCTTTTTTATCTCAAAATTATATCCTAAATCAAGATTTTCTAAAAAAATCTTAACTCCAAAAAACTGCTCGATATTATGATAAATAGAAATTGCAAGGATTGGTTTGTATTTTTTAATTGTCTTTATTGCTCCTTTTAGTGCTATCATTTCACCTCCTTCAATATCCATTTTGATAAATCCTATATTCCCCCCCCCATATCGTTGATAATGCAATCTATGCGATTATTAGAATCTATATTTTTATTGATTGGCAAAATATTTTTTAGATTAAATTTTTTGATATTTTCTTGTAAATCCAAAAAATTCTTTTTATCTGCTTCAAAAGATATAATTTGTTTTGGGTCATATAAACTAAAAATATAAGCAGAATCTCCATTATAAGCACCCAAATCTAAAATTATATTGTTTTTTATGAATTTATCTATCATTTTTTTATCCAAAAATTTTATTCCATTGTGAAAAAAATAAGTCTCAGTTGGGAAATAATTATATTTAAATGGATATTTTTCATATGGTTTTTCTTTTAGTATTTTTTCTTGTAAATGTAATTCATATTTATTAAATAATGTATTTTTGTGGAATAGAATCTTTTGATTTTTTCGTGGAAGCAAGCATATCAATCGCTCCAGAACTAAATCAATGATTTTAATAGAATCCTCGCTTAAATTTGTTTTTAATCGTTTGATTTTTTCATTTATATCGCACTCAAAGATAGAATCTTTAAAACTATCGCTCCAGTGGTAGCCGATATTGATATAATCATCAAATCTATTTAATCTTAATATTTTTTTTATGATTTTTTTCATTTGTTATCCTTTTAAGATTCTTAAAATAAGCGTTATTTTTCTAAATAATGAAAATGGCGCACAAAGCGTGATTTTTATGTATTTCCATTTTTCTTTATTACTCAAAAATTCAAGATAGAGGCTTGAAGTGGAGAAATAGATCTTGTTTTTGTCGATTAAAAAAGCAAAAAGTCGCTCAATATTTATTTCCCTTTTGAAAAGATAATTGCAATCAAAGCTTTTTCCATAGTGATTATTTTGTCCGTGGATTCTGTATTTTATGCCATAAAAATCAAGATTATAAATATTTGCACACACCAAAGACGCACCCCAAATAATGCAATCATCGGCACGCACTCTCCATTCACTCTCAAATGGCAATGGCAGAATCTTTTCTAAAATTTCTTTTTTAATGCTAATTGTTGAGGTAGAAGATCCCAAATAATCTTTCAAAAAATACGCCCTATACAATCCAAAGCCGATAAGTCCGCTTTTGTATCCATTTTTTATTTTTTCTATTGTTCCGTTTTTGTAGATATTTTCTTGTTGGCAAAACATAAAATCAATTTGCGGTTTCTCCAAATATGTATCTATGCAAGTTTGTATATAATTTTCATTCATCAAATCATCGGCATCTAAGAAAAATATAATCTTACTTTCACTATCTATGGCATTAAAACCAGCATTAAATGCACTTAATTGCCCGCCGTTTTGTTTATCGATGATTTTTATATCTTTTATAGATTCTATGATTTTTAGCGAATGGTCGCTGCTACCATCATTTACAACGATGATTTCCATATTTTTATAATGTTGTTTTTTTACAGATTCTATGCAAGGGAGGATAAAATTCTCATAATTAAAAAGATTGATTAAAACGCTTACTTTTGGCATTTGCATAACAAATCCTTATTTTATGCGATTAATTTCATCGTCATTAAAAAACCATTCAAATTCTTCTTTTTCGATTATTTTGAGTTGGTCTTTTGAATAGAATCTAGGATTGTCTTGTTTTCCATTTGCGATTTTTATAGGCTTGATTGCATTGCTACCAAATTCATCGATAAAATCACAAGCAAATCCATCACATATTTCTTTGATATCGCAAGATTGGCATTTTTGGTGATGAATCTTTGATTTGTGCAGTTTTTCTAAAACTTCTTTTTGTTCAAAATAGAAATGCTCTATTTTGCTAAATTGATTTCTAAAATGCGTATCTGGCGTGTAAAATTTGATTTTGTTTAAAATCAGTTGTTGGTATTTAGGAATTGGTGCGTATTTTGGCGATATGGTGATAAATGGCTTGATAAATTTCATAAACCATATAAATTTCTCTCTTAGATTCCCGCGATAAATCTTGTGTATTTTGTATCTTTGGAGATAGTATATCGTGCGTCTTTTTTCGATATTTTCTTTTGCACGCCTTTGATTTGGTCTATCAATCCAAAGCCTAGAACTCGCCTCCCATTCGTGATTATCATATAGCATTTGCGTGCTGTTTTGGATATTTTTGCGATATTTTTCATTTACTACGCAAAATGGCAAGAATCTAAGATTGACTTCGATATTTTTAGATTCTAATCTATCTATCAATGGTTCTAATTTTTGTGCGATGAGGTCATAATATGGAATCTTGTATTTATCTCTTAGTATTTTTTGGTCGCCTGTGTTGTTGTAGCCGATGAAATTTACCACTCTTGCGTTGTAGTCTATCGCTATTTGCGTGATTTTCTCTAAATCATTGATGATTTCATTTGATAAAACGGCATTTACTCTTATTGGAATCTTTAGATTTGCTAGATTCTCCAAAGCTTGCATTTGCTTATTAAATGCACCATTTTTGCCTACTACTTTATCATAAGTTCCTCCTATGCCTTGCAATGAAACTAAAAAGTCATAGATTCCAGCATCTTTAAATTTCTTTGCGTGATTTAGATTTGATAGTGAAATGAGGTTTGTTATTAGCGTGGGCTTTAAGCCAATTTCGTTGCAATATCTAATAAGCTCAAAAATATGCGGATATATCGTAGGTTCACCGCCTTGTATATCAATACTATTTAATCCATAATCATCTACAAAAATCTTACAAATTTCTTTTGCTTTTTCTAGCGTGAAAAATGGATGTTCGGGGTGATTGTTGTTTTCTATTCTCTCTTTGAAATAGCAAAAATAGCAATTAAGATTACAAGTTTGCCCAAGCCAGATAACACCTCTTCTTGTAGGAAGTTTTTTGTTTGTAAGGACAAAATCATTATTAATATTTTTTATAATTATATGATTTTGAGAATCCTTTCTGCCCCCCCCCGTAGTGCATTTTGTTTGTTTTATTCATCATATGTTCCTTTTTTTAAATTTGCCATTTTATAATAATTTATTTTAATTTTTAAATAATATCGTGATGAATTGCTGCGATAGAATAATTTGGTTGTCTATCTAGTGGCTTAAATGCAAAATTTCTACTTAAAAATATCGATGTAGTCCAAGTGTAGCAATTTATCGCTCCAAATCCAGAAAAATCAATCTCTATAAAATCATTTTCCCTTAAAAATCTTGCAATACCACTATACCAGTCAGCATTATCTAAAATCACCATAACACCTTCTTTTGATTGTGTATTTAAAATATCCTTTACTACTTTTGCACATAGCATTCTTGTATCATTGCTTAAGATTCCGCCGCCATCAATGATTGCTATATCAAATTTTTTATTTAGCGTGGTTGGGAATCTTGCGTAATCATCATTTGCATTTGTATTTATTGCAGTTTTTAGGTGTAGGTAGTTATTTGGCTTCATTTGTGATTTTATTTTGTCAAACCATTCTTTATCACTTTCAATCGTAACTACTTCTTTTGCCCTTGCACTCCAGTATAAAGATGAGCTACCCCCCCCCATTCAAGCACTATTTTATCTCTTAAATCTAGTGCGTTTAGATATTCTAAAGTTGGGTAAGTATACCAAGCAATTGGATTATTGTTTTTGTCTATGCTTTTCCATTCTTTCATACTTTGGAGTTGATTGTATTCTTTTATTAGTGTTTTGATATTTAGATATTGCCATTTGTATGGATAATATTTTTCTAGTAATTTTTTTGGAATGAGTTTTTTTAAAGATTGTTTCATCTTAAGAATCCTTTGTTTTTATTTTTATTATATATTTTTTTATCTTATTTATTATTCTTTTAAAAATATTTGGGCTTGCTATGATTTTATAATTTGCCATATCAAGATTCTTATTTCTCTCTATTTTTTGTGGGTGATTTAGCGGAAAATCTATCTCATATATAGGCATATTTTGATATTTGGATTCTCCTGTTGTATGCGTGGCATCATCTCTATTAAAGCCGATATTTTTTATCATATTATCTTTTGGATATATGCAAAGCCCATCATTTTTCCATATACTAAAACTCCAAGGATAATCCCAAGTATCGATTTCTCCCCTAAAATATGCACTTAATACTTTTTTGTATTCTATTTTTTCTTTTTTGCTATCAAAATTGATTTTATTAAAATCATTGATAAAATTTTCATTTTCAAGCTCGTATTTACTCCACGCTCGCCTCCAACTCGCCCAGCCCCAAATGTGATTGTATTTTGAAAAATAATAGCTTTGTTTGATAGAATCTTTTGCTTTTTTATCAAAATCAAATGCACTCCAGCCACTTATCATAAATATTTTTTCATTATCTTTATATTTTTCTAGCATTTCATCGCAGAATCTAAAAAAACTAATACTAGGAAAGCAATCATCTTCTAATATGATTCCAGATTCTTCATTTTCAAAAAACCACCAAATTGCACTACTTACCGCCTTTTTGCAACCATTATTTTTAGATAAAAATCGCGTCTTTATCTCACAATCCCACGAAATATGTGAGATTAGAAAATCTCGTACTTCATTTACTTTGTCTATTTCTTTTATCCCAAAAGAATCTATTTTATCTCTTGGTCCATCGCTTGCTAGATATATTTTTGGTGGTTTTACAAGGGTTATTTGTTTTAGAACTTCTTTTGTTGTATCAAGTCTATTAAATGTAAGGAATAAAATAGGAGATTTGCAATTGTAGGCTACCATTATGCAGCCTTTTTGCAGAGGTTGTGATAGCTAGTTTGTGCTACCCCCCCCCTATTATAGATTTTTAGAATCTTGTTTTTTATTCTTAAGATTATTGGCTTTTTTAGATTTTTGTGAAATTCTTGGATTCTGCGTAGGGCGATTTTGTTTTCTTGTATCTCTAATGGAAAGGAAATTGGGAATTTTTCATTGATTGTTTTTGCGTTATAAAAATCCTCACTTCCGCAATGCACGCCACTTCCATCAAAGCCTATTTGCTTGATATATGGTATTTTTGGGACTAGATTTAGTGCGCCAAATTTGTAGCAAATAAGATAATTAAAAATCGCCCAAGTTTTGATTTTGCCATTTTTATTCAATAAAAAATCATTGAAATAATTTGCATAGCCATCAAGATTGATTGCGTTTATATCTTTTTTATCAAAATTTTTTACCACCCATTCTATATTTCTCTCATATAGATTCCATCTATCCTCCCAAGTTCCCCAGCCCCAGCAATGCGGAATGCGCCAAAAATAGCAATCACCCAAATCACTAGAATCTATTGGATAGCTCCACGCGCTTATGCTCCAGACTTTGCTTTCTTTTTCATATCTATTCAAACTCTCATTCATATAATCCAAAAATGCCTTGCTTACGACAATATCATCTTCTAATATAATTGCTTTTTTGTGGATTTTTACCACCTCGCTAATGCCATTTATAATAGAATCCGCAAGCCCGATATTTTTGTCTTTTATCGTTAGATTTATGCGTTTGAAATCTTTAGATTCTGCGCTAAATTCCCTTAGATAGCTTTGCAAATCTTTTGATTTTGTTATATTTTCATTTTTTGCATTATCTTTTATGCCATCACAAAAAATATAAAGTTCGCTATTTTTTGCTAGTTTGTTTTGTGCAAGGCTTGATAACACTTCTTTTGTGTGATAGAGCCTATTGTAAGTAAAAAGAATAATTGGTGCTAGATTCATAAACTTCCTTTAAGAGCTAATTAATACATATCACATAAATGCTTGTAGTCGCAATAATGGCACGCGCTGCTGCTATTTGTTTTTTCAAAATTTATATTATTTGATTGCAAGGATTCTAGGGCAATCTGTAATTTTTCTTCTTCTATTTTTTCTTCTTCTTCGCCCATAGGATATAGTTTGTTATTTGGTGCGTCATAGAAAAGTGTGTTTATTTTATAATCTTTAAAAACCTCGCTTATGGCTTTTTTGTAGATTAGAAGTTGCAAAAATGTCTCTTTTTTTATATCAAAATTATTTTTTATTTTGTAATCAAT
>X235_Pygmy_Slow_Loris__coassemble_148_pt1 | contig 8311 bp, 8 predicted proteins | sample X235_Pygmy_Slow_Loris__metabat2_high_PE_008 | metagenome-assembled genome bin X235_Pygmy_Slow_Loris
CACTCACACAAAAAGGTGAGATGGACGAGCTGGTGAATAAATCACTTTTAGCGAGTGATGATGATTTTAACATAAAATATATTGTAAATCAAACATATGACCTAAATGATAGCATTACTATGGATATTTTAGAAAAGAAAGCCCCAAGATTGCTAAGCAAAGATCATTATTTTAAATCGCTTAAATTCGTGGATTTGCCCTAAATATAACAAATCCGCCCTGTTATTGCAAGCCAAAAGATTCCATAGAATCCCGTTTTTATCGCAAAAGAAAGCTAAATATTAATATTTAAAATTATCAATGCTATTTTGTTTTCCAACGATGATAATTCTATCACTTTCAAAAAGCGGCGTCTCTTTTGCTATATCAAAACTCCATTCTGCTTGATTGCTGCGCTTAAATGCAATAAGCCTCAATTCCTCTTCTTTGTTGTTTTGAAGTGATTGATTAATATCCTTTGGGCTTTTGCCAACCAAACTTCTAGTGATTTGAATCTTTGCTATTTTAAGCGAGTTTGAAATAGATAGAGTTTCGATCTCTGGGTGAGTGATAAAATTTGCCAAAAGATGCTCGGCGGCTTCTCTTTCTGGGTAGATTACCTTGCTTGCGCCAAGTTTTGAGAGAATCTTGCCGTGAATTGCCGTGATTGCCTTGGCGATGATGTGTTTTACGCCTATTTCTTTGAGCGCCATAAGTGTAAGAATGCTAGATTCTATATTTTCGCCAATGCTTACAATCACAAAATCAAGATTGCTAAAGCCCGCTTCTTTGAGTGCTAGCACATCAGAAGAATCCAAAATAAACACATTATCGCTAAGATCGGCGATTTCTTTTATCGCGGCTTCATCTTTGTCTGCGATGATTACTTTTTTGCCTTGTTTAAGTAGCCCTGTGGCTATATGAAAGCCAAATTTCCCAAGTCCTATTACGCCATAACTCTCTGCCATAATCTCTCCTTTAGATTAGAATCTTTGTTTGTGGATATTGTATATGCGTTTTTTTCTGTTTTAATACCATACTCACAGAAAACGCAAAGATTCCCACTTTTCCACTCAACATTAAAATAATAATTACACTCTTGCCAAAATCACTAAAATGCGCCGATAAACTCAAAACTCCGCCATCGCCCATAGATAATCCAACCGTCCCAAAAGCCGAACACACTTCAAAAAGCAAGGCTAAAAATCCCCTTGCTCCGCCATCTTCAAACAAACACAAAGCCACAAGCATAATCGTTATATACGCACACGCAAGCAACATTACGACAAATGCCTTGCTAATGCTTTGAGAATCTATTGCGCGTGAAAATACTTTTGTTTGCGAAGAACCGCGAATTATCGCATAAGCGTGCAAGAAAATGATAGCAATGGTTGTTACCTTTACACCGCCTGCAGTTCCTCCTGGTGCGCCACCTATGACCATAAAAATCGAGCTAAAAAAAAGCGTGGGATCTTCTAATAGGCTTAAATCAAGCGTGTTAAAGCCAGAAGTGCGGTAATTTACCGCGGCAAAATATGAGCTTAGAATCTTATATCCAAGCGGAAGATCGCCAATACTTTTTTCGTTATTATATTCAAGCAAAAATACGGATAAAAACGCGGTTATTAAAAGAATTGCCGTCATAATAAATACGATTTTAGAATGGATAGAAAAGCCGCTTGCGTGTTTTTTTGCTACCAAATATGTTTCAATAAGCACAAAATAGCCAATCCCGCCGATGATAATAAGCGTAGTGATTGCAAGATTGATGACTAAATCATCGCGATAAGGCATAAGCCCTTCGGGGAGGATTGAGAATCCCGCATTGTTAAATGCCGAAATGCTATGAAAAATCCCTTGCCAGAGGGCTTCTTCTACGGGCATATCAAGCATAAAACGCATAGTAAGGATTATCGCACCAACGCCCTCAATGCTAAATGCCATAATAAACATTTTTTTCAAAAAATCATTCATTCCCTCAGTCGTGGGATAGGCTAGATTCTCTTTTAGTGTTAATACATTTGAGTGATTCATATTTTTGCGAAAAAGCACATAAAGTATGCACCAAAGGCTCATATATCCAAGCCCGCCTAGTTGAATGAGGCATAAAATAAGTAATTGTCCGCTAAATGTAAAATCAGTAGCACTAGATTTGACGATAAGCCCTGTTACACTTAGCGCACTTGAGGTTGTAAAGAGTGAATCAATAAAGCTTATTTCTCCATTGTGCATCGATGGCAACATTAATCCAAAGGCGCATAGAAGTGCGATTACAACATAGCCAATAAATAAGATTCTCGTGCTTTTTGTATCTATAAACAATTAAATCCTCGCAAAATCATTTTTCTATGATTTTCTTAAATTGCGTATTCTATAACAAAAAACTTAAATTTTTTTTATATATTAATTTACATTTAATGCCATTTTATTTAAAATTTTGGATTTTATTTTTTAAAGGGAATACAATGAAAAAGCTATTTTTAATCATAGGAGCGCCAGGAAGTGGCAAAACTACCGATGCACAGCATATTGCAAATGATAATAGTGATTTGATAATGCATCGCTCAACAGGAGATTTATTAAGAGAAGAAATTGCAAAAGAAACAGAGCTTGGAAAAACCATAGATAAATATATCTCAAAAGGGGATCTTGTGCCATTAGAGATCGTTGTAAATACGATTCTTAGTGAGCTTAAAAACGCCCCAAGAGATGTAATTTTGATCGATGGCTATCCGCGAAGTGTGGCACAAATGGAAGCACTAGATTCTATGCTTAAATCGCAAGATGATGTAAAATTAATTAGTGTAATTGAAGTCGTTGTAAGCGAAAAAACCGCAGGTGATAGAGTTTTGGGCAGGGCTAGAGGAAATGATGATAATGAAGAAGTTTTCAAAAATCGAATGAAAGTCTATGTAGAGCCACTAGCGCAAATTCAAGATTTTTATAACAAAATGGGAATCTTAAAAAAGATTGATGGGGAAAGAAGTGTAGAAGAGATTGTAAATGAAATGGAATCTTTTATAAAAAGTAAAATTTAAGGAGAAAATATGAATTTAGATAAGATTGGATATGGAAGTAAAGACGCTATAAATGCGGTCATTGAAATACCTTATGGTTCGAGTGTAAAATATGAGATTGATAAGGAGAGTGGAGCGGTTTTTGTCGATAGGGTAATGTATAGTGCGGTGTATTATCCAGCAAATTATGGCTTTATTCCAAATACGCTTGCAGATGATGGCGATCCGCTTGATATTTTGGTATTAAATCAATATCCATTGCAAGCAGGCAGTGTTATCAAAACTAGATTAATAGGCGTGCTTATAATGGAAGATGAAAGCGGAATGGACGAAAAAATCCTAGCACTTCCGCTTGATAAGGTCGATCCAAGCTATTCAAATATCCAAAATATCAATGATTTATCCGAACTCACTCTCTCTAGAATCAAAAACTTTTTTGAGACCTATAAAATGCTAGAAAACGATAAATGGGTAAGAATCAAAAAATACGAAGATAAAAATAAAGCATATGAGATTCTAGAATCTTGTATCAACAAATACAAAAGCTAATATATGCAGAATCTTGCAATAGAACGCTCGCTGCTTTCTGCCATCATCTACGATCCTAGTATATTTGCTGATTGTGAAGAACAACTAGAATCTGGCGATTTTGGTCACAAAAATCATAGTGAGATTTTTATGGCTATGAAAGAATTATATCGCCTTGATCTGCCGATAACTGAGGATTTTATACGAAAAAAGGCACACTCAAATATCGAAGATGAACTCTCTGAGATAGTCGCTACTGCCCCTATTGTCGATATTAAAGCATATATAAAAGAGATAAAAGATCTATCGCTAAAGCGAAAATTAAGCCGCTTAGCAAATATCATAAAAGAAAATAGCCTAAAAAAAGATGTATCTTCTATTGAGATTATAAACGAAGTCGAAAGTGCGATTTTTGCACTTCAAGGTAGGAATTTTAATAAAGAATTTAGAGGCTTTGGTGATGTAATATCATCGATGTTAGCTAATGTAAGAGAAAAAAAAGAGCGTGGAAATTCCTTTTTAGTAGGCATTGATACTGGATTTGGTGAATTAAACAAAATCACAACTGGACTAAACAAAGGCGAATTAGTAATCATTGCGGCGCGTCCTGCTATGGGAAAAACGGCACTTGCATTAAATATGACGATACCAACGCTAAAGAGTGGAAAAGGAGTTGCTTTTTTTAGTCTTGAAATGGATGCCGAACAACTTGCCTTAAGGGTGATGTCTTTTATGTGTCAAATCCCGCTTCAAAGGCTAAGAATAGGCGATCTTGATGATAAAGAATGGCAGTATTTTTATGATAAATGCAATGAATATTCATCGTGGAAATTCCACATTGATGATACAGGCGGGATAAATATCACTCATTTGCGAAGTAAATTAAGAAAATTAAAGCTAAGAGATCCAAGTTTGTCGCTTGTGATTATTGATTATTTGCAAATTATGAGTGGAATAAATAATAAAGATAGGCATTTAGAAGTCGCAGAAATTTCTAGGGGATTAAAGATTCTAGCGCGTGAGCTTGAAGTGCCGATAATCGCCCTAAGTCAATTAAATAGAAGCTTGGAGAGTAGAGGTGATAGGCGACCTACGCTAAGTGATTTAAGAGAATCTGGGTCGATAGAACAAGATGCAGATATTATTTTGTTTATTTATCGAGATTCTTATTATAAACGAAAAGATGCAAAAGAAAATATAGAGCGAGCAAAAAAAGAGGGAAAAGATATCGCAAATATAGAGATTCCAAAAGAGCAAGAAAAAGAGGAAGTCGAGCTAATCATTGGCAAACATAGAAATGGTCCAATTGGCACGATAAAAGTATTTTTCCATACGATTTATACTTATTTTGTAAATATTGAAAAAAATGAAATGGAATACCAAAATACGCAAATAGAAGATGGCGTAGATTTATCACCGATATAAAGGCAAGGAATGTTTAATGAGTATCAATAAAAATATATATTTTACTTTTATCATCGGGGCATTTTTGCTTATAAATACTTTGCGTCCAAGCGTGCAAATAATAAGCATTATCTTAGCCCTTTTTCTTGTGTGTTATTATTTTTATTTCAAAATCACAAAAAAAGGCGAGATTTTTTTTCTAAATAGAGATGAAAAAATCTTTACTATGGGCTTGTTTTTGATGTTTGCAAGTGCTTTGCCACCATTGCTTGTAAATGATTCTCTTTCAATTGGCTTTAGAGAGCTTGATTTGCCTAGTAAATACGCACTTTTTGCACTCATTGCATTATTATTATTCAAAATCAAACCAAATATTTCTAAAGATAGATTATTTAGCCTTATTTGCCTTGGTGGCATTATAAATGGCGTAATTGGTGTTTTTCATATTTTCATCTTTCAAGATTTACTTTTTCACGGCAGATACACTGGATATAGCGGAATCAACGAAACAGGCTTTATGTGTGCGATTTTTGGTGTGTTAAATCTATGTTTATATTTATTTTATAAAAACAAATATATATTTTTGATAGCAAGTATATTGTCTATCATCGCGCTTGCAGGAACGGGGCTTCGAGGCACTTTGCTTGGCACTCTTTTTAGCTTTTTTGTGATTATTGTCATTGGATTTGTATGCAAAAAAATATCATTACAAAGGATTCTAAAGATTGCTTTTGTTTTTTTGTGTTTATTTGTTGGAATAGTTTATATCGTTTTTCAAACATTGCCAGATAAACGAATGGAATACACAAAAAGCGAGATGGATGCAATTTTGAGTGGCAAATTTGACACTTCGATTGGACAAAGGCTTGTGATGTATAAAGAGGCTTTGAGTGTTTTTTATCTATCGCCTTTAATTGGTATGAGTGCAAAAACGCAATTAGAAAACGCAGGAGAAATCTCTAGATTAAGCGGATTTGACAAAGCCATAAAAGAAGCAGAAGATGGAAGAAAAGGGCTATTTGGGAAAAAGCACAATGATACACTAACGATTATGGCACAGCGAGGGATTATAGGGCTTGTTTGCTTGTTGTTTTTTTATTTTTCTATCATTAATATTTTCTATAAACAAAGAGATTTTATTATTTTTATTTTAGGTGTAAGCGTCCTAGCGCAATGTATCGGCGGTGGTTTTAGCGGAGATCCACTTAGCGGACACCCAGAATCTACATTTTTTGCATTAATATTACTTGCACTTTTAAGCACTAAAAGAGAATATACAAATTGAAAATCAGTGCTTGTATTTTGGTAAAAAACGCCCAAGAGACGATAAGAGAATGCTTGCAATCTTTGAGGGGCTTTGATGAGATAATCTTGCTTGATAATAAAAGCACGGATTTAACTCTTGATATTGTGCGTGAAATAAGCAATGCTTGGAAATGCGAGAATCTAGAAAATCCCATAAAGCCCGCAGAAATTCGTATTTTTGAAAGCGAATTTATTGGATTTGGTGCGCTTAAAAATCTCGCAATAAGCTATGCAAAAAATGAATGGGTGTTTGTGGTGGATTCTGATGAAGTGGTGGAGCAAGGGATTTATGATGAGATTAAGACGCTAGATTTAAACAACAAAAACACAATCTATGCCCTAAGCCGCAAAAATCTCTATGCAGGCGAGTGGATAAAGGCGTGTGGCTGGTATCCAGACTTTGTGTGGCGCATTTTTAACAAAAACTTTACGCATTTTAATGAGAATCTCGTGCATGAAAGTGTGATTTTTCCAAAAGATTCTAATAAAATTCATCTAAAAACGATGATTAAGCATTATGCTTATGATGATGTGGCTCATTTGATTGATAAAATGCAAAGATATTCAAATCTCTACGCCAAACAGCATATAGGACAGCCCTCAAGCCCTGCAAAAGCCTTTGTGCGCGGGACTTGGAGTTTTATTAGAAATTATTTTTTAAAAAAAGGGATTTTTTATGGCTATAAGGGCTTTGTGATTAGTTGTTGTAATGCTCTTGGGACATTTTTCAAATACATTAAACTCTATGAAATTAACTCTACCCCCCCCCATATGCATTTTGTTCGCTCATCATTACGACATATAATCAAAAAGAAAGATTAGCACTTGTGCTAGATTCTGTGCGGGACTTGCACCTTTTGCCTTTTGAAGTAATCATCGCTGATGATGGAAGTAGAAGCGATACAAAAGAGCTTGTAGAATCTTATGTGCGTAATTTTCCTTGCAAACTCAAACATATTTGGCAAGAGGATAAGGGCTTTAGGCTTAGCAAAATACGCAATAAAGCGATTGTAAGCGCAAAGGGCGAATATATTATTATCATAGATGGCGATATGATTTTGGAGGCAAATTTCATTAAAGATCATTTGCGCTTTGCTAAAAAAGGCACTTTTTTGCAAGGCTCACGCGTGATTTTAACAAATAACAAAACACAAGAGATTTTTTCTTGCAAATTGGATAATGCCTATAAACTCGCTTTCAAGGGCTTTAATCTTAAGGCTTGGCGTTGTTATTTTCTCTCAATGTTTATCTATAAAAAAAGCTTGCTGTGTGCGGATTATTTTGAAAAAAGAGAGCTAATTAAGGGCGTGAGAGGTTGCAATATGAGTTTTTTTAAAAGCGATTTTGAAAATATAGGTGGATTTAGCGAAAATTTTATTGGCTGGGGACGCGAGGATAGCGAGTTTGTAGCGAGATTTTTGTTTAATGGCGGAGAGTTTAGACGCTTAAAATTTGGTGCTATTGCCTGTCATCTCTACCACGATGAATCGCCCAAAAAAAGCCTAGAATCTAATCACAATCTCTATTTAGAGACAATCAAAAATAAAAGCAAATATTGTAAGAATCCCCCAAGCTAAGAATTAGTGGCGATTTGTGTTTTTATCATTGTGAGTTTTGCTTGCGGTGGCGGTTTGTTAGTCTAGATTCTTGGATTGCTTCGCGGACAAGTCCGCTCGCAATGACGAAATAGATTCTTCGGCTTGCAAGCAAGCCTCAGAATGACGAAATAGTTTGCCACGCTACGCTCGCAATGACGGGTGGGATTTTTGCTTTTGTTTGCAAGATTTACTTAGATTTATATTGTGATATACGAACTAGGGAATGATAATTCTGCGTTGCCTAGCCACATTTTTGGTGCTATTTTTATACTATTATTGTTTAATACCCCCCCCCATAATGAAAAAGTGGAGTTTGCTATGATATTGCCTTTGCAAGCCCTCATTAATTCTAAATCAAAATAGCCCTTTTCTTGTGGGTTTTTTACGATATAAAAATCTTTTAATCCAAACTCTAAAGCATTTGCGTTTAAATATTCTATATCATCAGAAAATAGATAAAATACCGGATTTTTTATCTTG
>X235_Pygmy_Slow_Loris__coassemble_150_pt1 | contig 8293 bp, 7 predicted proteins | sample X235_Pygmy_Slow_Loris__metabat2_high_PE_008 | metagenome-assembled genome bin X235_Pygmy_Slow_Loris
ATATCAAATGCCACGCCGTGATCCACAGAGGAGCGTAGTATCGGCAAGCCAAGCGTGATATTGATACTTTCTTCAAAATAAAGTGCTTTTAGCGGGATTAATCCTTGGTCGTGATACATCGCTATAAAAATATTGTATTTTTTGCGCTTTGCTTTGCTAAAAGCCACATCAGGCGAAATTGCACCTTTGAAAATATGTTTATTGAGTTTTTTATTTGTAGATTCTATCGCCTCATTGATGATTTTATCCTCACTTCCTAGCACGCCATTATCGCCAGCGTGAGGATTTAGCCCAAGCACTAAGGCTTTTTTGCATTTAAAACTTTTATAAAATCGCTCAAAAAAACTACACAAAGCATTAAATTCTATTTTACTTGCCACTTTTGATAATGGAATATGGTCGCTAAATAGGGCTACAAACATCTTTTTGCAACCAAGCATCATTATTCCATTATCATTAAAATAATGGCTCAAAAAATCCGTATGCCCCACAAAATCGATATTTGCTAGATTCCACGCTTTTTTGTGTATGGGAAGAGTGAGAAGTGCGTCATTTTGCTTATTTACTACCGAATCTAGCGCACATTTTAGGCTAACAAAGCTATATTCGCCGCTTTCTTTGGTGATTTGCGCGGGTTTTATAAAATCGTGATTTTTTATAGAATCCATCGTATTTTTTGATAGAAATTGTTTGATGTTTTGGTTTTTAAAATCCTTTGGAATCTTTATTTTTAGAATCTTGCTTGCGGATTTCAAAATCTCATCATCGACAAAATAAATCGGCTTGCATAGTTTTGATATTTTTTTGTGTGCTTTTAGGGCGATTTCTATGCCTATACCATTTATATCGCCGATACTAATTGCAATTTTTTTCATTTTTTTATCAAAAATAGCATTTCTTTGATTGCGTTTTCAAGCCCGCAAAATACCGCCCTTGCGATGATACTATGCCCGATATTTAATTCTGTGATTTCATTGATTTTTACAATCTCGCTTACATTTTGATAATTTAGCCCGTGTCCAGCATATACTTCAAGCTCTAGATTCTTCGCAAATTTCGCACAATCTTTGAGATTTTTTAGAATCTCATTGTATTGTTGAAGTGGATTTTTTATGTCTATTTTGTTTGTGCCACGATTTAGATTCGTGTTTAATACCAAATAAATATTGCTAAAAAGCCCCGTGTGTAGCTCGATTGCATCGCTATTACATTCTTTTGCTTTTTGTATTTCATCACTGCAAGGATCGATAAAAAGCGAGGTTTTAATGCCATTGTCTTTTATTTTTTTGATGATTTCTTTTGTGTTTTCTGTGATTTTCAATCCGCCCTCTGTGGTTATTTCCATTCGATTTTCTGGCACTAAAGTAATTGAATGAGGTTTTAGGTTTATTAAATAATCAATGATTTCTTTATTTGTGCTAGATTCTATGTTTATTTTGATTTGGTGAGATTCTATGATTTTTCGCACATCATCATCATTGATATGCCTTCTATCCTCTCTTAAATGCAAGGTGATTTGGTCTGCGCCTGCGTTTTTTACGACAAATATCGCCTCAAGCGGATCTGGGTAATTTATCTTTCTTGCTTCTCTTAAAGTCGCTATGTGGTCTATATTTACGCCTAATCTCACATTCAATCCTTTAATTTATCTTTTGTGTAGCTTCCAAGCCATTTTAATCTATTTTTTTTGAGTTCAAACATTTCTTTTATATTACTATCATCGATATGCCCTTCAAATTCGATATAAAACCAAAAGCTAAATCCTTTGTTTTTGTGTAAAGGACGAGATTCTAGCTTGATTAAATTGATATTTTTTTCATTAAATTCAGAGAGTAATTTTGCTAGAGTTCCGGGCTTATCCGAATTATTTATAAACGCGCATAGCGAAGTTTTGTCGTTGTTTGTGGGATTTGTCTTAAAATCGCTAATGATAAAAAAGCGCGTTGTGTTTTCGTTGCTATCTTCGATATTTTCAAACATTATCGGCAGATTGCATATTTTTGCGGCGATATTTGAGCAAATTGCAGCACTATTTGGCGTATTTGAGGCTACTTTTGCGGCTTTTGCAGTAGAATCTAGCGGGATTAATTCTACATCTTGGAGTGAATAATTACTCAAAAAATCCCTACATTGCCCAAATGCAATATCTTTTGAGAATACTTTTTTGATATTTGATATTAGCTTTTCATTTGAAGCAAAACTATGATGAATAGACAAATTCGCCTCCGCTACGATTTTTACATCATATTTTGCAAGATAATCAAGACTCTCACTTACGATTCCATTGCTATTATTTTCAATGGGGATAACGCCGTATTTTACGCCACCATTTGCCACAGATTTGAAAATAGATTCTATATTGTTGCTTGAGATATATTCGCTTAATTTCCCAAATCTCTCTACGGCAACTTGATGTGTAAAACTCCCAATCGGTCCCAAAAACGCAACTCTTTGGGGCAGTTCTAAGAATCTACTTGTCGCAAAAATTTCTTGGTATATCGCCTCAATACCCTTTTGCGTGATGTTTGTTTTGTTTTGATTAATTAGGCGATACAAAATCTCTTTTTCTCTTTTTGGGTGATAGATAGCGGTATTTGATTGCAGTTTTAATGCGCCTATTTCTCTTACAATCCCCATTCTTTTATCAAGAAGATTTAATATTTCATCATCGATTTTGTCGATTTTTTTTCTAAGATTTTTTAAATCCAATGCTATTCTCCTAAAAATGGCTTTTCTCTTGCTATTAAATCCAAAAAACTCTCTCTTTTGCAAATGAGTTTTTCTTCCCCTTTTATCAACGCCACTTCCGCACACCTTGCCCTTGAATTGTAATTGCTTGACATACTAAAACCATAAGCGCCAGCGGATTTTATCACGATCAAATCGCCGCTTTTTGTGGATTCTAAGGGAATATCTTTTGCCAGATAATCGCCACTCTCACAAATTGGTCCAACAATATCCGCTTTGTTTATAAATTCATCGTTTTGGCATAAAAGTGGCGGAATCTCAAAGGAATCATCATTGATTTTTATATGTTCTATTTCGTGTTTTGCGTTATATAACGATGGGCGAATCAAATCATTCATCGCCGCATCAACAATGCAAAATCGCTTGTTTTTATTGTATTTTTCATAGAGGACTTTTGATACTAAGATTCCATTATTTCCTACGATATATCGCCCCGGTTCGATGATGATACTTAGATCTAGCCCATTTAGTGCTTTTAAGATTCCTTGTGCGTAAGAATATAAATCAATTGTTTTTTCATCTGTGTATTTTATGCCAATTCCGCCACCTACATCGATGAATCTCAAATCAATTTTTAATGCCAACAATCCAAAAACCAAATCCACTATTTTTTCCATACTTTGCATTATTGGCGTAGAATCTAATAGTTGGCTGCCTATGTGAAAATGAATGCCTATTGGGTTTAGATATTTTGAGTTGTTTGCGTATATATACATTGCTTTTGCGCTATTTGTATCTACGCCAAATTTGTTTTCTTTTAATCCCGTTGAAATATATGGGTGAGTTTTTGCATCGACATCGGGATTTACGCGAATGCTAATTCTTGCATTTTTATTCATCATTTTTGCCATAGATTCTATTTTCAATAATTCCATTTTGGATTCTACATTGATGAATAATATATCAGAATCTAGCGCTTCTTTTATGTCTTCATCGCTTTTTCCAACGCCACTATAAATAATCTTGTATTTTGGGATTCCAGCAAGGAGCGCTTTTTTTACTTCATTGATAGAAACACAATCCGCGCCACAATCTAGTTTTGATAAAAATGACAACAAAGATAGATTCGAATTTGCCTTGAGTGCGTAGCAAAGCAGTGATTTTCTAGCTTTGAATGCGTTTTTGAAATCTAGCACTCTATTTTTTATTTCATCAAAATCATAAATATATAGCGGCGTTTTGTATTTTTTTGCAAGATATATAATAGAATCCTGTGTAATCAATCTTAATTTCCCTTATTTTAAATATCAAAATATGGATTCTAAGATAAAAAATAACAAATCAAGCTAAAAAGTTTTAGCATATTTAAGAATTTATAATTTATTATTTTAAAATTCAAAAAAGATTTTAAGGAAATTTGCAATAATGAATGAATATAAAAGCGAAGTTGATACTAGATTAATCCTCCCAAAAATGTCAAAAGTCATAATGTTAAATGATGATTTTACAACCCAAGATTTTGTTGTGTTGATATTAAAAGAAGTTTTTAACAAAAATATAAATGAAGCGACAAATATTATGCTTGAGATTCACAATAATGGCAGGGGAATTTGTGGAATCTACACTTATGATATTGCGCAAACAAAAGCAAATATCGCCACACAAAAATCTAGGGAAGCGGGATTCCCGCTAAGAATAATCATAGAGGAGGAGCAGTGAAAAAAATAGATAATAATTTACACAAAGTGATTAATAACGCATTTACCCTAGCGCAAGAATTAGAACACAATGTAATCACAACAGAGCATATTTTTTTGTCCTTATTAGATGATGTGAGTGCAAATAATTTCATAAAAAATCTAGGCGGAAACACAGATGAACTTCATTTGCAAGTATTGAATTATTTAAATACTTTCATAGAAAAATCAAGCGAAATTCAAAAGCCGATATACACAACGCCTTTAGAAAATATTTTTTCTACAATGATAAATATATCAAATAGCGCAAATAAGCCTTTGGTGGATATTTATGATTTGCTTATTGCAATTACATACGACAAAAAGGCATATAGCACGATGTTATTAGAATCTCAAAACATTCAAAGAATCGATATTTTAGAATCCTTGACAAACAAAACAAATAAAACAAACAAATCAAACAATCCGCTAAATCTCTACACAAGAGAGCTTGTAGCCCTTGCAAAAAGTGGCAAAATTGACCCAGTTATTGGCAGAGATGAGGAAATAAAGAGAGTTTGTGAAGTATTGTGTAGAAGAAAGAAAAACAATCCGCTTTTAGTTGGCGAACCGGGCGTGGGAAAAACGGCTATTGCTGAGGGAATTGCGCTAAATATCGCAAATAATGAAGTAATCGATGAGATGAAAGATTGCAAGATTTATGCACTTGATTTAGGCGCGCTTCTTGCAGGGACAAAATATAGAGGCGATTTTGAAAAGCGAATAAAGGATATTTTAAATACATTAGACAATATCGATAATGCGATTATTTTCATTGATGAGATTCACACAATCGTTGGCGCTGGTAGCACAAGTGGCGGAAGTATCGATGTTTCAAATTTATTAAAACCAGCCCTTGCAAATGGCACACTTAGATGTATCGGCGCGACCACTCATAGCGAATTTAGAAATTATTTTGACAAAGACAAAGCCCTTTCTCGCCGCTTTGCAAAGATCAATGTAGATGAGCCAAGCAATGAAGATGCAATCAAAATATTATCCTCGCTTGCCCCGATTTATGAAAAATTTCACAATGTTTCATATAGCAAAGAGGCAATAGAATCTTGCGTGATTTTGTCAAACAAATTCATCAATGATCGGTTTTTGCCCGATAAGGCTATCGATTTGTTAGATGAAGCGGGCGCTTATTTTAAGATTTATGGCAGAGCAAAAAACAAAAAAATAAATAGAGCGGATATTGAATTTTTAATATCAAAAAATACAAAACTTCCACTCTCGCAGAATCTCGATGAAAAGACATTGTTAAAATCGCTAAAAAAGCGACTACAAAGCAGAATCTTTGGACAAAATGAAGCAATAGAATCGCTATATACAAGCTTGTTAAAAAACAAAGCTGGGCTTGGAAGTGCAAATAAACCTATCGGCGTGTTTTTATTTACAGGTGCAAGTGGAGTAGGGAAGAGTGAGTTAGCAAAGGAATTAGCGCTAAATCTAAATATCAATTTTTTGCGATTTGATATGAGTGAATATGCAGAATCTCACACGATTTCTAGGCTTATTGGTGCGCCAGCGGGATATGTGGGCTTTGAACAGGGCGGATTATTGGTAGAATCCATTCGCAAAACGCCGCATTGTGTGTTGCTTTTAGATGAGATAGAAAAAGCACACGAGAGTATTTATAATCTACTTTTACAAGTTTTTGACAATGCTACGCTAACGGATAATAGCGGAAATAAGGCGGATTTTAGAAATGTTATTATTATAATGACTTCAAATATAACAACAAAGAATCTTCCAGCTCTTGGCTTTGGTATGGATAAAAATTCCTCAAATGATAGATCGATCAAAGATTTATTTTCTCCCGAGTTAAAAAATAGAATTGATTGTATTTGCCATTTCAATCATTTAGATAATGCTTGCCTAAAATTAATCATCAAAAAGCAAATAAACGATCTAAACTCACAGCTAAAAAATGCGGAGGTTTGCCTAAATGCAAGCGTGTATGATTATTTGCTATCTTTGGATTTTGATAAAAGTTTGGGTGCAAGAGAGATTGCAAGATTGATTGATACGCATATCAAAACTAAACTTAGTGAGTTGTTATTGTTTGGGAATCTAAAAAATAATGCAAAAATACAAATATCTTGCAAGAATAATAAGCTAGAATTTAATGCTAAAATACGCAAAAAATAAGGTGATTTAATGATTAGAAAAATTGATACAAACTGGAAAATATACAATGCTTTTATTTGGCGAGGCGATTATCTCCACCCGATAAAAGATTTTAACGCTTTTGAATTATCCAAATTAATAGGCATTGATGAACAAAAAGAAATGCTTTTAAAAAATACAGAATCTTTTTTAACACAAAATAGCGGATTAAATGTCTTGCTTTATGGTCCTAGAGGTTGCGGAAAAAGCACGCTTGCAAGGGCAGTTTTCACTCATTTTTTGGATTCTGGATTAAAAATAGTCCAAGTATCCACAAGGGATATTGACGCACTTCCCGTGCTTATAGATGCAATGAGAGTGCAACCATATAAATTCATCGTGTTTTGCGATGATTTGAGTTTTGAGCAAGGCGATTTGTCTTATCAATCCTTGAAAGTCGTGCTTGATGGCTCGATTGAGAAGATTCCAGATAATATCATTTTATACGCCACTTCAAATAGAAAACACATAATGGCAGAATATCAAAGCGACAATCTAAATACTACGATGATAAATGGGGAGTTGCATTTTTCTGATGCCGTTGAGGAGAGGATTTCGCTAAGTGATCGATTTGGGCTTAGTATTCCATTTTATAAGATTAATGTGGAGGAATATTTGCGTATTATTAGCATTTATCTCAAAGAGGATTTAAGCGAAGATCTAAAGGTAAAAGCGCTTTCTTATGCCACGCAAAAAGGGCAAAGAAGCGGTAGAGTTGCTTATGATTTTTTTAGAGCAATAAAAATTGGCTTAATCAAATAATAAAGGTGTAAAAATGATTAAAAAATGTTTATTTCCAGCAGCTGGATATGGGACTAGATTTCTCCCTGCGACAAAGGCGATTCCAAAAGAAATGTTGCCTATAAATTCAAAGCCACTTATTCAATACGGCGTTGAAGAGGCACTAGAGGCACATTGTGATACGATGGCAATTGTAACGGGGCGAGGAAAGCGGGCTATTGAGGATCATTTTGATGTAAGTTATGAGTTAGAACACCAGCTAAGAAGTGCGAAAAAAGAGCATTTATTGCGTGAAACAATCGATGTGATTAATAATTGTTCTTTTACATATATTCGTCAAAAAGAGATGAAAGGGCTAGGCGATGCGATACTCACAGGGCAGAAATTAATCGGCAATGAGGCATTTGGCGTTATTTTGGCAGATGATTTGTGTATTAATGATTCGGGGAAAAATGTGCTTTCTCAAATGGTAGAGATTTATAATCGCTTTAAATGTTCTATTGTCGCGATAGAAGAAGTAGAATCTAGCGATTTGGATAAATATGGCGTCATTGATGGAATCTCTTTGGAGGATTCTATTTATGAGATTAAAAATATGATAGAAAAACCAGATCCAAAAGAAGCACCAAGCAATCTTGCCGTCATTGGTAGATATATTTTGACCCCAGATATTTTTGAGATTCTAAAATACACGATGCCAGATAAAAAAGGCGAGATTCAAATCACAGATGCACTAAATAGAGCCGCAAAAAGCACGAGAGTTTTAGCGTATAAATTCAAAGGCATTCGATATGATTGCGGAAGCAATGAGGGATTTATCAAGGCAAATGTGGATTTGTATGAAAAAAACAAAAAACCAACATCGCCACAAGTCATAGTCGTTTCATAGATTTGATGAAAGTTTAGATTTGTATCAAGCAACTTATTTTTTGTTTTTTTATATTGTTGAGGTTGTA
>X235_Pygmy_Slow_Loris__coassemble_153_pt1 | contig 8114 bp, 5 predicted proteins | sample X235_Pygmy_Slow_Loris__metabat2_high_PE_008 | metagenome-assembled genome bin X235_Pygmy_Slow_Loris
AAATTACTCTTGTGGTCTGTGATATTTTTGTAGGTGATGATAAAGCAAGTTGTATCGTTGTTTGGCTTAAAAGATTCGATTTTGTGAAAATATGTATCGATTAATATTTGTGTAGAAGAATATTTTTCGCAATCTCTATTTGCATCGCTTCCAGTGATACCAAAATTATCCAAAGCTACCAAATTCCAAAACCAATCATTTTGCAAAATCGGCACTAGTCTATCAATAATTGGATATTGTTTTTTGCTTTTTATAATGACTGGATTTACTCCTGCTTTTCCTTTTGTTTTGATGTTGAATTTGGATTCTATATCCATATGGCTTGTGTTTAAAAATTTGCCCAAATCATTTAACATAAGAGTCCATCTAAAATTCTCATAATCACTTTGTGCTTTTAGCGCTTGTCCATAAAAATTTGCAAACATTATCAAATAATGCACAAAGATAATGATTAACACGCTAGATAGAATCTTGTTTTTGTGTATGGAATATAGGCTCAAAATCCCTATAAATACCCCAAATCCAATAAAACTTCGTGGATACAAAGTAGGCGTTTCTATGATAAGATACAATCCAAACGAAAGGATAAATAATACTACAACACAAAAAATACTAAGCAAAAACGCTAGAATCTTATTTATCTTTGAATCTATTATCGATTTTGCGATAAATATCAAAACAAATCCAAAAATCAAAAACAAATACACTCTATTTGCACCACCAAAATCGCTATATATCATTTTTGTGTATTCTATGATATGCCTAGAAATGCCGATAAAAAAGTATTTAAATGGCAGTATATGCGTATTTGCATAAGTTGCTTCAGGTCTATAAATCATAAGATACAAGATTCCTACGATTAAATAAGAGATAGCAAAACAAATAAAAATCCTAAAAGCCCCTTTTGTGTCGTTTTGCAAAATCTTTATAAACGCTAGAAAAATGCAAATCATCATATAGATTCCGCTACTTGCTTGATAGCTTGTAAGCATTATTAATAGCATAATAATTGATGTGATTATAAAGATCTTTGAATATCGAACAAACAAAAAAGGAAAAATGCTTGCAAAAACGCTTAATGCCATAAGCGGAGCGTCAAATTTATAAGATAGATTCTCCAAATAATACGGAGAAAGCCCTATGCTTACGCTTGCAAGTAATGCGATTTTGCTATGTATTAGTTTGTTATCGATTGTTTTTAGAAAGATAATCGATGATAAACTAAGTAAAAAAATACTGATAAATAAACTATATGGAAATGTTACTACAAAATAATCGCTATTTAGGCTAAGTAAAGATGCAGCAAAGGTAGAGCTATGCCTATTCCACCAAAAAAATTCAAATAGCCCATAAAGAATCCTATTTCTATCATCGATATAATTAAAATTTGCAAGTATCAACGCACTTAGGGCGATTAGATAGATAATAAAAATAAATAAAATTTTGTATTTGTAGCTTAATAATTGCTTTAGTTTTGCGATAAATATCAAATCTATTCTTAGTATTTTTGCATTCAAGATTCTATCCTATGAAATATATTCGATGAAATAATGCGGGCGATTCTTGCTTTGTTCGTAGATTCTTGCGATGTATTCGCCGATTATCCCAAGTAGCATTATTTGCAATCCGCCAAAAAATGAAATCAAAGTAACGATACTTGGATAGCCTTTTACATCGTTTCCAAAGGCAAGCGTATCTATGATGATATGGATTCCATAAAATGATGAAAGGACAAAAATCACAAATCCTATAAGCGTGATGATTTTTAGCGGAATGGTAGAAAAGCTTATAACGCCCTCGATTGCATACAAAAATAATTTCAAAAAACTCCATTTAGAAGTGCCTTGCTGTCTTTGTATGTAATCATATTCTATTGTTTCTTTTTTAAATCCTATAAATTCAAATATGGCTTTTGAGAATCGATGATATTCATTCATTTGCAATATGCAATTTAGCGCGTCTTTGTGGATCAATCTAAAATCTCTAACGCCAGATTCTAGTTTTATTGGCGATAGGATATTGTAGATTTTATAAAACACTTCGCTAAAAAACGCCCTAAAAGCCGAATCCCCGCTTCTGTCCTTTCTTTTTGCTGTGATTAATTTTAATTCGCCATTGCTATTTTTGTATTTTTCAATCATTTCTAATAATAATTCGGGCGGATCTTGCAAATCACAATCCATAATGCAAGTAAGAGTGCTTTTACTCTCTTTCAATCCCGCAAGCATCGCGGCTTCTTTGCCAAAATTGCGAGAGAATTTTATGAGTTTTATATTGTTGTCGTTTTGTTGCAATATTTTTATTTTTTCTATTGTTTTGTCCTTGCTTCCGTCATCAACAAATATAAAATAAACTTCGCTTATATCTTTAAGCACATTTTGGACTTGTTGATAAAAGTTTTCTATATTTTGTTCTTCATTAAAACAAGGAACGACAATGCTTAAATCTATTTTCATATTTTCCCTCAAATTTGGCAACATTTTGGCATATCAAAGCTAATCTCAAAATCTCTTTCTTTCCAAGATTCAAATCCACAAACAAGCAATCCTACATTTTTATATCCAAGTTTTTTAGCCCATATTGCAGCGGTTGTTGCGCTATTTTCTCCATTATCATAAAAGATTATTTCTTTTTTCTTAGGTCCTAAAAAATCCATAAATTTCTCTTTGCTTTCTTTTGTGTCCTTTTCCCAGATTCCGCTAAAATTTTCATTAAATTCAAAATTTTTTGCATTTTTGATAAAGCCAAGTATGTATTTTCCTCTTGGGATTGTAGCAATAATTTGAATATTTTCGTTTTTATCAATCTTATTTTTTAGCTCTTTTGTGGTGATTAATATGTAATGATTCTCTTTTGCGCGCTCTATTTTTTCCTCTGCGATTGCTTTTTCTTGTGTGTTTAGAGAGTTTAAATCGTTTAGATTCTCTTCGATTTTTAATAATGAAATTTCTTTGTTACAGCCGATAAAAAATAAAATGATGATAAATAAAACTAATTTTTGCATAAAATATCAATCTCACTTTGGATTTTTGCTAATTTTTCTTTTGCTTCATTTAATGCGTTTTGGTTGGATTCTATGAGTTCTTTTGGGGCGTTTTTGATGAAATTTTGATTATTAAGCATAGAATCTAGCTTTTCTATTTCTTTGTTTATTTTCTCTCTTTTTTTATCTAATTTTGCTTTGATTTCATTTAGATTTATTTTATCTGTTGGGATATAGATCTCGCAAGATTCGCCAATATCAAATATCGTATTTTCTATTTTCTCGCTAACAAATGCTATTTTTTCGCATTTGCTTAGTTTTGGGATAAAGATTTTTAATAAATCTTTATTTGCTTCTTTGTTTAGCTTGATAAAACAAAGCGGTATGCTTTTGTTTGCAAAATCAATAATCGTTTTTGCGCGCCTTATGCTTGTGATTATGTCTTTTATCATTTCAAATTCGATGATATTTTTTGCTTCTTTATCAAATATCGGGAATCTCTCTATCATAATCGATGATGAAGATTCTAGATTCGTGCCATTTATTTTTTGATATGCAAATTCACTCAAAAACGGCATAAATGGGTGCAATAATTTCATCGCTTCTTTAAAGATTCCGCCAAGCTCAAAAACGGCATTTTTATCTGCTTTCACAAACTCAATCCCCCAATCGCAAAAATCATTAAACAAGAATCTATAAATGCAACTCGCCGCATCATTAAACCGATAAGATTCTAGGGCATTTCTCATATCATTGATACAAAGATTTAATCTATAATTTATATGCAATCCAAGCGGCGAAGTAATATCTTTTGGGGCGATGAAAGATTTGTTTTTGTCTTGTTGATTTTTATACATTATCAAAAAATTTAGTGCATTTAGGACTTTTGTAGCAAGCGCACTTCCTGTAATCATCGCTTTTTTGCTTATTCGTATATCGCGCCCTGCAATGCAATTAAATCCAAGAGTAAAGCGCAAAATATCGCTACTATATTCCTCTATAAAATCAAGCGGATCTATAACATTGCCTTTTGATTTACTCATTTTTTTGCCAAATTCATCACATACCAAAGCGTGCAAATAAATATCATTAAATGGCAATTTCCCAAGCAAATTTTCGCCACTAAAAAGCATTCTTGCAACCCAGAAAAACAAAATATCAAAGCTTGTTATAAGTAGATTGTTTGGATAAAAATCCCTTAAATCGTTTTCATTATATAAAGATTCTGCATTTCCATTTCCCCAGCCAAGCGTGCTAAACGCCCAAAGCCCAGAGCTAAACCAAGTATCAAGCACATCTTCATCTTGACGCATTTCTTTGCCGCAAGATTTGCATATTTCATTATCATTTTGGCTTGCTATTGTTATATCACAAGAATCGCAATAAAACACGGGAATCCTATGTCCCCACCAAAGTTGCCTACTAATGCACCAAGGTCTAAGCTCATTCATCCACGCATTGAAATTATTTAGCCATTGTTTTGGATAGAATCTAGATTCATTGTTATTTACTTTTTTTATCGTTTCTTTTGCAATATCTTGCTTTACAAACCATTGTTTTGATATGTATGGCTCTACGATATTGCCGCAACGATAGCATTTTCCTATTTGATTTGTATAATCCTCTATTTTTTCTATGAAACCATTTTCATTTAGTTTTTCTACGATTTTCCCCCTTGCCTCCAATCTCTCCATTCCGCGAAATTCGCCACAATACTCATTTAAGATTCCAAATTTATCAAATATGCTTAAAAATTCTAGTTTGTGCCTTTTCCCCACTTCATAATCATTTATATCGTGAGATGGCGTAACTTTCACAACCCCGCTTCCAAATTCCATATCCACATAAGAATCCGCAATGATTTCTATTTCTTTATTGATGAGGGGTAAAATCACTTTTCTGCCTATTAGATTTTTGTAGCGTGAATCTTGTGGATTTACCATTATCGCGGTATCGCCAAAATAAGTCTCTGGGCGAGTAGTAGCGACTACTACATAATCCTTGCTATTTTTGATGAAGTAGCGCATATAATATAATTTTGTTTTATTTTCCTCATATTCCACTTCAATATCAGATAATGCGCCATCGTGAGTGCACCAATTAACCATATAATCGCCTTGATAAATAAGCCCTTTTTCATACCACGATACAAACGCCTTTTTCACGGCATTTTGCAATCCCTTATCCATAGTAAAGCGCAATCTTTTCCAATTTGGCGAAGCCCCAAGTCTTTTTAATTGTGAGATGATTTTCCCGCCGCTTTCTTCTTTCCATTTCCACACGGCTTGCAAAAACGCTTCTCTTCCTATATCTTCTTTTTTTATGCCCTTTGCTAAAAGTTGCCTCTCTACTACATTTTGTGTAGCAATTCCTGCGTGATCGATGCCCGGTTGCCAAAGCACTCTATATCCGTCCATTCGCTTAAATCGAGTGATTATATCTTGGAGAGTGTAAGTTAGTGCGTGTCCCATATGCAACGCACCTGTGATATTTGGCGGAGGCATCATAATGCAAAAATTTTTATTATTTTGAATATTTTTATTTGAATCTAATTCAAAATATCCTCGTTCTTCCCATATTTGATAGAATTTTTTCTCTAAAATTTGAGGGTTATATTGTTGCATTTCATCGTTTTTTTGCATTTTTTAAAGCCTTGTTGTTTATTTGGTATAATAATTGCTTGATTAGATTTGTGATTTTGGAGCTGTATTTTATCCAAAAATAAATTAATACTAGGAACGCATTGTGGTTTTTGAATTAGTTTCGCCAATACTTGGCTTTGAGGAAGTAAGTTTGTTGGATTTTAATAAAATCGATGATTGTTTTGCGAATATAAACACAAAAGAGGGCTATACTTGGAGTTTGGTAAATCCATTTTTACTTCAATCTTATTCTTTTGAGATTCCATATTATGCAAAGATTCTATTAGATTTGAGGGATAATAGCGAAATTGAAGTCTATTGTATGCTTGTATTGCAAAATCCGCTTGAAGATTCAAAGGTGCAATTCATCGCCCCGATTATCTTTAATCACACAAACAAAAAAGCAATTCAATTAGTGCTATCGCCTCTGCATTATCCGCAATTTGCCAAACTAGAATCCCTAAAGTCGTTTGCTAAATAATTGCCATTTAGTTTATTAAACAAAGAGCAGTTAGAGGCTGCAAGCGCTCCTCTTGGATACAATCTAATCATAGCTAGTGCTGGCACGGGCAAAACTTCTACAATCGTAGGCAGGATTGCGTTTTTGTTGAAAAATGGAATTAATGCAAATAAGATTATGTTGCTTACTTTTACAAATAAAGCTTCAAGTGAGATGATAAAGCGCTTAGAATCTTATTTTCCAAAAGAGATTCTAAAAAACATTCAAGCAGGCACATTTCACGCCATTGCATATAGATATTTAAAAGATCATCACAAGATTCTATTAAAACAACCAAAAGAATTAAAAATGCTACTTAGAAGTATTTATAATAATAGAATCTTTAGTGAGATTGCCCAAACTCCGCCGTATAAAGCGGATTATTTGTATGATTTGTTTTCGCTTTATTTAAATAGCTCTAGTGGTAGTTTTGTGGATTTTATCATAAACAAATCTAGCGAACAAGAAATTTATAGTGCAATTTATGATGATATTTTTATGGAATTTATGGATTTAAAAAAACGCTACAACTACGCTTCTTATGATGATTTGTTGCTTTTGTATCGTGATTTGATAAAAGAAGATTCTATGTGTTTTGAGGAGATTTTGGTAGATGAATACCAAGATACGAATTATTTGCAAAATAGCATTATATTTAGCATAAAATCAAAATCTCTTTTTTGTGTGGGCGATTATGATCAAAGCATTTATGCCTTTAATGGCTCTGATATAGGGATAATCGCCTCATTTAAAGATAAATGCAAGAGTGCAAATGTTTTTAGCTTGATTAAAAATTATCGCTCAAGTAGCAAAATACTAGATATTGCAAATAAAGTCATCTCAAACAATCCTAGAATCTATCCAAAACATTTAGAAGTCCTAAAAGATACAAAAGATTCCAAAGTAGAAGTGTTGAAATTCGATGAGACAAAAGAACAATATCAATTTATCGCAAAACATATTAAGGATTCTAAAACAAATCTAAACAACATCGCAATTATTTTTAGAAACAACATAAGCTCAGATTATATAGAGGCATCGTTGCGTGAGATTGGGATTGGTGCGAAGAAAAAAGGCGCTAGAAGTTTTTTTGAGAGTAAGGAAATTAGCCTTTTTATTGATATTTTGAATCTATTTTTTAATCACCACGATATGATGGCTTTCGTGCATATATTATCTATTGGAAATGGCATCGGGGAAAATATCGCAAAAGATATTTATGAATGCCTTATTAATCTAGGAAATGGCGATATAAAAAGGGGATTGTTTAGTCCAAAAAAGACAAATAAGCCATATCAAAATCGCCTCAAAAACGCGCAACTTGGGCTATTTGATGATATGTTTATAGAAGAAGATTGCGCTAGATTCAATCAATTTATTAGCAAGGATTTTGCTTCTCATCTTTTGCTCTCTCACCCAAAATTAAAAAATGATAGTGCGGTATTTTTAAATAAATTTTATCATCTATTTAATATTCAATATAATAGCCTTGATACGCTCTTTAATGGCATTTTAAAAAGTGAATTTTTCAAAGCAATCAAAGAAAATATAAGCATTAATCGAATCAAATACAAATACAAAATCTTGCAAAAAGAAAAGATTAATGAAGAGATTGATAATATCGATAAAAAACTTTCAATCTTATATAATCTTTCCAAAAGCTACGATAATTTGGGCAGATTCCTAAACTCAATCACGCTAAATAGTGCCGAATCTAGCAATGGCGATGGTGTCAATCTACTAACCATTCACGCCTCAAAGGGCTTAGAATTTGATGATGTGTATGTAATCGATTTGATGGACGGGCGATTCCCAAATATGAAACTCATCTCTAAAAGTGGCAGTTTGGAAGAAGAGAGAAGATTGTTTTATGTGGCTACCACTCGTGCAAAATATAATCTTTATTTTTCATACGCAAATAAAGATTCTATCAAAAACACTTCTTATTCTCCTTCGATATTTTTAAAAGAAGCAGGATTGATTTAAAGAT
>X235_Pygmy_Slow_Loris__coassemble_155_pt1 | contig 8084 bp, 10 predicted proteins | sample X235_Pygmy_Slow_Loris__metabat2_high_PE_008 | metagenome-assembled genome bin X235_Pygmy_Slow_Loris
ATATCTAGGCGAAGATGATATTGTGCGATTAGAAGATGATTTTAATAGAAAATAAAAGATTTGTGATGAAGATTCTCTTAATTATCTTGTTATTTATGCCAGCTTTATATGCAAAAGCACTAGAAGTAATATATTCAACGATATTAAAAAATAACTGCCCGATATATTTTGCAACAGCCATTCAAGCCAATCCAAAGGGTGATTTAGGCGTATATCATTTATATGGGCTGTCATTAAATACTTCTACTCATTGCTCTTATAATGCTATCAAACAAATAGAATACAAAAATTATAGCGATAGAATGCGAATAAAAGAATCCATCAAGCGAGGTTTTGTGCCTTAGTATATGAGATTGGATTGTTTTTTATATACAAATCATTTTGTCCAAAGTAGAAATAAAGCAAATGAATTAATCAAAAATGGCTTTGTTAAGGTAAATGGAAATATTATTGATAAGCCTAGTTTTATTGCGCCACAAGATTGCAAAATAGAGATTCTAAAAGAGGTTTTTGTAAGCAGGGCAGGGGAAAAGCTAGATTGTTATATCAAATCTTATCATCTTAATTTTAATAATATGAATGTATTAGATATTGGTAGCTCTAAGGGTGGATTTACTCAAGTTTTACTAAAATACGACGCCAAAAGTGTAACTTGTGTTGATATTGGGAGAGATCAACTAGATATTTGCTTAAGAAATAATCCAAAAATAAATCTTTTTGAATCTTGCGATATTAGGGATTTTAATAGTTTATATTTATTTGATTTTATTGTTTGTGATGTTTCTTTTATATCGATTAAATATATTTTAGATTCTATTTTTAGATTGCTTTGTGGCGAGGCTTTGCTGCTTTTCAAACCGCAATTTGAAGTAGGCAAAGTTGCCAAACGCAACAAAAAAGGCGTGGTTACACAAAAAGAAGCAATAGATTCTGCATTAGATGAAGTATTAAATTTGATAGAAAAACGCGGTTTTTTTATCCTAAATATAGAATCTTCCAAGCTAAAAGGGAAAGAGGGAAATGAAGAAATTTTCATCCATATCAAAAAACAATAATATAAAATCCATTGCTATTGGCAAATTTGATAGTATGCACTTAGCGCATAAATCTATTTTGGATAAATTAGATGAAAGCGGAATCGTGCTTTTAATCAAAATGCCCCCAAATTTACTTGGCTTTATGCTTCCATATAATAAGCGACAAAATTACTCAAAAAATGAGATATATTATATTGATTTTGAGGATATTAGCACTTTAAGCGGCATAGAATTTTTATCGTTGCTAAAGGATAAATTGCCGCATTTGGAGCATATTATCGTGGGTTGTGATTTTCGATTTGGCAAAAATCGAGCTTATGGCGCAAATGATATAGAAAAAATATCAAATTTCACTACAACAATTATCCCTGAAATGCAAATTGATGGCATTCCTATCCACTCTTCACACATCAAAAAATATCTCTTAGATGGCAATATAAAACTAGCAAATAAACTTCTTGGGCGATTTTATTGTATTGAGGGCGAAGTGGTGGCAGGACAAGGGATTGGGAATGATTTGTTATTTCCTACGATAAATATCAAAGCCGATGTTTATGTTTTGCCACAAGATGGCGTGTATGCGACCTATACAAAAATCAATGATGAAATTTTCAAATCCATTTCATTCTCAGGGCATCGATTTAGCACGGATATGAGTTTTGCCATAGAGACGCATATCATTGATAAAAATATAAAGATTGCACCAAATATCTTAGAAATATATTTTGTAGAAAAAATTAGAGATAATCAAAAATTTGCCTCTTTTGCGCTATTAAAAAAACAAATCATAGATGATATAAAAATCGCTAAAAATATATTAGAGACAAATTCTTTTAAGAGTTAGAGATGAAAAAAAATATCGATGCAATTTTTCAAAAAGAAATAAATCAAAAATTTTCATTCAATAAGCAAGTTGCCGCTGTGTTTGATGATATGGCAAATCGCTCGATTCCATATTATCGCGATAATATCATTTTAATATCACAGATATTACAATCAAAAAAAATCCATTCATTATGCGATATGGGTTGTGCTACGGGGAATTTGTTGTTAGAATTAAGCCAGAATCTCTGTGGCGTGAATCTAAGCGGAATTGATAATTCTTCAAATATGCTAGATATTGCAAGGGCAAAAGCAAAGGCTTATGGCGCGAAAATCGATTTTATCCAAGCGGATATTTTGGATTTTGATTTTAATTTTGATGTGGTGATTTCAAATTATACACTTCAATTTATCCGCCCTATCAATCGAGAGAATCTACTTTCAAAAATCTATCATTCATTGCCAAAAAATGGCATTTTTGTGTTGAGTGAAAAGCTTATTTCAAGCAATAAATGGCTAGATAAGGTTTTGATAGATATTTATCATCAATTCAAAAAAGAGCAAGGTTATAGCAAAACTGAAATAAGCAAAAAAAGAGAAGCGCTAGAAAATATTCTCATTCCATATACGCAAGAAGAAAATATCGCAATGTTGAAAAAAGCGGGCTTTGGAAGTGTGGAGATGATTTTTCGTTTTGCAAATTTTGCGACATTTATAGCCATAAAAGAGGAATAAAATGCAAATATTAGATTTTTTGGTAAAAATATTAAAAAAAGAGAGCATTACGCCAAATGAATGCGGAATCTTTGATTTGATAAAGGCGGAATTAAGCGATTTTAAAGAAATTAGAGTGGATAAAAATGGAGTGAAAAATATTTTTTTATATAAAGATTTTTCAACAAATAAAAATCCAAGATTTCATCTTTGTTTTGCTGGACATATCGATGTCGTCCCAAGTGGTGAGGGCTGGAAATATCCGCCATTTGGGGGAGTAATTGATAATGGCGTGATTTATAGTCGTGGCGTTTGCGATATGAAAGGCGGAATTGCTAGCTTTGTGTATGCGATAAAAGAGATAAAAAAATATAGCGGGATTCTATCTATTTTGCTTACAAGCGATGAGGAGGGCGATGGAATCTATGGTACAAAAATAATGCTAGAGCATTTAAAAAATATCGATTTTTTGCCAAATTTCGCCCTTGTTGCAGAACCAACTTCAAATAAGATTCTAGGCGATATTGTAAAAATCGGCAGGCGAGGTTCTATCAATGGTAGGCTAAAAATTACAGGCAAACAAGGGCACGCAGCATATATCGATAAATGCAAAAATCCAATAGATCTAATCGCCCCGCTTCTTCCAAAACTCTCAAATATCGCACTTGATAGCGGCGATAGTAATTTTTTGGAGAGTAGATTGGTTATTACAAATATACAAGCTGGAATGGGTGTTGTAAATGTAGTGCCAAATGATTTGGAGATAATGTTTAATGTGCGAAACAATCCCCTCACTACGCAAGAAAGCCTAAAAAAATATATTCAATCCATATTCAAAAATCAGCCTTATTTTTTGGAATTAAAACAAAGTGCATATCCATTCATCACAGAATCTAAGATTCTAATAAAATCCATAAAATCCGCGATTTTAGAGGTCGCAAATATTGATTGCAAGCTTGATACAGGTGGCGGAACAAGCGATGCTAGGTATTTTAGCGATTTTGGAATCGAAGTAATCGAGCTTGGGCTTTTAAATGAAAGCATTCACGCAATCAATGAATATAGCAAGATTGATGATATTATCAAACTACGGGATATTTTTAGTGCTTTTATAAAACAAATGGAAAGCGATTTTGAATAGACTTTTTGTCGCAAAAAAACCGCCTTTTTTGAGTTCAAATACATTTTTGCAACAAATAAAACATCAAATGAATCTAAAAAAAATCGGTTATAGCGGAATCTTAGATCCATTTGCAAGCGGTGCTTTGGTGGTAGCAAGCGGAAAATACACAAAGCTTTTTTCTCATTTTGATCTATCCAAAAAAACATATATCGCGACCCTTTGGCTTGGCGCAAAATCAAATAGCCTTGATATAGAAAATATCACAAATATAAGCATTACAAAGCCATTTTCAACAACAAAAATATTAGAAATACTAGATTCTCTAAAAGGCAAAATCACATACAAACCGCCGATATTTAGTGCAAAAAAAATCAATGGCATTAGGGCGTATAAACTTGCTAGGGAAGATAAGGAGATGGATTTAAAAGAGATTTCTAGCGAGATTTTTGAGATTGTTTTGTTGAATTATTCTCATCCATTTTTAAGCTTTAGGATTTGTGTCTCTAGCGGCGCTTATATTCGATCAATTGGCGAGATAATCGCACGAAAATTAGGCGTAAATGGGGCGTTATCGAGTTTGGTTAGAATAAGTGAGGGAAATTTTAGATTTGAGGATTATAGATTGCTTAATGTGCTTGATTTTATCGCTTATCCTAGAATCGATTTGAGTTTGTATGAAAATGATATAAGATTTGGAAAAAAGATTTGTGTAAAAAATCTCAAAAATCATAGATATATAGCTATTTTTACAGATTTTTTTTCTATAATTGAATTTAATGATTTTGGAGAAATTAGATATATTTTAAATAATATAGGATTATAAATGTTAGTTTTATCAAGAAAGGTAAATGAGGAAGTAATCATCGGCGATAATATCAGCATAAAGGTTGTATCTATCCAAAATGGAATAGTAAAGCTTGGATTTGAAGCCCCGCAAGATAAAATCATACTTCGCTGCGAGTTAAAAGAAGCCATTGTTGGCGAAAACTTCAAAGCATCAAATAAAATAGAAGACAAGAATCTAACAAGCATTATAGAGATTTTTAAAAACAAAAATGACTAGAATCTATGTTTCTTATCCAAAAATCAATATTTTTTTTAAAATCATTGGAATCCTGCCTAATGGTTATTGTGATATTTTGTCGCGCTATATAAAAGTGCAAAATAGCATATTTGATACTTTGGAGATTAAAGATTCTGCTAGTTTTAGCTTGAATGGAGATTTTAAATGTCCCCTGCATTCAAACACGATATTTAAGGCAAAATTAGCCCTGCAAGAATATTTAGATCATATCTCAAAACACAAAGAATCCAAATATTTAGATTCTTTTAGCATTAGTGTCGATAAAAAGATTCCCGTTTTTGCGGGGCTTGGCGGTGGAAGCTCAAATGCGGGCGTGTATTTGCTTGCAATAAATGAGATTTTAGAGCTTGGAATTTCTAAATCCACTCTAGCAAATATCGGCGCGAAAATAGGCGCTGATGTGAGTTTTTTTGTTTATGATTATAAAAGCAGCAATGTATCTGGCTTTGGTGATAAAATAGAGGAATTTGTAGAGGAAAAATTAGAATTTGAGATTTTTACTCCGCCCATAGATTCTCATACAAATGCGGTATTTGCGGAATTTAAAAAGGATTTTAAGATTGATATTATTAAATCAAAAGAAATGATTTCTTTAAAATCGCTTGATTTATTAAAAAATTTTTCTATTGACGCGCTAAATGATTTGTATTTGCCTGCCACTAGAATCTACAAAGAGATTTTGTCTTATTACAAAGATGGATATTTTTTTAGTGGAAGTGGAAGTAGCTTTTTTAGGCTAAAGTGAGGATTCTATGAATATTGTAGCTACAAATAGAAAGGCTTTATTTGATTATTTTATCATCAATAAAATCGAAGCGGGCATTGTTTTAAGTGGCTCTGAAGTAAAGGCAATTCGGGCAAAAAAAGTCAATATCAAAGATAGCTTTGTTAGAATCATAAGAAATGAGGCTTTTTTATTTAACGCGCATATATCGCATTTAAGCACGACAAATGCGTATTTCAAGCCCGATCCTAAAGCCCCTAGAAAATTATTATTACACAAAAAAGAGATTCACAAATTATTCTCTCTTGTATCACAAAAAACATATTCCATCGTTCCGCTAAAATTATATTTCAACAAAAAAAACACCCTAAAAGTCCAAATCGCCCTCGTGCAAGGCAAAAAACTCTATGACAAAAGAGAAAGCATAAAGAAAAAAACGCTAGATAGAGAAGCACAAGTCGCATTGAAAAATAAATATTGATTTTATAAAGGAGTGATAATGGAATATTTTGTATTTGGTTCTATCATCATTGGATTCTGCATTATAGCTTATAGTGCATATACTGCTACATTAGATAACAAATAATCCACTTTTCAAATATTAAAAAAAATATTTCTAGTGCTTTTTGTGGCTAAAATAGATATTTTAAAAAGCACTAGAAAACATAAAGGCAGGATTCCTTATACCAAAGGAAAAACTTCTTTTGCTATCTTTTCTAATTCCTCTCTCATATTCGCACATTGAATGATAATCATATCAAGCCCAGCTTTCTCATACTCTCTAATCTTATCTGCGATTTGCTTAGGCGTGCCAATGAGGCGTGGGCGAAGTCCGCGATTTGATACGCTATATTCCTCGCGTGATATGGCAATATCGAGGTTTGAGTTGTGTGTAAAATCCTTATAAGAGTTCGCATATGCTGCCTCATCTTTTATCGTTGTGATTTTTTCTAACTCTTTTAGGGCTTCGTCCTCGCTATCTCTTAAAATCACAAAAGCTGCCATTCCAAAGCCCTTAAATTCGCCACCTAATCGTGCTTTTCGCTCTTTCATATCGTTGATTTTTGTTTCAATCTCTTCTGGCGTGCCTCCGTGCATTAGATAAAAGTCCGCAAATTCTGCAATCGCCGCTCGTCCCTTATCACTCTCGCCTCCAGCATAGATAAATGGCGCACGCGCTGGCTTTGGCTCATTGTATGAACGATCAATCTCAAAATACTTCCCCTTAAAACTAAAAGGCGATTTACTCCAAAAGCCCTTTAAAACCTGTGCGTATTCGCTAAGAAGTGAATATCTATCATCGTGTGCGTCAAATTTGATTCCATATTGTCGCGCTTCTTCTTCCCACCAAGCCGAGACGAGATTGATACTAAATCGTTGATTTGAAATAAGGCTAAGTGTGGAGAGTTCCTTTGCCGTGAGTGCGGCTTGATGATATTGTGGGCGAAGTGCGGCTAGAATCTCAATCTTGCTTGTTACGCTTGCAAGAGCCGAAGCTATCGCCCAAGCATCAAGACAGGGCGCATTATGCCCTTTTATGTCGTTTAGATAAAGTTCAGGCACGAGGGTAAGCACATAGCCAAGATCTTCGGCAGATAGTGCTAGATCTTTGATATAATCCCAATTAGCCTTTGTGCTATCATCATTAGTATTTCTTAGCCAGCTTCCAAAAACTGGCGTCCAGTATGCAAATTTCATATTTTTCTCCTTTTTGTTATTTTTGAATGTTAATTTTTAAATAGCGTTTGTGTGGTTTTAAAGTAGCTTATAAATTATTTTAAAAATCCATATCCATAAGCTTTCCTACAACAATCCCTTTAAAAAACTTGCCACCTCATCTGCTGCCCCATTTTTTCCCTTTTTTCTCAAACTTTCCTCAACTTCTTTATTATAATTTGTATTCGTGTTAATATCATAAATTACTAACTCCTTTCCTGTGTCTATAAACTCTATGCCCGCGATTTCAATGCCTTGTGCTTGCAAAAAGCCCTCAAGTTTTGTTACAAGCGGATCTTTTGGGCTTATATCCTCACGCAAGCTAAATTTCGCCCCTATATCACAAGCCGCAACTGCTAGCTTTGGCGTGCGTTCAATCTCACAAGATTCAGCGGGACAAAGCTCAAAACCTCCATCGCTTGTATCGACTCTAACCGCATAACAAAAACGCCCACCCACAAACTCAAGGCGCGTGATAAAGGGATTTTTAGCCTTGATATATTCTTGTAGTAAGGTAATGCCATCATTTGCCTCCTCAAATTCGCTTGAATTTACATACGATTCAAATTCCTTAAAACTTGCAAAAAGCCGCACGCCAAGCCCTTTGCCTCCTTGATTGTGTTTGGTGATAAATGGCGTTTTAAAGGCTTTAGCACGATTTAACAAATCAGCCTTGCCAAAGATGGCGATTGTGTGAGGCACTCTAAAGCCAAATTTGGAAAGTGCTAGATATTGTGCCACTTTGCTAACCTCAAGCTCTAGCACACGCACTCCATTTACAACTCTTCGCCCTTGTGCCTCAAGATAAGCAAGCAAGGCTCTACCATAATCCTTGCTATGCTCGTGTGCCCTAGTGTGTGCTGA
>X235_Pygmy_Slow_Loris__coassemble_156_pt1 | contig 8082 bp, 6 predicted proteins | sample X235_Pygmy_Slow_Loris__metabat2_high_PE_008 | metagenome-assembled genome bin X235_Pygmy_Slow_Loris
TGGCGATCTGTAGCCGTGCTTTTGGTGCTATCTGTGTTGCTTGTCGCGTTAATTATCACAAAGAAAAAAATGAAAACAAACAACAAAGAATTTTCTTATTTTAAAAATAAGAATCCTCTAAAAAACTTGCAAAATAGCAAGGATATAACCATTAGCAAAGTGATTAATATCGATCTAAAAAATAAAATTTTAGTGCTTAGCGGAAAGGATTATAAATATTTATTATTTGTAGGCGAGCATAATAGCTTTATTATCGATAGAATCCACAATGATGAATTTAACGAAAATATGAGTTTTAGCAAACTTTTAGAGATAAAAGAGGCAAGATTGCCATCTAGGATAAAAGATTCACAATGAAAAGAAATAGAGTTTTTTTAGTTGCATTGATTATTTCTATTATCTTGCATATTGCTATTTTTGCGTTATTTTCTTTGCTTTTTGATAAGGTTGATAATAAACCAAGCGAGGATAAAAAAGTAAAGCTTGCATTTAAACGAGGCGGCGATATAGCCAAAAGCACTAGCACACTAAAAGAAAACACTCCTATCACAAAACCGCTTGCCTCGCAAGAGCCACAAGATTTGACGCCACCACAACCGCAAGTGCCGCAATCATCGCAAAAAACACAAAAAACGCCACCTATAAAAAATAACAATCAACAAAAGCCAAAAGATTCCAAAGAGATAAAAGAACAGGCTTTGAGTTATGATTTATCCAAGCTTGAAATATTTAATAAAAACACCTCTCAAAACACCAGCCAAGCTAGCAATACCAGCCAAGCAAGCGTGGCAAGAAAATTGCAGAATCTACCAAAGGATATTCAAAATGAAATCACCCAGCTTTATGGCGATGAGCTTGGGGATTATGGCGAAGCGGAGCAGGATTTTATCATCAATAATCTAAGGGATATTGGCAGAATCACGCAATATTATCTAAGCAAGAGAGGTTATCCGCCCGATGCAGGATATTTAGGACAGCAAGGGACGAATGCCGTGGAGTTTTATTTGTATCCAAACGGCAATATTAGCGATTTGAAAATCATACAGGATTCTAAATCAATGATACTTGATAAAAACACGATGACGATTATACAAATAGCTTATAAGGATTATCCGCACCCAACAACAAAAACCAAGATAAAAATATATGTGAAATATTATATTTGGTAAAATAAAATTTTAAGGAGTGATTTATGTTTAGGATTTTGTTTTTTGTCGCCTTTATAGCGGTTTTTAGCCACGCTTTTGATATGGATTCTAGTAATAATATAGATATAAAAAATTTGCCTAATTTTTATAAAGTGATTAAAAATGGCGATTACAAGGCTTTTAGGCAATATATATCAAAATTTGTTGATATAAACGGCAGAGCAGATGGTGGCAATACGGCACTTATGGTCGCCTCGGCAAATGGACGATTGCAAATGGTAAAAGATTTAGTTGGGCTTGGGGCTAAGGTTGATACGCAAAATGATATGGGTGCTAGCCCTCTAAGCTTTGCTTCTTCTCTTGGATATAAGGAGATAGTAGAGTTTTTGATTGATTCTGGTGCGGATGTGAATATACTTAATGAAGATAACTATACGCCTTTGATGTTTGCGGTATCGGGCAATTATATCGAGATTGTAAAAATATTGCTTGATATGGACGCAGATATAAATATAATAAATAAATATGGTTATAGCGCCCTTGATATTGCAAAACAAAATGGGAATCCTCAAATAATAAAATTATTATTAGATTCATCAAATTAATATCTTTTTACGCCTCACAAGCGAGGCGATAGAGTTTAGATTCTAAATTCGATATATCCCTTTAAAAAGCTTAGATTCTTTTTGTTTTCAATCATATAAGCACCGATTCCACCGATATTTACCCCAAGTGCAATATTCCATCTAAAGCCTAGAGAATAAGAATCTTGGGTTATTCCGCTTCCCTTTGAATTTCTAAAAAGTGCCATCAGTGCGACTTTGTTTATTTCCGTGCCAACAAATCCATAAAATGTTCTTGTATTTGCATTAAACATATTTGAAGTGTTGATTCCATTATTCATTCCGCCCGGTTCTATGACCTCATAAGCATTGTGGCTATGTGTCTCAAATCTTGATATATTTCCAATATTTGCCAATTCAAAATATGATTTCCATACTTGTATATAGCCCGCACCAAACGATAATGAGCCATTTTGAAATGAATAATTTACCTCTTGGTCAAACCATAATATCGAGCTATCTCCCTCTAAATTTGAGTGCATATGATTGTGATCGTGTGAATATTCGTTTTTCTTTGATTTTAAATACGCATAATGCAGCGTTGTGGCGTAGCCAAAGCCTTCTTTTTGTATTAATTTAGATTCTAGCTTTCCGCCCACACTCCAAAAGAATTTATTTAAAGCATAATAATAAGGCGCTATTGATAAATATGGGATATTGATATTGATCCCAGTCGCCCATAAAAATTCATTATTATATGCGTTTTTGTATGTGTTAAAATCACTCATATGTTCTCTATTTGCGTGCGCTTGTTCATCTACCCAATTTGCCCACACTTCAAACAAATCATATTCCACATCAATACCAATGCCCTGCACATAATGCCTTAGCCAATCTTTGTGTTCGTGGTATCTACCACCTGTTATTACAAAAAAATCCGCCACCTTGTATTTTATATACGCCGTGCTTGCAAGGAATCTTGTGTCTATATAATTATTAATGGCATTATATTTTGGGTATTCATAAAGCGGCGTGATGGCATTTACCCCAAGACCAAAAAATAGCGTATTTTGCAAACTATATGCAAGATTTAATGACGCACTAAAGGCGTTGTAATTATCCTTTGTTTTACCTAGATTTGTTTTATTAAAAACGCCAATATGCATATCAAAATCATATTCTTTTTTGCTTTCGTGGTCGTGATTGCTATGATTTTCATCGCTATTTTTTTTCTCCTCATCTTCTATGCTATCTAAAATAAGCGGTGGAAGTGAGATGATACTCTCCAAAGATTGCATTTCTTGCGTTTGTTCGGTATTTTGCTCGTTTGCATTTAATGCCACAAAAACAATAATACTAAATATAATATATCTCAATTTTATCCTTTGATTTAATCTAAAATAAGAGATTTCTTTTGTTTTACTAGTTTGTTTATCTCATTTACCAATGATAATGCGTATAATCTACCCATTTCTTCTGGTTTTAGTTGATCAATCCAAGTCGCGCATATATTTTTTAGGCTAACTCCCTCGCTTTCATTGATATCAAAATAATTTGCTTCTTTCAAATAAGCCGCGGTATATATCGCTATTGCAAAATCCGTTAGCTTTGCTATATAACTCCAGCCGTCATTTTGTTGTTTGGTTTTTCCTGTGTATATCATACAACCAAGAGCTAGTCTAGAGGACAATTCTTCTGGATATACTTTGATTCTGCTTGGTTGTATTTTGTTGCCTTTTGATAGATTTGCTAATTGTGAATTTACCGAATCGCTTTGTATAAAAAAATCTACGATTTCTTTGTCGCTAAGCCCCGCTTGTCTAGCGCTTGCTATATCGTATTGATTGAAATTTTGAGATACATAATCTAGTATTTCTGTGTCGCTATATCCTTTTTTTCTGGCATCTACAAAGTCAAAATTAAGAGCATATATATTTGTAATCAATGCCACAAGAAAAATAAAAATTTTAAGAGGTTTAAATATCATTTGCTATCCTTTGTTTGTGATTTCGAATTCTACAATCTTAAAATTTAATAAAATATAAATACTTGCATTTAATTCAACAAAATTTTAATACAATTACAAATTCTAAAATTAATACAAGGTTTTATATTGAAATGGTTGAATGAAATATTACACGAAATAGAGGCGTGCAATCAAAGCAAAGATCTAGAATCCTTGCGTTTGAAGGTGTTTGGCAAAAAAGGATTACTCACAAATGAATTTAGCAATCTAAAAAATTTAAATGATGATTCCAAAAAACAAGTAGCAAAAGAATTAAATAATATCAAACAACAAGTAGAATCTCTGCTATCCACGAAAAAAAGCGAGTTAGAGGAATTTGAATTAAATCAAAAAATAGAATCTCAAAAAATAGATGTTAGTTTGTTTGATTCTATATTATCCCCGTTGCACGGACATCCTATTAATATTATATTTGATAAGATTATTGATTATTTTATTGGTATGGATTTTTCTTTGAAATATGGTCCGCTTGTAGAAGATGATTTTCATAGTTTTGAGGCACTAAATCTCCCAAAATTCCACCCTGCAAGAGATATGCAAGATACATTTTATTTTAATGATGGAATGCTACTTCGCCCGCATACTTCGCCCGTGCAGATTCGGACAATGGAAGAGGGCAAATTGCCTATTAGGATAATTAGCCCAGGTGCTGTGTTTAGGCGAGATTATGATATGACGCATTCGCCTATGTTTCATCAAGTAGAAGCACTTGTTGTAGATAATGATAGAGAAGTAAATTTCGCACATTTGAAATATATATTAGAGAATTTTTTGGTTTATATGTTTGGTGATGTAAAGATTCGCTTTCGCTCTAGCTTTTTTCCATTTACAGAGCCAAGTGCTGAGGTGGATATTAGCTGCGTGTTTTGCAAAGGTAGCGGTTGTAGAGTATGTTCAAATACAGGCTGGCTTGAAGTGCTAGGCTGTGGCGTTGTAAATGATAATGTGTTTAAGGCAGTTGGATTAAAAAATGTAAGCGGATATGCCTTTGGGATTGGCGTGGAGAGATTTGCAATGCTAAGTTATGGCGTGAATGATTTGAGGTCATTTTTTGAAACAGATTTGAGATTATTGGAGCAATTTTAATGAAATTTAGTAGAAATTTAATATCAAGATTCATTGATATTTCTAATATAAATGATGAGATTCTATGTAAAACTTTGAATGATATAGGTTTGGAAGTAGAAAACAAACAAGATTTAAGTGTTCCAAATAATGTTGTTATCGGTCTTGTGGTGGAGAAAACAAAGCATCACGATGCAGATAAATTAAATATTTGCAAAGTGGATATTGGTAGCGAAGTGCTTCAAATCGTGTGCGGTGCGAAAAATGTAGCAAAAGGTCAATATGTATGCGTTGCGTTAATTGGCACAAAGCTAGATAAACTAAAAATCAAAAAAAGCACCATAAGAGGCGTAGAAAGTGCGGGTATGATATGTTCTAGCACAGAACTTGGATTGCCAAAAATAAATGATGGAATCTTGGTTTTGGATTCTAGTATCGGGGAATTAGAGCTTGGGAAAGAGATTTGTAGATATTCTTTATTTAATGATACTTTATTTGAGGTTGGAGTTACGCCAAATAGGGGTGATTGGCTAAGTTTGATAGGCATTGCAAGGGATTTAGCCGCGGCATTAAATCTCAAATTAAACACACACAAAGAAAAAGAAATAAAAAACGAAATCACGCCAGGGATTGGCAGAATCTTAAATGTATCATTTGATAATACAATACAATCTTCGCTTTGCTACAAAGTCGCAGAATTAGATAAAATCAATATCGATATAACCACGCAAATTTCACTTGCGCTTTGTGATAATTTGCAAGAGGACGCATTGTTAAATCTACTCGCATTTACGACTTATATGACGGGTGTAATCATCAATGCGTATAAATTCGATGCTTATGATAGCAAGATTTCAAATGATAACAAAAAGATTCACATAAACATAAAAAAAGATTCTAATGGCGTTGAAAATGTGTATTATAACGACAACAAATTATATAGCATAGGCATTTCTAGCGATGAGAAAAATTATGCAAATCAAGATTCTAGGATTGCGGTTTTTGAGGCGAGCTTCATTCCAGCAAATTATATTTCAGAGATCGTATTTAATAACAAAATAGAATCTTCTTCAAAAATACTATATTTAAGCAAGCGAGGAAGTTCGCCATTAATAAAAGATGGTATGGAATTTTTATGCAATCTTTTAAGCGATATGTCGCTAAGCGTGATTTATTCCTCATCTCAAGATATTATCCAAGATTATCCAATCATAAGGATTGATTGCAGTTTTGAGGATATTAATAAAATCATAGGAAATAAAATAAAGCACGAGGAAATCACGGATTTATTAAAGAAAATGGATTTTGTGATAAATTCCGCCGCCGATGATAGTTTTATTGCCATAAATCCGCCTTTGTATAGACAGGATATTCATAGTTTGCAAGATGTAGCAGAGGAGATTTTGCGCCTTAGAGGCATTGATAAAATTACTTCTATTCCACAGAAATTTATCCAAAAAAATAGCATAGATAGCAACTATCATCTATATAAAGCGAAGCGATTTATCGCATATAAAGCAATTGCAAATCGATTTTTTGAATGCGTGCATTATGTGTTTTATAAAAAAGAGATTTTGCAATCCTATGGATATGAGGTGCTAGAATCAAATCTTGATATAACAAATCCAATCACAAGCGACCTAAATACCCTTAGAACTTCGCTAATCCCCGCTATGCTTGATAGCGTGGCAAGGAATAAAAATTATGGATATAGCGCGATTAGATTATTTGAGATAGGAAGCATTTATAATAAAAAAAGAGAAGAAATGACTTCTTTGGCGTTTGTGGTAAGCGGAAATAGATTGGATTCTATATACCCAAATCCAAAAGGCATAATCTGGGATTTTTATACTTTTGCTAGCACAATAAGCGATATAATCGGCAGATTCACCTTAGAATCTAGCACTTCAAACACAATCTATCACAAAAATATTTGTGCAAAAATGATTAAAGATGGCAAAGAAATAGGATTCTTAGGAAAATTAAATCCATTTATCGCAAACAAGCTTGAGATTAGCGAGGATTCTTTTGTGTGCGAGATTTGCTTTGATTATTTGTTTAGTAGCATTAAGATTCCTATGTTTAGCGAGTTTTCGAGATTCCAATCTTCTCAAAGAGATATTACAATCTTGCTTGATAAAAATATCACATTTAGAGAGATTAAAAAAGAAATTCTTAGCCAAAATTTACCTATGATAAAAAATATCCTCCCGCTTGATTTATACAAAAGCGAAGAGCTTGGAGAAAAAGTAAGTTTGAGTTTTAGAATCATATTTCAATCGATTAACAAAACACTTAGCGAAGATGAATTAAAAATCGATCATATTGTTGAATTATTAGAATCCAAATTTGGAGCAACACTCAAATGAAAAAAATCGAGATTCTGCCCCTTTCAAACGATATTGATATATGCATAGATTCCATTGCCCCAGATAAATCTATATCTCATCGCAGCGTGATATTTTCTTTTTTTAGCAACAAAAAAAGCAGGATTAGAAATTATCTCTTTGGTGAGGATACGCTTGATACCTTGAAAATAGCAATGCAGCTTGGGTTAGAGATAGAAGATTCTAATGGAAATACAAACAATCTAGAATCCATAAAAAATAGCAAAGAATTATATTTTAATCCAAAAAATGGCATAAAAGAGGCGAATGATATTCTTTATTGTGGCAATGCAGGCACGGCAATGAGGCTTTATATGGGATTGCTTGCGCCAAATAAAGGGCATTTTATCCTAAGTGGCGATAAATATCTAAATTCCAGACCTATGGGGCGAATTATTGAGCCATTAAACAAAATCGGCGCAAAAATCTCTGCAAGGCACAATAACACGCTTGCCCCTATTTGCATAAATGGCGCAAATCTTCGTCCATTTGTGTATCATAGCCAAATATCATCAGCGCAAGTAAAAAGTGCTATGATTTTATCTGCATTGCAAATAGAGGGAATTAGCACATTTAGCGAGATTTCAAAAAGCAGAGATCACACAGAGAGAATGTTTCTTGGAATGGGCGCGAATCTAACAATAAATAATAATGAAATCATTATAGATTCCAAAAAAAAGCCATTAAATCCGCTTGATATAACAATCCCAGCCGATCCCTCAAGTGCATTTTATTTTGCCGTGCTTGCAGCTATCACAAAAAACGCTAGAGTTGTTTTAAAGGATATATTGTTGAATGAAACTAGAATCGAAGCGTTTTTGGTATTGCAAAAAATGGGCGTTGATGTGAAAATAGAGGCAAAAAATAGCACATACGAAGACATAGGCGATATT
>X235_Pygmy_Slow_Loris__coassemble_158_pt1 | contig 7975 bp, 7 predicted proteins | sample X235_Pygmy_Slow_Loris__metabat2_high_PE_008 | metagenome-assembled genome bin X235_Pygmy_Slow_Loris
ATTCTGAGCTTTGCTTGCAAAGCGAAGAATCCAAAAGACGCCATTCGTCATTCTAAAGTTTTGCGTAGCAAAGCGAAGAATCTATAAAGATTCTTGTAGATTCTTCGCTTCGCTCAGAATGACTTAAAGTAATGGATTGCCACGCCTAACTTCGTTAGGCTCGCAATGACGAAAATAGTGTGGATTCTTCGCTTGCGCTCAGAATGACGAAAATCACGCTGTGATGATGTATAATTCACATAAAATTTGAGGGTTTTTATGGAGATAAAAAAAGAGAGTTTTAGCATAGAATCTAATGGGCTTTTGATTTATTTTGATATTTACAAAGACAAAGAAAGATGCCGTTATAGAGGATTGATACAAATCGTGCACGGAATGGTAGAACACAGAGGCAATTACTCATATATCGCAAATATCTTAGCAAAAAATGGTTATATCGTAGCCATAAACGACCATAGAGGACACGGAGATAGTATCGGTGGCGATGTGTTTTTGGGTGAAATGGGCGAAAATGGATTTGAAATGGCGATGCAAGATATGCATAATTTGACATTACATCTAAAAAATATATACAAGCCAAAAAGATTCATATTAATAGGGCATAGTATGGGATCTTTGCTCTCAAGGAGATATTTGCAAGTTTATGAAAAAGAAATCGATGTGCTTATTTTGTGTGGCACGCCAAGCCCTTATTTTGGCATAAATCTTGGAATCTTGTTTTTTGGGATATGCAAGAAACTTGGATTTAAAACGATCGATAAACGCTTGAGATTCTCTATTTTTAATGCAAAATATCAGCGTAGCGATAAATTGAAAAACAACGCTAGATTATGGACAAATAGAGATAAAAATGAAGTCTTAAAACACATAAAAGACAAAAAACAAAATTTTACTTTTAGTATAAATAGCTTTTTGTGCCTGCTTTGTGGGCTAAAAGCCGTATTTAGCAAATACAAAAAGAAAATCAAAAAAAGAAATATGCCAATATTATTTATAAGCGGTGAGGACGATGCTTGCGGTAAATTTGGCAAGGGCGTCTTAAGTGCATACAAACATATCATATCGCAAGGATATAGTAATGTAAAAATGGTGTTATATGCAAATGCTAGGCACGAATTGTTTTTGGAATTGAATAAAGATGAAGTGATAAATGATGTTTTGTATTTTTTAAAAAGCAACAAAGCTAATTAAAGCAACGAATGGATATTTTTTTGTATGTATCATCAAATGTAAAATTATCGATGATTTGGCTAAAATCGATACTTTTTTTATAAGTTAGATCTAGATTCTCCATATTTATTAAAAATTCTGGTTTTTGTAGTGGATATAGATTGTTTATATAAAGATATAAATTGCATTTATGTAAATCTTGTTTTCCTTGATTTGTGATTTTGCCACCAATAAAAAAGGCGTTTGAATACATAAGCTTTTTTGCACTTGTGATCTCTAAATCGACTTTGTTTATGTAGTTGTCGATGATAAAAACATTTAAAAAAGGCAAGGCAAAAAACAACATAAAAGCGATAGAAAAAAATAGAATCCTTTTTATCTTGCCACAAAGAAAGCCGAGTAGAAAAACAATGATATTTATAACAAGCAAGATTGCAAATACAACAAAATCAAATACAGAAATATAAGAAAAATCCAAGATTCTAGCCTTTTCTTTGCGCTTTTTCCTCTAATCCGCTTTGCTTGAATCTATTTTTTAACTCTTGCATAACTCTATCTGGCGAAATATCCTTATAACTCAATCCAACCAAAATATGATATATCAAATCCGCGCATTCATAGATGATTTCATTTTCTTTATTATCTTTTATCGCAAAGGCAAATTCGCTAGATTCTTCGACTATTTTTTTGCCAATTGTGTTTTCACCTTTTGCATACAAAGAAGCCGTGTATGAAGAATCCTTGCTTTTTGTTTTTCTATCTTGGAGTATGTGATAGAGTGTATCAATCGTGTTATATGGCAGATCTATGTTTTGTGCTTTAGATAAATCAATCTTGCCACTAAAATCCAATCTTTGATAAAAACAACTCACATTTCCGCTGTGGCAAGCTACGCCATTTTGCTCTACTTTGAATAAAATCGCGTCATTATCGCAATCAATATAAATCTCTTTTAGAATCTGAATATTTCCGCTTTCTTCGCCTTTTTTCCAGATTCTATTTTTGGAGCGAGAAAAATAATGTGCGATTCCGCTTTTTAGGCTTAAATCTAGCGCTTCGTTGTTTGTGTAAGCAAGCATTAGCACTTTTAAACTAGTGCTATCTTGCGTGATAACGGGGATTAGAGGCGTTTTTTCCCAATTTATAGAATCTATCATTAGTTTCCACTTATTGCGGAATTTTGTCTAGGATTCTTAGAATCTACCCAAATATTTGGCACTGCACCGCCTGGAGTTAGGAAAATTTGTGCGTCTCTATTTTCTCTTAGCGCGTCATTAAACTTGCCTTGAGTTTCAATCTGCCTTAAATCAAGCAATCGATTCGATAAACTATCGCTAATAAGCCTATTTGCTTGACTTTGCGCCTTTGCCTCGATAGAAATAGCATCGGCTGCACCTTGCGCTTTTGTCCTATTTACATCGGCTTCACCTTTTGCTAGCGTTACGGCTTTTTCTGCTTCCATTTTTGCTTGTTCTACTTCATATTTTTTTCGCTCTGCTTCTTGTCTTGCTACTTGGACTTTTTCGATTTGCTCTCTAATATTTTGTGGCAATACGATTTCTCTAAGCTGGACGGAGCTAAGCGATACAGGTTGATTTGCGAATTTGCCTATTTCGGTTTCTATATTTGTGCTAATTAAATTTGCAATATCATTTCTTTTAACAGGCAATTCTTCGGCTGGATACCTACCTACAACGCCCCTAACAACATCGCGCACAACGGGATTAATGATTTTTTGTTCCCAAGATAATCCATAATTAGCAATGGTTTGCGGTGCGGTAGCCCAATTTAGCTGATATTGCACGGTTAGCTCGATTGACACGGTAAGCCCTCTGCTATCCATTACGCTAATTGCGTCATTTCTAAAAATACCTTGATTTTTTCCAACAACACCCATATCTTCTGTCCTTGAGAAGTTAATCGTCCTTACTCTTGTATCTACGATGATTACATTTTGGATAATTGGCACGAAGAAATGCAAGCCCGGTTGCAATGGTGTGGGATTGTATTCCCCCGCAGTTACTTTGATACCAACTTCACCTGAATTAATAATAACAAATGGCTTTGCCGCAATGAAAATAAACACCAGAATCACAACACAAACAATCCCAATGATCGTTTTGCCACTTGGTTTATTAAAATTTGGATTAAAATTCATTTTTAGCGGATTCTTGGGCGGTTTGTTGTCGTTATTGTTTGGATTATCATCTCTTTTATTTGCATTTTTTCTTTTTAAATGTTCGTTTAAATCAATAGGCATTAATGCTCCTTAGTCTATGTAAGTTAAAAAATCTTTGTATTTTGGATTGTTGCCAAATACGGTTTCAAAGAAAGAATCTTGCAATTTTTTTGTGATTTCTCCTCTTTTTCCATCGCCAATGATTCTAAAATCAAGCTCTGTTATAGGCGTGATCTCAGCCGCCGTTCCTGTGAAAAATGCCTCATCGGCGATATAAACTTCATCTCTTGTGATTTTTCGCTCAATGATATTTAAGCCTAAATCTTTTGCGATTCTAACTACGCTATCTTGCGTGATAGATTCTAAAGAATTGTCGTGTGGAGGTGTAACTAACTCGCCATTTCTTACGATAAATATGCACTCACCGCTTCCCTCCGCTACAAATCCATTGTCATCTAATAATAATGCCTCATCAAAACCGCATTCTGTGGCTTCGTATTTTGCCATTTGTGAGTTTAGATAATTTGCGCTAGCCTTTGCTTTTCCCATAGTCGATTTTGCCGAATTTCGCACAAAAGAGCTTGTTTTTACTCTAATTCCCTTTTCAAGCGCCTCATCGCCTAGATACGCACCCCAATTCCACGCTGCAATTGCCATATTTACAGGCGAATTTAGATGATAAAGCCCCATTACGCCATATCCAAGATAAATAATTGGGCGAATATAAACATTGCCAGTGTAACAATCTTTATTTGCTTTGAGTAAATCAATATGGGCTTTATTAATCGTTTTAGCATCATAGGGGCAATTAAGCTTTAGAATCTTTGCGGAATTTAGCAATCGCCTTGTGTGATCTTCTAATCTAAATATAGCTAAGCCATTTTTTGTCTTATATGCCCTCGTGCCTTCAAATGCCGCATTTCCATAATGCAAACTATGTGTTAATATATGAATCTTTGCGTCTTTCCAATCTACCAATTTCCCGTCTTGCCAAATGTATTTTGCTTCTTCTAACATTTAATCATTTCTCCAATATTATAATTTTTGTGATTGTATCATATAGCCTTATTTTTAACCAATAATCTCTCTAAGATTTTTTGAATTTGGAGCAGATAAAAATCCCTCTTTTTCTAGTGATTCTAAGATATTTGAGGCACGATTAAATCCAATGCCAAGCGCTCTTTGCAAATAACTAGCCGAAGTCCTGCCACTAGAGAGTATTATCTCTTTTGCTCTTTGTATATATTCATCTTCGCTTGTAGGTGCGATAGTAGATGAATGTTGAGTAATATCTTTTGGTTCTAGTGAGAAAAACTCATCATATTCCACGCTTTTTTGCGATCGTATAAAATCAGCTACTCTCTCTATTTCTTTTTCACTGCTATAAGGGGCGTGATACCTAGATACCATATTTTTATCCGAAAACAACATATCACCATTCCCTAGCAATGTTTCTGCGCCAACTTTATCTAGCACGACTTTAGAATCCATAGGACTGCCCACGCGATAGCTTACCCTTGAGGGTAGATTGCTTTTTATTAATCCTGTTACGACATTTACCGTTGGTCTTTGTGTAGCGATGATAAGGTGGATTCCAGATGCTCTTGCTTTGGAGGCTAAAGAAGTGAGATATTGCTCTGAATCTTTTCCGCCCATAATCATCAAATCCGCAAATTCATCGATGATAATAACGATATAAGGCAATTTATCAAATCCATTTTGCATAGCCACTTCGTTGTAGCCTATGATATTTTTCACACCCACTTCATTCATCAATTCATATCGTCTATTCATCTCATCGGTGGCTTTGCTAAGGGCGATAACGGCTTTTTTTGGGTCTGCAATAATCGGGGTTAATAAATGCGGAATATCTTTATAGAGGCTTAATTCAACGCGCTTTGGGTCAATCATAATAAAACGCAATTGCTCGGGCGTGTTTTTGTAAAGCATCGATAGAATCATTCCATTTAATCCCACGCTTTTTCCGCTACCTGTCGTCCCTGCGATAAGCAAATGTGGCAATTGCGCCAAATCACACACAATAGGTCTGCCGATTATATCCTTGCCAAGCACGATTGCAAGCTGTGCGGTGGAGTTGATAAACTCCTTACTCTCAAAAATCTCTCTAATATAAATAGTTTGTATGGTGTTGTTTGGAATCTCAATCCCAACGACATCTTTTCCCGGGATTGGCGCTTGAATCCTAATGCTTTTTGCCTTTAGCGTCATTGATAGATCATTTTCAAGATTTTGAATCCTAGATACTTTTACATCTGGTGCGGGGCGAAATTCAAATGTCGTTACCACAGGTCCGCTATAAATATCTGTAATATCCCCATTTATGCGGAAATTCCCAAGTTTGTCAATTAGATTTTTTGCTTTTATATCAATCTCACTGCCATCAACATCGATTTTTTGAATCTTTGGTTCGTTTAAAAGGCTCGTTGGTGGCAATGTGTAGATATGCTGATTTAAATCCATATGAGATTCTGCGTTTTGTTCTATAATCGATTCTGCTTCTTTCGTGGAATCTTTGATAGAATCTTCGGGTGCTTCTAGCGTTTGCGGCGTTTGTGGCTCTTGCGTGCTTGCTTGTGGCGATTCTATTTTTTTGATCTCAATTTTTTTATCTTTTTGCAAATCTTCTAATAAACTCGTATTCACTGGATTTTTAGATTCTATATTTTCATCTTTGTTTATTGGAATCGTTTGGGCGGGCTGATTAAAGCGATTTAGGATTTCTTTTCTTAGTGGTTCTCTATGTAAATCATCGTTTTTAGGATTTTCCCTAGAATCTTGGCTTGTTTTTAATATGATTTGCGCTTCATTAACATCATTTAAATCATTTAATATAGGCTTATCCAAATCCCTAATATAAGCTAGATTCTTATCATCAATTGGTAATTCTTTTGGCATTATTTTAGATTCTTGGGATTGTTTTTGGGCGCGAATCTTCTCTGCCTCTTCTTTAAATTCAAGCTCGATTAATTCATCATCGCTTAAATCCCTTTTTTTGTGTCTTTCTTCGGCTTCTTTTAATTTTTTTATAATCGGGCTATCTTGCGTAATTATCTTTGGTTTTTGAGGGATTATGTTTTCAACTTTAGGTTCTTTTATCTTTGATTCTTCTATCCCTCTTTTTATAATCCTGATTTCATTATTCATAAAATCTTAATCCTTAAAAATTTTTGTGGCATTATAACATATATAAATGGGCTTACTTATGGTAGAATCTAGCGAATCAATAAAAATCAATAAAAATCAATGAAGAATAAAATATATATCATAAAAACAACTTTTAGCTCCCTAAAAGACGCAAACGCACTCCAAGATATATTATTAGAAAAAAACCTTGCATCTTGCGTGCAAAGCAGTCAAATAAAAAGCGCATATATTTGGGAAAATAAAATCTGTAAAGAAGATGAAATCCAATTAAGCATAAAAACAAATAAAAAAAATGTAAAAAAAATAGAATCCATCATCGCAAACACGCATTCATATGAGATTCCACAGATTCTAATCCAAAAATCAAAAGCAAGCAAAAGCTATTTTAAATGGCATAAAAAAGAATTAAAAAACTAATAAGATTCTATTTCATTATAAAGGCTATCTCGCAACACTGGGATAAATCCAGCGTCTTTTATTTGTGAGATTAATTCATCTCTTAAAAGCCCTTTTTTGCTATTTGCACCGCCTGCGCTTTGGATTTTTTCTACTTCTATCGTGCCATCAATATCATTTGCACCAAATTCTTGCGATACAAGCGCTAGATTCAAGCCCAAAGTCGCCCAGTAAGCCTTTATATTTGGCACATTTGGAAGCAAGATTCTACTAATTGCAATCGTTTTTATAATCTCAATGCCACTTGGAAAATCTTTGACATTCAAAAAATTATTTTGCTTTTGATAAAGAAGCGGGATAAATGCGTTAAATCCGCCGCTTTTATCTTGCAATTTTCTAATTTCTAATATGTGATGGATTCTGTGTTCTTTGGATTCTATATGTCCAAAAAGCATTGTCGCATTGCTTTTTTTGCCCATACTATGCCAAATGCTATGAATTTTTAGCCAATTTTGCGCGCTTACTTTGCCTTTGCAGATTTTGTCTCTAATCTCACTAGCAAATATCTCTGCTCCGCCACCTGGCATAGAATCCACGCCCGAATCCTCCATATCTTTTAATATTTCCTCATAGCTTTTATTAAATCGCCTATGCAAAAAATCAACTTCCGCGGCAGTCATCGCTTTTATGTGAATATCGCTAAATTTATCTTTTAGTGTTCTAAAAATATCAAAATACCAAATATATGGATAATTTGGATTATGCGCGCTTACTATGTGAAACTCTCTAGCTCCGCGCTCATACGCACTTTTTGCCTCGCTTAGTATTTCTTCTTTTGTCATTTCATATGGATTTGGATTTTTTCTATGCGATGAAAACGCACAAAATTTACAAATATCCGCGCAAATATTGCTAGGATTGATATGTCTATTGATATTAAAATAAACTTTATTGTGATGAAAATTTTCTCTAATATGATGCGCACATTCTCCTAACTCAAACAAATCTTCATCATATAATTTCACTAGATTCTCTATGCTTAAATCATTTATATCAATCATCATT
>X235_Pygmy_Slow_Loris__coassemble_171_pt1 | contig 7508 bp, 6 predicted proteins | sample X235_Pygmy_Slow_Loris__metabat2_high_PE_008 | metagenome-assembled genome bin X235_Pygmy_Slow_Loris
CGAGGATACAATCAAAAAGATCCATTAATCGAATACAAAAAAGAGAGTTATAATTTATTTTTGGAGTTTAAAGACAATCTAAAAATCGAAAGCTCAAAAATGATTCATATATTTAGATTAAGAGAGCAGAGTAGAGATGACGAAGAGCAGGCAAAAGCTATGCTAAAACATCTTGAGGAGGAAAATAGCGATGATATATCGTTCAATAAGGACAATAGCGATGAAGTGAAAAAAAGCGCAAAAGTGGCTAGAAACGATCCTTGTCCTTGTGGAAGTGGCAAAAAATACAAATTATGCCACGGCAAAAGCGGACCAAAAAAAGGGATATTAGCAAACTAAAGGGCGTATTTTGTTAGCTAGATTCTTGGTTTTTAAATATCTTCGTTTTGATAAAACTCAACCATTCATATCAATAACCGCTTTGCTTGCTTTTCTTGGCGTTGGCGTGGGTGTAATGGTGCTAATTGTCGCTATGGCGATTATGGAGGGTATGATAAAGCATTTTGAAGATAGATTATTTACGATGAATTATCCGCTTACCATTTTTCAAAAAGGATATGGCGCGGTAAATGATGAGTTGCTATCAAATCTTAGAGAAAGATTCACAGATTTGCAATTTAGCCCGTATGTGCAATCTCAAGGCGCTATTAAAATCAATAATACACTCAATGCTGGAATCATATATGGCATAGATTTTAAAACAGAAATGGAAATAAACAAAATCCTAAGAGAATCCTATCACAATGGAAATTTTGATAGCGATAGCATAATCATAGGAAAAAAGCTATTTGATGAGACTTCTATTGATGCTAGAGTTACATTGATTTTTACTCAAATGCAGGCAGGCGGAATGGGCTTAATCCCTAGTATGAAGAGATTTGATGTAGATGGATATTTTAATTCAGGGCTTCACTCGTATGATAATAGTTATATGTATATCAATATAAAAACATTGCAAACAATCAAAAACTATCCACTAAACATATACGATGGAATCCACATATATTCAAAGAATCCTATGAAAGATATTGAATCTTTGAGAGAATCTTTGCCTCGTGATGTAGGGATTGTCGGCTGGTGGGAGCAAAATGGGAATTTTTTTAGCGCGATTGCTATGGAAAAACGGGCTTTGTTTATTGTGTTGATGTTAATCATTATTATGGCATCGCTAAATATCATTAGCTCTCTTATGATGGTTATTATGACAAGAAGAAGAGAAATAGCGCTTTTATTATCGCTTGGTATGGGGAAAAAAGATATACAAAAGACATTTTTTTATTTAGGAAATGTAATAGGGATTAGCGGCGTATTTTTTGGTGTTTTATTAGCCTTTATCTTGCTTTATTTATTGCAAGTTTTCCCTATAATCTCGCTTCCTGCCGATGTTTATGGTAGCTCAAAATTGCCTCTTTATATATCTTTTTTAGATATTTCTTTGACGATATTTGGCGCTATTATAATCGTCCTTTTGTCATCGTATTATCCAGCACTAAAGGCATCAAAAATCAATCCTCTATCCACGCTAAGAAGTGAATAAAAATTCATATTTTTACGCATATTTATATTTTTTTGCTATAATTCCTATTTCCTTATCTTTATGCGGGAATAGCTCAGTGGTAGAGCACAACCTTGCCAAGGTTGGGGCCGCGGGTTCGATCCCCGTTTCCCGCTCCAAATAAAAAAATCAATGTTGCCCGGGTGGTGGAATTGGTAGACACAAGGGACTTAAAATCCCTCGGATATTGCTTCCGTGCCGGTTCAAGTCCGGCTTCGGGCACCATAAATTTTTATGGCGACATAGCCAAGTGGTAAGGCGTGGGCCTGCAAAGCCTTGATCCCCAGTTCGAATCTGGGTGTCGCCTCCAAAGATAAATAAATATATAGAATAGATTCGGGAGATGGCTGAGTGGTTGAAAGCGGCGGTCTTGAAAACCGTTGAGGGTAACACCTCCGGGGGTTCGAATCCCTCTCTCCCGGCCATTTTTCATAAAATCAAAAAAAATATTACTTTCTCACAAACACCATAATATTATTTTCATTAGATTCTACTTCATAGCCACGCTTTTTGGCGATAATTTTTAGATTCTCAATGCTTGTGCTAGGATCATAGAGAAGTTTTAGAGAATCTGGCTTTTTTTGTAAGGCATTATCCAAAATCAAAGCAGGCTCTGGGCAAGAAAGCCCGCACACATTAATTTCAATCATTTTCTCACCTTAGCAAAAATCCCAAGCAAGCATACAAAAATAAGCGCGCCAATGACGGCAACCGGAGCATTTGCGCCAATGCCATTTGGCGAAGCGGCAAGAGAAAAATTATGTGCTATTGCACCACCGCAGAATGCCCCCAAAACAAATACGCCCGCATCGCTATCGCCCTCGCCACTTAGCACAAGTTGCCTACCAGGACAGCCACCAGAGAGTGTTAGACTTAAGCCCGCAAGTAGCATACCAAGGAAATTCCACACAAAATCATTATGTGCTATGGGTTGATTGCTAAAACCTAGATGAAAAAATCCAAGCGTTAGGTTTGTTATAAAGGCAAAAACAAGCAAAGATAGCACGCCACAAAGCATATAGCTACTTTTAAAAAGCACTAGTTCGCTTATGGCTGCCACGCTACAAAAACGACTTTTTTGAAAAAGCACGCCGATAAGAAGCCCAAAAAGAAGCGAGAGGAGAACTGGTGCGTGTGCTGCACCAACGCCACTACTTGAAAATCTTAGCAATGGCGTGCTTGAATACAAGCTAAATACCAAAAGCTCCAAACACACAAGCATAAAAATAGGAAAAAGCAAGCCTGTAATCGTGCTTACCTTACAAGAAGCCCCGAGGCTAAAGCCGCGTTTGATAAAAAATACACCAAGTAGCACGCCAGCAATCATTCCTAAAATCCCCGCAATCGCACTTAAATCCCCAGCACTAAGACGCAATAACGCACGCCAAGGGCAACCTAGAAAAACGAGGATTCCAATCATCGCGCACACACCCAAAAAAAATCGCGCAAGTGGCGAGCTACCGCCTCGAGGCGAGAATCCTTTGAATAAAAACGCACTAAAAAGCGAACCTAACACGATAGCTAAAATCTCAGGACGCATATATTGCACCACTGCGGCGTTATGCAAGCCAAGAGAGCCAGCAATATCACGGCTAAAACAGCCCGCACACACGCCCATATTAGGCGGATTGCCAAAATACACAAGAATAGGAGCGATGATACCAAAGATAGCACCTGCAATAACAGGCAGAGTAAAAAGATTTTTCATAAGAAACCTTTGAGAAAAATGTAATAGTTGAGCCTCAACTTAAAAAAAACGGATTATAGCAAAAATATAGAATCTTGCAAGATTCTAATCTATCCCAATCTTATTTTCCATAAAATCATTATAGATTTGTTTGTTTATTTGTGATTTGGAAAATGCGATGAAATGGTTGTTTTTCAAATCTTGTTTGTTGTATAAAAGTGGCTTTTTTGTAATAAAATCAAGCATAATGCCGCCACTTTCTTTGATGATTATGTCGCTTGCGGCAATGTCCCATTCTTTTGTTCCATTAAATCGCGGATAAATATCGGCTTTTCCCTCTGCAATCGCACACATTTTTAGTGATGAGCCAAGCGTTTGTTTTGTGAGATTGTATCGTTTGATGAAATTATCGGTATTTTTTGTGCTATGGAATCTGCTAGTAAGTGCTATGAGATTTGTCGAATCTCTCGTGCTTGTGATATTTCTTGCGTTTTTGATATTTGTAGAATCCTCTAATAAAAACGCTCCATTTTTATCTAGTGCAAAATACATTTTTTTTAACGCAGGGGCATATACCACGCCAAGAATGGGGATATTTTGCTTTAACAAGGCGATATTTATCGTCCATTCATCATTTTTTGCGATAAAATCCTTTGTCCCATCTAGCGGGTCAATAAGCCATAGATATTTTTCTTTTGCTCTTTTGTGGTAATCTAGCTCATCTTCTTCGGAATTTATCTTAAAAGGACTTATTTTTTGCAAGTTTTGAGTGATGATTTTATTAGATTCTATATCAGCTTTTGTGAGTGGGGAATCGTCAATTTTTTTTATAAAGCTTGTATCACCATAATGCTCTAACACCGCCTCTCCCGCACTAAAGGCTATATCAATGATATTGTTTAGTAAATTTTTCATACAAAAATCCTTATTGATTATTTTTTATTATAAAATTATGCGATATTTTTAATTTTTAAAAGGACGAGTAATGAGTAAAAGCATAGAAGAGCTAGTAGAGGACAGGGTAAAAGCGGATTTAAATAAGCTACATATCCCCTATTTTACCAAAACACAAGCTATCAACACCGAGATAGATCTAGCCCTAGATAAATACCCTAGCAAAAAAGGAGGATCAGGCGGAAATAACCCAGATATTAAGCTTTTTCTCAAAACAAAAGAGCTAAGAAAAATCCCCGTGATGATAGAGGTTAAAGGCACAAGGGGCTATTTAGCAAAATTAAAAGGCGATGAAATAGAAAACACCACTCAAACAGGCGAGCCAAATTTTAAAAATATAAGTGAATACGCCCTTAATGGTGCGGTGCATTATGCTAGTGCGATTTTGGATTTTGCCCATAGCTATGATGAGGTTATAGCACTTGGCATTAATGGTTATTTCAAAGATGAGAGCCAAAAAGAGCCTACGCTAGAATATGCCTTTTATTATCTTAATCGCAAAAATCTCTCCTTGCCTAAGAAAATCGGCGATTTTAGCGACCTAAGCTGCTTTTCAAGCGAGCATTTAGACGCGCTTATGAGCCAGATTGACGCCCTATCTTTAAAACCACTTGAGCGCGAAAAAATCATAGAAAATTTAGAAAGCGATATAGAATCTAAGCTTAATGCCTTAAATCAATTTATGCACGATGAGCTTTTAAATATCAATCCAAACACCCGCGTAGCCTTGCTTGTAGGTATGATTATGGCATCTCAAGGCACAAAAGATAAAACCTCACCTCTAAAAATAGAGGATTTAAAAGGCGAGAAAGGCGAGAACAATGATGGACGGATATTTTTAAGTAAAATCAAAGATTTTTTAAGTGATAAAAATCTCCCACAAGAAAAAATCGCAATGGTTATAAACGACCTAGAGCAAGCCTTTATCCACTCCAAGCTTTGGCAACAAAGTGCTTATACACATTCACAAAACACCGATGAAAGCCCACTAAAAAAGACTTATACTATTATTTATGATAATATCTTGCCCCTTGTAAGAAAGCTCCAAACCGCCGATATTGCGGGCAGGCTTTTTAACTCTATCACCAAGTGGCTTGAAGTGCCAGATAGCGAAAAAAACGATGTCGTGCTTACGCCTCGCTATGTTGTCGATCTTATGGTCGCACTTGCAAGAGTAAATAAAGATTCTTATGTATGGGATTACGCCACAGGCTCAGGCGCGTTTTTGATCTCAGCGATGAATGCGATGATAAAAGATTGCCAAAGCATCACAAGCCCCAAAGAAAAACAAGCTAAGATAGCGCATATCAAAGCCTTTCAATTACTTGGCTTAGAAAAAAGAAGCGATATTTATTTACTTGGTATCTTAAATATGATTTTACTTGATGATGGCAGTGCAAACCTCTTACACAAAGATAGCCTTAAAGATTTCAATGGCACTTACGAGCAAGGCGATAAAAAAGGACAAAGCTTTCCTGCTAATGTTTTCTTGCTTAATCCTCCTTATTCTGCTGCTGGCAAGGGCTTTATCTTTGTAGAGCGTGCGCTTAAAAAGATGACAAAGGGTAGGGCTTGTATCATTATCCAAGAAAACGCAGGCAGTGGCAATGGGCTTGAATTTACTAAAAATATCCTAGAACACAATACCCTGCTAGCGAGCATTAAAATGCCAAGCGATTTATTTGCAGGCAAAAGTAGCGTGCAAACGGCGATTTATCTCTTTGAGGTAGGCACTCCGCACGATATTAAAAGTTTAGTAAAATTTATCGACTTTAGCACTGATGGCTACACAAGAGCCGCACGCAAAAAGGCAAAGGCAAGCACAAATCTCAAAGACACCGACAACGCCAAAGCACGCTATGAGGAGCTTATCAATGTCGTGCTTTATGGTAGTAAATTTTTACATTACTACAAAGAGCATTACATAGAAGATCATATCAATTTAGAGGGCAAAGACTGGACTTATGCCCAGCACAAGCGCATAGATACCAAGCCTACTTTAAAGGACTTCAAAAAATGTGTCAGCGAGTATCTAGCTTGGGAAGTAAGCAATATCCTTAAAAAACAGGAGCAAAAAGAGGATTTTCTCTAAGCCCTCGTTTAGCAGAGCTTGAAGCATCTTTCAAGCAAAACGGGGGCGAGTTTAGGGAATTTAAACTTGGCGAGCTGTTTGAGGTAAGGTCAAGTAAGAAAATTTTTCACGCAAACCAAATTCAAATCTTTGAAAATCAAGTTGAAAATTCACACCCTTATGTTGTGCGCTCAACCCGCAATAACGGCATAAGAGGTTATATTTGTGCAAATGAAGCTTTCTTAAATTTTGCAAACACATTATCATTTGCACAAGATACTTTTAGTGTTTTTTATCAAAAAGAGCCTTATTTTACAGGCAATAAAGTTAAGATTTTAAAACCAAAATTTAAAGATTTTAATTCTAAAATCGCTATTTTTATAAGTTCGATTTTTCAAAAAGTTTTACAAGAATTTACTTGGGGCGTAGGTTCTACTGAGGAGAGCATTAAACAAATAAAAATCTCCCTTCCCGTGCAGGCAAATGGCGAAATCGCCTTTGCATATATGCAAAGCTATATAGAAGAACTCGAGGCGCAAAGGATAGAAGAACTCGAGGCGCAAAGGATAGAAGAACTCGAGGCGTATTTACAAGCTACTGGCTTAAAAGATACCCTGCTAAACGCTAAAGAAAAGCAAGCATTGCAAGACTTTAACACCCTTGAAAAATGGGGAATTAGTAGATTCTGCACTTAAATGGCAAGAATTTAAACTTGGCGAGCTGTTTGAGAAAATACCTGCGAAATTTTTAGGAAAAGGCGATAAATTTAAATTTGTCTCAAAAGTCAAAACAGATGAATATTGCATACCTATGGTATATGCTAAATTTGGGGATAATGGCATAATGTATTGGAGTAAAAAAGGAGATTTTCAAACATATGAAAATATTTTATCTATTGTATATAATGGAGCAATAGCCGCTGGAAAGGTTTATGCTCAAAAACAACAAACAGGAATTTTAGCTGAAAGTTATTTTGTGAGGCTTAAAAAATGTAATGTGGATTTTGAAGTAAATTTATTTTTGCAATGTGTGTTAGAAAAAGTTTTATATTCAAAATATTCTAGGGAGAATTTAGCAACTTGGAGTGGAAAAGTTGAAAAAGATATTATTTCTCTGCCCGTGCAGGCAAATGGCGAAATCGCCTTTGATTTTATGCAAGATTTTATCAAAGCGGTGCAAAAGCAAAGTATAAAGGCTGTTGATTTGTGGAGCGAAAAAAGGATAAATGCTACTAAAAGCAT
>X235_Pygmy_Slow_Loris__coassemble_172_pt1 | contig 7466 bp, 4 predicted proteins | sample X235_Pygmy_Slow_Loris__metabat2_high_PE_008 | metagenome-assembled genome bin X235_Pygmy_Slow_Loris
ACGGCTCTATCTTACTCCACGACTTAAAAGAGAATCCATACAATACAATCTTTGGATATAAGGAAAAGTGATTTAAAATACATTCATCATCAAGGAGTAAAAAATGCAAATTTTAGGCGAATATTTAGATAAGATAAAAGATATAAATGAAAGCGACAAAGAACACCGCTACCGCTCAAGTTTAGAATATCTTTTTGAATCCATTAAAAACGAGCTTTCTAAAAACAATAAAGAGATTGCAAACATAAAAATCGAACACGAACCAGCTAATGACAAAAGTGGGCTTGGTGCGCCTGATTTTCGCTTTTTAAAAGGAGATTTGAATCTTGGCTATATCGAAAATAAGCGCGTCAATGCGGATTTATGGAAACTAATCAATGAAGCAAACAAAGATGAAAAAGCCCAAGTCGCCAAGTATTTAAACCTAAGCAACAATCTCATATTGACCGATTATTTGCGTTTTTGGGGCGTAGCAAAAGATGAAAAAGGCAAGATTTATAAAGCTAGCGAGTGTGAAATCTGCGATTTAAGCGAACTCTCAAAACTTAGCAAGACAAAACAAACAAACACAAAAGCCTTACTTGAATCCAAAGAAAAAGAACTTTTAAACTTTTTTACTGTCTTTTACAATGCAGAGCCTAAGCCCATAAATACAGCCAAAGAATTTGCCTCTGCCCTAGCCTTTCCTACTAGATACCTAAAAGACGCGCTTATAGAGCTTGAAAAAGAAGCAAGAATGCAAAGCTTATACAAAAATTTTCTCAAAGGCATTTACGAGGAGCTTGATTTTAGTGATTTTTGTGATAATCTCGCCCAAACTCTCATTTATTCGCTTTTCTTAGCAAAATTTCAAAAGGATTTAGAAGGTAATCAAAAAAGCCCTATTACCCTAAGCAATCTTACAGATTATATATCCAAATCTTTCGCACTTTTAGGAGCGGTAGCAAACGACCTTAAAAATATCAAAGAATTCCCCAGCTTAAAATGGCTTTTAGAATATATTTTGCGTATCATCAATTACATAGATATTTCTGCCTTGATACAAGAATTTCACAAGCATTTTAAAGACATAGACCCTTCTGGTGAAAAAACCATAAAAAATCCTACTATTTATTTTTATGAGCATTTTATCAATGCTTACAATCCAACATTGCGAGAAAAAAGAGGCGTGTATTATACTCCTCCAGCCATAGTTAGTTTTATTATAGATTCTATTGACCTTGTTTTAAAGCAAGATTTAGATTATAAGGAGGGTTTAAAAGAAGCCACACAAAACGATATGCGCTTGCTTGACTTTGCAACAGGCACGGGAGCTTTTTTGATAGAGGCTTTTAGCAAGGCTTTTTCATCTTTTAAAAATCAACAAAATCTTGCTTCTTATGATAATAGACTTGAAAAGCTTATTGAAAATTTTAGAGCCTTTGAGCTGATGATAGCACCCTATGCCATAGCGAATTTAAATCTCCTCATCGTTTTACAAGATGAATACAATTATAAATTAAAAGAGAATGAAAGATTGAATATTTTTCTTACCAACACCCTAGAGCTTAGGGAAAAAATCGAAGCAAATCTTTTTGAAACAGAAAAAGAAGCCGAAGCAGCTAATGATACCAAAAATAAGAAGATTCTCATCATCACAGGCAATCCGCCTTATAACGCCCTATCTTTAAACAAATACGACATTGAAAATTATAAATTTTGTGGTGTAGATAAGGATAAAAAGCCTATTGCCAATAAAGATAAAAAACATAGACTTAATGATGATTATATTAAATTTATATGCTTTGCACAAAGAAAAATCAGCCAGCAAGAAAGTGGAGTTGTCGCCATTATCTCTAATAATAGCTTCTTAGATGGTGCCACTATGAATGGTATGCGCTGGAATTTGCTTAATAGCTTTGATAAAATTTATATTTTAAATTTGCACGGCGATAGCAACAAACAAGAAAAAATTCCAAATACCAATATACAAGATAGCAATGTTTTTGATATTATGCAGGGTGTAGCCATTAGTATTTTTATCAAAACTTCAGCCAAGCCGCAAGAACTAAAATATTTTAGCAATGAACCAAAATGCGAGCTTTTTTACTCTGATCTTTTTGGTAAGAGAATGTTTAAATATCAATTTTTACACGAAAATACCCTAAAGACTATCAAATGGCAAAGGATTAATCCAAAGGCTAAATTTTATAGTTTTATCCCACAAGATGAAAAAGCCCTCAAAGAGTATGAGGAAGCTTGGAGCGTGCGCGATATATTTATCTTAAGTGGTTTGGGGATTTGCACTTATAGAGATGAATTTTGCTATGCAGACACAAAAGAGCTTTTAAGACAAAAGCTAGAGCGTTTTAAAGATGCAAAAGATATAGAATCACTTCGTTTAGAATTCAATCTCCCAAAAGATACTAGAGACTGGACTATACAAGATGCGAAAAATGAGATTTTAAACACTAAAAACGATGAAAATTATTATACAAAAGTACATTTTAAGCCCTTTGATTTTAAATACACTTATTTTACAGGCAAATCAAAGAAGTTTCTTGGGCGTCCTGCTGGTATCACACAAGGGCAGATGAGAAAAGAAAATTTGTCTTTAGTTTGTGATAGGGGGTGTAAAAAGCAAGAAGTGGATAATTTTTTTATAAGCAATATACCCTTTGATTTGCATTTAGTAGGTAGCGGTAGCTATGCTTTCCCTTTATATATCTATAGAGAAGTTGTAAGCAAAGATAACAAAACAAAACTCAATTCTTTATTTTTTGGTAATGATGAAGAAAGGCTCGAAAATCTCACGCCTGATTTTAGAAAATTTATCGATGAAAAATATGGCGAGCATTTTAAGCCTGAGCAAATTTTAGGCTATATCTATGCGGTGCTTTTTCATAAACATTACCGCGAGAAGTATTTGGACTTTCTTAAAATCGACTTTCCAAAAATTCCTTTTGTAAAGAGCAAAGAACTCTTTTTAGAACTAAGCGCGCTAGGGCTTGAGCTTATAGCCTTGCATTTGCTTGAGTATGAAAATTTAGACAAAGATATAGGACAAGCCCGTTTCAAAGATATAAATAACAGAAATTTCATTATCTCAAAACTAGACTATAAAGAAACCAAGCAAGAGCTTTTTGTCAATGAAAGCCTTTATTTTAAGGGAGTAAGCGCAGGAATTTGGCATTATAAAATCGGCGGCTATCAAGTCTTAGATAAATACCTCAAATCCCACAAGGGCGAAAATATCAACTATGAGCATTTTGAAAAGATTATACAAACCCTAGCTAAAAGCCTTGAGATAGAAGCTTTAATCACCAGCAACGACTTGCAAGCTAGCAAGGCTAACACGAGAGAGAGAGACGAGCAGTGTTGATAAACAATATCGCTTTAAATATTGCCAGACAATTCAAAATACAAGGCGCTTAAACGCCAGTATTTATAAGCCAGAATCTAGTCGATCTGTGTTTGATGGGCGGAGGCAACACAGGAGCGGGACAGATCTTTCCTCTATATCTTCGTTAAATTTAGCCCTAGTTTGCGATAGGGGTTGCAAACTCGCCACAATAGATAATATTTTCATCGCTAATTCCCTCATCGACTTGCACTTAGTGGGTGCAGGCAGCTATGCCTTTCCTCTTTTTGTAAAAGAAACTTAATGCAAAACACAATCCAAAATTTTAAGCTATAATAAAAATATCATCAAAAGCTTATCAATACAAAAAATAAAAAAAGAGGGAAAATGCTCGTTATAGAAAAATATTGTGAAAATAAAATCAATGATAAAATTTCTATGAAAAGCAAATCATATCTTAATGTTATATTGCAAAAAAGCAATGATTATATAAGCAAGATTTTCACGCCAGCTAGATATAAAGAATTTATGGCTAGATTGAATTATATCTATGAAATAGATAGCACAAAAGAGATTATAAGGGAATTTGAAAAAGTATATTATGAATTTGTAAAGCAAGATTATCAAAACAAATATAAACATAATAAAAAACTAGAAAATTTTTTAAATCAAAAAAATGATAAAAAAATCATTTGGGGCGATTGTTATGAGGCTTTGAGGCAAATGAAAAGTGAAAGTATATCTTGTATGGTAACTTCTCCGCCTTATTATAATGCTAGAGAATACGCACAATGGAAAAATTTAGATGAGTATTTTAAGGATATGGAAAAAATCTTAAGAGAGTGTTATAGAGTGCTTGATAATCACAGAGTCTTTGTATTTAATGTGGGCGATATTTTTGACAATGACAATTTATACACTAATTCAGTTTGGGGTAAAAGGAGATTGCCTTTGGGTGCGTATTTTATCACTCTTTTTGAAAAGATAGGCTTTAGCTTTGTTGATGATATTATCTGGGATAAAGGACAAGTGCAAAGTCAAAGGCACAAAAACGGCGACAAACCTTATCCCTATTATCAATACCCTATGAATTGTTACGAGCATATTTTAGTATTTCATAAGCATAGATTAGACGAGACACGCTATCCTTGCCCCGTTTGTGGTTGTTTGCAAGTTAATGGCAATGCCTACACTGAAAGAGGGCTTAAAAGCTGGGAGTGTAAAAATAAGGATTGTTTTGAAAGAAGTAAGGCAAATAGAGGCAAGCGCTTTAGTGCTAAGACTTATTTTACGCAAAATGAAGCAAACAACAAACAAAACATTATAGAAAAAGACTTTATCTATGCTTGGCGCAGAGACATAAAACATATTACACCTGTGATTAAAATAAATTCTAAGGGACAAAACACACTAGGGCATACCGCACCCTTTCCTACGCAAATCCCAGAATTTGCCGTGCAAATGTTTAGCTACAAGGGCGAGCGCGTGCTTGATCCATTTAGCGGTTTGGGCACTTCCATAAAAATCGCCTCAAAGCTTGGTAGAATAGGCATAGGTATAGAAAAAGATACGAGTATAAAAAATAGCGTCTATGATTTTGTTGGTAAAAATTTGCAGGAGTATATCTTAAAAAAACGCACTTTTTGCTTATAAAATAGAATTAAAAAGCAAGAAATCTTAATACAAGGATATAAATGTTTAATTTAAAGAATAAATTTTTATTTGACCCCAAAAATGCTGCCCTTTGGGCGAGTGAGTATTTGGGTAAAAATGTCACAAGTTCTAATATTATCTATCTTATAAATTATGGAAAAATTGCTAATCACTCTACTAATCTAAAAGAAAATTTAGTGGATAAAGAGGAGCTAAAGGCATACTATGATGCGAATTTAAAAAATAAAATCGAGCTTAATCACCCCCTATCTTTTGCAAATTACAAAGAAGCCCAAACGACCAAGCATATACACCGCTTACACCCCTATAAAGGCAAATTTATCCCTCAACTTGTGGAGTATTTTTTAGATTCTCATACTGATGATTTAAAAGAGGAAGTGTATTTTAAGCAAGGCGACATTATCTTAGATCCTTTTTGTGGCTCTGGCACGACCTTAGCAGTAGCAAATGAGCTAGGACTTAACGCGCTTGGGCTAGAACTTTCAAGCTTTAACACCCTACTTTGTAACGCAAAGATTAAAAATTATGAGCTAAGGGCTTTAGAATTTGAGCTCTCAAGGCTGATTAAGAGCCTAGAAAATTTTAAAAAACACAGCCATATAGCTGAATTTGACGAGCTTTTGAGCCAAAGATTAAGCGAGTTTAATCAAAAATATTTTCCAAGCAAGGAATTTAAAAGACGAGTTGCCCTAAAACTTATCGATGAAAAAATATATGGCAGGCAAAAAGAAGCTGAGTTTTTAGCTATTTTTCAAGCCTTAAGTGATAAATTTGGTATTGATCTGCAAACAAGACCCCAAGGCAGTTTTTTTGATAAATGGTATATCCAAAATATAAAAGATGAATTGCTTTTGCTCAAAGATGAAATTCAAAAAGCCCCAAAAGATTTACAAGACATTTTAATGATTATCCTAAGCCGCACAGCTCGCTCTTGTAGGGCTACTACACATTCTGATTTGGCTACTTTAAATGAGCCTGTTAATAAAAGCTATTTTTGTGCTAAGCACGGCAGAATCTGCAAGCCTTTATTGAGTATTCAAAAGTGGTTTAAATCTTATGCAAAAGATAGCCTACAAAGGTTAAAAGAGGCTCAAGCTTTAAGGACAAACACCAAGCAAGTTTGCTTAAATGCTGATGCAAGAACTGTGGATATTTTGCAAGATTTAAGCAAGGGCGATCCTAGCTTTGCTAAGCTTATGCAAAAGCAAAAAATCGCTGGAATTTTTAGCTCTCCGCCTTATGTCGGGCTTATTGATTATCACGAACAGCACGCTTATGCCTATGATATTTTTGACTTTACGCGCAAAGATGAGCTAGAAATCGGCACCTTAAGCAAGGGGCAAAGTAAGCTGGCTAAAGAACAATACACCCAAGATATAGCTAGGGTTTTGCTTAATTGTAAGCCTTTTTTGCGAGAAGATTATAAGGTATTTTTAGTAGCAAATGACAAATTTAATCTTTACCCAAAAATAGCCAAACTCGCAGGTATGCAAATAACAAAGCGTTTTGATCGCCCTGTGCTTAATCGCAGTGAAAAAGATAAGGGCAGATACAGCGAAAGTATTTTTCTAATGCAGGAGTTATAATGCAAAACATCAAACAGGATATTAAAGATAAATTAAGCAGTGTTTTAAGAGCGAAATTTAGCTCTTACGCTCCAGAAACTTCTTATATGCCCTTTCACACAAGGCTTTTGGGTAAAGATAAAATGGCGCTTTATAGTTTTATCCAAAGCTTAAACACAAATTTTGGCACGAGCATTTTTGAACCTGTGGCTTTGGAGCTAGCTAAAAATAACTTTAACATAGCAAAAAAACAAGTAGAGGTTGGCACTAAAATAAGCGCTAAAGCACAAATGGCAATAGAGAACATTATGAGCCATTTAGAAAGTGGGGAAAATAAGCCAAATAGAGATTTAGAAAAAGAGCGGATTCTTAAGGTCGCCAAAAGTGGCAATTTTGTAAATATTAAACCGACTAAGGCGGATTTATTTTTACAAAAAGATAGCCAAATTTATCTCATAGATATTAAAACTGTCAAGCCAAACAAAGGAGGCTTTAGGGATATGAAACGCACGCTTTTAACTTGGACGGCTTGCTGCGAGCTAGAATATAGCGATATTCACACCTTAATAGCCATACCCTATAATCCTTACGAACCAAAGCCATATGAACGCTGGAGAGCGGTTGGTATGCTGGATTTAGCACAAGAGCTAAAAGTCGCTAGTGAATTTTGGGATTTTTTAGGCGGAAGTGGTAGCTATGATATGCTTTTAAAAGCCTTTGAGGAGGTAGGTTGTGAGATGAGAGAAGAAATTGGTGAGTATTTTAGAAATTTTAGGTATTTAAGATAAATCCATTTTTAAGCTATAATAAAAATATCATCAAAAGCTTATCGATACAAAAAATATTCAAGGAAAAATGATGAAATACAAAATAGCGATATTAATATC
>X235_Pygmy_Slow_Loris__coassemble_175_pt1 | contig 7411 bp, 8 predicted proteins | sample X235_Pygmy_Slow_Loris__metabat2_high_PE_008 | metagenome-assembled genome bin X235_Pygmy_Slow_Loris
CCGTATCTGTAACGCCTTCCATCTGGCCGGCGCGCGGCGTCATAAGCTCGCCGTTTGGTCTGCGCTGGGGCGGCTCGGACTTCCATCCCGGCATGGACATCGCCAACGACATCGGCACGCCTATTTACGCCACGGCTGACGGCGTCGTTTCCGTGGCTGGCTGGAACTCCGGCGGCTACGGCAACATGGTCGATATCGACCACGGCAACGGCGTGATGACGCGCTACGGCCATGCGTCCTATGTAGTCGTTACGGCAGGTCAGCATGTAAAACGCGGTCAGATTATCGCCTACATGGGCAGCACCGGCTTTTCCACCGGCCCGCACGTTCATTACGAAGTGCGCGTAAACGGACAGCCAGTTGACCCGTCAGGATATATATTCAATTGATTTGACAATTTTTATAGCAAAAGCCATGAATCAGCATGCAGCAGACTGGTTCATGGCTTTTTGTCATAAATAAGACAATTTTAACAGAAATCTAATGAATTTATAATAATTTTCAAATATAATTTTAAGAAAGAGATGTTATTCTATATAACGAAAGGTGGAAAACCTGATGATTAATCGATTAATCGCTGCAACAATGATCTGTATATTTGCTTTTAGTGGTATATCATTTGCCGCTGTGAAGGGAGACGATACACTGCCGCCATTAGTCATTGAAACGAATGATTTGAAATATGTCGGTATAACTGTCGACATGAGCAAATCGCCGACAATAACAGCTAGACGAGTTACTGCGATTCATGAAAAGCCATCGCCTGTAAGTCCTATAGTAGGCGAAATTAACAAATTTGAGAAAGTTGATATTTTGGATGCTAAAGCGTATATCTATCCTAGAATGGGAAAGACTAAAATTATATCTACAGTACCAGAAGATGATGCAAATACAATAAAGCATGTACTGCCGGAAGATGATAAATATATACCTAAAATAGGCGATGTGGTATATTTGATATATTATGAAGAACTTAGTCCTAGTGTAGTATGGTATAAAAATCACTTTATTACTATACCGCACAGTGGAATAAAAATGCCATTGGCATATGGAAGTTCTTATGAAGATGGTGTTCTAAAAAAGCCACTATCTAGTAATGCTCCCATTTATGCAATATATGAGGGATATACCAATCCAGAAGATATCGCGCCTAATTTCAAACCATATATAGAATGTCCAGGTGATAGAGAAGAAGCAGGAGATAATAAAGAAATTGGCATGTCTAACTGTATAATCTTTTTTGGTGATGATTATAGAAGAAATGCAGATGTATGGCTGTATGTTGAAAATACTGATAAAGAAAAAGGTTGGGTTCAGCTAATAGATGCTCATAAAGGAGCAAATGATGCAGAACAAATGTGGTGGAGACAACAAACGGTAAAAGCTGAAAATGGCTTTAGAATGCATTTAAGTGATGTTTTTTGTGATAAAATAAATAAAATTTATTAAAGGAGAATATGTATTATGCCTAAAATTATTTTAACACCTAATCTAGTCGATACTAGTTTAAAAATAGCATATCCTAATAATAATGACAAAATATCATGTGATATTGATACAAATGAATTCTTATTTTATTCAAATAATCCGGAAACAATTTATGAAAAGGACTTAGCAGATAATGGTAAATGGCTTTGCAGAGAAACGGTAAATGGCAATGGTCAAGTATATACATGGCATGAAAATGGTTGTTCAACAGCAATAACTTCAATAATATTGTTGCACAATCCAAATCCATTTAGTATCAAGGTTACAGCTTCAAATATTGGCAAATCGAATCTGACACAATGGCAGTCTGATATATTAGGCTGGCAGGATTATTTTACAGCTGGTAAAACATATACTTGATATGAATTGATAAGAAGCCATGACAAAGAATATAATATCATGGCTTTTTATTTTTTAACAATATTTTTATGATAAATAATGTAAACTTGTTAAGTTTGTGCTATAATAAAAAGACATCTTATATAGGCAGTGTACATTGCCTGTAAATATATAGATATAATTGAAGTGTGAATCAAGGAGAGATCTATTTTGTCTAAAGAAGCAAGTACAAACGAAGATAAAGTATTGACGCCGGAAGAAATAGTGGCAAAGACTACTATCGCCGATGTTTACCGCGCCAGAAAAAATCTTGACGGTGTAATCAGAAAGACCCAGCTCGTGCACAGCGATTATTTTTCTAAGCTGTCGGGCAATGAAGTTTATTTGAAACCGGAAAATCTGCAAAAGACCGGTTCGTTTAAACTGCGCGGTGCGTACAACTGTATCTGTCAGCTGACAGATGAAGAAAAATCGCACGGTGTAATCGCCGCTTCTGCCGGCAATCATGCTCAGGGCGTGGCTTATGCTGCTCAGCATCTGGGCGTTAAGGCCGTAATCGTAATGCCTGCGACGACACCGCTGTTAAAAGTCGAAGCGACGAAGGCTTACGGCGCAGAAGTCGTGCTGTCCGGCGATAGTTTCGACGATGCTGCGGCTAAAGCTGTGGAATTGCAGAAGAAACATAATTATACTTTTATCCATCCGTTTAATAATATCGAAGTAATCCTCGGTCAGGGCACAACTGCTCTGGAAATCATCGACGAATTAAAAGATGTAGATGCCATCTTAGTTCCGGTCGGTGGCGGCGGATTCGTCAGCGGCGTGGCTGTGGCAACGAAGCTCGTCAATCCGAATATCAAGGTCATCGGCGTAGAACCGTGCGGCGCTGCCTGCATGACGACTTCCATTCAGGAAGATAAAATAACTACACTGCCCAGCGTGGAAACGGTGGCAGAAGGCACGGCCGTTAAGACTCCGGGCGATTTGACCTTCGCCTTTACGAAGAAATACGTGGATGAAATCATCACCGATTCGGAATTTGAAATAATGTCGGCGCTGCTGTCCTTGATTGAAAAACACAAACTGATTGCCGAAGGTGCAGGCGTGCTCTCATTGGCTGCTAGCCGCAAGCTGAAGTTCAAGGGCAAGAAAGTCGCAGCCATCGTCAGCGGCGGCAATATTGATATCTCCACGATTTCTGCGCTGATTGACAAAGCGCTCATCGCTCGTGGCCGCGTATTCTGCTTCAGCGTACAGCTGCCGGATAAACCGGGTCAGCTGCTCGCCATCGCGCAGATTTTGGCAGACCTCAAAGCCAATGTAATCAAATTGGACCACAATCAGGCCAAAGTTACGGACAGCTTTGAAAAAGTTGTGCTGGAAGTTACGGTGGAAACGAACGGCATGGAACATATCAAGCAGATTACAGAAACGCTCAATGCCAATGGTTTTAAATTGAAGAGAGTTTATTGATAAGAATATAATAGAAAACTTTAAAGCAGGGCTGCATTTTTATGGCAGCCTTGTTTTTTTATGCCGTAAAAAATTTTTATTTGCGAATAAATTGCAATTGACAAATGATGGATTATGGATTAATATAATATACGTTTCATGCAGATGCGAATAATTTGCATATATTGCATAGGGTATGAGGTAAGATTTTGCACAGGAGGAATTATAATGGTAAGAAAATTGATATTGATGCTCTGCACAATATTTGCACTGACAGCGATAGCGGGCTGCGGCGGTCAGCAGTCTGATGAAAATGCTTCATCGTCAGCGTCGTCGGGCGCTGATTCGGGCAAGGTAAATGTGGCTGTCAGCTTTGACGCGATGAAGGAATTCGTGCAGGCTGTGGGCGGCGATAAAGTCGAAATACATACGATTATCCCTGACGGAACGGAACCGCATGATTTTGAACCGAAAGCGCAGGATTTGCAGCAGCTGCAAAAAGCGCAGGTCTTTGTCTACAATGGCAACGGCATGGAAGCATGGGCCGATAAAGCCGTATCTTCTGCCAATAACGATAAGCTGATAGTTGTGGAAGCAGCTAAAGGCGTACAACCGCTGGAAAATAAAGACCCGGAAGAAGTTAAAGAACACGGTCAGTACGACCCGCATGTATGGCTCAGCCTTAAAAATGCTGAAATCGAAGTTAAAAACATAAAAGATGCGCTCGTCAAGGCAGATCCGGACAATAAAGATTACTATGAAAAAAACTGTGATGCTTATGTAAAACAGCTGGATGATTTATTCAATGAATACAATCAGAAATTCCAGTCTGCACCGCATAAAAACTTCGTTACAGGCCATGCGGCATTCGGTTATTTCTGCCGCGATTTCGGTCTGACGCAAAACAGCGTAGAAGATACATTTGCCGAAGGCGAACCGACGGCACAGCAGCTGACGAAGCTCATCGACTACTGCAAGACGAACAATGTAAAGACTATTTTTGCTGAAAAAATGACGAGTCCGGAAATTTCGCAGACGCTGGCCAATGAAGTCGGCGCTAAAGTCGAAACCGTCTACACCATCGAAAGCAGCGAAGACAATATGTCGTATCTCGACAGAATGAAGAGCAATCTGGAAAAGATTTACGCCAGCTTGCAGTGATATTAATTTATAAAGAAGGAACCCATGATGTTGAGCAGTGAATCGTTTAAAGCAAAATACGGTATCTATCCTGTAAGTAAAGTATATTCCATTGCGCAGATAGAATATATCGTCGATTTGATACTGAGAAAATACAATATCAACAGAGCGTATCTGTACGGCGATTATGCCAAAAACAAAGCCAAGGAAAACAGCGTCGTCAGCCTCGATTTGTTAAAAGGCAAAAATTCGCCGCAGCTGCCTGCGCTGAAACTGGAATTGACGAAAGCTCTGAAAAAAGAAGTCAGCTTGAAAGATATGCTGCACGATAAGGATAAAGATAAAATGCTGATATATCGCAGACACAGCAGACCTTTATCTTATTAATATATATATACTCCCGACTTAATCCAAAGCAAAAAGGATTAGCCGCCGAAATCGTATCGGCAGCTAATCCTTTTGTTTTTTTATATTCAGTTCAGCCTAATTTCACAGGTACGGCATGGCGCTGGTCAAATTGCAGGCTGGTCGTGTAGCCAAATGATTTGGCATAGGCGATGGCTTCATCAACGTAATTGCCGCAGTGTTCCGGCTGATGGGCGTCGGATGAAGTTATGATGGGCAGTTCGTACTGAGCTGCGACTTTCATAAAATCGGGATACGGCGATATTTCTTGAATGGGATAGCGGTACAGTGTACCGGTGTTGACATCGACTGCCATATCAGCTTTTTTCAGCGCTTTGGCCACGCGGATGAGGTACGGCGTTACATCGAAGTCCGGCAGGTATTTGAACAGGCGGATATTGAACGGATGGCCCAGCACATCGTAAATGCCGGAGGCACAGAGTTTTTCCACTTCCGTCGCATACCAGTCGTAGATTTCTTCCAGCGGATGATTATCCCATTCCGCTTTTATCTTGGAAGCATCGTAGCCCCAGCCGTGCAGAAAGTGAACAGAGCCGATTAAATAATCGAATTTATACGGCGCCAATATCTTGCGAACGGCTTCTTGGTCTTGGAAATTGCAGACCTCCATGCCTATCTTGACGCGGTAGCCCAAGCTGCGCAGCTTTTGAATGAAGTTGAAATAATCGTCGATGCTGTATTTAAACTTATTCGTCTTGAGCCACTGCTGCTGAAATTTGCCGACGAATGAATCATCGAGCACTAAATCCTGATAATATAAATCTTTGAATTCCGGAAAAGTATGGCTGTGTTCGGAGATGCCTATTTCATATAAGCCACGCTGTTTGGCGGCGTCGAAAAATCCCTTGACCCAATTTACATCGTAAGAGCCGTATTCAAAATGCATATGGTAATCTAATTTCATTACAGGCATCTTCTTTCTATATAATAATATCACTTGTTTTCAGCCAGAAGCTGACGGATTGTGTTCATCACGGCATTCTGGTCGTGCGGCGCCGTAACGAAGCGAGCTGTCTGCTTTATTTCGTCGATGGCGTCGCCCATGGCATAACTGTAATAGACGGATTGAAGCATTTCTTTATCGTTCAGATAATCGCCGAAGGCGGCGCATTCTTCCGGCTTAATGCCGAGTTTGTGCTGCAACTGGCGAATGGCCGCGCCCTTGCTGGCGCCGAGCGGCACGATGTCGACCCATATCTCATTGCTGAGCACGACTTGCGCATCTTTGCACAGCGGCTTTAATTTATTGTAGAGGCGATTGCGGATGTCGCGCTGATGACTGTCGCAGATGGCGATTTTGATGATTTCATCATCGACATCGGCAAAGTTTTTGACCATTTTATAATGCGTGTAATAAAGGTCAAGTTCCTTGTGAAACAGCGGGTCTTCCGACACGACGTAAGCGCCGTGTTTGCCGCTAAGCGTGATGGAAATATCCGGCCATTCGCGCATTTTGTCGATGATGAACTGCACGACTGACTGCGGCAGAACGGAAGAAAACAATTCCTTGCCGTGCTGACAGACGTATGTACCGTTTTCGGAGATGAACAGCAGTTCATCTTTATACTTGGCAAATTGGCTGACGAGCGCCTGATACTGGCGGCCGCTGGCCGGCGAAAACATGATGCCGCGCTGCTTGAGCATGGCCATGACCTCATCGAAATCATCCGGCAGATTATTGTGGTCGATTAAAAGTGTTCCGTCCATATCAGAAATAATCCATTTTATCATTGAAAACTCTCCTTCGTCTGCAAGATGTATATCGCAGTTTTTTGATGTATGTTATTGCCTTATAGGGAAATTTTATCATAAAAAATGAACTGGTGAAAGATTAATCTTGTACAGGCTCTGCGGAGATATTACGTTGAGAAAAATTTTCAATTATTTTAGTTATGATACCATTGCAGACAATATAAGTCAATACAAAAACAGCCAGACTACAAAGTATTTTCCGCTTGCTGAACGCTGTAAATTACGTTAATATAATCTTGAATATACACATCATCAACAGGAGGCATTTATTATGAAAAAAGAAATACAGGTATTGGACTATGCCACAGAAATCATGCAGGCAGTCAATAAAGGCGTGCTGCTGACGACAAAGGCAAACGGCAGAGTGAACTCCATGACCATCTCATGGGGCATGCTCGGCATTGAATGGTCGCATCCGACATTTATAACCTTCGTCAGAGAAGGCAGATTCACGCGCAGTTTATTGGATGAAAATCCGGAATTCACAATCAGCATTCCCTATGGCAAATACGATAAGAAAATTTTGGGCTACTGCGGTTCTAAATCCGGCCGAGATACAGATAAAATAGAAAAACTGGGTCTGACACTCGTAGAGCCAAGCGTTATCAATGTACCGGCCATCAAAGAACTGCCGCTGACATTGGAATGTAAAGTAGTCTACAGACAAAAGCAGGATTTGAGCCTTTTGACTTCGGCAACAGCTAAAAAAGAATTCTATCCGCAGGATGTGCCGAGCACTAACTGCGGCAGCAATAAAGACGCTCATATCGCTTATTACGGCCAGATTGTGGCAGCTTATATCATTGAATGAGTC
>X235_Pygmy_Slow_Loris__coassemble_177_pt1 | contig 7400 bp, 5 predicted proteins | sample X235_Pygmy_Slow_Loris__metabat2_high_PE_008 | metagenome-assembled genome bin X235_Pygmy_Slow_Loris
GCAAGCGGGATTGTAAGTAGATTGTAGATAATGCTTATTGCGATATTTTGTTTTATCGTGCTATAAGTTTTTAGTGCGAGTTTATGCGCACGAATGAGGCTATTTAGCTTATCATCAAGCAAGACTATATCGCTAGATTGTATTGCTATATCGCTTCCATTCCACATACTTATTGCTATATCGCTTTTGTTTAATGCGATTGCATCATTTATGCCATCGCCTACAAAGGCATTTTTATAGCCATCTTTATGCAACAAATCAATAAAATCGCTTTTATCTTTTGGGCTTTGCTCAAAACAATATTGAGAGATTCCAAGATCTTTTGCGATTTTGCAAACGACACTTTTCCTATCGCCGCTTAATAAAACCACTTTAAAGCCATTTTGCCTAAAATAATCCACTACTTCTTTTGCATTATCTTTTAATTTATCTTCAAGGCAAAATCGCGCGACTAATTTATGATTGATCGCATAATAAAAACTCATATAAGAATCCGCAGAATCTTCGCATTTTATCCCGCATTCTCGCATAAAAGCAGCACTTCCGCCAAGCAAAATATTTCCATTATATCTTGCTTGCAAACCTTTTTGTTCGATTAATTTAAAATCATCTAAATCAAATATAAAATCACTATTTAAATACTCAAAAACGCCCTTGCTTATGGGGTGATTATTGAGGCGCACGAAATATGCCAAGAGTTTTTTATCAAAATCATCAAAAACTTCCATATTTACAACCTTTGGAAAGCCAAAAGTAAGCGTCCCTGTTTTGTCAAATATAATCGCATTTACCTTAGCAAAACTCTCTAAGATTCTAGCTTCTTTGAAAAGCAATTTGTATTTATAAGTCTCTATGATTCCTACAATCGTTGCAATGGGCGTAGCTAGGGCTAAAGCACAAGGACAAGCAATGATAATTACCGATACACTCACGACAATCGCCTTATCAATCCCCGCAAAATAGCACCACAAAGCAAATGTAACAAAAGCAATCGATAAAACAAAAGTGCTAAAACGATATGAAATAGCATTTGCTTTATTTTGAATATCTGGCTTTTTATCAATAGAATCTTTGATTAGATTAATGATATGACTCATCGTAGAATCTTGCATTGTTTTTGTCGCCCTGTATTCTATGTGATAATCCAAATTTATGCTACCTGACAATATTTCATCATCTTTATTTTTCTCCACAAACAAACTCTCGCCTGTAAGCATAGAAGAATCCAATATCGCTTCTTTGCTAAGCAAGATTCCATCGATGATTATTTTTTGTCCCGGGGCAACGCAAATAACATCGCCTACTTGGGCTTCTTCTGGATTGATAGAAATGATATTATTATCTTTTTTGATATGAATAAAACTTGGAATCTCATCAAAAAGGCTATCTATTTTATCGCCAGCGCTTTTTCTACTGCGGACTTCCAAAAATTTGCCAATCAAAATAAATGTAATAATCATCGCAACGGATTCAAAATATGTCTCACCGCTACGCGTTAGTGCCGCATAAATAGAATATATATAAGTAATCGTAGCGCCCGTGCTAATTAAAAGATCCATATTGATAAATCCATTTTTTAGCCCATAATATCCGCCACGAAAAAAAATCCAACCGCTATAAAACAACGCTGGCGTGGATAATGCAAAACCCGCGATATTTAACATATCTCTTATATCGCTATCAATACCCAAAAAATACCCCAAATATTGCGCTATTGCAATCCACATAATATTCATCACACAAAAGATTCCAACAACCATTCTTGTATAATAATCTCTTCGCTCTTTTGAGTTTATCACTTCTAGCATTTTTGGGTCATATATCGTTGCGTCATAACCGATAGATCGAATGATTTTGATGATTTTGCTTAATGTGATTTTGTTTTTATCATAAATAATTTTTGCTTTGTTGCTTGTGTAATTAATCGTTGCCTCTAAGATTCCATTTGTATTATTTAATACTTTTTGATTAAGCCAAACGCAAGCAATGCAGTGAATTTTTGTAATAATTAGCGACACCTCAAAGGTATTTTCATCTAATTTTTTTATATACTTTTTCAAAAACACATCGCTATCAAAACGCGCCAAATCATCATCATAACTAACCGGCGGAGAAAGCTTTGTATCGGCTAATTTATCATAAAAAGAAGTGAGATTATTTTCTTTTAAGATTCTAAAAATTCCCTCACAACCTGTGCAACAAAAATATTCATCACTGCCATCAATATTTACACAAAAAAGCGCGCTTTTATCGTATTCTAAATGGCAATGAGAACATTTCATTTAAGTAAATTTTAATAATAATATTTTATAAGCGCTATCAATATCGCGCAGAATCTTCGTTGAGGCGGTATTAAAATCCTTATTTAGATTCTTGTTTAGTAATACATTTTGTTTATTTTCTTTTATTTTATCGCTATAAGCATTTTCCAAATCATCTTTTGTATAATCTTCACCAAGCCCTAGAATCTCCAAAGCCTTTTGTTTGTCCATTTCGATATTGTGGCTATATTCGCTTTCAAAATCATCATATAATTTATTAAAATCATCATTGTTTAATTCAAATATAGCTGCCACATCGATTATTTTTTCCCTCTCAAGATCACTCAAACATTCATCGGCATAAGCCACAGCAAATAAAAACTCAATGACTTTCAATCGCTTTTTGTATTCGCCTTTTGTGAGGCTAGCAAATTTATTTGCCAAATCATCTAAATCTTCGTTACTACTATCAAAAATCTCTTGCAAGAGAATCCTTGCGTTTTTATAATCAACAAGCTCATTTGCAATATCATCAAGCATATCTTTTAACAATTCCTGCTCTAGTTTGCATACCTCGCCATCTACGCTAGCAATGCATTTTAATATCATAGTAAGGATTCCATATTCTGTTTTTTTAATCCTATCTTGCTCGGTTTCTGGCATATATGGCGTATCATCAATATTATATTCTCTTTTGTATTGCTCTTTGTCTTCTATTTTGTAAGGATTCTTCATATAATCTTGGAATCCATTATACAAATAATACAAAACCGCCCCAGCAATAATCAACAATAATATTTCCATAAAATACTAATTCTCCTTTTGTTTTTGTTTGTTTGCTTCTTTTTGCTCTTGCAATCTTCTCTCTTCTATTTGAATCTTTCGCTCATTTGCCCGATTAATCTTGTCTATAAAAGAATCTTGTTCTTGTATCGATTTTGTTTTCTTTGGTTGAAATAATAACACAACAAATACAAATATAAATAAAATGACTGCAAACTCTAAATTGCCATCGATAAAATACCAACACAAAGCTAATATTAAGGCGATTATGGCTTTTAGAAATATCATACAAAATCCACTGGCACTTTATGGTATCTAAGCCCTAGCTTTGAATCATCTTTTATGCCAAAAGATAGCAACAAAACTTGCGGCAAAAATAACACGGGAATATTTAAAAAATCCCTATTGCTTGCTTTGCTTATGTGTTTTCTTTTTTTATCAAGGATATTAAAAACTCCCATTGAATGAGAAATAACAAAATCACTTCCCAAATCAAACGCCTCTTCTAAATCTCTTGCACTATATTTATACGCCAAAGCGGGATTAAATACCTCGTATTGAAAGTAAGTGTCTTTTGTAGAGTATAAGATTTTCAAATCTAGCGCTTCAAAAATCTCTCTAGTATCATTTGAAAAAAACGCGCCATTTGAGTGAAATTCACTTGCACTAAAATCACTAAAAGGCGATTTTATTTTCGATTTTATAGAATCTAGATTCTGCATTAATAAATCATTGATAAAGATAATTTTTGTATCTGGATTGTATTTTAAGTGGTATTTTCCTAGCGCATTTTCGATTGTTGTAAAAAGTGAGAGATTCTCATCGATTTGCTTTTTTGCCAAGGTTAGATGATAAAATGCATCTTCTTCTAGCACAAGCAAAGCAGCATTTTCATTCGATGCTTTGGCGATACTTAGTGCATTTGCTAAATAAAATTTATCCTCATTAACAAGCCTCCCATAATATCCGCCATAATAATAAAAATCCTTTGCTTGCAAAAATGGGATAGACAACTCATCTAATAACGCAATAGCAGAATCTAAAAGCGAAAGATTCTCATAACTATGATAAACCAAAAATTTATTCATTATAGCCCCTGTTTTTTGTATGAAGATTCTACTTCTTTGATGATTTTTTTTAGTAAATGATTGCTAAATCTTTGTTTTTGTCGCTCTATCAATATTTTTTGCAATCCCTCTATATCATTATCAATAGAGCTATCTGGCGGATAAATCATATTTTTTACACTCACGCTATTCATCACGCCATCAATATAAGAAATGCTATCTAATAATAAATCTGCGTTGTCTTTGTAATGAATCATCATAGATTTTACATACAAACAATATCCATCACCGATATAATCATCAAAATCAAGCGGACTTATAAGGCTTATTAATATATATTTTTTAAATTCTAATTTAGATTCTTCGCTTAAAAATGTTAGTTTGTCTAAAATCGGTTTATATCTCGCAAACACGGCGTCTTTATCGATCAATAAATCTTTTTTTGCGTATTTGATTGAAATAGGATTAAAAACAAGCTTTGTGCCAAAATATGCCACCAAATCGCTAATTTTGATATTGTTAAACACGACAATATCATTTATCCTAAATCCAAATGACGCACTATTATACGAAAAATCATCTAATTTTTTTGATACTTCCTCTAGCAAATCCTCTAAATGCAACTTCTCATCAATATCGATTTTTACGCTTTGGTAGTATTCATTGTAATCGATTACTGCGTTAAATCTAAAAACATCAATATCAATCTTCACTTTAATCCCTTTTTGGCGATTTTGCTAAATTCATCAAGAATCTTTTTTACTTCATTAATGCCATATTCCCAAAATCTATCATCTTCAATATCAAAGCCAAAGATTCCTACAAGTTTGCTTGGCGATTTTGACCCGCCACAAGACAAAAATTCTATATATTTTTCCACAAAATTTTCATCTCCATTTTTATACAATCCAAACAAAGTAAGCGACAACAACTGCCCGTAACTATAAGCATAGCAATAAAATGGCGAGTGAATAAAATGCGGAATATAACTCCACCACAATTTATAATTATCACTCAACAACAACGAATCTTCAAACATTTTTTTATTCTCATTAAACCAAATTTCATTCAAATCGCTTACTTGCAATTCGCCATCTCTTTGGTGAATCTCTCGCTCAAAATTCGTCATCACAACTTGGCGAAATAAAGTAGAAAAAATATCCTCAATCTTGCCTGCATAAAGGCTTAACAACTCTTTTCCACTCAATTCCTTTTTCATCTTATCAAACAAAAGCATTTCACCAAATACAGACGCCGTTTCTGCGGTAGTAAGTGGCGTGTCCATATTTAGATAACCGACATTTTTTGATAATTCTTGATGAATTGCGTGTCCAAATTCGTGCGCGATAGTAAATACATCTCTTCGTCCATCAGTGTGATTTAAAAGCACATACGGGTGAGAAAATGGCGTTGCGCCGTGTGAAAATGCACCGCTTCGTTTGTTTTTTGTAGAATGCGAATCTACCCAGCCATTTTCAAAGGCATTTTGCACGATTTTGCCAAATTTAGGACAAAAATCCATATAAGATTCTATAACCATTTCTTTTGCTTTTTCATAAGGAAAAGTAGTTTTTTTTGCTCCTATCGGGGCATATCGATCATAATCTTTCAACTTTTCAATCCCTAGAATCTTGGATTTGATTTTGTAATATTTATGCACCAAAGGAAAATTTTTTACCACCATATCAATCATACTATCAACGCTTTTTTGACTGATTTGATTGTCGATGTGGCGGAAAGATTCTGGCTTTTGATAGCCTCTTAATTCCATTTTGATTCTCAAATCTTTTCGAACGATATTGATGATATATTTTAAAATATGCGATGATTTATTTAATCGCTTTGTAAGCTCCTTTTGCGCGGCTTTTCTAGCTTTTCGATTATCAATATGCAATTTTGATAATATTTCCTCCTCGCTTATTATTTTGCCATCAAATTTAAATTTCAAAGAACTCATATACTCATCAAATAGCCTACTAAAAGCCTCTTTTCCCGTTGGCGATATTTTTAATAAAATCTTTTCTTCTTCTTTGCTTAATAGATATTTTTTTTGTTCTATTAGTTTTTCTAAAAAATATTTATATTTTTTGCTATCTTTGATCGCTTTGTTAATCATCTTTGGGGCAAGATTTGTTAGCTCAATCTCAAAGAAAATCAAATGATCTTGAATCTTGTTTGATATGAGTTCGTATTTTGCATAATAAGCGCCGTTGCTAGAATCTTTTGCAAAAAGCAAAAAAGCATAAGTCATAATCCTGCCAACACCCTCACACAAGATTTCATACTCACCAATAACGCCCTCAAAATCGCTAATATTAGCTAGTTTGCCACTATATTTTTTCTCAAATGAAATGGCTTTTGTTTGTATTTTTTTTACAAAAGAATCCAAATCATCTTGATTTTTAAACAAAGATTCTAGATTCCATTTATCAACTGCACTCATATTTACTCCTTTTGTTTTTGTAAAATTATAGCAATTTAGCAACTTCTCTAATCAATTGCAAATGTTATTTTTGATTTAGCCATTCTTTGATTTTTGATATGCAACTATCAAATATCGTTTTGTGCGGCTCGCTTGTTTGTCCAAAAGATTTATGCAACTGCTCTACTAGCTTTTGTTGCTCTGCTGTGAGTTTATCTTGTGGATAAGTGATTTTTATCTGCACGATGAATCTGCCTCTTTGCGTGCTATTTATCTCTTTTATTCCCTCGTTTTTAAAGATGAATCTTTCTTTGTCTTTTGCATTTTGTGGCACTTTTAGATCCAATTCTCCACGCAAAGACGGCACTTTTATCACGCCGCCAAGAATGATATTCGTAAAAAACACTGGAATCTCTATATAAACATCACTTCCATCGCGAATAAAATACTCATCATCTTCCACATTGATGATGATATACAAATCGCCTCTTTTCCCATTTGGCAGTTCATTTCCACGAGAAGAAGCGCGGATTCTATTGTTTGTATCAATTCCCTCTGGTATATCGATATTGAAAGTTTCCTCTAAAACTTCGTATTTTCTGCCATTGCACTTATCGCATTTTTCTTGTATCATCTCTCCGCTTCCAGCACAATGCGGACAAGTTTGAGAAAAAGTCATAAATCCACTTTTAGTAAAGATTCTGCCCTCGCCATTGCAGTATTTGCATTTTTCTTTGCTTTTTGCACCGCTACCATTGCACGATTGGCAATATTTTTTGTATTTGTTTTTTATCTCTTTTCTACAACCAAAAACCGCCTCTTTGAAATTCAAATCTAGCGCTATTGCAATATCATCTTCAAATTCAC